>Ga0209518_1000208_pt1 | contig 80305 bp, 111 predicted proteins | sample RifGroB1_FD_183993 | JGI IMG/M metagenome (GOLD analysis project Ga0209518, IMG submission 183993) | Groundwater microbial communities from Rifle, Colorado, USA - Groundwater B1 (SPAdes) (version 2) | ecosystem: Environmental > Aquatic > Deep subsurface > Groundwater | place: Rifle, Colorado... | reverse complement strand
TGTCCAAGCGCGGCAAAAAGCGCGGGTATGGGGATAGTGTTGAAATCGGCGGGCCGCTTGGCGAGCCGCTGACAATTACTGTCACAGTCAAAGGTATTGATGAATAACGTCACGTGTTATAATAGAACAAATAATCTAAGCGCTGCTCCCGCGATGTTGAAGCATCCGGGAGCGCGACCACTGCACAACGGAGGTGCAATGATGTCAACTATTATAAGTGGGATTTATGCCATTGTAAACACACGCAATAGACACAGGTATATCGGATCCGCTGTTGATATTTCTGGGAGATGGCGACAACATACCTATAAACTCAGAAAAGGCACACATCCAAGTAAACATCTACAAAACGCATGGAATAAATACGGGGCGGCAAGTTTTGATTTCGTGATTCTAGAGACTGTCAAAGATAAGAACAGTCTTATACCTATTGAGCAGGGGTATCTAGATCGTGACTTTCCAGAATACAACACAAACAGGAGAGCCGGGAGTATGTTTGGTTTTAGGTTTAGCGAGGAAGCCAAAAAACTAATGTCTCTCATTCATTCTGGATTTAAGCATACAGAAGAATCCAAAAAGAAGATGTCTGAAATATGGGCAGGCAGGCCGCGTGGAAAATACACAGAGGAGAGAGCTGCTAAAATTTCAGCGGCGCACAAGGGAAAGAAGATAAACGACAACCAGAAACGCGGATTAGCAATCGGGCAGTATAACCCCAAGAGTGCCGAAACCCGCAAGAAAATCAGCGACGCACAAAAAGGATACAAGCCGAAAAAGGAGACCATAGAGAAACTTAAGCAGGCTTGGATAAGGCGCAAGGCTGGGAAAAATGGAACATAAAGTAGAGATAGACCCCGCCGTGTTTAATGATGCCTATATTCCGTGCTTAAATGAAATGGCGCGAATACAAATTTACTATGGCGGCGCATCGTCTGGTAAGTCTGTGTTTTTAGCACAGCGCGACGTGAGAGACGTTATGAAAGGCGGTCGTAACTTCCTAGTTTGTAGGCAGGTAGCGCGTACGCTTCGCGGTTCTGTTGTGCAAGAGATAACAAAGATTATTAGGGACTGGGGCTTGTCTGATTTATTCTCTATAAATAAAACAGATGGGACGGTTACTTGTGTAAATGGATACCAGATAATATTTGCAGGTTTAGACGATGTTGAGAAACTAAAAAGTTTGACCCCTGCTAAAGGAGTATTCACTGATGTTCGTGTTGAAGAGGCAACGGAAATAGAACGTTCGTCAATCATAAAACAACTTTTGAAGCGTCAGCGCGGGGGAAGCGAGAAAACACCTAAGAGGCTGATGCTGTCATTTAATCCAATTCTACAATCACATTTTATCTATGCGGATTACTTCTCAATGATTGGATGGACTAACGACCAGAAAGAATATAAGTCGCCCGATTTATACATTCTAAAAACTACATACCGAGACAATAGGTTTCTTACCAGGGAAGATGTTAGGGGCTTGGAAAACGAGAAGGATAAGTATTACTTTGACGTATATTCAGAAGGCAACTGGGGCATTCTCGGCCATGTCATCTTCACCAATTGGCGCGTTGAGGACTTATCCGGGATGCAGGCACAATTCACCAACCACCGCAACGGGCTGGACTTTGGCTTCTCAGCCGACCCTGCGGCGCTATGGGTATCGCACTACGACGCGAAGCACAAACGCATTTATGTATTCGATGAATTGTATGAGCGCGGCCTGACAAATGACCTGCTGGCCGTGGAAGTAAAGAACAGGATCGGTGGCGACTACGTGGTTTGTGATAGCGCCGAACCGAAGTCAATCGCCGAATTACAGCAGTACGGCGTTTCGGCACTTGCGGCGGTCAAGGGCAAGGATAGCGTGCTATTCGGTATCCAGTGGTTACAGCAGCAGGAGATCATCATTGATGCGAAATGCGTCAACGCAAAGAATGAGATTTCTACTTTTCACTGGCAGGAAGATGCTAACGGCAACGCCATACGCAAGCCGGTCGAGAAGAACGACCATCTAATTGCCGCGGGCAGGTACGCACACGAGGGCGACATGATTGAAACATGGCTGGTTAGCTAAAGAGGACAAATGACGAATTCACCATTCATTTTTGCAAGTCCAAACCCCTATAAATCTGGCTTTGACTTTGCCCCCTGGGGAGGTATTGAAGGTTTCCTTGAGGCGTCCAAGACCGGGCAGACGGGTAACGTCACGTCGCTCAAGAAATTCGTACCTGATCTTGCACACGCGGTGGACATGACCGCCGTCGCGATCTCGTCCCTGCCATTCGACATACTCGACAAGAACGACGATGTTTTCGACACGTCGGCAAACTGGAAGAACAACCTGGGCGGGCTGCCGAACCCACAGAAACTTATCTACCTGATCGCCTCATCCCTGTGCGGCGGCGCGGCGTATCTCATTCCCTGGCGCACCACCAAAATGATCGTTAACTTGCAATACTGTGCGCCGGGCACAATCCAGCCGTATATCGACATAAACGGCCTGCAGTGGTTCGACCGTACGGCGCAACGGGGCAAGACGGAGAAGATATATCCGAATAAGATCATATACTTCTGGCTGCCAGATAGCGACGTGGAGATTGGTCCCGCCGAGAACCACCCGCTTGGCAATGCGACGCTGGACGCGCAGGTCATTTGGAACATGAAGAATACCATGCGGATGTATGGCGAGCGCGGCTTCGTTCCGATCACGCTGCTCGGTGCTAAGGGAATGGTAAACCAGGGGGAGCGGGAAAAGGCGGAGGGTTTCTTTGACCGCTTATTGCGCGGCGGCTTCAACGTTCTGGCAAAGATCGTCAACTCGGACGCGCTATCTCTTATCCGCGTCGGGGCCGGGATGGATGAACTCAAGCAATCGTATATCGAACTGCGGCGGGACGCAAAGGAATCTGTCTCGGATAGTTTCGGCATCCCGACCGCCCTGTTCATGTCCGACAACGCCTTCGCCAGCGAATTCGACGCGCTGCGTAAGCAATGGTACACCGCATCCCGCTTTGTCGGCATCAAGCAGACAATCGAGGAAACATTCACCGACCAGTTATTCAAGCCCTACGGCTACAGGATGCGCTTCAACTTGGAGGCGTTGGAGATATTCCAGGAAGATGAAGTAAAGCGTAACGAGTCGCTCGTTTCGTTTGTTACCGCCGTAACGACTGACCCGGAAGTGGCTGATTTGGGCATGAGCTTCATGGGCTACGATCTCGATAAGGTGCAGCAGGGAAAGATGGATAGGATCATTGCCCGGAAAGAGGAAGCGCGGCTTGCAGTGGTGGAGCAGATGAAGCCGCCGGTCGCGGAGCAGAGCAAGCCAGTTGAGACAGAGTTGGAAGATATGAAGGCTTTCAAAGCGGGTGAATACTCGGCAATGATCGCGTTACGTATCCCTGACTTAATCAAGGCAGAGATACAAAGTAAGTACACTTTCGCGGATGAGGAATTACTAAAGGATTTGCACATCACGCTTGTTTACCTGGGCGATAACAGAACGATAGACAAACTAGATGTTATTCGCGCCGTGTCAGATTTGGGAATGTTCCAAAGCCCGATCAAGGGCAGACTGCAAGGACTGGCGCGCTTTGTTAGCGACGGCGAGAACGACCCGGTTGTTATGACGTTCGATAGCCCGCAGGCGCCGAAGCTGTATAACATGCTTTGCGGCTTGCTGGATAACTATCATGTGCCATATCATAAAGATTACGGGTTTATCCCCCACATGACACTAGCTTATATTCCAAAGAATAGCGATCTGCCCGTTGAAACCATCGAGCCGATTGAGATCAATTTTTCGGAAGTCTATTATGTAGATGGTGAGGTGTGGTTCCCTGTCGATTTGGTCGGCTACGAAAACAAGAGCGCGACCGCATCCAACGCCGCGAACCTTACCGCCGATGAGATCAAGGACCTGGCGCTATGGTATGACCGTGCGCGACAATGGTACGCAAAAGGCAAGGGAACGGCGGTGGATTGGGAGTGCAAACATTTGCGCGAGACTATCGCCGCTCCGATCCGTCTGAAACTGGCGGACGCAAAGAGTGAGGCGGATATTGCAGCTGCGTTTGTGATCGGCGAGACGACATCCACGCCTGTGCCGATATATCAGTCTGTGCCCGATAACACCGAAGCGATCAAGGCGCTGGCGCTGACCATCGAGCGGGCAATTGTCGCCGCGAAGGTAGAGCCAACGGGCACACACGGGAGAGATGAAATGATTATCAACATTACAAATCCTGCTAACGTGGATATGACCAGCAAGGAAACGATTGCAGCGGTCAAGGCAATGACGGAAAATCTGGCGGCAATGAAGCAGGCGGTTGAGACTCCCCTGCCCCCGCCGAACGTGACATTTGCGCCTGTCATCCATCCGTCGGAGGTGGCGGTAAGCGTGACAAATGAAGTACAGACGCCCATCGTCAATGTGACCAACACGGTCCAGCCTGCGCCGGTCGAGAATAACATCACAGTCGAGCCGTCCGATGTTGTTATCCAGAAAGAGGAACGGAAGCCGCGCAAGGCGACCGTCAAGCGCGGAGCGGACGGTAAGATCACAGAGATAGAGAGTAAGTAATGCCTACTTCATTTCCAGTAACACTCGATGACTTCACCAACCCTACCCCGGCGGACAATCTCTCTACGCCTGCCGTCTTGCACTCGACCCAGCACGCCAACATCAACGACGCAGTTGAGGCGCTCGAAGCGAAGATAGGGGTAGACGGTTCGGCGGTTGCATCGTCGCTCGATTACCGGGTTGTGCAGTTGGAAGCCATTGACCACGCCGCCGTCACCATCGGCACGGCTAACGGGCTGTCTCTGGTGGGACAGGCATTATCTCTTGGCCTTGCTTCTGCTGGTGTGACAGGCACGCTATCCGGTACAGACTGGAGCACATTCAACGCGAAGCAGGCCGCGCTCACCTTCCCGTTGGGTGCAGACTTGGGCGGTACAGGCATTGCCAACGCGGCAGGCTCGACGCTCACGCTCGGAGCGGCGACCACCATCACAGGCGGGGGAACCGTGGCACTCGGTGGGTTCACCCTGACCATCCCGGCCACAGGCACGGCCGCGCTGCTGGCAACGGCGAATGTGTTTACGACTCAGCAGATGGTGGACGGCACAAGCGACCAGATACAGTTTCGGGTACAGGGGCATAGCACACAGACAAGCGCACTGCAAACGTGGGAGGCGAGCACGGGTGCTGTATGGGCTAGTATATCAGGCGCTGGTAAACTTATAATTGGAACGACTGATACGGCGGGGGTCGGGTTTTTTGAAATCAACAAAACCGTCACACAAAAACTTGTCTACCTAAAGCAAGTTAGTACGGCATTATCGGGCGACAACGAAAGGACATTGTGGGTTCAACAAACCGTAAATCCTGCGTCAGCGTCGTCCGCCAACTTCTACGGAATGTTTGTACAAGTTGGGACTAATACAATCCAAAATCTGACCGGTACTATAAGGGGTGCTTATTTCTCAGTGGCTAATTCATTTGCGTCCGCAATGAGTTCAGCGATAGGAGCGCAGTATGATATTTTCAACTCGGCAGCAGGAACACTCACAAGCGCTTCTGGTTTTGTTGCGACTATTTGGAATAATTCAACCGGAACCATCACCGACTCTAGCGCGGCTGTGGTTGATATTCGGCAGGCAAATACGGCAGGGACGATCACTGATGCTAGAGGTCTATTTGTAAAGACGCCAACTAAAGGTGCAGCCGGAACTATTGTAAATATGTATGGGGTGTACATCCAAAATCAGAATATAGCCAGCACTCTGAATTACGCCATTTACACCAATATAGGAGATATATCATTTCTAGGTTCTGGCACACGCGCAAGCGCAGCAGGCGCGGTCTGGAAAGGGATTGAACTACGCGCCGCAACTGCAACCATTTCAGGCTCGACCAATATCACAACCGCGACAGGCTTCAACTATCTCGACATCGCACGTCCTACCCTTTCGGCAGCCTCCGCCTTGACTGTGACCAACGCCGCAACCCTGTACATTGCCAATTCACCGCTTGGAGGCGGAGCAGGGCCAGCGACAATCTCAAATCCCTACGCTATTTGGGTGGATGATGGATTATCCCGCTTTGATGGCGGACTAGATTTATCGGTTGCGAACATCCAGACTGATACTACCACTGGAACGAAGATCGGCACGGCAACAACGCAGAAACTAGGCTTTTGGAACGTGGCGCCGATCATACAGCCAGCAGGAGCAACGCAGGCCGCGCCCGCCGCGTATTCTACCGGCATATTTGGATTGGATAGCGATGCCAACATGCACGCATTGTATGATTTAGTCGTTGCAATGCGGACGGCATTAGTCAACACAGGAATCATGAAAGGAGCAGCTTAATATGGCACTCACTCGACTACCCAACACACCCTCAGCAGGACTGACCGCGTACCGTTTCCAATACAGCGCGACCACCGCACTCATTGATAAGAAAGCAGACCAGGCAGCGCATTATCTTTTCGATGTTGGTATGGGCAATCACGGCACGCCAGAAGCGCCGCGTGTCTATGCCGACTTATCGGCGGCTGAGAAGCTGGCAATATTGGATAAGTATGTTCTCAGTACCATTCTGGACGCGTCCAAGTCGTACAAAGCCAACGTCGACGCAAACGCCGCCAGAGACGCCGCAATCACAGCGGAAGAAAGCGAGATAGTGACCCCATGAAAGGTAAAACCACCCCCGCCCCGGCAGTGACGCCGCGCAAGTACGCAGAGAAGGACTTTGTCGAACTCTATCAGGAGCTATGCAAAGAGACAGGCTTCCAGATCGTGTTCGCGCCGCAGTGGGCACAGAGTAAGGACACAGGCGATTACCGGCTGGTGATTGTGTCATCCGTCGCGCCGATGCCGAAAGAGGAATAGTGGCTATCACTAGCTACGACGAGTCGATCAATTACGACGCTGCGATCCCCTACAACGGAGCGGAGGAGGCAGCAGCGGAGGCCGCTGGCTACCTTCTTATGCACGCGCCGGTACGCCGTCCGCCGGAGATAGACGATGAGGACGAATTGCTCGCCTGGTATTTCCTTGAGGTGATGGATGACTGACGCATTGACCAAGATCGTGCTCGACACAGTGCAGACCGTACCGGAAGTCCTGCCGTACCTGTCCGCTGATGCGCGGCGGTTCGTGAAGTTACACGCGCTCAAGGCGGCTGGCGATTACACCTCTATCCGCGCCGAGATGAGCGGCGAAATCCACGATGCGATATATGATTACCTGACCAGCTCAGGCTATATCACGATATACAAGGCGTTGATGGCTGCGGCTATCTCGAAGGCGTATGTCGCCGCGGCTGACGCAGGGTATCAGGACGCGGGAGCGGAACTACCGCTTGACGCAGAAACCGCAGCCTGGGCGCGGGCAGAACTGGATTCGCAGCTTGGTTTCGTGGATCAACTCTTTGAGAACTTGCGGGAATTACGGAAAGAGGGTGACGTGAACGCAACGGCGGAGGCGCTAGCGCGGGCGAACGGGTACGCAAGCGGATTGGATGGCTTCTACAATGAGGCAGTCTTACGCGGGTCCAAGAATAAGATGCTTACATTCACGCAGATAAGCGACACAAAAGAATCTTGTCCTGATTGCGTGAGGCTGCGCGGGCAGAGACATCGCGCGTCGTGGTGGGTTGAACATGATTTCGTACCCCCGAAAGGCGGCGGCTTGGCATGTGCGCCGGGCGGTAACTGCGGCGACGGTCTTGTAGACGATGACGGAAATGTAGTTACACTTTGAGACTTTTAAAATTAGAACATGCGGACTATAATCGAATCGAGTAGAAAGGATTGGCATGAGGATATTTGCAACAGACCAAAACGGCAACAAACAAGAAATAACCGATCTATATTGGTTTGAGGAAAACTACGTACATGATTTCAGCGGTCATGGGCGATTTACTATCGAGATCATCAACGAGACGCCAGCCGAAATCGAACTACCCGCCGAGCGGCTGGAGTTGCTAGAAAGTACAGACGAGTGATCGCCCTTGTTACCGGCGGCTCACGCGGGATCGGCGCGGCATGCGTCCGTGCATTGAAGGACGCAGGGCATACCGTCGCGGTGGCAGGAAGGACAAGGGCGGACTGTGATTTATTCATCCATGCTGACCTGACAGATTTTTTTGGACGTAACCCGGTTGTATCTGAAGTGATAGACAAACTTGGTAGTATTGACATCCTTGTCAACAACGCAGGCTCGCAGTATCATCAAAATCTTATCGAATACAGCGCGGGAAGATGGCGTGAACAAATCGAGTTGATGCTTACCGTCCCGTTCTTTCTGTCCCAGGAAGCAGCCCGGCACATGCTCGCGCACGGCGGCGGGCATATCGTCAATATCCTTTCTACGTCCGCCTTCCAGGGAGCACGCAACATAGCCGGCTACGTCGCCGCGAAACATGGTCTGCTCGGCCTCACACGGGCGATGGCAATCGAACTCGCGCCGCTGATTCGGGTCAATGCAGTGTGCCCCGGTTTAACGCAGACTAGCATGGTAGATGAATACATAACACCCGAACGGCGCAAGCTACTTGAAAGCATCACGCCCGCGGGCAGGTTCGGGAAGCCGGAGGAGATAGCCGGGGCGCTGATGTATCTAATTTCGAGTACATACGTTTACGGTCAGGTTATTACCGTTGACGGAGGGTGGCTTTCAAAAAATGGCTAAACTCATTCAGGCGAAAGACTTGCGCGGCGAGCGGCGGGAGCGGCTGATAGATGTCGTACCATTGCCCGCGCCGTGGACGCTTTTTATTGATCCGTGCAACGCGTGTAACTACAGATGCAAATTTTGCCCGACTGGACACCCCGACTTACTGCGTGAGTACGGGCGCAAGAACGTACTAATGAGTTACGAACTGTTCTGCAAGATCGTGGACGACCTGCGAGAATTTGACAGACCATGTAAGCAGGCGAATCTATATAAAGATGGCGAACCAACTCTACACCCCCGCTTTACCGATATGGTGCGCTACATGAAGGATGCAAATGTGTCAGAGCGTATATGGGTGAAAACAAATGGTCATGTTTTGCGGCCTGAACTAAATGCCAAACTGGTAACGTGCGGGCTGGATATGATCGGCGTGAGTGTAACAGGCATAAACGCGCAGATGTTTTACGACATTGCAGGCGTCAAAGTGGATTACGAAAAGTTTAGGGATGGTGTGCTTGACCTGTTCGAGCGGAGCCGGGATACGAGTACACGGGTGTCAACAAAGATAGCAGACGTGGGTTTGACGGACGGCGACAAGCAGAAATTCCTTGACGACTTCTCTGACCGCTGTGATTTCATCGCCATAGAAAACCTGCATGGCTGGAGTACGTCCGACAAATTCGATTGGAAGCTGGGAACTAATCAGAGTTTTGATGGCACGCCGCGCACACAGAAAATAGCCTGCCCGCTGGTGCTCTACATGCTCGCGATCAACTCCAACGGCGACATTTCAATATGCAACGATGACCAATACCATCTACACCAATTAGGGAACATCAAGAATGAAAGTCTGTACCAGATTTGGAACGGCGCACGATTGCGTGACTTCCGGCTGATGCACCTGGAAGCGCGCAAGAGCGAGAACGCGGCTTGTGGTACGTGCGACTATATACAGGCATTACCAGATAACATCGACAATGACCGCGAAGAATTCGCAGAAAGAATACAAAAGTGAGAAATATTAAAATAATTCCGCAGGTTGGTGAAAAAAGAATAAAAAGGTGGTTTGCGTGGTTCCCGGTTACAACCGAAAACTATCATGTCTCTGAAACCAGATGGCTTGAGTGGGTTACTGTTGAACAGAATTACGAGGGTATATCAAGAAATTACGGAATTGTCTATTATTGGGCAAATTCTTCTTTCGTGGAGGAAGAATGACCCGCCCCTGCCCCGTCTGTGAACACCCCTCCCGCACAGAAGTATTCCGTATGCCCTACCGCGTGCCCGATTCGTGGCCCTTGCCGTCCGAGATCATCTGGTATACCTGTTACGCCTGTTCGATGCTCTACGGCGACGGGGATTTCAATCAGGCGATGCTCAATGAGTATTACCTGAAATACTACGGTTATGGCATCAACAACCCATCCAATATCGAGCGGCTAAAAATGGACGCGGTCGTGATAAGCGGTCTGGCGAAGCACGAGAGAGAGGCCGTCATTGTGGACTTCGGCGGCAACGGAGACGATGGTCGGAGCATCATCGTAGATATGTTGCGGGACAGGGGATATATCAACGCCGTCTGCGTGGGCGCGGGCGCCCCCCTGCCCCAGCAATGTGACCTTATCTACGCCTCACACGTTGTTGAGCACGTCTACGATCTGCCCGAAACGATGGAGCGCATCAGCGGCGCGCTTGCGCCTGACGGCCTACTCATTATAGATGGGCCGGACGCGACGGGGCTTTTGCAACACTGGAAAATGCCGATTCTGGATTTCAACACGAAGCACATCAACCATTTCACGCTGCGAAACTATCTCGACTTGGGATACCGGCACGGCTTCGAATTGATAGACGTGCGGAAGTACGAGCTTGAGAACGCGCCCGCGTACCAGTTGCAATTCAGGCGGCTGGACGTGGCGCAGGAGTCAGCGAAGCACATCACAGACAATATATCCGCCCGCGTGGACAGGCTCAGGACGCTTGAGGGCTTGCCGCTCAACGTGTGGGGCATGGGTGATATTACGTGGCATCTGCTGGCACAGGTGGAATTGAACATCTTGGACTACATTGACAATGATCCCGCGTACCGTGGGCAGACGTACAACGGCAAGCCGGTACAGGAACGACCTACCAACGCCGCGCCGATATTAATAATGAGTCAAGGTCAAAGACAGAGACTTATCGAAAATATACGAAAGGCCGGGATTACCAATCCCCTGATCGAAACATGAATGTATCACAAGCAATTTGGGAAAGACTGAAAAGTGAAGTTTCCACCGTATTCTACCTCCCCGGCGGTGGCTCCGGTCCGCTGGTGGATGCGCTGGGCGCGTCGGGATTGCGCGCCGTATGCTGTCTCCATGAACAATCAGCCGGGTATGCCGCGGTCGGGTATGCACAATACAAGGGTTTTGGCGTGTGCCTTGTGACGAGCGGACCCGGCGTTACCAATGCCATGACCCCCTGCCTTGCGGCGTGGCTGGATAGCGTGCCTGTTCTATTTATATCCGGGCAGGTTATGGTCAAGTGGCTGGCTCTACCTGGGATGCGCTCACGCGGGACGCAGGAAGGGCCGACGATTGAAATGGTGAGACCGATAACGAAATACGTGGCGCAACCACAAAGCGCGGTAGAGGCGATGATTGAGTTAGACAACTGCATTACCGCAGCTAAGGAAGGCAGGCGCGGCGGTGCTTGGCTCGATATTCCAATGGATGTGCAGGCCGCCGATGTATAAGCCAGTGATAATTCTCGGTAACGGCATCCGCAATAACCCTGCGCTCATCGAACATCTATGCAGTCTGAACATCCCGATTTGCACAACTTGGATGGCGGCGGACTTACTCCCTGAAAACTCACCTGTGTTTATAGGCCGCCCCGGAATCTTCGGGCAACGCGCCGCGAATATTGCGACGCAAAAAGCGACCCATCTCTATTGCTTCGGCGCGCGGCTGGACGGCGAACAGGTCGCCTACGACTACGACCGCTTTGCGCCGAATGCTCAAATCTATGTGTATGACATTGATGAGGCGGAAGCGCAGAAGTTCCCGAAGCGTTACCATGTTTCGCAGACCCTTGACTGTAGAGACGATATTGATTTTCTTCCATCCCTTGCCCCGCCTCATCGCGATTGGCTCAACTGGTGCAAGGCGCTCTACGCCCGCTTCCGCCCGGAACTGGACGGCTGGGTGCATGAAACTATGGATGTTCACAAGTGGGCACAGTATGTTAATCCGTTTCGGCTGATGTCTTTACTTCATGAATTCAGCCATCCCGATGACGTATTCGCCCTCGGCTCATCGGGCAACGCGCCAACCGTGTTCTTTCAGGCATATAAAGTCAAGGCGGGGCAGCGAATCTCCAACGTCTGCACGATTGGCGCAATGGGCGCTGATATTCCGATGGCTCTCGGCTCTGCTCTCGCATCCGGGCGGCGCACCATCTGCGTGACGGGCGACGGCGGCTTTGCCATGAACGCGCAGGAACTTGAGACGATCCGGCGACTGAGATTGCCGATTATCTTCTTTGTGATGAACAACGGTGGCTATAACAGTATTCGAGTGGGACAGCTTGCGCGCTTCGGGCGCGTGACAGGAGCGAACCCACAAAGCGGGCTGACGCTCCCCAGCATCGAAGCGATTGCGGAGGCGTATCGCTTTGTGTACATGCCGCTGAGGGGCATGGATTTGTCAAACTTCTGCAAATGTCTGGACTTTGCTCCGATGATAGTTGAGGTATTCGTAGACCCCGACTGGCAGCAGCTCCCGCGCGTAATGGCATCGGGCAACCCTATCAGGACAGATGACATGCAGGACATGACGCCTAAGATTGATGATTTACAGGCTCTTATGGAGTGGGATGGGTAACGCCTCATCCAGAAAGGAAGAAAATGAACAGTGATAAACCAGGATGCTTTGGATTGGTGGAGGTGATTTCAAGAGCCGTTATGATTCTAATCGCCTCAATTATAATAATACAACTTATACAATCATGTTCGCCTGTCTAGCGCGTTGACGCTGGCGGCAAGAAAGGAAAACTATGTTAACAGGTATATCTATTTTGTTGGCCTTGGTAATTGGTTTAATAGGTATTGCTCTAATACCGCCCGATAAGAGAATGGGAGATTTAGAACCAGACCCGCCCCTATGCGATATTTGCGGAGCGATCAGCACAATACTGTTTCTTCTCTCTCTGGTATTCTATTATTACCACATATAAGGCGATTACTAATTGTTTCGTAAGTCCTTTGCTTTACGAGTTATCGCAGTAAAACAGGAAATAAAATAATTTTCAACCGTAGAGTGTCGTTGTACACCTGCTACTCAATGGAGGTGTGCAATGAAAGTCCCTATTTCGGGGCAAGTGACTGGAAAGGAAGAAGCGGATAACGTGATGCAGGTCGCAAACTCGCAGAGCTATGGCGGCTTCATCTGGACGAACCGCTTCGAGCGCGGCTTTGCCCGATTCATGAGCGCGCGTGAGGCGATCCTGTGCAATAGCGGGTCATCCGCAAATCTGCTGGCATTGGCTGCGCTGGAACTGCCAAAAGGAAGCGAAGTCATCACGACGGCGGTGAACTTCCCCACGACGGTCAATTGCATCATCCAGCTTGGGCTAGTGCCGGTGTTCGTGGATAGTGACCCAAAGACGCTGAATAATATTAATATGGCGAATGTTTGGGAAGCCATCAGCGATAAAACACGCGCTGTCATTATGGCGCATGCACTCGGAAACCCTGTTGATCTGTCTGGTATATGTGATTGGTATCCAACTATCGAAGATTGCTGCGACGCGGTAGGGAGCACAATCAACGGGCAAATGGTTGGTCGTCGCGGCATAATGTCTACCGTCTCATTCTACCCGGCGCATCATATCACTACCGGGGAGGGAGGCGCGGTGCTAACAGACAGCCCGCGGCTGAGGAAGGTCATCGAGAGTTATCGCGACTGGGGGCGGGATTGTTTCTGTGAACCAGGTAAAGATAATACATGTGGAAAACGCTTCAACTACGAAGTCGATCATAAATATATTTACAGTCGTATCGGATGGAACCTCAAAGCTAACGACTTAGCCGCCGCTGTAGGTGTAGCGCAATTAGATAGATTAGAAGGTTTTATACAGAAGCGCCGCGAGAATTGGGCTTACTTGAACGAAGGTTTGAAGGATTTGCCGATTGAGATAGTTCAAGCTACTCCTGGTAGCAATCCGTCATGGTTTGGTTTTGCGTTCTTGACAGAAAGACGTAACGAATTGGCGCGTTATCTTGACGAGCACGGTGTAGGCAGTAGACCTGTGATGGCTGGTAATTTATTACGGCAACCAGCTTACCGAAAATTGATAAATGGCGTAGATTATCGTGTGGTAGGTAATTTGGATGGAGCCGATTTAATATATGAGCGCGGTATTTGGATTGGCGTATTCCCAGGAATCACCCCGGACATGCGAGACTATCAAGTCGAAGTAATACGGAAGTATTTCAATGGATAAAGTTTTAGTCACAGGCGGGACCGGCTTCTGCGGTTCATGGATGCGGCAGACCGCCCCGCCCGATTTACGTATCAGTTACTTCGGCAAAAGCGACTACGAACTACGACACTGGGAATGGATGACCTGGGATTACATCGTACACCTTGCGAATATCTCGCCGTATGAAGTCCTGGAATTCAGCCAGCCATTCGGTGTCCGCGTGCTATACGCTTCGAGCGGGATCGTCTACCACGATGAGAACGATACCGAGTACAGGCAGAATAAACTCGATTGGGAAAAAGAGTGCCTGGACAGCGGCATCGATGTAGTCATTGCGCGCCTGTTCACCTTCTACGGCGAGCGCCTAGACGATGGCAAGGCATACACCCAATTTGTCCAGGCGGCGAAGGCAGGCGAGCCGCTCAAGATTTGGGGCGACGGGTCTTGTGTGCGGTCATATATGTATGGCGCAGAACTTGGCCGCTGGCTGTGGGCGATCCTGCTACGGGGCGAGCGCGGGCAGGCGTATGACGTGGGGGATGATACGCCGGTCACGATGCTGGAACTTGCGCGCAGGATCATCAGCCACTACCGGAGCAAATCTGAGATCATCATGGAGCCAGACCACCACATCCCGATGCCGTTCTATATGCCGCGTGACACGGCTAAAACGAAGAGGCTTTTGAAATAGAGCTATGTGGTCATATCGTTTTATGATTTATATCTGTGAGATTGGGTGGATAATTTATGACCGTGCTTTAGTTACCCACCGCTGGCGGGCGCTGGACAAGCACCGCCGCGACTGCAAAGAATGTTGGAAGAAAGGAAGTTGAGTAATGGGCAACGATAACGATATTGAGAACGATATTGAGTTTGTAGGGTTAGAGGATATTACCCACCGATACACAGAAATGTTTGATTATTACAAGCCTCCACTGCCTGACGATGTGTTTGCATATCTATTAAAGGTGAAAATAGGTGGGTATGGATATACCTGGGTATACAGATTCGCAGGTGATTTTGTAAGGTCAAAGGATTTTGCCAACATCGCGAAAGACGTGGCGATACGCAAGACCAAAAGGTACTTGACAGAACATAAAATCTAATTCTGTGTTATAATGCTTGCAGGCAGGAATGCCGAAGTTTAAGGCACTGAATACGTGTTGACACAGACAGTGCTTAACTAATACAACCCCAGGTTATAGCCGGTTATCTTTCGACTCGAAATGGGTCGGGAAAGATAACCGGCTTTTTGCGTTAATACGCAAAGGGACAAAATGCCGAACGTTTCGGAATACGACGATAAAGACAAATGGATGAGCGCGTGTATGTCCGCCATGACGGAAGAGGGGAAAGAACAGGACGAAGCCGCCGCCGCGTGCATGTCTATGTGGGGAGAAAAAAAGTCATTCTACGGGATGTCTGTGGAAGATGCGGTCAAGCATTTCCTGAAAATCGGCGCGCGGCACACGCGCAAAGAAACAGAGGCGTTCCAGACCGTGCATGACATCATGGTGGAAAACGGCGCTGAGTGTGAAAAGCCAGGGGGTGAAATGCCGATGATGGAGGGCAAATCGCTGGATGAGGAATATATCTACCCCGGCGATGCGGTCAAAGCCACGTCATTGGACGGCGGTGCGGTCAAACTAGGGGGTTATCTAATCAGTTTCAGGGATGCAGAGAATACAGACCTGGCGGGCGACTATTTCACGAAAAGGGCCAACTACGGCGATGCAAAACAGTCTGATGTATGGTTCAACCACCGCCTGCCGATCCAGATCAAAAAGCACAACATCGAAGTGAAATACACCGAGCCGCTATCCAATAAAGCGACGCTTACCATTGATGACGTTGGAGTGTTTGCCGAGGTGGTAATCGAAGCGCGTAATGAATACGAAAAGACAATCGCGGAACTGGGACTTGCGGGGAAATTAGCCTGGTCATCCGGCACAGCTTCGCACCTTGTAGACCGCAAAGCAATCAAGAGCGGCGTGTGGGAAATCACGCGCTGGCCTCTTGGTCTGGACGCGTCACTGACCCCTACCCCGGCAGAATTCCGCAAGACCAACCAGATACTACCAATTAAATCGTTACTAACTTCCCATACGGCGTTGCCCGTTGAGGAGTATAACCAAACTAAACCAACCAATCAACCTGTTACCAAACAAAGGGAGAACATCATGGAAGAAGAAATCAAATCCGCCGTTGATAAGGCGGTCGCAGACGCGCTTGCAATGCGCGAAGCGAAAACCCAGGCGGAATTGCAGAAGGCGGCAGAATTGAAAGCTGCTGAGGACGCCGGGTACAAAAAGGCCATTGAGGAATTGAAGGAGCACGGGCCGCAGAAGTTCTACCACCCCACCGAGCCGACCGACGATGACAACGATGGTATCGGAGCATTCAAGTCCTGGCTCAAGACCGGGCAGGAAAATCAAGGGCTGATCCGCCCCGACTCGTCCTTCGACAACATCAAGGCAGGCAAGGCGGCCTGGAACATCACGACCGGAGCAAGCGGTGGATTCCTGGTTCCTGATCCCCTGTACAACCAGATCATCGCCAAGCGCGACATTATGTCGTGGGCGCGGCAGGTTCCTTGCACGTTCCTGACGACCCCTTCCGATCACCTGTTGGTCCCGCGTGAAGACACCAAGCTAACCGATTTCGTCCTGACGGCTGAGGCTGGTACATACGATGAGAATGAGGGCACGGTATCGCAGAAAGACCTCATCTTGTACAAGTACACCAAGCTGACCAAGATGAATGAAGAGTTCTTGATGTACAACGGCACGAACTGGGAAGCATGGTTTACCAATGCCCTGGGTCGTGCGGTTGCCAACACCGAGAACACCATCTACACCACAGGCACAGGCACGGCGCAGCCTGAGGGTATCGTGACCGGCGCGACGGTTGCAAACACGACCGCCACGACCGATGTCATTCTGCCTTCAGAACTTTCGGCCCTGATCGGCTATCTCGGCGGCGGGTATAACGTGCCGTCCGAGTCCGCCATGCTCATGGCGAATAAGACCAAATGGTATCTCAAAGGCAGTGGCGGAACATCGGCTGTCCCGTTTGCATACGTGCAGACCCCGCAGGATGGCGATTTCTTCGGCTACAAGGCTGTCATTGATGACGACCTTGACCCGTATACCACAGCCTCAGCCAAGTGCGTCGTGTTCGGCAATTTCTCCTACTACGCAGTAGTGGAAAAGCCGGGCATGGTCGTACAGCGCAACCCCTACCTGTACATGGCAACCGGGCAAATCGGTATCTTCGCCTCTATCTTCCGCGGTGGCGGAGTACTTCAGAGCGAAGCATTCTACTATCTGACCAACGCTGCATAAGAGGTGATGACATGTCACGCAACAAGAATCCTGATGTCCAGAAGTCGATGGTTGCAGTAGCAGCCAGCGGCGGACAAGTTGGTGCGCTGGTCGGAACAAAGGTCGACGCGACCGGATACTCCCGCGCGCACTTCATCTTCAATTTCGGTAACGGCGCCGCAACGACCGCCGCACTTTCGGCGGGTATTGGACCCTGGCAGGCGTCCACATCCGGCGCAACTTACGCTGCTATCGCAAGCGCATCTCTGGCCGCTGTGACCTCCGGCGTGCTATCGAGCACCTCGGTCACGCTGGAAGTGGATGTACCTATTTCAGCGGGTACGCCCTGGCTGCTTGTCTCCGGTGGCTCACTGCTCTCGACAGCCGTCCCGCATTCGTGCGTGGTGGAACTGTACAACGGCATCAATCGTCCGCCAACAGCATCCAGCATCGAAGTCGTAACCGTCTAACACTACTGATAAGTAATGGGGGAGGCGAGCAATTGCCTCCCCCGGAAAGCGTTTTATCTTGCACATATTCCATTGGGTTCCCTCGTCTGGCGCGCCGCCTCCGTGGTCGTGCGTTCACTCGTGGGTAAACCTGCTCTTGCCTGATGGCGCAAAGCGGACATTTAAGCAGAGCGGCGCTGGCTCGGTTCGTGTCGTCTGGAATGATATTGTGCGGGAGTTTCTCGCAACCGACGCCGAATGGATATTCTCGACGCACCACGATGTTGTTTTCGTCCCTGAAACATTGAAGCGATTACTGTCCTGGGATAAGCCCCTTATATCGGCGCTGGTGTTCATGCGACATAACCCGGTCGTCCCACAGATTTGGAAATCCTACGATAGAGATGAAGGCCATTATGTGATGAGAATCAATGATACTCGCGAATGGTTCTACGATCATAAAGAGTGGATCAAGTTTGGGCCGTTCTTGATAGACCCCTGCCCCCCCGATGCGCTTGTCTCTGTCGGCTTCACCGCGACCGCCTGCACGCTGATACACCGGACTGTCTTTGAGGACATCCGCGCCAAAGTACCCGACCAGGGTGATGGCTTGTGGTTTGCCTGCGACAACGAGACTTCAGGCGGCGGGGAGGATCGGCGCTTCTACGAATACGCGCGGGCTGCTGGTTACGAAGCGTTTGTAGACCGCTCCTGTATAGCTGGTCATGTGGCTGGCGACATTCCCACATCCAGCGCCGATTTCATTGCTTGGGATAGCGTGAGTGATTTTCACAATACGGGAGAGCCTGTAATAAATGACAACCAAGAAAACTAAAGCACCCAAAACAAAGGCGCTTGACAAGATGCTGAAATACCATTCGAAGCATTGTACTTTTTGGGTATTTAGCTGTGATCGGCATTGTTCATGTGGACGCGATGAAGCCATAAAAGAACTTAACCAAATACTAGGCGTGCTACTTACCACTATGGGAACAGCATGACCACAAAACAAGTTGAAACCGCGACCGTCGTCGGGACAGTCACCGGCTCGGGGAATGCTACTGTGACCGTGACCGCGCTCGGCATGGCAAACACGCCGAAGGCTATCTCAGTCGCCGTCACTTCAGCAGATACCGCCTCCATTGTTGGCGGGCTGATACGCACGGCGCTGGCCTTCGATGTGGATGTGGCGGCGCTGTTTTTGGTATCCGGCAGCGGCGCGAATGTAGTCCTGACAAAACATATCGCGGTCGCCAATGATGACACGCTGAATATTGCCATTGCAAACGGCACTTGTACCGGCCTGACCGCCGCGCCAACATCCACGAATACGACCGCCGGAACGGGGATGACAAACGGCTACGTCACGCTGGCGCAACTCAAATCGTCTGACGTGCTGAATTTCTCGAACACGACCCATGATGAGATTTTGGAAACCATCATCGAAGCCGTCTCGCGCCTGATAGACAACAAATGCGCCCGCCGCTTCTTCTCCGCATCCGAAACGAGATATTACACCGCTGACGAAGGCGACCTGATGTTCGTGGATGACATCTCAACCTCAAGCGGGCTGACGCTTGTCACAGATGAGGACGGGGACAGAACGTATGAAACGACTTGGGCGACGACAGACTACGACTTGACATCATTCAACGCGACGCTGGATGGCTGGCCTTACCAGATGATAGAAACCACACCTGAGGGAGATTACTCGTTTCCTGGCACAAAAAAGGGCGTGAAAGTCACCGCCTCATTCGGCTGGGCGTCGGTTCCGAAAACTGTTGTGCTGGCTTGTATCCTGCAAAGCAATCGCGAATATAAACGCTTCAACACCGCGCTTGGACAGGCCGGGGCGTCCAGCGTTGGCACGATTACGCTAACCATCCCGGCGCTCGACCCGGATGTTGAAAAGCTCCTCTGTCCTTATGTGAGGATTACGTGACGCAGGACTATACCACAGCGGTAACGGAAGTTGCTGAGGTCGTGGCGGCGGTGGCGGGCATCGGAGCCGCGCCCGCGACGCCGCAGGAAAATATCAACGAACGGATTTTTGCACTGACGTATCTTATGACCTCAATGACCGAGATCAGCGAGACCGGGACGATGCAACACCTTGCGACAATTGCCGTTGACATCCTGACGCCGCATACCGACCTTGCGCAGAACATCGCCGCACTCCTGCCGATTGTAGACCTGGTTGACACGGCGCTCCTAACCGAAATCACGACCACCAGCCGCTTCTTTGACGGCTCGATTGACACTTTTGGGATTTTGCGATGGGAATTTCTGCCCGTATATATCTACTCTAGCGTGGATTGCGTCGGCTACCGAGCCATGCTTGAGAATGTGAAACAGAAGATAAACCTATGACGCAATTATCCATCCAGATCAACAACGCGGATATTGTGCGCCGAGGCTTGCAGGATTTGTCGGCGGAGATCCCGAAAATCGGGCGCTTGCAAATCTATCAGACATCACAGGCGATTGTCCGCCGGATGAAGATTTACCCGCCTGAGCGACCGGGGCAGAGATATATCCGCACAGGCAGGCTCGGCGGTGGTTGGATGATTATACCGAACACAAACGGCTATACCACGCGCAACGATACACCATATACAAAATATGTCGTGGGTAACGCCTATGGCTTGGAACAAGCCTGGATGCACGAAGGGCGCTGGAACCTTCTGCGCGACGTGCAGGAGGAGGAAGTCGCGAAACTTCCGAAGGCAATCGAAGAGGAGATCACGATGGTGACGCGCCGCGTAGGATTGTAAGGAGACAAACATGGCAATTAAATTGCATTACATTGGCCGGGGTGACGCGCTCATACACATACCCGCCCGCGACCTGATGGACGAAGATTTCGCCGAGCGTGCGGAACTCTGGAAGGAACTTGGAATAGATGAGGCCGGGATGCTTGCAAGCGGCCTGTATGAGAAACCAAAAATAGAACAGCCGAAGAAAATCAAAACGGCTAAGGAAGGTGAATAATGGCTGGTCGTAGAAGTTTGAGAAAGCTCCAGTTTTACAGGGAGGCAACAGCCGGGACAACCTCATCCGCGACATTTATTTTTCGCGGCATCGGGACGATCCTGGACAATATCCAGGTGCAACGTGTCAGTGAGGACATCGGGATTATCAGCGGCACGACCCGCACGAATGTACCCATGAAGGGTGGGACGCTGGCAATTAGCCAAACCCCCGCGACATTTGAGGGTCTCCTGCACATCCTTGAAATGAGTGTAAAAACCGTTGCCGGTTCCCAGGACGGCGCAGGGACTGACTACATCTATACCTATGCGTTCCCCACTACCGCAGGCAACGCGATCAAAACTTATTCCATCGAGGGCGGGGATGATAACGAAGTTGAGCGCATGGCGTATTGTTTCGTCAAGGACTGGACGCTATCCGGCAACGGGCGCACCGCATACCAGTTGCAGGCGAATATCCAGGGGCGCGCCCCGGCCCTGGGCGCCTTCTCAGCCGGTCTATCCCTGCTGGCTGTCAACAACATGAATTTCGGATTGACGAAAATCTATCAAGATGCGATTGGCGGCACGGTTGGAACGACGATCAAGTCCAATACGGTGCGGGGCGTCAATTTCAAGTTTGCATCAGGAATTGAGGCGAAGGATACCGCAGACGGGCGGCTCGACTTCTCTTTTGCACAGGGAACGGATTATGTAGTTACCTGTGATTTGGAATTCGAGCATGACGCAATCGCCGCCGCGCAGAAAGTTTTATGGCGCGCACAAACGCCTGTCCTACTGCAAGTCAAAGTCGAAGGTTTGACGGCATTCGCCACTCCCGGCACGACATACAGCGTCCCGACGATGAAGATCAATCTCCCCGGCTATTGGGAGAGCTTCTCGAAGATCGGGGAGGCCAACGGTAACGATATTGTGACAGGTAAGTTTGTGTCTGCGTACGATACCACAGCCGCCGCCGCTGGGTCGATCATCGTTGTAGTTGAATTGGCAACAGTTCCATAACGCGCTAATGCGCGAGAAAGTAGTTTGTAATGTCTGAGGATATACACATTAAGTTTTTGTTCGACGCGAAAACAGTAGGGAAGCGCCTGAAGTGGAAAGACATAAAAAAGGTGCAAAAATTCAGGCGCTTGAAAGCACAAGGCAACGATATTAACGACGAGTTTCTGGAACAAATCCAGATTCTATCCTGTCGCTTCATGGCTGACGAAAATAATCAGTACCTTCCGCAAGACGAAGCGTATGCAATATTTGATGAATTGAGCCGGGATGAAGCGGCGGATGCTATCAACAAATTTAGCGAAGCACTTGTGGAATCTACCATCCCAAACGCGAAAGGGGGTCAATTGAACTCTACTTCAGAAGTCGATTCCCTGACCCCGCAGACCTCCCCGGATGGTTCGACGTTGTAGTGTTGGCGTTCGCTTTGCATCAATTACCCTGGAAAATCACAGGCGAAAAACCGTCGCGCTGGCGGCGGTATGTATGGCAATTAAGGCTCACTTTATATATCAATGAATTGAATGCAAGGCAACAGCGCGAGATAGATGCAATGAGGAATCAATAAACGCCACGCTCGGCAATCATATGGCAACCTCTGCAAAGAGAAATTAGGTTTTTGAGAACGTTGGCCTCTTTATATCTTTCGATACCGAAATTTCTAAAAGGAACTTTGTGATGGACATCCAAGTGACGACCATATTCTCTTTCAGTAATGCCACAGTTCTGGCATGTGTACTTGTCGCGCTTGCGTGCGGAGCGTTTTTGCTGAAACCAGTTTCGACCATAGTTATGATCGTATTCTCCTCCGCGCCAATTCGGGTGCTTAACAGGGTCTTGTCGAATGTGGTTGTACCAGCATTTAGTAGAACAATAGCGGCTTGCCTTTTGTTTTCCTGGAACATAGTAAATCGTTTTGCATTGTTCGCAAATCTTTTCCAAAAGTGGCTTGTGAGGGCGGGTGCGTCCCTTGTTGGCTTTTCCTACGCGGCTAATAATTTCTCTAAGCCTATCTGTAAGGTGAATGGATGAATAATTTTTCTTCTTGCACTCTCTGGAACAAGTGGATGTTTCATATGATGGCCTTACCCGAAAAGGCTTTTTACATACAACGCACACTCTTGTTTCTATTTGGGAATTACGTCAGCAGGCGCGCGAACAAAAGCGAATTATCCTATCGCTGCGCCCTTGAAAATGCTTTCCACATTGTTCGCAGTGAATTTCGATTAGTGACATGGTACTCCAAACAAAATACCTCTCGCATCGCGGGCTAGCGCGACACGAAAGGTATATGGATTTTAACATGGAAACGCCTGCTAGCCCAGACGAATTGATTTACAAGGATTATATCACATGGCTGCCGAAGTAGAGATAGTGATAACGGGGAAGGACGAATTTTCGGGAGTTATGGGGGGAATAGTTGGATCATTCGGCGACTTCGGAAATATCGTCACTGGTATCAAATCGGCTCTTGACTTGGCTGCCGGTGCAATTGATGCTGTGCTTACGCCGGTTATTGCGTTTGGACAGGAAGCCATCCTTACCGCCGCACGCGTAGATGAACTTAGAGTAGTCAATCAGGTTTTAGGAGAAACTGCTGGAATTCCGGCGTTATATCTTGAAAAGATAGCGACATCAATTCGCAGTATGGGTATCGAAGCGGGAATTGCCGAAACAACAATCGCGGCGTTTATTGGTGCAGAACTCGATTTAGCGTATGCTACTGACATTGCTCGTATTGCTCAGGATGCAGCAGTTATTGCAGGACAAAATTCAAGTCAGACTCTAAAAGATATTGTATATGGTATTGAAACTCTCAACCCGCTTGTATTGCGCCATGCCGGGATTGTCGTTGATCTACAATTGGCATACAAAGAATGGGCGGATGAAAACGATAGAACAACAGAAAGCCTGACCACTGCCGAAAAGCAGCAGATAGCATTGAATGAGGTATTGGAAGCAGGCGTAGGGATTGCAGGCGCGTATGCCGCTGCAATGGAAGAGCCTGGAAAAGTATTGCGCTCATTTCCCCGATACTTCGATGACATCATGGTCGCTATTGGTGAACCATTTCAGGAGGCGTTTGGAACTGTCATTTTTGCTATTGCCGATCTTGCTAAATGGTTTGGTAAGGCTGTCTCAGAAGGCGGTACTTTGCGTCCAATCCTGGAAGATATTGGGAGAATTGCTGCAATCGCAGGTGAGGGGTTTGCAGAATTAGTTGATATTTTTATGAAACTGGTAAGCGGCGATATAGTCAAATTATATGATCTTGGTGCTGCGATGCAATCGTGGAAAGATGTAAATCCAATCTTCTATGATCTTGGAACAGCATTGAGAATTATTCAGCAGGCTCTTGATAATGGTGATACGCTCTGGGGCGCATTGATTACAGCGGCAGACAGGTTAGGTGGTTCTGGCAGTCCATTAGCTGGAGTTCTTGAGTATATTTTAGATTTAAAAGATGCTTTTGGTGAGGGTGATGTTATAGGTGTAATTGGCTTTGTTCTCGCAAGTATACCAATAGAAGATATTGCTACTTGGGTTGTTGATTTGACGGACGAGATTGACGTTAAGCTGGCGGAGGCGATAAAACTTCACGATTGGACGGCATCTGGTGATGCGTTCGGAGATGCGCTACTTGCAGCATTTGGAGCAGGTATAGAGAGCAATGAATCGGAAGCCGTTCCTGCTATTGGTCAGGCAATCAGCGACTGGTTCTTTGGTGCTATGGGATTGGCAGATTTCTTTCCTAGTTGGAAGGTTTTCTGGCAAAGAATGTTAGATCAAGTTACAAGCCAGGAAAATTGGACTGCAATCGGTATTGGCTTTGCCGATATGTGGAGCTATCTTGTATTAAGTATTCCAAATATGATTGCTAATGCTGACTGGGCAGCAATCGGTATCGGCTTTGCAGACATGTGGAGTTATGTCGTTCTTGCTTCATTAGACACTCTTGGAGAAATCGCGACAGGTTTCATGGATATGCTCACCTTTCTCTTTGTAGAAATAGTGGATTTTATTGTTGGCACTGATGATTGGCGACAAATAGGAGAAGCTATCTCTCAAGGTTGGCAAAAGGCTGTGGATTTCGATTGGTCTTGGGATGCTGACAAATGGGTACATGAGAAAATCATCGACCCTATAAAGAAATGGCTAGGCATTTCCAGTCCATCAACCGTCTTTATGGAAATTGGCGTCAACATCGTTGCGGGATTGGTGGCTGGTCTTACCGCTGCAACGGCCTGGTTGATAAATACAATTCAAAACATCGTTGCATTATTACTAGCCCCCTTCGAGCCGATATTGAACCTGCTTGGTATCGACATCAGCAGCTTGACCAATCCCACACCCATCCCGATTGGTGGTGGGACAGGCAGCGGGACTGGCAGCGGGACTGGCAGCGGAACGGGAACGGTCGTCAATCAATACTTCGCGGGCGCGACGATCAACGTCGGCTCGTGGGGAGAAATTGCTTATGACTGCATTTATCCCAACCCGTTCATCGCAGCGACCAGCGGGCAATTAGGCGGCGGCGTATGAATCTGCTTCTATTGACGTGGAACGGGATTAGCATCAACAACGGCTCGCCGTTCTATTCCGATTTCCCACCCGGCTCAAAGGTCAATATACACGGCAACGTCGTTACCGTTCCGCGCGCAGATAACTATCCCTATGTATCGGGGATCGTAGCAGATCCGCAGTCTCTTATAATCCGGGTGAGGATTGCAGCGGGACAGGATATTGACACCAATCGGGAACTACTCAAGCAGTATTTCAATTTTGAGGACGGGCAGCGTCATAATCTGATTGCGGAGAATGGAGCAAGCGGAACGCAGTGGTACGTGACCGGCTTTGTACGCGACGTCCGAAATGAGGGAACGAATAAAAATTCCTTCATGGTCTTATTCCAGATCGAGTATCCATACTGGAAACTTGTCACGGCGACCGATACCAGTTGGAGTGTAACGGCATCCGGGCAGACGCAGGCGATCACCAACGCAGGTAACCGCAAGATCGGGCCGAAGCTGACCCTGACCCCCACCAGCGCGAAAACGGGCGGGCTGAGTTATCGGCGCTGGATACCGATTTATAACAATATGGATATATCCTATATTGCGCCGCTGGACATTACTAATGGCGGGCTGGATACGGCGACACTCACCACTGCCAAGATGCAGGCAGACGGGGATGATTTCCTGGTGCTTGTGGATGGGGTCTTTGTAGATAGATGGCTTCAGGACATGGATACGGCAACGACGAAATGTTGGGTCAATCTAAACCTGGGGCCGCGCCGTGAAGGGACGACGAATACCAGCATAGCGGGCAGCGGGGCGATCACGACCATCACGCTATCAAAAACAAAAGCTAACCTGGAATTTCTACACGCGATGGCAGCGGCGGTCAACAAGGTCGTGCTGATCGATTCGGAGGCATTTACATTTACAGGCGCCAATCTGGTAACCTATCAATTGACAGGTGTAACACGTACCAAAAAAGATACGACCATCGCGGCGCACACCGCGCCGAAAACTGTACGCTGGATCGAGCATGACATCTGGATACTCTACGGGGATAGCACATTGACCGCCCCGGATGTGGACAATGATAACAAGCCGATGTGCTCACTCGCGTCCACAAACGGGGCATGGGTGCTTACTAACTATTTTCAGGCAACCGGCGCACGCACGGGCATGTGGAAAGGGGAGGTATTATCATCCCGAACAGGCCTGTCATACGTCTATACCGCGCCGGATAATACATTTGCTGACCCGTCCACATCCCTGGGGCTGGCATTGATAGGGAGTGCGGACTTCCAGGTACAGAATGAGACAGGTACGCTGGATTGGATATTCTCCCACCCCGCCACGATCACGACTGTTTTGTTTTCGGGTGATAAGTATATGAGTGGCTCGTGGCCTGCCATTGTAGGGCTTCAATATCTCCAGACAAATGCCGTATGGTTCACGGCTGACAACCAGGCCGAACCGACCGTTACTTATTCCTGGCAGAGTTTTGGCCCCACGACTGCCAACCTTGCATCTCCCTACCCCTCCGCGATCCGCTTTGTAATCGATGGCCTGCTGTCATCTGCCATCAGCGAGATGGCACTGGCTCAATTCGACACGGTAACCGTCACCTTTTCGAGTTCCAACCTGCCAACCATTGCGGTAGGGGCTGAGGCGGCGGCGTATTACTTCGATGCTACGATCACCAACAATACAAGCACGGAATATATTAAGTGCGCCGTGCCTTGCTTCCTGAATGAGACGGTGACAATTGACTGCGAAGTTAAGGATGCGTATCTCTCAGACGGCTCGCGGGTCAATGTGACGCTATCCACCGACCGCGCCGAATGGCTGGATTTATCTCCCGGCGCGAGTACCCTGCAATACGACGATGTGGGCAGCAACGCCGTTACCGTGCATGTGATTCATCGCGATAGAACCCTGTAGGATCATAGATGTTATGAAGTTTATCAATGTAAATTACTCGCACTTTTTCCATGACTTCTTGTATAGCGTTGGAAAGTTCTACAAGCCCTTCGCTAATAACCTCTACCATTTTTGGGATTTGGTTAAGAAAGAATATGAGCCGCTCGAATTTTTGTTCTGCTTTTTTGCGCCTACCAAATTGAACGCTGGCCCTGGAGCGCAAGTATCTTTTACCGTGCAATGTCTTTTTCATGGATAAATTTTAACACATGCCTAGCAATTTGAGAATATTCGACCATTTTTCCAAACCTTTGTGTTTTCTAGAAGCACCAACGACGCCACGCTCATGGCTCCTGAACAGCTTCGGCAAGGCGGAGTTTTCCGTAGGCTTGCCATATCTCAAGGACAAGTTCACGCCAAAAGAAGAAACGGTCATGCAATACGGTAACCTTGTATTCGTGGAACATATCCCGTCCAAGGACGCGGCGGGAACAGCAAACGGGAAATTACCGGACTGGACGGGTATCATCCTGCCTGATAGGAATTGGCCTGACAAGATTCTGAACGCAACCGCATACAGCGCGGAAGCGATATTAACCTTTCGCCCCATGCCGCTGACCAAGATAAGCGGCACACCAGGGAGCATGTTCAAGCAGATGCTGGACATGGCACACACGATTACAGACGATATTGTCATTCAGCCGGGAGTTATTGAGGACATCCCCGAAACGTTCGGGGATAGCCTCGCCACGTCCGCCTATGACCACATCAAAAAATTATGTGCCAATTCCGGCATGGATTGGGACGTGACCGGGCAGATAGATGGGCGCGGCAATCTGCAACTATACGCCAACCTGTACAGGCGCAAGGGCGCGGTCACGCGCCTGGAACTGACAAGAGACAATGTCGAGGGCAGCGGGCCTCTCCTGACGGAACAGGGAACACCATATAACGTCATCTACGGATATTCCCAGGCATCCACGAAAGAGAGCCGTTATTTCGCAAAGGGGGTCAATCAGGCATCAGTGGATAAATATGGGGTGCTGGCGACCAATATCGTTTTCTCCGGCATCACGGATCAAACATCCCTTACCAACGCCGCGCAGACAGCGGCGGATAACTCGCCGCCGCGCATGAAACTTCATCGCGTCGCGCTGGATATTGGCAAGACTTTTGACAGTTTGGCGGCGGGCAATACCATCACCGTGCGAGATAATACAGTTGGTTTCAAGCCCGGCGGGGGCTTCGGGTTTAGCGCAGCCGCGCGGATATTATCACTGGATTACAACGACCTGACAATAGGCAAAGCACCGCTTAATTTGGAGATCATCTAATGGCAATCGTGAATGAGAGCGGCGGCGGCGGTTCTTCCACAGATACGGGCGTCTGCGCCATCTCGCCATCTGATTTAGTCGGTTACACGGGCAACGCCCTTAACCGTATCAAGGACTTGGAACAGAGGGTCGCGGAATTGGAAGCGGCGATTGTCCAGGTGAACCAACTCTCGGATTTGTCCCAGCAGGTCGGCTGGGTGGGCAACGTCATCTATATGGGAGTAGAGGGCTGGACACAGACCGAATACGGGACGCTGATACCGCCTCCCGGCGTGAGTTTCTCGTCGCTCGGCTTCACGCTCTCAGACGGCAATACCTACCCGTTCGTCGTGATGGACGAAAACGGCGTGTTGCAATATGGATTTACCAATACCGGGGAACTGGCCGGGGCAATGGGAACCGCAGTAGCAAAAGATACACTGGTTTTATCGGCTGCATCCCAGACCCTGAATTCATTCAACCAGGCGATTAGCTGGAGCGCAATTCAATTCCAATCCGGGACTTCGATGAGTTGGACTTCCGGCAGCACGGTCACACTGGCCGTACCAGGAACTTATGCAATTACTTATAGAACAGAAGCTACAACAGCATGGAACACGCCACCAACCGCCACAAATGATCTATACATGCACTTTGCCACACAATTGGATAGTGGCGGTGTCAGTAATCCGCGCTTTCATTTTGTCAGATCAGGCACAGATTTCTTGCCTGAATTCAGGACGATCATTATCCATAAAACAGCAAGTCATACGACATCACTGACAGTTAATTTTAGAAATGCCGACGGCTCGGTTGACCTGACAAGCTCGCTTGCAATCGTGCGGCTGGATACCAGATAACCCACCCGTTTAGAAAACTCATGGAGAACTTATGCCATATAGAAACTTAGCTAGAGAATACTCAACTACCACAGGCACAAGCGACTGTGTCCTTACCGGCGCGGTTCCCGGCTGCAATACCTGGGAACTGGCTGGGATCACAAACGGCGAAGTCGTGCGCTTTGGGATCATCACCTACTCGACAACATCCAACCGCCCGACACACTCCGAGATAAGTTTGGGGGCATATAACACTGCAACAAATACAGTGGCACGCACAACGGTAGAATCATCAACAAATGCCGGGGCAAAGATTGTATTGACGGGATTATCCGAAGTTTACATTTGTCCTAGCAGAAAGGACTTGCCGGTCTTTGCAGCCTATTACGGATCGACATTGGTGGTCAATGATACAGTGGATAATGCGCTGCTGGATGTAGATACCGAGTGGACAGACGAACACGGCCTAGCAACGCTGGCAAGCGACGTAATCACGATTAATTATCCATGCTGGGCGAGTATCTCCATGCACGTCACATTCGACGCGGCGTCGGCTTTCAATGGTTATGTCCATGTCGAGTGCAACCAATACGGGCAGGGAACCCGCAAAGGATACACGACCGCGATGGGCATCCTGGCAGATACAATTTTTCTTGGCCCGTTCCTGTTCAACGTTACAACAACGCAGGCGGTTAGTTTTCAATTCGACAACCACTTGGGCGCGAACGCGAACACGATTATCAATGACGTGCAGATAGAGGCGTGGCTGAAATGATCGGCTTTGACGGGATCGGCTTCCACGCCATAGGCGAGATGATTACCAATCTCTCCGCGCCGCTCACCTTTGAGCCGGTATCCCGCATCGTGGCCGGGGGCTGGTCCAACGGCAGACCGGCGGAAGTGGCGGTGCTGGGCGCTGAGTTGCTTTGGGATAATGATGATTTTATCGTCTATGACAGCGGCGATCATATCAACTGGTCATAGGAGATTACATGACAAACAGATATATAAGCACCAACACAACCACAGGCGCGCCCTCAGGCGAAAAGACAACGCTGGTTGGAACGGAAGTATTCCCTATTTCGGGCAACCAAGTCGCGCTCGTGTCCTCCATCGCCACCTATACTCGCACCGTTGCGGGATGCTATGCAATCCCGGCGGGCTTCGCCTCCGTCAATCCTGCTGATGCAACGACTTATTACTTCGGCGCGTTCCCGCATGTAGCGCTTGGGACAACCGCAGCCATACAGCGGCTTTACGTCATGCGCGCCGGGACGGTAGTCGCCGCTGATGTTTTTTTGGTTGCCACGACCGGGACGAGTGAGACAAGCACAATCTCATTCCGCCTGAATAATACGACCGATACAACCATCTCAAGCGCCGTGGCTTTGAACGCGTCGCCGTTCCACGTGCAAAACACGGCGCTCTCTATTGCGGTAGTGGCCGGGGATTATTTCGAGATCAAGTGGGTAACGCCGACCTGGGTGACAGATCCGACGAACGTGCTGGGCTGGGTGCAGGTGTTTGTAAGATAGCACTCCCCCATAAAAACAACACTCCCGCTTCGACTTGGGAAATGGAAGCGGGGGTTGCAGAAACTAGCAAAGGGCGACGCTGGCGGCGATTTCTCTTTTAGTTTCCTGTCGGGCAGGGTTTCTCTGCTGTATTCGGGTGGCGGCGGTCTAAAGGAAGAGGCCACTACCTCCTAAAGTGTAGCACTTTCGGCTACGCGTGTCAATCTAATTCAATAGGCATCGAATTAGATTTAGGGGCGATAATCAATGTATTTCGTGCTTTTCTTGCAGTTACAAGAAAGACAAAGCGGCTGGGCGTTCTCAATAGTATTCCTACCCCCCATACTCAAGGGGAGTACGTGGTCAAGAGTTATTTCGACTTCAGGAGATCGTCTGCCACAACACAGACAGGTATTGTTATATTTTTCTTTCAGATCCTCCCATTCCTGATATATGATTTTCCCATTGTTGCCGTTGGCGCGAGCGCGGTAAGAATGGGAAAATATTGTCTGAATACGCGGAAATAACCCTACCACCCTCTTTTTTGGAAGATAACTGGCGTCTAGATAAACGGGAGGCGGTTTTGTTGTTTTTGTTTTAGGTGGTTTAGAAATACGCGCATCTCGTCCGCTGTAAACGCATGACCCTGGGTATCTACCTGGCTTGGGTTCTCTTTTGAATTCCGATAATTTATGCTCTACCCCGCACCTTGGACAAAAGCGTGTTAAAATCTCTTCCATCGAAGCACCTCCGTTGTGCTGAGATCACGCTCCCGGTGTTCCATCACGCGGGAGCACATTCGTTCTGATTATAACACAAAGCCCCCTAAGTGGGGGCTATTGGAGCCCAACGGACTTGCGTTAGCGGCGGCGGGTTGTTCCACGCATTACTGAATGCAGTTCACCATTTTCAGAAACACCAACATTTTCGCGGACGTCATCAGTCGTCCGCTGCACGCCGTGTTGGGCGGCGCACACAGGGCAACTTTCTGGATATTCGTGACGGCTACAAACAATATGCCTACATATTTTGTAAGTTGCAAAACTATAACATGCTTTTCCGCAAGCATCACAAATTTTCATGCTTCCTCACTTCCTGGCGGAGCGTCCGCCCAACGGGGCGCGTGAGCCGCCACTAATTACCAATTGGACAAAGTGCATTATGACCACCAACAGCGTGACCGCACTTAGGACAAACAGTCGGCTCCACGCCGTGTTGGGCGGTTTGCTTTGATGGCAGCAAAACAATTGGAAGATCATTACTTCTTTGCTCGGTCACAGAGCCATCCCTGTGAATTACTACTTGTTTTTTCTCGTCTGACATTTTATTTTCCTTTCAAAGTCGGGTAGTCCGCCCAACGGACTTGGGTTAGACGCTTGGCGTTTCACGCGCAAGCGATTCATTGAGCAATGCAATATCTTCGGCGGAGACACCGCAGAACGGGCAACCAGTAGCCAAGTCGCCTGCACGCATTTGTTGGGCGGCGATATAGTTTGGGGAATGATTACAATCGCAGATACCGCCGTCAATTTTACGATGACATCCCCCACTATCATGCTCGTCTATCGAATGTTTGCAATATTGACAATTCATTTCAAAATCTTTCTGTTGAGCTAGTCCGCCCAACGGTTTGCGTTAGTGGCTTTGGCGGCGATATAGAGCCACAAAAAATTTGCCACACAGTAGCCAAAGTCCACTGCACGCGATGTTCGGCTGGCAAGCCGTCCCTGTGCAAGCCCGTGTTAGCCCGCTACTCGGAATGGAATTTCAACTTATCGAACCACCGAGACGGCTCGAAGCGACCAACGATTTTCTTAGCCTTCTCGATTACGCCAGGCGCAGGATCATCATCCAAGAACCAGAGTGTGTATTCCCACGGATCACCCTTCTTTGCCTTATGGACTTCGACCTGACCTGCGCCGAACTCATTAGCAAGAGCCTGATTCGCTTTTGTATAGTTCATAACCTATCCTTTCAAGAGCGGGCTACTTTGCAGTCGGCGGTAGGGTGATAATGCAATGGTTCGCCGCAGTTTGGACAAGTCGGCTCCACGCTTTTGTTAGCTGGTTGCATTTCAGGCAAACCAAGCCCCATGAGTTTGATACACGGCAGGCAAAGTTCATTCCATGCCGAATAATGAGTTGGATACACCTTTACTTTTTTACCACAACGATCACATTTTTCCATGATTACCTTCTTTCTTGAAGAGCCAGCTAACGATTAGTTGCTCGGCGGGTCATCGAACACAATACGACCTTTTGCAATCACTTTTGGTTGCAGGTTGAAAACTTCGGGAATCTCCGCCGAGTCAACTGCACCCGTAGTTGGGCGGCTCAATCTCCAAACCTCCAACGCCAAGTCTCCAGCAATTTGATGATATTTACGGACAAGAGTTGCAATTTCTTCGCGCAACTCATTATAGTTAGGATTGTCACAGCAGAATTCCGCAACAGTGTCGATCTCTTTTTCTAAATCAACGTTCATTTCTACTCCTTACAGCGCACTGTCCAATGGTCTTGCATTACTGGCTGGCGATTTATACATCCAACCACGCTCGGCAAGACCACACAAATTCACCAATACGATAATTAGCCCACGCCCAAAGCCCACGCTTTGTTGGGCGGAATTTACGGCATTTGCAGGTTTGACGCACGCAAGCACCATCATAAGTATCATCAGACAAGTGCGTACCATGAAACCTTTGGGGGTGATTGCATTCACAAAAACTTTCTTTCACGTTTACCTTGCAGGGCTTCCGCCCAAGGCTTGCGTTAGCGGCTGGTTGCGGGATTGCAAACCGAACAGTTGATAGCGATACCATCGGCGCGGATGATACCTTTATCGCCACACGCCCAGCAACCAGTCGGCTGTGCAAGCGGTTGTTGGGCGGCTTGTCTATCTAGCCAACTTGCAAAATCAAACCTTGCAAAATGATCGTTTACCTTAATTTTTCTTCCTGCTAGTCTCAATTCTTCCTCGTAATCATTCATGAGTTTTAGATACATATTTTACCTTTCCTAACTAAGTCCGCACCAACGGTTTGCGTTAGTTGCGGCGGGTTGCCGCACCACATTTACAACCGAAGTTCTCTAATTGGTAGGCGTTGCATGTACAGCCGGGAGCCTTCCCGCCGTCAACTGCACGCATTGTTAGACCGCTTCATGGTAGCCACCAACACGGACAAATTTGGCGAAGCTGTAATACAACCAAAACCAAACCTATGACTCCAGCCAGCCATACTGTGATAAATATTAGTTCTCGTTTCTTGTTCATTGATTTTCCTTGCCCGAAAGAGCGGGCTAACGGTTTGCGTTAGCGGTTGGCGGGATTTCTCAAAATCCATTCGGGCAACGCAATACCGGGTAATAATTCATCCGCCAATCCGCTGCACGCCGTGTTGGGCGGCACATGGGACGCGCAGTACGCACGATAAAAACCATCTTTACGGATCGAGCCGCCATTTTTCAAAACAATCTTTTCGGTGGCTTTGGTTGTTTTGGCAGTTGCCAAATGGCGACCACACGAAAAACAGTATTGAGAGTGCATGATCTTACACACGATAGTATCACCTAAAATTTTCACTGTTTGCTCCTTCTGGCTATAAGGTAGCCGCCGAACGGCTTGCGTTAGGCGCATGGGTGGCTATGACTGTCCGATTTTGACCGCCGCCCACCCATGTCGCCTGCACGCATTTGTTAGCCCGCTTCATGACCTCTGAAACTTCCTGCCACACTTCGGACATACTTTCTCGACTTTGTTGCCAGTTTTCCTGACAACAAGTTTCACGCCGAACCCACAAAAAATACATCTTGTTTTACGTAGTTCACGAAAAATCTTGGTACTGCTTCCGTGCGGTCTGACAATACTCATAATTACATCCTTTGCAAAGTGCCAGCTAACGGCTTGCGTTAGCGGCGGGGCTGACCGCACGCAAGACAATAATTTGTGCCATTCGCCACCGTGAAGGATAACCCTTCTTTGCACGCACAGTAAGCCCCGTCCGACTGCACGCATGTGTTAGGTGGCTGGAATATGACAATGCACATCACGGCGGCGGCAATCATCCCACCCGCCACAAACATTCTGACCCTGACCAATGCGGCCGCGAGCACACTGGCGCTCAACATCACAGCAGCCAACGGCTGGGGTAAACCATGTTTGGCTCCGACAAAGATGGGACGACCACGCAAAAAGCGAACCGTGCCTTTCATGCAAAAGTCGTGCCACCAATTAGTATTAGTGCGGGCAGGAAGTAGACAGACAACCGTTGCTCCTCGCAGGCTTTCCGTGTAAGCCTTTTTGACCCACACAGATTGCCGACCAAATGGCGGGTTCATCCAACACGCATGCCACTGTGACCAATCTTGCAAAAGACCATTCTCCTCAATGGTATATCTTAGTGAACACTTCTTGTTATGCTCGGAAGCACAAACATCAATCACGATGTCAAATTCAGCCTCCAACGGTTTGAAGATACTATCGGGAGTTTCCCAATCTTCTCTTGCGTGTGCAAACTTCGTATCAAATTTAGCCATAAGCCACCTAACGGTGTGCTTTACCTGCGCTTGGTGGGCTTGGATAAGGTTTGAGATGTGGATAAAACTTTCGGCTTGGAAACTGCTTTTTTAGGCGCAGACTCCCAAGCGTCAGGTGCAGGCTTTGTTCGGCGGCGTTATCATCTTCGTTTTCTTCTTCCAGGCGGCAAACTTCGCACAACTCAAATTCACCGCTTGGGCTTAGATTTGCTGGCAAACAACTACATTCATAAATACCCATTTATTTCTCACTTCTCGGCTGGCAAGGTAGCCGCCGAACGGTTCGCTTTAGTGGCTTGGCGGTTCGTAACCTTCGCAAAAAGACACACCGTACCGCCAAGTCCACTGCAAGCGTTTGTTAGACCCCGCCCCACATATTGCGAATATCATCAGGGGAGAGACCACTGGACAAAAGAGAAGCAATCATTTGTTTACTCTCTTGTTCATTGCGATACTCTGGGGTCATTTGGTGCATGACCAAGAGACCAGCCACAACATCATCGCGCTCATCGTGGCTTGACTTGCCCATCATGCGGGCAACTGCGCCGAATAAACCAGCCATTGCCATATTGTTTGGGTCATCAGAATCAATCCGCAGACCTGTTTCGCGTTCCATTCGTTCAATCAAATCACTTGCTGCGCTCATGTTTTTTCTCCTTTTGGGTGATACCCTGCCAGCAAGACAGGGGTCTAACTAGGGTATGAGCGGAGTGTACATCGTCGCACTCATTTTCAAAAATCCAGCTTGATGTACCTTTTCCGCTTTTTGTTTATTACAACATCAGGCACGACTTTCTCAAGTGCCTTTTCCAGGGCGATTTTTACCGCATCAGTCCTGCTCATTTTGTAGATCGCATCCTCATTCAATTTATCTGCAAGTGCTTCGATGCAAGGCAGGTAGTCCGTGAGATCAGGTCGGTATTTCATCTTCGTTTTCCAGCGCGTCGTGATCCTGGACGCATTCCCACTCGCGGGTGAGTGGGTTGTACTCCATCTCGTGATCGCATATCCGGCAGACGGGATCGCCGTCCGGGGATTCGGAGGGAGGGTCGAAGGTGAGGCGGGTCATGCTGGCTCCTGGGCGAGAAGGGCGCGGGCTTCTTCAGGTAATTCCACGAACATCACACCAATTGAGGTTATGTGTTTTCCGGTCCCGTTACAGACGCGGCACTCAATCATATCATCCGAAAAAACGCCTTTGCCATTACAGTAATCACAATCGCTGAAGTTGTCAGAAAATTTACTGACAAACTCCCTCAGTTTCGCATTCTCCGCTTCCAGCGCCGCGATAGTTTGTGTTTGACTACCATGCAATTCTTCGAATTTGTTCATGTGCGTTTTCCTTTTCTATACCAGGATTATAAAGCAGGAACATTGAATTTGTCAAGGGCGTTTACTAAACTGGTTTATAAAGAAGTTACAAAAATGACAGTAAATTTACTTGACAACACAATCAAGGCGTAGTAATATCAGGACATGGAAAAAAAATACCCCACCCCCCACTCCCGCCGCGTGCTGGGAAATGAATATGAACAGACCCGCCGCGAATATGCAAAGCGGGCGCGCAGCCTGCTAAAGAAAGGTTACTCGCTGAGACGGGCCGCGGCGATCATCGGGGTTAGCCACCAAACAATTAATTTATGGATGAATATATACTATCCATCAGATAAGGAGGCGGAAGGGGAAGCGTAACCAAAACACATCGCCAGCGTCATGTTGGTGATAGAATAGAAAAAGCCCGTCACGTGAATGACGGGCAGGCAACTGAGCAATCATCCTTCTCCGGGATTAGGCTCTTCTCCATCTTACCACAACTCGTGGAAAATGGGAAAGGGCGGAAAGGCAAGAATGTATCATCCCTACAAATCCAAAACAATCGAACGTATCTCCCTCGCGCAGGTTCCTGTACGCGAGATCACGCCGCAGGAGCAGCTTGACATTCTCGACAGAGAGATCAAGACGCTCCGCGGCTGGATAACTGTTTATCTCAAGGCGGGGCAGGCCAAAGAAGCTGCCACTCATCAGGCGACACTCGCCCGCTTCGAGATGGAGCGCGAGCAGATCAAGGCGCACATTTACGCAGACCCCCAGCGTGCCAAACTTGAAAAACGCCTCCCGTTTTTTGACGCTATCCTGGCAAACGACACAGAGGGAATGCGCCGATTGCTGAAAGCGGTGCGATCATGACCGACAACGATTATTTCGAGTTGATATTCCTGGAACTCTACGCACATGCCGCATTTGAAGCGGACGACTGCGACGAGAACCTGAGCGAATGGGCGCACCTATCCCGCACATTGAGTCGGGAGCGAGCCGAGCGAGCCGCCGCACGAGCGCCGCAACCGCCTCCCGTCTTTGGATCGGCGGAGTGGTTCGCAAGTGTGCCTGAAATTGAACCCTAATCACAGAAAGAAAGGAATAAACATCATGCAAAATGCAATCGTAAAAAATCCAGTTACCGAATACCTCCGCCAGCCTGACAACTTCCAGGATTTTGTCAACCTGCTTGGAAAAGATGCCGCGCCTTATGTGCAAAGCGTAATCATTGCCGCGTCCTCCACAGAGGACTTGATGCAATGCACGCCGCAGAGCATTCATAGAGCCGCCTTGCGCGCCGCGTCTCTCGGTTTATCCTGTGACCCCGCCGTAAAACAGGCATGGCTTATCCCTCGCAATCGAAACATTGCCCCGAAAGGGCAGACCCCGAAGTGGATCAAGGAAGCGCAATTTCAGCCTCATTATTTTGGGGTTTACTTCCTCGCTATGCGAACGAACAAGTACTGGATCATCAACGTTGCGCCGATCTATGAAGGCCAGCAGGTGTTTGAAAACCCATTGACCGGACTGCACGCGGTACAGGAGGAAAATGGATTTATGGGTCAGCCGCAATCCTATAACGCCGCATATTCCCGCAATGTCACTGTGCGACGCGACCAGGGCAAGAAAGTAATAGGCTGGCTTGGCTACTACAAGACCACGAAGGGGTTTGAGAAGTCCGTCTATATGTCCTGCGTCGAGATCGAAGAACACGCCATGAACTATGTCAAAGACTATTTAGACGACGACGGGAAGATAAAAAACCCAAACTGGAAAGACCCAAAGAAGCGCCCCACGATGGAAATGAAAACCGTCCTGCGTGCGCTTTTGAATTGGGCGGATAAGAGCGGCATCGAACACTCTCCGCAACTCAGGGAAGCATTGAGGGCAGATGAGCCGATTGACGTGGAGGCAGAGGATATTCCGGTGACGCAAGACCTGTCTGCACAGGCAGAGCCGGAGGACATCACTGGCGATTTGGATAAAGATTTTCCACCCGAAACCGACTTGCACCCCATGACCTACGACGAAGCGAAGCAGGTTGTCGTCAAAGTCAAAGGCGGCAAAGAGAAGTTTATGGGCGAGTTGACCAAAGAGCAACTCGATTATGTGATTGAAAAATCCATCCTGAACGAGAAAGTCGAAGCCGCCAGGATTGTGCTTGCCCATGATTTCCAGATGGAAGCCGTGAGCGCAGAACCGGAAAGCCCAAAACTTTTATAACCCTATCATCCCCCAGCGCGGTTTCTTGGCTCGCCGCGCTGGGGTGGGCAAACATGAAAGAAGGACATGATGGAAGAACAACATATTTATCACCACTCAGATAATGACGGCGCACGTATCAATGTAAAAGTTGAAAAGAATACAAAGGGTTTCAACTATGAAGCAACTATCACAGGCGCGAAAACTGTTGATGAAGCAATCGCGCTTTTGAAAGAAGCCCAGGCGAAACTTCAAGCCGAGTATGGCGGTGAAGCGGGCAACACGCCGTGAGCCTTCGCACTACCTAAGCCACTCCGCGTACCACCGGCGCGAACATGAAAGAAGGATGACATGTATTGGATGAATATTGATACAGGAAAAGTAACAGCAAGGGATTTTGACGATCCGCCATTTGGTAATTTATGGATAGAGATCACCGAAGAAGAGTATGGCGATCTTGTTCATCCCTTGGGAACTGGGCAGCAATATTCTATCTACACCCAAGAGTTTGACGACTTCTCCGACGCAGACCCCGGACTTTAGCCACAAGCGTGACCGGCGGCATGCTGGCAAATCTAATCTGATTAGATTACACAGATGATTGCAACCGCCGGCTGGCCGCCGCCCCCACCGACCAGTATGAACCACTACATAACCCTGCTGGCGGTTCCACCAGCAACAGCCCCGGAGCGGCGGGGCAAAACATAAGGTATTACGGGCTGGTCGAAAGGGTGCTTGGGCTGTATAGCCGTTAGCAATTCTCGATAAGTATGCCGAAGTTGCAGAACATCCAGAGACAAACAAGCCCCTACCAGCCCGCTACCACCCCTGCCGTGTGAGTTGTCTCTTATCGCTACCGACGACAACGTAATTCTAGCGAGCGGCAAGGGGAGCATAGGTCACCGAGCAAGCGGGTCTTGCAGTCTCTTGAAAACAGGCGTTTGGCTTAGTCGAGTGGGCGTGACTTGCTACATGAGAAAGGATTGACCAATGTTGGCATATATCGACCAAACACTCAAAACGCGAATGGAGAGCATTCGCATCAGCCCGCCCCGCGCCTTCTGGTGCATGGAGCACGGCTGGCGGAACAGGCACGGCGTAGACCGTGATGGCCACGGCGGGTACATCTGTATCGTTTGCAAACAGCCGATCACGAAGATCGTGGAACTCGCCGCCGCGCTGGAACAGGAGAGCACATGAGCAAGAACCCACTACTTCAAACCCTTATTTCGATGACAGGGCAAGATAATGTTATTACGGTTCACCGCCCGTTTGTCGAGTTCACAGGATCACTTGAGGCGGCAATGATGCTATCTCAATTGCTCTACTGGACATCAAGATCAACAATGGGCGGGTGGATAGCAAAGTCAGATAAGGACTGGAAAAAGGAACTTTGTCTTACCAGATACGGGCATCGAAAAGCAACCGAGACACTTGTATTGATGGGTGTGGCTGAAACACAAATAAAGAAATTCAACGGCGCACCAACCACTCATTACCTAATCCTTTGGGAAACTCTAGAAAACGAGTGGATTAGCTGGCTCCGTTCGTCTGAAAACGAACGAACGGAAAGTGCGAAAACGGACGATGGAACGTCCGAATCCGAACTTTCCTTAACAGAGACTACAGCAGAGACTACTTCAAAGATTGAGGAGGAGGACGTAACTCAAGACATTTTCAAAGTTTACCAACGCGAGATTGGTGTATTGACTAAAGTATCTGCTGACTTCTTGGAAGATGCTGAAAAGACTTACGGCCCCAAATGGGTCTGTGATGCCATTACAGAAGCCGTGAAAAACAACGTCCGGAACTGGAAGTACATCGAGGCGATTTTGAAACGCTGGAAGGCGCAAGGCAACCAAGAAGCGATGAATAAAAACGGTAAATGGAAATCCAGCAAGCCTGACCTCACCGAAATCATGCGCGAATATGCAGAGGAACATGGATATGGCAACGCATTTTGAGATAACAGAAGTCGTAAACTTAATCAAGCGTCTCCCAAACTCCCCTATTACAGACAAGATCGGACTTGACGAAACGGTACGCCTGTTCCTGGCGGTGCTGGGTGATCTACCTGCTGAAACTATAAAGACGGCGACCATCCAATACTTGAGCGAGGGCAACCCCTTCTTCCCCACTCCTGGCGCAATCCGCGATAAGGCGATGGAACTGCAAATGCTGGCTCTTGGAATCCCGACGCCTGCGGAGGCATGGGGAATGGTGCTCACGGCGCGGCAATATGTGGAGCCTGTATTTTGTGCCGAGGGCTGGAGGTCACGATCAACCGGGGATAAGGCGAATGAAGAATACTGGAAGGTGGTCAAGGAATCACGCAAGCATGATGACGAATGTACGTCCTGTCGTCCTGGTGGCTTTCAGGAAATTTACGGGCATAATGCCGTCGCTGAAACTGTGCGTCTGCTGGGGGGGCGTGACATCATTCTGACCGACAACCCCGTAGCAGACCGAGCGCGCTTTATTGAAGCATACCGCGAAGTAGTCGCCCGCGAGCGCATGAAGATGGCGATGACGCCGCGAGTATCACAGTTTATTGAACAGTCTCAACACCTGCTGGAAGATGACCAGCGCGCAGCGCTTGATACCGGCGAGAGTGCAGAACTCAGCAAGCAAATGAAACGGCTTACAGCCAGATTGGAAAAATGAAATGGCAACGATACACACGACGATGGATTTACCGCACGGCTGGCACAGATGGTTTCTGGTTCACGACGAAGCGGAAGCCGCGCAGATAGCGCAAGGCAAGACCGGATGCTACCTGTTCCAGTCGCAGATCATCAAGGCGCTGTACCTTTTAGTGCCAGAAAGTAAGGATTGACATGCCTCCCGCAAAACAAAAACGAAGTACAGTCCACAAGTGCTTCCATGCGGACTACATAAATGGGAAGTGTCTCAGATGCCGCAACAATCGCCGCTGGAAGGAATACAAAGAAAATGTCTACCCTATTTTCACGAAGAAGATCGGCGGCGTTCGTCAGGCCGGTTTTGTGCGTGACGGGCGCACGTTCCGAGAAAGGAGTTTGGCATGAACATAGCCCGATATGAAACAATGCTGCACAAGGAAGCGGATGCCGCTCATGAAGCCGCGCAGAAAAGCGGGCTGGCGACTGACTACATTGTCGCCGCGCAGTTGTACGAGAAATGCGGCGACTTCGGTATGGCTAGAGTCTGCCGCGAGGCGGCGGAAAGACTGCTGCGTGGCAAATGATATACCCGTATTACTGGCGCGTGCATACCCGCCTGCCTGAGCGTTTCGGGGAGCGTTGCAGGGTGATTGTGTTTGGGCGGCGCATGAATTCGGCGCTGGTGGAATTCGAGAGCGATAAATACCGGGTCGTGACGAGCCGGAACTACTACCGGAAGGTGAAGCCATGACCACCCCCTTTCCCGCCACTGAGACGCGCAAGCATAAGTCGCTCCTAATGACGATGTTTCTGCTTGACTTCGAGAAGGTGACAGGCCAGCGCGTGACGGTTGAACTCATACGTAGTCCTGAATGGAAAGCGATGCGGGATACGTTTGTAAATATATTCCTGCCTTTGTTGCAGGAGAAAGGAAGGCTGACAAAATGATCTACATTGCCGCACTTGTTTTAGGTGTGCTGTTCGTGTGGTTCCTGCTGCTTGCGGCTGGGCTGGGCGCGATGGCAGACCACGCCCGCGAAGAAAAGGAGCGTGAGCCGTGATTGCGTTCATTCTCGCCGCTTGTTTTCTTGCCGCCGCTGTTGTTTGGGCGGCCTATTGTGTCGCCACGGCGCCACGGCGACGTATCAGTCAATTACATAGAAAGGAATTGAAATGATAGACCCCGTTTTGATTTGTGTCGCGGCATACGTGCTGCTGTTCGCGTTCATCGTCCTGCTTCGGTGGGACGCGGGAAGGCACAAATGAGCATATTCCGGCACATTGTGGGAATAACTTGTGAGTTGCTGACCCTGGACGATCCGTACGACAAGCGCGAGCGCGTGACCCCTGCGGTGACAGACACACGCAAAGCTAAGACCGGCAAAGGGGCTGCAAACATAACCGGCAAGCGTCCAAACAGCAAAGCATACACGGTTTTGGAAGTCACGGCCAATAACTACGCAGAGGCCGCGAAGTTTTCCGAAGGCGTGACCATCGAAGGAAACGCATCCATTGCCATTGTCCATACCGGGCGCAACAAGTGGGAGATACGTGTCGAGGAATGGGACACGGATTTTACGAAATGACCACCTGCCCCCGCTGCGGCGGGCTGATGAAGGAGCCACGCGGGGATTGACAGGGGGAATTTGATTTGATAAAATAAATAAAAAAGAAAGGCAGAAACTATGGACTTAAAAAATCCTTTGACGCAATGGGAGGCCGCCCGCGTCAAGACTGAGTTCGAAGAGAAATTCGGCAAGAAACTGAAATACCGTGTGCTGGTGGGATATTCTCCCGTCCAGATCGGGGCGCGGTTCGGTGTGAAAGCCGAAGATATCGCGAAGATGGCTGGCAGGAATAACGGAAAGGAAATGACATGAAAGATATGACGATGGCAAAATGGATTGGGTTGGCGCTAAAAATAGTTCTTGCTGTTATGGTGGCTGCGCTTTTAGGATCAGAAACGATGAATTTCGCCAACTTCATCACCCCTCCTGACAAGTGGTATATCGCCTATACGATTTTCGGTCTGACTATGGGCGCATTTGCTGTATACCTATACTTGCTTTTGAAGGACGCGGAAACCTCCTTGCAAAAGACGGTTGCTTTGATTATGACCGGCGTTGGATTGATCGGAGAATTGGCAACAGCAGGTTTTGGGATGCAAATCGAAGGCTGGAAGAAGATGGGCTGGGCGCTTACCCCTGCTGATTATGACTTCATGATTTTGGCAATCCGAATTATTATGCTTGTACACGGTCTTGCTCTCCTGCTGTACTGGTTTGGTGACCGAATATTTGAAATCATTGAAGAGGCATCAGGCAAGGATATAAATAAGGATGGCAGGATTGGCAAGAACAAAGGTTCTAATCAGCGTCCCGCATACACACAGACCGACCAACAGCCGCAGCACACACTCGACGAGTTCCTGGCCGGCGCCGGAATGACCAGACAGCAGGCCCAGGCGCAGTTCAAGGATCGGGACGCGTTCATGAGAGTTGCTAGCGGGAAATTCGACTACATTAGCGGCGGGAACATGCGCCGCATGTATGGCGAGCTCATGAACGGACAAAACGCGGACCCTACCCGCGCCGCCCGTTAGCTGAGGCGGCGGAAGAGGAATATCCAGTAGTTTCGAATATACTGGCGGAAGAAGCCGAAGAAGCCTACAAAACTACTGGTGAAGAATATACTGGCGATGCTGAAAATCTACCGAGCATTGAGTTCTATTACGGAAAGGTGAAACAAAATGGACGATGGATTAAGACCGGAAAAATCTACTGGATATACACTACCTACGCCAATGGGCAAAGAAAGCGCGTTAGCCCCAGTAGAATCTACCGCAGAGAGAAGCGGATCACTAGTATTGATAGATGCCCCTATGAAGGACGAATCCTTGATTTCTACCGCCGAAGTCTCAGCTTCAAAAATACTGGCGGTGCAAGTGATGATGGGAGATTTCAGGGCATTGAAGGCAGAACTACCGGCAAGTCGACAAGCAAGCGGTAACGGAAAAATATACTGGAGCGCAGAACTACCTGGGCATACTCTCTCTATCATGGATGGAATTCTACTGGTGGACAATGAACCCGCCAGTATATTGATTGAAAAACTACTGGCGGAAGAGTGATTCAAGCCCGTATTTTTATACTGGTGCTTGTACTGGCGAGTCTTGCCTGCGGGCAGATCGTGACAACACCTATTCCCACTGCTGTAATCGCGATTACTCAGACGCTTACCGTGGCCCCCTCCCCTATCCCCTCCCCCACTGTGACTCTCTCCCCGGACATGGCGCAGATCGTTGCCCCTACTGTAAATGTCAGACAAACTCCTGACGGTACGGTGATCGGGACGCTCAAGGCCGGGGATGCGGTGACGGTACTGGGATGTGGAACTGACCCGGAAGCAGATGATTACAGATGGTGTTCCATTGCAGAACCATCCGGGTATGTGTGGCAGGGCTGTTTGAGTATCAATGACGGGCTTGGGTGCGAGGCGAAATAATGGAAATACTAATCGGCATTTTGATTGGTTTGGTGATTGGCTACGTTATCGGGCATAGACACGGAACTTATCACGGAATAGGGCAAGTAGACAAAATATTACGAATACCGCCCGGCAGCGAAATTACATCTGCAGAATACAGGCAGCGCAAATGACCCGATATTGGATAGTTAATTATCCTTTGTGAACAAATGTTCAGTAATGAAATTGTAATGTTGCCTTTGCAGGACGATCACGTCTAGATTAAGCGGGGCGGAACCATCCGTCATTGGAGCACGATATGGGCGAAGCACAACTGACACAGAGCCAGGAGAACTGGCTGCGACAAATCGACACGACGTATCGGCGTGAATTTTTCCGAAGGATAATGATTAACGCCAGGCCAGAGAATCAGGCTATGGTTATTCCAGAGGGGGTGGAGTGGTACAGGAACTTGAATTTTATCGAGCAGAAAGTAGCCGAGCATGATACGCGGCTGAATAAACTTTTTGGCGCTCTGAAAAGAAGCGCCGGTCAACTGTCAAAACTACTGGAATAGTGTATAATGTTCTTTGGTAGTTCGGGCGCATCGAGGGCGTCCCGCCACTAAGACGTAGTGCAGGGAATCGTGTTGGCCGAGCGAATATATAAGTCGGCGTCGTCATTGCACAGATGAGCGACCTGGACGCCCGAACGCTAATTGAATATCGTTTGCCACGCGAATAAAATCCCCTGGTAGACGCAAAGCGACCTCTCACGTAAGTGACACGTCGCAGAGACTCAACCGAGTCTTTGCGACGTGTTTTTTTTGTTTATCAACATAAATAAGGAGATTGTAAACATGAAACTTAGTCTGACTCTGATTGCCCTTGCGGTTGGTTTGGCATACGGGATCATCGTGCAATACTTCCCGGACTTCCCGGTCTCACAAGAGGTCTTACTTGCCTTTGTGGTCTACGTCCTGGTGAAGCTGGGCATCGAGATCGTCGAGCCTTTCGTTCGCGATGGGCTTGTTAAGGTTGGCTTACGCGGCTTCAAATAACCCCCGTCCCGTGCCTGCGCCGCTGGCTCGATCTATTCTCCGGGGCGGCGCGGCGGGACAGTTATTACCCTATGCCATGACAGAAACCGAAGGTTCAAATCTGATGCGTAGCGGGATCATGAACCGAGTGGGTAGCTTCCACTGGCTTGTATTGTGGGGCGGCCGACGTGCCGCCCGCGCTGGAGGCGGGTTGATCGCCGTCGAAGGTTGGAGGAGTAACGCGACCTCCTGGCATATATGTAGTGTCAACGTCCCGGCCAACACTCACTCCATGCCTGATACAGGTGATGGCCGGGGCTTGACCACATAGAACTATGGATAAAAACAAGAAAACAGAATTCGATGGGAGTACGGAATACACCGACATAGTTCGTTTCCCGCTCAAGCTATTTGTGGACGCAATAGTATTCGAGCCGTCTGCCTCTATAGACGTGGTCAGGTCATCGTACGAATTGCATTTGACTCCGTATGACATGAAAAAATTCCATGACTGGCTGGGGGAAAAACTGGAGAAGGAACCGTATACCGACCAGACGGTGACGGTTATCGGGAGGCTTGTATCATGACTGACCAAAACGATCATGACATTCTTGTAACGCTCAAGACGCTAATGGATGTGATGATACAAAATCAATCTGATTTTTACAAGCGATATGAGGAAAGGCATACCGAATTAGTGAGCCGCGTCTCTGTGCTGGAAAAAAGTGACAGCCGGGATAGCGAGCGTTTCCGGGGCATCATGGAGCAGATACAGCGCAGTTTGGATAACTCCAAACGAATAGAGAAATTGATCGCCGACATGGATAACCTGGGTGGAAACTTTCGGGAGTTGCAAAAGAAATCAAATCTGTTCGATATTGTAAATGGTCTCGGCGTTGCCGTTGCCGCGGCGGTGGGATGGAACCGATGAGACACTACCGCGTCCCGTCCCGCTTTGAAAGATGGTTGCAGGATACCCGCGACTATGTACGTGCCTTGTGTGAGGCGCTGGTCATGAACCCGCTCTTTTTCGTGGCTTTGTTATTGGACTGCCTGGCGCTCGTGGTGCTGTGGTTTTTTGGATTGCAATGACATTCGACTTGCATCTTGGCGACTGCCTTGAGATACTGCCAATGCTGGCTGAAAGGTCGGTGGATGCGATTATCACGGATGTTCCCTACGGCACGACGGCCTGCAAGTGGGATGTGATTATTCCCTTAGAGCCGATGTGGGAGCAGGTCAGGCGGTTGTGCAAGGGTGCGTTCGTGACGACCGCAAGCCAGCCATTTACAACTATTTTAATTAACTCAAATATGAAAATGTTTAGGCATGAATGGATTTGGGATAAACACACACCAACGGGTTTCTTGAACGCTAAGAGAATACCGCTAAAGCAACACGAAAACATTATTGTGTTTTCTCAAAATGGATATACCTACAACCCGCAAAAGTTTAAGAAGTCTGGAAATACTCATCGCTCAGGCGATAATTTTACAAGGGTTGGCAAGCCTATCAAGGCAGGTGTTTACGGGGAACATGTCAACGGGTCAGGGTTTAGAAGCGATTACTCATACCCGAAAACGATTATCGAGTTTAGGACTGGTAATGGCTGGGCTAAAAAGAATAATGGACACCCCACCCAAAAGCCCGTCGCGCTGTACGAGTATCTAATCAAGACATACACGAACGAAGGGGATACCGTTTTGGATTTCTGCATGGGTTCAGGTACTACGGGCGTGGCGTGTGTAAAGACTGGCCGTGATTTTATCGGAATTGAGCGCGAAGAGAATTACTTCGCAATTGCAGAGAAGCGCATCGAACAGGCGCAACAGCAAATGATAATGGAGTTCGCATTGTGAGTGAAATAAACAAGGAATAAAATGACTTATAACTTCATCCCAGGTACATATCGTCTGAAAGCGTTTCGACTCAACGTAAGAGGCACGCCCGACTCTACTCAGGACGGGAATCTCGTGGGAATACAACTCACGCAGGGAAAAGAATTTCCTGTCTATGCCATCGAATTCGATAGGAAGGGCTTCCCATGGGGCATCATCACCCCAAATGGTGCGCCTCAGGCGCATTATGTATGTCTTTGGAACGGGAATACCCTGTTTGCCGATTTGGTTTCACCGTTTGAAGGAACCCCGGACACCGTTGTCGTATCCCTGGCCTGGGCGCTCTCGATTGACGCATGGGCAAGGGACAATGGATACACAGGAGGGATGCCGCTTTGAAACACGAAATGGAGTTTGAGTTTACACGGTCAGATGGTGCAGATGAATGGTTCTGCCCGATTTGCGGGCGGCGCATTCTGTTGAATGTTCCTGTACATGGAATGGTCGTCGTGGATACGGGTGACCAGTACGTATCTCATTATGGAAGCATGGGGGGGCTGCGAATCGGAACGGTTGAAATTGAGAAAGCAGGCTGAGATGTACGTATATTCAAGCGGTTATGTCCGTGTTTATGAGTGCTGCAAATGCGGCGCAAGACACAGGACGTTGATCTGGCGCAAAGACGGCTGGTACTGCCTGTTGTGCTTGCCGTCCATAGAGGCCGTGCCCCTTAACAAATGAACTCCTGCGTTTTCGACATTGAAACAACGAGCTTGGGAGCAGTTGGGGCGGGCATTCTATTGGCGGTTTGTGTGAGGCCGACGGCTACCCAGAGGACAAGATCATTTCGGCTCGACCAATATGATTTCAAGGCGAGCAAGGAATACGGAATAGTGGAGCGCGAAGAAAAGGCGCTGCTGACAGATGTAATGGATGAGCTTGATAAATATGATGTGTTGATTGGACACAATGTAATCAGATACGATATTCCATACCTGAAGTCCAGAGCCTTTCAGCGGGACATGGAAACAAAGCCGGTAGTGGTTTATGACACGCTGACGGCATTTCGCAGGACCGGCTATCTCACGATCCCGAATGGTTTTGGAAAGCCGTCCGGCGGGTTGGCGATGGTTGCGGATTTCCTGCATGTCAAACAGCTAAAGACCAGTATCTTCCCCCACGATTGGTGGGAAACGATCTGGGCTAAGGAAGCAAAGCGCAAGGAATCAATGGACGAAATTGTAGACCATTGTTCGAGAGATGTCCGTCTTAATGCTAACGTTTTTCGTTATTTGTGGAATGCAGACCCGCGTCCGGCGCTGAAAAAGATTTATTGACATGAAAAAAGAGGTCAAGGAATTCGCCGATTTCTACGGTCTGCTTGACAACCTGATCGCGCAGGAATCCGCTCCGATACTGGCTGATGACGAACTGACCATTAACCGGGTTGCAGGCCGGGCGGACTGTGGACGAGTGAGGGCAAAGGGAATGATTAAGCGATGGTTGGCAGGCGGGCTGATCGAGTACGTTGGAAAGCGAAGTGAACCGATGTTCAATCACGTTTCCGACGCGTGGAAGATTGTAAAGAAAGGCGTATGAAATGAGCAGAAAAACACAAAGAATATTAAGGTTTGTTATTCCATTTATTCTTATTGCCATAATCCTATACCCGGCGTTTTTTATGAGATAAAGAAAGGCGCATGAATGAACATACGAAAGATCGAACTCAAAACGGATGACCGTGAATACGGGACGATGTATGAGGTACAAGTCTATCTGGCGTTCCAGAAAGAACCTGAAATCCTGTATTTGTCAACATGGGCTGATGGATATGCAGTCATTACAAGCATCCTTGATTTTCTGAAACTGCTGGTAGAGAAAGACAGATGAGAGACGACGATCATAAAGGCAAATGGTGGCTCTGGTACGTGTTCTTGTTTCTGCTGTTCGTGGCGATCCTTATTAGCGGAGTGTGGCGATGACACAAGCCAAATCAGGCGGCGCGAAAAAGATCGGGCGCAACAAGGAAAAATGCGCCCGGTATCGGGCGATGCACACGCGCGAAATGAACAAGGTACGGCGCATACTGAGGTCCAACGGCTGGGACGCGGCGCAAGCATACGCGGCGAAAAATGGTGTGGTTGGATACCTGTCCAAGTTGGTGACGGCATGAGACAAATAAAAAGCCCCGCACGGAGCGGGGCAGAGGAGTAAGAGAAGTGTTATTTGATTTTGCGGGGACGGCCTCCGAGTTTGCCGTTGATTCGGCTTTGTTCACTACGCGTCTCAGAGGGGATTGCGCGCAGGGCGCGGGCGGCGTAGGATTTGCACCACTCGTTGTATTGCTGGATGGTGTACCCGATTCCAAGTTCAGCGTCACGCGCCCGAATCATTTCGGCGTCTTTCGCCGCGTCGTATCCAGTGACGATCCAGGTGTTGTCTGCTTGGCGCTCAATCATTCCCACATCATTGACCCATACACAATCATTGTCAATCTTTTCAGCGCCCTGATGGGCTTGCCCATTGCGATAGGCTTGTTGCATCAATCGGATAATGGTCGCTTGCTGCTCCTGGGTAAGATCGTTGTATATATTAGCCTTTTCAAGAGCCGCGATGTGTGGCTCGACTTCGGATGGCACAAAGTTTGGCAGCAGTGGGTGAGAGGGTTGCCTTACAGAGTAGGGTCGCAACTCGTTACCATAAGGGTCATAGTGTTTGGTCATGTCGTCCTCCTAATAATCGCTGTTTGGGTCATTCATTTCGCGCTCAAACTTACGGGCGGCGCGTTGCTCATCCGAGTTATACCAAGCATCGTATTCGGCTTTGGCGATGGCTTTGCCGGACACAATCGCAATCTGCTCGGCGGTCTTGGGATTCTCGGCTTCCAGTTCTGCGAGGGCGGAAGCAATCAGATTATATGTATCTGGCATGAGGTAGCACTTGCCAACCATCCCGATACATCCTCGCTTTATGGCCTCATTATATTGATTATAGGCTTTACTCAAGCCAGACAAACCGCTCCCGCTGGCAACTGCCTTACCGCTGGCGTCGTAGATAACAATTTCGGTTCTGTCAATGGGGTGTGTCTTGGTTCCACAGAGCATACCATCCAGGCGGATTTCCTCGTCCCAGGTGCCGCGCTCCAGGGATACTTTGATTGTCTTGCCATTTGTGCTAATCATTCTGCTTGCTGTTATTGTCGTCATTTTGTCATCTCCTTATCTGTGTATGATTGGATTATACCCGACGTCGGGTATATGTCAATAGACACAACCTTAAAAAAAGTATGACATTTGTCATGTACATCTGTTCTAATTTTAGAGGCTGAATGACTGACCGCGAAGCCGATACCGTCCGAACGTCCATTGTCAAAGAGACTGCTCAGTTTCTAGCCCGGATGGTTGCTCAGCATCTGGACCCGCTGCCATATGACCACGTTCATGACGTAGGCGGGAGGCGATTTCGTGTAACAGTCAAGTCATATCCAGGCGACGAAACCGACAGGCGCTTGTCGTTGTATGGTGAGCAGGACATGGGCGCGAGTGAGTGAGGCTGAATGCGGCGTGGCGAATGGCATCAATGTGATTGCTGTGGTGAGGAAACGATTATCGTGTGGCGTGACCCTTGCGATTTCGTCTGCTCGTCATGCGGAGGCGGTGCTGTAATGATGTTCAGTTATGCGAATGATTTGCTGCCGTTTGTGGCTCTTCGGAATGCTTGTTATAACTATACTTGTCGAAAGCATGAAATATAAATGAAACGCATCCTCCCCTTCCTGCTCGGCCTCCTTCTCTCCGCCTACGTCCTGCCCTGGCTAATGATGCGTAGGCAGTACGACCTCTGGAAGCCCGCAACCACCTGCGCTGATGAGGACGTGCCTCCCTATAATTACATCATGACCAGGACTGACACCGGACACACGGTAACATGGACTTGGGAAGAATAAACCAAATGAGGCCATTCACGAATAACCCTCGCCAGTTATCCAAGACGCAAGCCAAGCGCCTAAAGGAAACCATGCAGGAATTTGGCGATCTATCTGGAATCGTCCACGATCTTGAGACTGATGAGGTCATCGGCGGGAACCAGCGTTCCAACGTTGCGGCGCTGATGCAGACAGCGCCGGTCATCACCGAACGCTTTGACCCTGCCCTACCGGACGGAACCGCGTTACTCGGACACTTCGAGTACCAGGGCAGGCGCTTCGCATACCGGGCGGTAACGGGCTGGGACGCGGATAAGCGCACGCGGGCGAATCTGGTAGCAAATGCTGGAGGCGGTGCATGGGATATTGACCTGCTAAGTGGAATTGACACATCTGTTCTAACATCGGTCGGCTTCGATACCGAGATGCTCCTGAACACGCGTAGCTTTGGGAGCGCGCTGGATGCGATGCTGAAAAGCGTAACAGAGCAAACGAACGGACAAGCGGAAGATATACCTGAGCAATTCTCAATAATGATTACGTGTGAAAATGAACAGACGCAAACGCAATTATTAGAACGATTTATTGAGGAAGGCTTGCAGTGCCGAGCATTAATATCATAAAACAATCTGACATCATAAAGACGCCGCGTCTAATGCAGATGCTTGGGATTTTTGACGTTCCGCCGTCTGAGAGAAGCATTGAAACGTGGCAGGTTAATTTCGACTTGCCGCAAGAATGGAATATCGGCTTGATTGTGGGACCAAGCGGGAGCGGTAAGACAACCGTAGCGCGTGAATTGTTCGGTGATTACATTGTCAAAGATTGGCAATGGTCGCAAAACAAAAGTATCCTTGATGATTTTCCGAAGGATATGAGCATCAAAGAGATTACAGATTTATTGTCATCTGTTGGGTTTTCTTCGCCGCCGTCCTGGGTGCGCCCGTTCCATGTACTGAGTAACGGCGAACAGTTCCGCGTTAATATGGCGCGAACATTGGCAGAGAGTAAGGAATTGTCAGTGGTAGATGAGTTTACAAGTGTTATAGACAGGACGGTTGCACAGATAGGAAGCGCGGCAATAGCCAAGACCGTGAGGCGAAGAAAGCAGAAGTTTATTGCAGTGTCCTGTCATTATGACATTATGGAGTGGCTACAACCTGATTGGATATACCAGCCCGCGACCAATGAGTTTGCGAGCGGGAGGTATCTTCAGCGACCTCAAATCATTCTCGAAGTCAAGCGCGTTCATTCGTCCGCTTGGCAATTATTCAGGAAGCATCATTATTTAGATACAAAATTGAACACATCATCTGTTTGTTTCTGTGCCTTTTGGAACGATATACCCGTAGCGTTTACGGCTGTTTTGCATTTCCCGCATCCGACGCGCAAGAACACAAAGCGCGAACATCGGACGGTTTGTCTACCCGATTATCAAGGCGTAGGGATTGGGAACGCAATGAGCGCATATATCGGCGCATTGTGTAAGGGGTTGGGATGGTCTTTTATCTCGCAGACTTCCCACCCGGCAATGATACGAGCACGGGCTAAATCTGGAAAATGGCGCATGATAGCAAAACCAAACATAAGCACACAGACAATGGGAAACGACTTCCCCTGTGAAGTCGTTTCCCAAAAAACAAAAGGCTTCGCCATAAGATTTAGAGCTACCTTTGAATACATCGGCTCTGCTTTGTCAAAAGACGAAGCACAGAAAGTCTGGAATCTAGAGTAATTCTGAGAATAACGCGAATGGCAAAGCATCCGACCAAGATACGCAAGGCGCAACTACTCAAGGCAATCGCAGGCAGCGGCGGCATTGTCTCGACTATCGCGGCGCGGCTGGATGTCTCATGGTCTACGGCTAAGGATGCTATTCCTGTATACCCCGAAGCACAGGCCGCCTATGATGCGGAGTGCGAGTTACCGCTTGACATGGCAGAAAGCGTGCTGGTCAAGAATATCGCCTATGCCGTAAAGGAACAGGAGCAGACGCAGAAGCCGGTTGATGCTGGCGACGCCAAATGGCTACTGTCCAAGCGCGGCAAAAAGCGCGGGTATGGGGATAATGTTGAAATCGGCGGGCCACTTGGCGCGCCGCTGACAATTACTGTCACAGTCAAAGGTATTGATGAATAACGTCACGTGCTATAATAGAACAAATATTCAGGAAATGCCCCCGCGATGGTTGGACATCCGAGGGCGTGACCAGCATAGGAGTGCTGATATGAACATTTTAACACACAAGACAAGTGGGGTTTATGCCATTGTAAACAAAGCAGACGGCAAAAGATACGTAGGCTCGTCGTGGAATATTGAAAGCCGATGGAAAAAACACATCTCATTACTTAACGCGGGGAAACATCACAGCATACATCTGCAACGCGCTTGGAATAAATACGGGGCTAAAAACTTCGATTTTGTAATACTTGTTGCCTGTTTACGCACCGACCTTTTGATTTACGAACAGGATTATCTAGATTCCTGTAATCCTGAATACAACGTCTGTGTGACGGCTGGCAGCAAGGCTGGAACGCCGCGCTCATTGGCGACTAGGCTGAAACTTGCTATTGCCAACCTTGGTGAGAGGCACACAATTGAAACTCGGCAGAAAATGTCCATGTCTCACAAGGCAAATGGATGGCGACCATCCGAAGAAACTAAGCGGAAAATCTCTGTATCTCATACTGGTGTTTCTAAAGGAGCGCACACAGCGAAGGCGAAACAAAAGATTTCAGCCGCACTAAAAGGCAAGCCGCTTTCAGACAAGAATAAACAAGGCATAGCTAATGCAATGAAAGGCAATACAAATACATTAGGTAAACATTGGACGTGGAAAAAGAAATAGAATGACAATGATTAATGTAGATATAGACCCCGCCGTGTTTAATGATGCCTATATTCCGTGTTTAAACGAAATGGCGCGAATACAAATTTACTATGGCGGTGCGTCGTCTGGAAAGTCTGTTTTTTTGGCGCAACGTGACATCAGGGACATTATGAAGGGCGGACGTAATTTCCTTGTTTGCAGGCAGGTGGCGCGTACGCTTCGCGGCTCAGTTGTGCAAGAGATAACAAAAGTTATTAGGGATTGGGGTTTGTCTGATTTGTTCTCTATAAATAAAACAGACGGGACAGTGACTTGTGTAAACGGATACCAGATAATATTTGCAGGTTTAGATGATGTTGAGAAGCTAAAAAGCCTGACCCCGGCTAAAGGTGTATTCACTGATGTTCGCATTGAAGAGGCAACAGAAATAGAACGTTCGTCAATCATCAAACAACTTTTGAAGCGTCAGCGCGGGGGGAGCGAGAAAACACCTAAGAGGCTGATGCTGTCATTTAATCCAATTCTACAATCACATTTTATCTATGCGGATTACTTCTCAATGATTGGGTGGACTGACGACCAGAAAGAATATAAGTCGCCCGATTTATACATTCTAAAAACTACATACCGAGACAATAGGTTTCTTACCAGGGAAGATGTTAGGGGCTTGGAAAACGAGAAGGATAAGTATTATTTTGACGTATATTCAGAAGGCAACTGGGGCATTCTCGGCTATGTCATCTTCACCAACTGGCGGGTAGAGGATTTGTCCGGGATGCAGGCGCAATTCACCAACCACCGCAACGGCCTGGATTTCGGCTTCTCAGCAGACCCCGCCGCCCTGTGGGTGTCTCACTATGACGCGAAGCACAAACGCATTTATATCTTCGATGAGTTGTACGAGCGCGGGCTTACAAATGACCTGCTGGCCGTGGAAGTAAAGAACAGGATCGGCTCGGATTACGTAGTCTGTGATAGCGCCGAGCCGAAATCCATCGCCGAATTACAGCAGTATGGCGTTTCGGCGCTTGCGGCGGTCAAGGGCAAGGATAGCGTATTATTCGGTATCCAATGGCTGCAACAGCAAGAGATCATCATTGATGCGAAATGCGTCAACGCAAAGAACGAGATTTCTACTTTTCACTGGCAGGAAGATGCTAACGGCAACGCAATACGTAAGCCGGTCGAGAAGAACGACCATCTGATAGCCGCTGGCAGGTACGCGCACGAGGGCGACATGATCGATACATGGCTGGTTAGCTAAAGAGGACAAATGACGAATTCACCATTCATTTTTGCAAGTCCAAACCCCTATAAATCTGGATTTGATTTTTCTCCCTGGGGAGGCATTGAGGGGTTCCTTGAGGCGTCCAGGACTGGGCAGACGGGTAACGTCACGTCGCTAAAAAAGTTTGTCCCTGACCTGGCACACGCGGTAGATATGACCGCCGTGGCGATCTCGTCCCTGCCGTTCGACATACTCGATAAGAACGACGATATTTTCGATACGTCGGCGAACTGGAAAAACAACCTGGGCGGGCTGCCGAACCCGCAGAAGATCATCTACCTGATCGCCTCATCACTATGCGGCGGCGCGGCGTATCTCATTCCATGGCGCACCACCAAAATGATCGTTAACTTGCAATACTGTGCGCCGGGAACGATCCAGCCCTATATCGACATAAACGGCTTGCAGTGGTTCGAGCGTACGGCGCAACGGGGCAAGGCGGAGAAGGTATATCCGAACAAGATCATTTATTTCTGGCTGCCAGATAGCGATGTGGAGATTGGTCCCGCCGAAAATCACCCGCTCGGCAATGCAACGTTGGACGCGCAGGTCATCTGGAACATGAAAAACACCATGCGGATGTATGGCGAGCGTGGTTTCGTTCCGATAACCCTGCTCGGCGCGAAAGGGATGGTGAACCAGGGGGAGCGGGAAAAGGCGGAGGGCTTCTTCGACCGCTTGTTGCGCGGTGGCTTCAACGTGCTGGCAAAGATCGTCAACGCGGATGCGCTATCTCTTATCCGCGTCGGCGCTGGGATGGATGAACTCAAGCAATCATATATCGAACTGCGCCGGGACGCAAAGGAATCTGTCTCGGATAGTTTCGGCATCCCGACCGCCCTGTTCATGTCCGACAACGCCTTCGCCAGCGAATTCGACGCGCTGCGTAAACAGTGGTACACCGCCTCCCGCTTTGTCGGCATCAAGCAGACAATTGAGGAAACATTCACCGACCAGTTATTCAAGCCCTACGGCTACAAGATGCGCTTCAACCTGGAGGCGCTTGAGATATTCCAGGAGGATGAAAGTAAACGGGCAGAGTCGCTCGGCTCTCTTGTATCTTCCATTGCAGATAACCCGGAGGTGGCGCAGTTGGGGATGTCAATACTCGGCTACGATCTTGACAAGGCACAACAGGAGCAATTGGAGAAACTTATCTCGGCGAAAGAGGAAGCGCGGCAAAACGTGGCGGAGCAGACGAAGCCGCCGGTCGCGGAGCAAGGCGAGCCGGTCGTGGCGGAGTCGGAAGAGGAGCAGGAGCCGAAGAAGTCTTTTGACCTTACCGCCGATGAAATCAAGGATTTGGCGTTATGGTACGACCGGGCGCGGCAGTGGCACGCGAAAGGCAAAGGCACGGCGGTGGATTGGGAGTGCAAACACTTGCGCGAGACCATTGCCGCTCCGATCCGCCTCAGACTGGCGGACGCAAAGAATGAGGGAGATATTGCGGCGGCATTTGTAATCGGCGAGACGACCACGCCCGCGCCGGTGTATCAGCCTGTACCCGATAATACCGAAGCGATCAAGGCGCTGGCGCTGACCATCGAGCGGGCGATTGTCGCCGCGAATGTGGAGCCGACAGTCGCACATGGGAGAGATGAAATGATTATCAACATTACAAATCCTGCTAACGTGGATATGACCAGCAAAGAAACGATTGCAGCGGTCAAGGCAATGACGGAAAATCTGGCGGCAATGAAGCAGGCGGTTGCGAATCCCCTACCCCCGCCGAACGTGACATTCGCGCCAATCATCCATCCGTCGGAGGTAGCATTTGCGCCCGTCATCCATCCGTCGGAGGTGGCAGTAAGTGTGACTAACACGGTCCAGCCAACTCCGGTAGAGAATAATATCACGGTCCAGCCGTCCGATGTTGTTATCCAGAAAGAGGAGCGGAAGCCGCGAAAGGCGACCATCAAGCGCGGTGCGGACGGCAAGATCACAGAGATAGAGAGTAAGTAAATGCCGACCACATTCCCAACAACACTCGATGACTTTACCAACCCGACCCCGGCGGACAATCTCTCTACGCCCGCCGTCCTACACTCGACCCAGCACGCCAGCATCAACGACGCGGTGGAGGCGCTTGAAGCGAAGGTCGGGGTAGATAGCTCGGCGGTCACGGCGTCGTTGGATTACAAGGTCGCCAACAGACAGCCGCTTGACGCAACCCTGACCAGCATCGCCCTGCTCGGCACAGCCGCCGACAAGATGCTTTATACAACGGCGCTGGATACGTGGGCAGAAACGGGGCTGTCTGCCTTCGCACGCACGATCTTGGACGATGCAAACGGGACGGCGGTTCTGGCTACGATTGGCGGACAGGCCGCGCTTACCCTGCCCCTCTCGGCAGCCAACGGCGGGACTGGTGTCGCGAACACAGGCACGATAACCAACGCATCGAATACAACCATCACAGGCGGGGGAACGGTTGCGCTGGGAGGCTTCACGCTGACTGTTCCGGCGACAGGGACGGCGGCGCTGCTGGCGACGGCGAATGTGTTTACCGCCATTCAAAAAATAAATGTTAATTCTACTTTGGCCTTGCTAGCGGAGCAGGATGGGGTAAAAGATAATGTCTTTATTGTGGACACTACAAACGCAAGAGTTGGTATCAATGGCGTACCAACAACCAGTCTTACGCTCACACAAAAAGCAACGACGGACGGATTTATTTTCACAGGTATGTCTATTGGGGGTGTGGACACCGGGACTGGTTGTGTTGTGGCATTGGGATATAACGCCCTAGCTAATAAGCAGTTATGGTTTGGAGATGTTGATTATTTGGGATTGTCCACTGGATATTTTAACAGATTAGTAATCTCAACTGGAGCGCCATTATGGGACGTTGTGAGGGGCGACAACTTAGCGTATGGAGCTTTGAATCTTGGCAAAACTGGCGGCTCAAAAGTTGTTATTGGCGACTCAAGCATTTCTGCAACTCAGCCAGGTTCGCAGTTATATATTGGTGGAGGGGTATCCATAGGTTCGGATGCATCTTATCGATCTGCTGCTGCTCCAGCAAGCGGTATGATAATTGCCGGGAGCGTTGGGATTGGTAGTACTTCTGCTTCTGCAAAATTGCATATTATCGATTCGACCACAACGACAAACGCGGTACTAGAAGTTGAACGAATACAGGCAATTGTTTCAACGGCATCAACAGGTGGTTCGGCAGGGTTTGGTGTTGGGCTGTCATGGTATGCAGAGACAGCCACCAACAACACTTCCCAGCCTCAAGGAATTATCTCAACCTCATGGATTGATGCAACCAACGCCACACGCAAAGCCAAACTGTCTCTCTCAGCCTACGACACGGCGGCGCGCTTGGGGATGGAGATAGAAGCCAGCGGGACGGCGGCGCGGCTGGCATTTTACGGCGGGACCACGGTTGTGCGCGGTGCGGCACTCACTACACAACTGACGACCATCACGTTCACAGCCCCGACGCCGGATTACGCAATCCAGAACTTGACCAATGTTGCGCCTTATGGGTTCGTTACCCAGGATGAGGGCAACACGGTTCTATCAGTTATCGCCAACTTGCAAACACGAGTAGCGGAATTGGAAGCAAGACTCGGTTCTGCAACGGGCGTAAATCTATTTGCATAAGGAGTTTTGACATGGCAGATTCAGCACAAAAATATACGTTTCTTCAGCGGGCACAGAACATCGCGAACATGATGGCGATCCTTGACGCGGCAATCAAAGATGCGGGGTCGGTCCTGGTCAATCAGGGCTGGAACGCAGGTGGAGCAGACCCAATTGTTTCTGCTGACATTCCCGCAGAAGCAGGGTTCACAGTGGCGGAGGCACTCGCATTTTTCACGACCGCCGCGAAATACAACAATCTGATGAATGGCAGCGCAATCGCAGCAGACGCAAATACACGCGCAAACATTGACCGGATGCGCTCCAGTTTTAGTTTGTAGAAAGGTAGATAATGGCAAAAGGAAACACCACCCCCGCCCCGGCGGTGACGCCGCACAAGTACACGGCTGAGGAGTTCGCGAAAGAATATCGCGAACTCTGTCAGCGTACCGGCTTCAACATCGCATTTGAGCCGCGCTGGAAGCAGAGCCAGGATACAGGCGACTACCGGCTGGTCATCGCCTCCGGCGTCGTGCCGCTGCCGAAGCCTGAGGGATAATGGCGATCACCGACTACGATGACGCTATCAACTACGACGCGGCAATCCCCTACAACGGGGCGGAAGCAGCGGCGGATAATGCTGGCTGGCTTCTCATGCACGCGCCTGTGCGCCGCCGTCCGCCGGAGATAGACGATGAGGACGAATTACTCGCCTGGTACGTCCTTGAGGTGATGGATGAATAAAACCATCCTACTCGCCTCCCTGCGTGCGGCTGTGCGGCTAGTGCCGGAAGTCCTCCCGCACCTCTCCGTAGCCACACTCGCGGCGCTGAAAGCATCCGGCGATTACACCTCTATCCGCGCCGAGATGAGCGGCGAGATCCACGATGCGATATACGATTATCTAACCGGCTCAGGCTACATCACGATATACAAGGCGTTGATGGCTGCGGCTATCTCGAAGGCATATGTCGAGACGGCGGACGTGGGCTATACAGACGCTGGTGCGGAATTGCCGCTTGACGCGGAGACGGCTGCTTGGGCGCGGGCGGAACTGGACGCGCAGCTTAGTTTCGTGGATCAACTCTTTGAGAATCTGCGGGAGCTACGGAAAGGCGACCTGTCTGCACAGGCAGGCGTAAACGCCACAGCGGAGGCGCTGGGGAGAGCGAATGGATGGGCAAGTGGTCTTGATGGTTTCTATAATGAGGCGGTGTTGCGCGGGTCAAGAAACCAGTTGGTAACATGGCATTTGGGCGCAACCGAGAAGCATTGCGCCACGTGCATCAGCCTGGACGGTAAGAGGCATCGAATAAGCTGGCTCATTGACAATAATTACATCCCACGCAAGCCGGGGGCAGGTATGGATTGCAACGGATATAACTGCGATTGCTCGATAACAGACAAAGATGGAAACGAGTTTACGATTTGAGACTTTTAAAATTCGAACATGCGGACTATAATTGAATCGAGTAGAAAGGAAAAAGATGATAGCCCGAAATGATATAGCCCGAAATGATATTGACCTGAATATGAACCTGGTTTTCAAATGTCGTCACTGTGGAAACACTATGGATAAAATCTTTGCTTCTGTTTACTGGTGTTCAAGATGTGGAACACTCAGAACGGGGCGTAAAGGAATAGTAAGCGTATATGTTCCAAGTTTCTATGACATCGAACTACCCGCCGAGCGGCTGGAACTGCTAGAAAGCACGGACGAGTGATTGCCCTTGTCACCGGCGGCTCACGCGGCATCGGCGCGGCGTGTGTCTGTGCGCTGAAGGACGCGGGGCATACCGTCGCGGTTGTGGCAAGGACAAGGGCGGATTGTGACATGTTCATCAAAGCGGACTTATCGAATGAACAAGATCGGGAACACATCGTTGATAAGGTCGAGAGAGAACTAGGCGGGCTGGATATTCTCGTCAATAACGCGGGCTATCAACATCATGCACCTGTGACGGCTTACTGGCTGTCTGAGTGGCAATATCAACTCGATCTGATTCTCACCGCCCCATTTGACCTATCCCAGCAGGCCGCCCGGCACATGCTTACCCACGGCGGCGGACACATCATCAATATCCTGTCCACGTCCGCCTTCCAGGGAGCGCGCAACATATCCGGCTATGTCGCCGCGAAACATGGTCTGCTCGGCCTCACGCGGGCGATGGCAATAGAGCTTGCACCGCTGATAAGAGTTAATGCAATCGCGCCCGGTCTCATGGATACGCAGATGACGGCGGAGTACATTGATTTGCAGAGGCGGGAACTGCTGGAAAGCATAACGCCCGCGGGCAGATTCGGAAGGCCGGAGGAGATCGCTGGGGCGCTGATGTACTTAATTCAAAGTGAGTTTGTGTACGGTCAAACCATCGTGATTGATGGGGGATGGCTGGCGAAGAATGGCTAAAACGGTTTCACTTATTGGCGGCCCCGCTGACGGCGCAAAGGTGGATGTTTCAGAAGGCGTTGCCTATGTGATAGTGCCTTTCGCACAAGACATAAATTTATTGATAGACGAGAGCGACGTACTCCCCATTATTGGGTGGGATGATTGGGGGCCAATATTGAAGAGGGGTGATGTTCTACAGGCTCGTTATAACATCAATGGCAACATTGCCACCTATGAAGAAAGCGGGAGTGATGGCTAAGATAATCCAGGCTAAGGATTTGCGTGGGAAAAGAACTGACCGTCTTATAGACGTTGTGCCATTATCAACACCCTGGACGCTCTTTTTGGAGCCGACAAATTTATGCCAATATCGCTGCCGATATTGTCCTACGGGTGACACTGACCTACTCCGCAAGATAGGCAGAAAGAACACGCTGATGGATTGGGGTTTATGGGTCAAAGTCGTGGATGATCTGCGGGCGTTCCCTAATCGCATCCGGCAGTGCAATGTTTACAAAGATGGTGAGAGTTTGCTTCATCCCCGTTTCTGTGAGATGGTGCGATACCTTCGCGACGCTGATACAGTTGAACGCATCTGGTTGAAAACTAATGGATCAAAACTCTCCCCCTCCTACAACGCCCGCCTCGTTACCTGCGGCCTGGACATGATTGGCGTATCAGTCCAACACGTCCACGCGCAAGGCTTCTACGACATCGCCCGCGTGCGGATCGATTATGAGGAGTATCGTGCCAACGTGCTTGATCTGTACCAGCGGAGCCGGGATACCGGCGTACAGATTAGCACGAAGATAGCTGATGTTGGATTTAGCGACGCCGACAAGCAGAAATTCATAGACGACTTTAGTGATCGCTGCGACTTCATCGCAATAGAAGGTTTACACGGCTGGTCTACGTCTGATTTGAAAGACTGGCGGCTGGGTACGGATAACAGCTTCGATGGCTCGCCGCGAACGCACAAGATTGCCTGCCCGTTGACGATGTACATGCTCACGGTAAACAGCAATGGCGATATATCCGTGTGTAATGATGACTTTGCCCATTATCACCAGCTTGGAAACGTAAACACAGAATCCCTTATTGACATTTGGAACGGGAAACGTTTACGGGATTTTCGCCTGATGCACCTTGAGGGTAAACGAAGCGAGAACCGCGCATGTGGTACGTGTGATTATGTTTTAGCTTTGCCAGCCGTTGACAATATTGACGAATACCGCGAAGAATTTGCAGAAAGGTTGCGTGTTGTATGAGGCCTTGCCCCGTCTGTGAACATCTCTCCCGCACCGAAGTATTTCGTATGCCCTACCGCATCCCCGACTCTTGGCCTCTGCCGTCTGAGATTATCTGGTACACCTGTGACGCCTGTTCGATGTTTTACGGAGATGGTAATTTTGATCAAGCGATGCTCAACGAATACTACACCAAATACTACGGCTACGGCGTCAACAACCCCTCCAATATCGAGCGCCTGAAAATGGACGCGGTACGGATAGCGGAACTGGAACGCAACCGGGAGGCCGTCATCGTGGACTTCGGCGGAGCGGGCGATGATGGCAAAAGTATCATCGTTGGCATGTTGCAGGACAGGGGATATACGAACGCCGTCTGCGTGGGTGCAGGCGATCCCCTGCCCCAGCAATGTGACCTTATCTATGCCTCCCACGTCATCGAGCATGTCTACGATTTGCCTAAGACGATGGAACGGATAGACGATGCGCTCGCGCCTGATGGCTTGCTCATCATGGACGGACCAGACGCGACGGGCCTGCTTCAAAAGTGGAAGATGCCGATATTGGACTTCAATACCAAGCACCTAAATCATTTCACGTTGCGGGATTATCTCAATTTGGGATACCATCACGGCTTCGAATTGGTTGACCTGCCTACGCAGGCAGGCGTGCGGAAGTACGAACTTGAGAACGCGCCCGCGTATCAATTGCAATTCAGGCGGCTGGACGTGGCGCGGGAGTCAGCGAAACACATCACGGATAACATATCCGCCCGCGTGGATAGGCTCAAAACGCTTGCGGGCTTGCCGCTCAACGTCTGGGGCATGGGAGATATTACATGGCATCTGCTAGCACAGGTGGAACTCAATATACTTGACTATATTGATAACGATCCCGCGTACCGCGGGCAGACCTACAACGGCAAGCCGGTACAGGAACGACCTACCAACGCCGCGCCGATCCTGATAATGGCGCAGGGACAGCGGCAACGGCTGATCGAAAATATCAGGAAGGCGGGTATAGAAAACCCGATCATTGAAACATGAACGTATCACAAATAATTTGGGAAAGGCTGAAACAAGAAACTGAAGTTGTATTCTACCTTCCTGGCGGCGGCTCCGGGCCGCTGGTGGATGCGCTTGGCGCGTCGGGATTGCGCGCCGTGTGCTGCCTACATGAGCAGGGCTGCGGCTACGCGGCGGTCGGGTATGCACAGTATCACGGATTCGGCGTGGCGTTGGTCACGTCGGGTCCTGGGGTCACTAATATTCTCACGCCTGTACTTGCTGCATGGGTAGACAGTATCGCCCTGTTGGTGATAAGCGGCCAAGTCATGCGGAAGTGGCTAGCGCTTGATGATATGCGATCACGCGGGACACAGGAGGGGCCGACAATAGAAATGGTGAGGCCGATAGTCAAGATAGCGCATCAGCCGAGCGTGAGTGCGGGAATATTAGAAGTACTGGACGGGATGATTGAGATAGCAAAAGAAGGGCGTCCCGGCCCCGTGTGGCTCGACATCCCGCAAGACATACAGGCCGCCGATGTATAAGCCAGTCATCCTCATCGGCAACGGCATCCGCAATAACCCGGCGCTTATAAATCACCTTACTTCTTTACAAGTGCCGTGCATTACAACTTGGATGGCGGCTGATCTACTGTCAGAAGATTCCCCCGTCTATTGCGGCAGACCTGGAATCTTCGGCCAGCGCGCATCTTGCATAATTCAGCAAAAAGCCACCCATCTCTATTGCTTCGGCGCACGGCTGGACGGTGAACAAGTCGCCTATGATTATGACCGCTTCGCGCCGAATGCGGAGATATATATTTATGATATAGACCCCGCAGAGGCACAGAAGTTCCCGAAGCGTTACCACGTTACGCAGACCCTTGATTGTAGAGATGACATTGATTTTCTTCCGGCCTTTGAACCGCCTCATCGCGACTGGCTCAACTGGTGCAAGGCGCTCTACACCCGCTTCCGGCCTGAACTGGACGGGAGACAGGAGACGGGAGACGGAGGCGGCGATCATTTCGTAGACCCGTTCACGTTCACGCGACTCCTGCATGACCACAGCCAGTCGGATGACGTGTTCGCTATCGGCTCATCGGGCAACGCCCCGACTGTGTTCTTCCAGGCGTATAAAGTCCGAGCGGGGCAGCGTATCTCCAACGTCTGCACAATCGGCGCAATGGGCGCTGATATTCCGATGGCTCTCGGCTCTGCGCTGGCATCCGGGCGGCGCACTATCTGCGTGACGGGCGACGGCGGCTTTGCGATGAACGCGCAGGAACTGGAGACGATACGCAGGCTGCGCCTGCCGATTATCTTTTTCGTGATGAATAACGGCGGCTATAACTCCATCCGCGTGGGACAGCTTGCGCGCTTCGGGCGCGTGACGGGTGCCAACCCTGCCACAGGGCTGACGCTCCCCAGCATAGAAGCAATTGCGGAGGCATATCGCCTCTGTTACATGCCCTTGCATGGGCGGGATTTGCCGAACTTCGCCCGATGCTTCGGGATTGCGCCGATGGTCGTGGAAGTGTTTGTTGACCCCGAATGGCAGCAGTTGCCGCGCGTGATGGCAAGTGGTAATCCGATCAGGACAGATGACATGGAGAATATGTATCCATATCTACCTGAGAATGAATTGAGAGAGATTATGGAGTGGGACGGGTAACCGCCACACTTCGGAAAGGTTTGAAAAAATGAAAAAGACTATCTTCCTGATTTTAGTGCTGGTATTATTACTGACTGCTTGTGGAGGCAGTAAACATACCTACGAAATGACGCTGACGTCTGGAGAGACAATTACGGTGGAGTACGCTGTCTGTAAACCGGGATACGGTGTTATCGAATGTTGGAGTAATGTGATGCAACGCTTTCCAGACGCCTCCTATAGTGCAGTAACATTCAAGAAGATTAAATAATAAGTATATTCAATTGTCGCCTTGCGCGCTGTCGCTGGAGACAAGAAAGGTTTTGAAATGGCACTAACAATAGTTTTGATTTTGATGATTTTCCTGCCCCTGGTTGTTGGCAGTTACATGCACTATACTTTGGGCATTACATCAGGAATGGATATTGCCGCGACGGTTTTACTGTATATCGTGGAAATGGCAGTGTTTTATTCCGTGATGATAAAGCGCCCTCAAAAGTAACCTGTTGTATTTTCGCCTAGCGCGCTGTCGCTGGTAACAAAACTAATATGTATCAATCTCAGTGTATCGTTGTATACCTGTTACTTGATAAAGGTAACGGTATATATGAAAGTCCCTATTTCGGGGCAAGTGACTGGAAAGGAAGAAGCGGATAACGTGATAGAAGTCGCGAACTCGCAGAGTTACGGCGGATTCATTTGGACGAACCGCTTCGAGCGCGGCTTCGCTCGATTCATGGGTGCGCGTGAGGCGATCCTGTGTAATAGCGGTTCGAGTGCAAATTTACTGGCATTATCTGCTCTAGAGCTTCCGAAAGGCTCGGAGGTCATCACCACGGCGGTGAACTTCCCCACGACGGTCAATTGCATCATTCAGCTTGGCTTAGTGCCGGTGTTTGTGGACAGTGACCCAAAGACGCTGAACTGCGCGGACGGCTGGGAATATTCTCCCGACAATGTAAAAGCCATTATTATGGCGCATGCGCTTGGAAACCCCGTAGACCTGACTTATTTGTCGAGCTATGGAATACCTATCATCGAAGATTGCTGCGACGCGGTAGGGAGCACGATCAACGGGCAGATGGTTGGTCGTCGCGGCATAATGTCTACCGTCTCATTTTACCCGGCGCATCACATCACCACCGGCGAAGGTGGCATGGTACTGACTGATAGCCCGCGGCTGAGGAAGATTATCGAGAGTTACCGGGATTGGGGGCGGGACTGCTTCTGTGAGCCAGGAAAGGATAATACCTGCGGGAAACGATTTGACTATGAAATAGATCATAAATATATGTACTCGCGTATCGGGTGGAATCTCAAGGCAAGCGATTTCCAAGCCGCCGTAGGTGTGGCGCAACTGGATAGGCTTGAAGGGTTTATCGAAAAGCGGCGCGAGAACTGGACATATTTGTATAATAACTTGAAGGATTTACCGATTGAGATCGTCCAGGCTTCGCCGGGGAGCAACCCTTCATGGTTCGGCTTTGCTTTTGTTACAGAACACCGTAACAAATTGGCGCGGTATCTGGATGAGCGTGGAGTCGGGAATAGGCCCGCAATGGGCGGCAATCTGCTGAGACAATCCGCGTATAAGAACATAGAGCATCGCGTCATTGGTAATTTAGATGGCGCCAATATCATTCATGAAAAAGCGATTTGGGTCGGCGTCTTTCCAGGGATCAATGAGGAAATGAGAGAGTACCAAGCGGAAACCATTCGGAGTTTTTACAATGGCTAAAACAAACAAGATCACGAAATTTGAGATTCGATCATCTGACGAATTGACAGACCTGACATCGTTCGTAAAAGGCATGGAAGTAAAGCCGTACCATCCATCGCTTTTGCGTCGTTTGTTCAATTGGCTTTGGTGGCAATGGTTCAGGCATAAAATCAACAGGTCATGGAGGAAAATATCAAGAGGTGCAACGATTGAGATTGAATTTGTAAAACGAATACGTGAGCCGTGGAGATGGAACTGATAATGGATAAAGTTTTAGTCGTAGGCGGTACAGGCTTCTGTGGCTTTTGGATGCGGCAAACCGCCCCGCCTGATTTACGTATCAGTTACATCGGCAAAAGCGACTACGAACTCCGGCACTGGAAATGGATGACCTGGGATTACATCGTGCATCTGGCGAATATCTCGCCGTATGAGGTTCTGGAATATGCACAGCCATTCGGTATCCGCGTGCTGTATGCTTCGAGCGGTATTGTCTATCACGATGAGAATGATACCGAGTACAGGCAGAATAAACTCGATTGGGAAAAAGAGTGCCTGGATAGCGGCGTCGATGTGGTCGTTTGTCGGTTGTTTGCATTTCATGGGGAAAGGCTATCAGCAGATCACGCGATAGTAGCATTTGAAAATGCGGCAAGAAAAGGCGAGCCACTGAGAATATTTGGGGATGGAAATACTATTAGAACATATATGAGCGGCGAAGATATGGCGCGGCGAATGTGGGCTGTGTTACTGCATGGCGAGCGCGGCGAATGCTACGACATCGGAGGCATTACGCCGATCACGATGCTTGAATTGGCAAAAAAGATTATCAAGGATAATAACTCAAAGTCAGAAATAGTTGTCGAGAATGGCAAAGACCCAATGCCTTGTTACGTGCCAGTAGATGCAGAAAAAACAGAGAGATTGCTAGATAAGTAATCTCTCTGCTCCCTACCGTACCTCACCCCGCCTAACCAAGCCGTGCCAAACCAGAACCTACCGCACCATACCACGCCACGCCCAGCCGGGCCTTACTTGTGACCATTCACGCGTTCGGAAGTAAAGCGTCCATACTGCGGACGCCAGTCACCTAAACCAACCTGAGAGCCAGAGGCATTAAGCCATCTGTCAACCTGTGCGGGATTGACTAGTGTATCTTCCACATTAAGAGTAACTATGGCAGACCATTCTCGAAAGATGGGACGCATCCGTGAAACACGGGAAGTCTGTACGCGAACAATAGAACTAAAACGGAATTGCTCATCATCCCATAATTCATTAGCTGTACGCGGTCCAGCATATTCAAGCGGCGCATGTTCCAGACAAAAATAACCAGACTTTGAAGTCTGCCCCTCTTTGGATTTCTTAGCGCCTCCCAAGATTGTTGCTTCGATCATGTACGCGGGCAGGACGGGGCCAGACTCATCAAGATACAAGCCCGCCATAAATTCAAGGCGCGCCATTTCCTCATGATCCGCGTCTGTCTTTGCGCGTTTGGATGAAATCTGTTTGATTAACTTCGACCACTTGTTTGTTGGGTCTGCCGTCTGCCCGTTGTGCATTATCAGCGGGGCGGATGAGTTCAGTTTGTATGTTAGTGTTTTCCAAGCCATGATATATCTCCTGTCTTATTTGAATGTTGGTCGTTATCGTTGTGGGTTCGTGTTCCAGTCGTCCATATCTATCTTCACGGATTACGTCCGTAATGAGGTTATGGCAACGGGAGCAAACCGTTATTAGATCATCTTCGATTGATTCGTTTGGAATTTTTGCATAAGCAGATGGACGATGGTGTACCTCCAATTGATAGTGTGTCCCGTCCTCATCACACAGGCGGCAACGATACCCGTCTAGTTTCTTCCTGGCTTTACGTTTTTCGTCCCACTCTTTAGACGCAATATATTTGTTGTAATCCATAGGACACCTTCACAAAGAGCCGCCTCCTTCCTGTTTTTTCGCTTGTTGTCACACGCGCGAGTTTGGGAAAGAGACGGCTCTTTGTGGCGAAAAAATAACCCGCCGCGTGTGACGTAGATATTATAACATGAAACAGAATAATTGTGCTAACATTGTGACACTTATCCACCTTTGCGCCGTCGCTTGGGGCTTGTACGACCGTCACCGTTGGCGGGCGCTGGACAGGCACCGCCGCGAATGCAAAGAGTGTTGGAGTAAGACCTTGCATAAATAGAACAAATCGTCTATAATGTTTGCAGGCAGGAATGCCCAGGCGACGCGCCCTACTGTGTAACAGAAGCGCACAGCCAATAACTAACCGTTAGACTTTGAGCCGGTTGTTCTTTTCTCGAAAGAGAAGGAGAGCAGCCGGTTTTTGCGTTTAATACGCAGAGGGATAAATGCCGAACGTATCGGAATACGACGATAAAGATAAGTGGATGGGGGCTTGTATGCCTGCCATGCTGGAAGAGGGGAAAGAACAGGACGAAGCCGCCGCCGCTTGCATGAGCATATGGGGGGAGAAGAAGTCGTTCTATGGGATGTCTGTGGAAGATGCGGTCAAGCACTTCCTGAAAATCGGCGCGCGGCACACGCGCAAAGAAACAGAGGCGTTCCAGACCGTGCATGACATCATGGTGGAAAACGGCGCTGAGTGTGAAAAGCCAGGGGGTGAAATTCCTATGATGGAGGGTAAATCGCTGGATGAGGAATATATCTACCCCGGCGATGCGGTCAAAGCCACGTCATTGGACGGCGGCGCGGTCAAATTAGGGGGTTATCTGATCCGCTTCGGGGATTCAAAAAATCCAGACCTGGAAGGCGATTACTTCACGAAAAATACCGACTTCGGCGACGCCAAACAATCCGATACATGGTTTAACCACCGTTTACCGATCCGCGTCAAGAAACATAACAACATTGAAGTGAAATACACAGAGCCGCTATCCAATAAAGCGACACTCGCCATTGATGACGTTGGAGTGTTTGCCGAGGTGGTGATCGAAGCGCGTAATGAGTACGAAAAGACAATCGCGGAGCTGGGGCTTGCGGGGAAATTAGCCTGGTCGTCTGGAACTGCATCGCATCTTGTAGACCGCAAAGCAATCAAGAACGGCGTGTGGGAAGTCACGCGCTGGCGCTTAGGTCTGGACGCGTCGCTTACCCCGCATCCGGCAGAGTTCCGCAAGACCAATCAGATACTGCCAATTAAATCGTTACTAACTTCTCATGCGGCGTTGCCCGTTGAGGAGGATAACCAACCAAACCAAAACAAACAAACCAATCAACCTGTTACCAAACAAAGGGAGAACATCATGGAAGAGTTAGAAATCAAATCCGCCGTAGATAAGGCGGTCGCTGACGCGCTTGCAGAGCGCGAAGCGAAATCCCAGGCGGAAGCGCAGAGGGCGGCAGAACTGAAGGCCGCAGAGGACGCCGGGTACAAAAAGGCCGTTGAGGAGTTGAAAGAGCACGGGCCGCAGACTTTCTACCACCCCACTGAGCCGACCGATGATGACAACGATGGCATCGGCGCATTCAAGTCCTGGCTCAAGACCGGGCAGGAAAATCAAGGGCTGCTCCGACCTGATTCGTCTTTCGACAACATCAAGGCAGGCAAGGCCGCCTGGAACATCACGACCGGAGCAAGCGGTGGGTTCCTGGTTCCCGATCCCTTGTACAACCAGATCATCGCCAAGCGCGATATCATGTCATGGGCGCGGCAAGTCCCTTGCACGTTCCTGACGACCCCTTCCGATCATCTGTTGGTCCCGCGTGAGAATACCAGCCTGACCGATTTTATTTTGACGGCTGAGGCTGGCACGTACGATGAGAATGAGGGAACCGTATCACAGAAAGACCTCATCCTGTACAAGTACACCAAATTGACCAAGATGAACGAAGAATTCTTGATGTACAACGGCACGAACTGGGAAGCCTGGTTTACCAATGCTCTTGGGCGCGCAGTTGCCAACACCGAGAACACCATCTTCACCACAGGTACAGGCACGGCACAGCCTGAGGGTATCGTGACCGGCGCGACGGTTGCAAATACGACCGCCACGACCGACATCATTCTGCCTTCGGAACTCTCCGCGCTCATCGGCTATCTCGGCGGCGGGTACAACGTCCCAAGCGAGTCCGCCATGCTCATGGCGAATGTGACCAAGTGGTATCTCAAGGGCAGCGGTGGAACGTCCGCGGTCCCGTTTGCTTACGTGCAGACCCCGCAGGATGGCGACTTTTTCGGCTACAAGGCCGTCATCGACGACGACCTTGAACCATATACCACAGCATCGGCAAAGTGTATTGTGTTCGGCAACTTCTCCTACTACGCGGTAGTCGAGAAGCCGGGCATGGTCGTACAGCGCAATCCGTACCTGTACATGGCGACCGGGCAGATCGGCATCTTTGCGTCGATCTTCCGCGGTGGCGGAGTGCTTCAAAGCGAAGCATTCTATTACCTGACCAACAAGGCCAGCTAAGAGGTGATAACATGTCACGCAATAAAAACCCTGATATTCAGAAGTCGATGGTTGCAGTAGCAGCCAGCGGCGGACAAGTTGGTGCGCTGGTCGGAACAAAGGTCGACGCGACCGGATACTCCCGCGCGCACTTCATCTTCAATTTCGGCAATGGCGCTGCCACAACCGCCGCACTTTCGGCGGGTATTGGCCCCTGGCAGGCGTCCACATCCGGCGCAACTTACGCCGCTATTGCCAGTGCATCCCTGGCCGCTGTGACCTCCGGCGTGCTATCGAGCACCTCGGTCACGCTAGAAGTGGATGTGCCTATTTCGGCGGGCACGCCCTGGTTGCTTGTCTCCGGTGGATCACTGCTCTCGACAGCCGTCCCGCATTCATGCGTGGTGGAACTGTACAACGGCATCAATCGTCCGCCAACAGCATCCAGCGTCGAAGTCGTAACCGTCTAACAACTGATAAGGGGGAGGCGAGCAATTGCCTCCCCCGGAAAGCGTTTTGTTTTGCACATATTCCACTGGGTTCCCTCATCTGGCGCGCCGCCTCCGTGGTCGTGCGTCCACTCGTGGGTAAACCTGCTGTTGCCCGAGGGCGCAAAGCGGACATTTAGACAGAGCGGCGCGGGATCGGTTCGCGTCATCTGGAACGATATTGTGCGGGAGTTTCTCGCAACCGACGCCGAATGGATGTTCAGCACTCACCACGATGTTGTATTTGTCCCTGAAACACTTACGCGCCTTTTGTCCTGGGATAAGCCTCTCATATCGGCGCTAGTGTTCATGAGACATAACCCGGTCGTCCCGCAGATTTGGAAGTCCTACGACGGCGATGAGGGCCATTATGTGATGCGGATCAATGATACGCGTGATTGGTTCTACGACCACAAAGAGTGGATCAAGTTCGGGCCGTTCCTAATAGACCCCTGCCCGGACGATGCGCTTGTCTCTGTCGGCTTCACCGCAACCGCCTGCACGCTAATACACCGGACTGTGCTTGAGGACATCCGCGCAAAAGTTCCCGACCAGGGAGACGGCCTGTGGTTCGCCTGCGACAACGAGACTTCGGGCGGCGGGGAAGATCGTCGCTTCTACGAGTACGCGCGGCAAGCCGGGTATGAAGCGTTTGTAGACCGCTCCTGTATAGCAGGTCATGTAGCTGGCGATATTCCCACATCCAGCGCAGATTTTATCGCCTGGGATAGCGTGAGCGATTTTCATAACACAGGAGAGCCGGAGGCGGTGGCGGAATGACGATTGACTTACGACTGGGCGACTGCCTTGAGATATTGCCAACGCTGGCTGATAAGAGCGTGGATGCTGTGATTACTGACCCGCCGTATGGAATCAACTACATAAACGGCGGGGGGCGCAATCCTAAGAACGGCTGGCGCGATTTCCGTCCCGATGGTGATTGGGATAAGTGGCGACCAACAAGAGAGCATTTTGACCAGTTGCTGAGAATTGGAAAGGTTGTAATTATTTGGGGCGGTAATTACTTTTCGGATTGTTTGCCGCCGTCGCAACAGTGGCTGATGTGGGATAAGGGGCAGCGGGATTTTAGTCTTGCGGATGGCGAGCTCGCTTGGAGCAGCCAAGATAAGGCGGTGAGGATTTTTACTTATTCCAGAGCCGCCATGATGAAAGAGAATGGCTTACATCCAACACAGAAACCGATTTCGCTTATGAAGTGGTGTATTGAGATTGCGAAGGCCAAAACTATCCTTGACCCGTTTATGGGGTCTGGTAGCACGGGCGTAGCTGCGGCGCAATTAGGTTGTGATTTTACAGGCATTGAGATTTCGCCTAAGTATTTCGCTATTGCAGAGAAGCGCATTGCAGAGGCACAACAGCAGATGATTATGGAGCTTGCATGACCATCAAGCAAGTGGAAACTTCAACCGTCGTCGGAACAGTCACCGGGACGGGGAACGCTACCGTCACTATAACCGCGCTCGGCATGGCAAACACGCCGAAGGCCGTTTCTGTCGCCGTCACGTCAGCAGATACCGCCTCCATCGTTGGTGGGTTGATACGCACGGCGCTTGCCTTCGATGTAGATGTGGCGGCGTTGTTTTTGGTCTCAGGCTCTGGCGCAAATGTAGTCCTGACGAAGCATGTCGCGGTCGCCAATGATGACACGCTGAATATCGCCATTGCCAACGGCACGTGTACCGGCCTGACCGCCGCGCCAACATCCACGAACACGACCGCAGGAACGGGGCTGACAAACGGCTACTGTACGCTCGCGCAGGTGAAATCGTCTGACGTGCTGAACTTCTCGAACACAACCCATGATGAGATTTTGGAAACCATCATCGAAGCCGTCTCGCGCTTGATAGACAACAAATGCGCCCGGCGCTTTTTCTCAGCATCCGAAACAAGATATTACACCGCGGACGAAGGCGATCTTGTCTTTGTAGATGACATCTCGACCTCAAGCGGGCTGACGCTCGTAACGGATGAGGACGGCGACCGAACATATGAAACCACCTGGGCAACGACAGACTACGACTTGACATCGTTCAACGCGACACTGGATGGCTGGCCTTACCAGATGATAGAGACCACGCCCGAAGGCGATTACTCATTCCCCGGCACAAAAAAGGGCGTGAAAGTCACTGCTTCGTTCGGCTGGGCGGCAGTCCCGAAAACCGTTGTACTGGCCTGTATCCTGCAAAGCAATCGCGAATACAAACGCTTCAACACGGCGCTTGGACAGGCCGGGGCGTCCAGCGTTGGCACGATCACTCTAACCATTCCAGCGCTTGATCCTGATGTAGAAAAACTCCTGTGTCCTTATGTGAGGATTACGTGAAAAAAGAGACACCCGAAGGCGTCTCTTTTGGTGGGCAGGATTTTTACCTGCATCTTCTTACGCGTCGCTATGCTGTCTCTTACACCACCACCAATAGGATTTTATCACAATGACGCAGGACTACACCACAGCGGTAACGGAAGTCGCGGAGGTAGTGGCGGCGGTGGCGGGCATCGGAGCCGCGCCCGCGACGCCGCAGGAAAACATCAACGAACGGATTTTCGCATTGACATACCTTATGACATCAATGACTGAGATCAGCGAAACCGGGACGATGCAGCACCTTGCTACGATTGCTGTTGACATCCTGACGCCGCACACCAATCTCGCATTGAACATCGCCGCGCTTTTGCCGATTGTAGACCTGGTTGACGCGGCGCTTCTGACCGAGATCACGACTACCAGTCGCTTCTTCGATGCGTCTATTGACACCTTTGGAATTTTGCGCTGGGAATTCCTGCCCGTATATATTTATTCAAGCGTGGATTGCGTAGGTTACCGGGCAATGCTTGAGAACGTGAAGCAGAAGATAAATCTATGACGCAGTTATCCATCCAGATCAACAACGCCGATATTGTGCGGCGCGGTTTGCAAGATTTGTCGGCGGAGATCCCAAAAGTCGGGCGCTTGCAAATCTACCAGACATCACAGGCAATTGTCCGCCGGATGAAGATTTACCCGCCTGAGCGACCGGCGCAGACATATATCCGCACAGGCAGGCTCGGCGGTGGTTGGATGATTATACCGAACACGAACGGCTATACCACGCGCAACGACACGCCATACACAAAATATGTCGTGGGCAACGCCTACGGCCTGGAACAAGCCTGGATGCACGAAGGGCGCTGGAATCTGCTGCGCGACGTGCAGGAGGAAGAAGTAGCAAAACTTCCGAAGGCAATCGAAGATGAGATCACGATGGTGGCGCGGAGAGTAGGATTATGACAATCCCTGATTTGGCTAAGATGTATGAAGAATATCTGAAAGGCGCTTTGAAATTTCATCGTGTTGTAGCTTCGCCGCCGATAGAAAACACCGAAGAAATTCAAAGACTATATGAAGCAGGTGACACTGTAGGCGCTCAGAAATTAATACTGGTAGAACTGGAAAAAGAAAACCAAGAGGCAGGTGAACATGGCAATTAAATTACATTACATAGGCCAGGGAGACGCGATCATACACGTACCCGCCCGCGACCTGACGGACGAAGATTTCGCCGAGCGTGCGGAACTCTGGAAGGAAATTGGAATAGATGAGGCCGGGATACTTGCGAGCGGCCTCTACAAGAAACCAACAGCCGAACAAAAAAAGGTAATAGCGGCAAAGGAAGGTAAATAATGGCTGGTCGTAGAAGTTTGAGAAAGTTACAATTTTACAGGGAGGCAACAGCCGGGACAACCTCATCCGCGACGTTTGTTTTTCGCGGCATCGGGACGATCCTGGACAATATCCAGGTGCAACGTGTCAGTGAGGACATCGGAATCATCAGCGGCACGACCCGCACGAATGTTCCGATGAAGGGCGGAACGCTGGCAATCAGTCAAACCCCCGCGACATTTGAAAGTCTCCTGCATATCCTGGAAATGAGTGTAAAAACCGTTGCCGGTTCTCAGGATGGCGCAGGGACGGATTATATCTATACCTATGCGTTCCCCACTACCGCAGGCAACGCGATCAAGACTTATTCCATCGAGAGCGGAGATGATAACGAAGTCGAACGCATGGCGTATTGTTTCGTCAAGGACTGGACGCTATCCGGCAATGGGCGCACCGCATATCAGCTACAGGCAAACATCCAGGGGCGCGCCCCTGCCCTGGGCGCATTTTCGGCTGGGCTGTCCTTGTTAGCCGTCAATAACATGAATTTCGGGTTGACGAAAATCTACCAGGATGCAATCGGCGGCACAATTGGAACAACGATCAAGTCCAACACGGTGCGCGGCGTCAATTTCAAGTTCGCATCGGGGATCGAAGCGAAGGATACGGCGGACGGGCGTCTTGACTTTTCGTTCACGCAAGGCACGGATTATGTAGTTACCTGTGACCTGGAATTCGAGCATGATGCAATCGCCGCCGCGCAGAAAGTCTTGTGGCGCGCCCAAACCCCCGTCCTACTGCAAGTCAAAGTCGAAGGTTTAACGGCGTTCGCCACTCCCGGCACGACATACAGCGTTCCCACCCTGAAGATCAATCTCCCCGGCTATTGGGAGAGTTTCTCGAAGATCGGGGAAGCCAATGGCAATGATATTGTGACGGGTAAATTTGTGTCAGCCTATGACACTACTGCCGCCGCCGCCGGGTCCGTAGTGGTCGCGGTGGAGCTTAGTACGGTGCCTTGAGTTCTGGGTGTTCTTTGACCCATACAACAGCCATGTGGTGATGAAGCCAACGGTGATAACTATTTGTGCAAATCAAAAGATTACAGTTTCGATTATCAGATTTGTTTAGGTTTATGTGATGAACTATCTTGTTGGTGATTTTTACGCCGCAATACATACACGTTTTGCCTTTGGAAAAATCGTACTTCTTGGATCGGCAATTGGCGCAAAGTCCATAGTATTTAGGCTTCGGCGCTGGATTAATGCCGCAGATTTTACAAATCATTTTGTCCTCTTAAAGGAGCCAGCCCTTCGCAAATCCGCTTCACTGTCTAGGTGCGCGGGCAAAGGGCTGACATGAGAAACAAAAAGAAGCAGAACCGCAAGCACCTAGACAAGAACGATTATACCACACGCCTACGGGCAGAAAGTAGTTTGTAATGTCTGAGGATATACACATTAAGTTTTTGTTCGACGCAAAAACAATAGGGAAGCGCCTGAAGTGGAAAGATGTAAAAAAGGTGCAAAAATTCAGGCGCTTGAAAGAACAAGGCGAAGGTATTACCGACGAGTTTCTGGAACAAATCCAGATTCTATCCTGCCGCTTCATGGCTGACGAAAATAATCAGTACATTCCGCAAGACGAAGCGTATGAAATATTTGATGAATTGAGTCGGGATGAAGCGACGGATGCTATCAACAAATTTAGCGAAGCACTTGTGGAATCTACCATCCCAAACGCGAAAGGGGGTCAATTGAACTCTACTTCAGAAGTCAATTCCCTGACCCCGCAGACCTCCCCGGATGGTTCGACGTTGTAGCGTTAGCGTTCGCTTTGCATCAATTACCCTGGAAAATCACAGGCGAAAAACCGTCGCGCTGGCGGCGGTATGTATGGCAATTAAGGCTCACTTTATATATCAATGAATTGAATGCGAAGATAGAACGGGAACGAACGCAGGTAAACCAGCATTTTCAGGAGTGATACGTGGCGATTGTTGAAATCGTTATACAAGGCAAAGATGAAACGTCGGGGATGTTTGGGAACATCGGCGGCGCTCTTTCCAATCTTGGTAATATCGTCACTGGTATCAAGGCCGGTTTCGATTTGCTTGCCGGTGCATTTAATAATATCGTTGAGTTCGGCAATCAATTTGTGGTATCAGCCAGCGAGAGCGAGCAGGCTATCGCACGACTGGAAGGTATCTTGAGAGCGACAGAGGGAGCGGCTGGATTGACATCCGAGCAATTACAAAGTATGGCGGGTTCGCTCCAGGGGATAACGCGTTTCTCCGATGAGACTATCCTAGCTGGAGCGTCCCTGCTTTTGACGTTTCGCAATATCAGCGGGGAAACTTTTGAGCGAACCGTCCCGGCGATGCTCGACATGGCGGAGATATTCGGGAGCGTCGATTCCGCCGCCATGCAATTAGGCAAGGCCTTGAATGATCCCTTGAATATGCTCGGCTCACTGACGCGTGCGGGCGTCACCTTCACTGACGCTCAAAAGGAAATGATAAAGAATTTCGTGGAAACGGGTAACGTGGCCGCCGCGCAAAATATCATCCTGACAGAAGTGGAACAGCAGGTCGGCGGATTGGCTGAGGCAATGGGACAGACATTCGCGGGCCAAGTGGAGATTGCCAAAAATAAACTGGATGAAATGAAGGAAATAATAGGAGGGCCTGTCCTGGCTGTGCTTGGTGATTTGCTTACGAAGTTAATGGAATTTGCCGATACCAACCCTGTTATTCAAGGAGTAATTGGCTTCTTTGAAAGATTCAATGATCTATTGAGATCAGAGGGCGATATACCTTTTTTGTCCGCACTCGGCGCGGCGATGCTTGATCTTGAGAATTTATCGCCTATATTGCATGACATTGGATATGCCCTGATTGTCATGCAGGGCGGATTGAATTTAGGACTTGAACCGCTGGAGGCGTTCAAGAAAGGGCTGGCTGACCTGGCTATCGTATGGGAAGGTACTCCACTTGAGGATGTTATTACAGCCATTCAGAGTTTTATAGAGACAGGAGAGACGGAAGGCTGGGGAACGGCAATTCACAATCTATTTTCTGAGATTTGGACTAATCTTGATGTGCCTACCAAGATACAAGAATTAGTTGACACGCTCACTACTGCTATTGCAGGGGCGAATTGGGCGGGAGTTATTGATACTCTTGCTGATGTGGTCGCTGAGGTAATACGACTTACTTTTGCGGGATTGGATATTATTGTCAATCAGGTCGACTGGGGGCCAATGGGTATTGCTTTGAAAAACGCAATCAGCGAAGCATGGCAGGGCGCGATGGAGGGAGTGGATGTTGGGTATACATTACAAACATATTTGGTTGACCCAATCATGGATAAACTTGTTGAGGCCTGGGTTGGCATTGTAGATTTCATAGTCGGCAAAGATGCCTGGATACAAATCGGGCAGGCCATCAAAGATGGCTGGCAAAAAGTAGTGGATTTCGACTGGTCATGGGATGCCAACGCGTGGGTACATGAGAAAATCATTGACCCTATAAAGAAATGGCTCGGCATTTCCAGTCGATCGACTGTGTTCATGGAGATCGGCAAAGATATCGTCCAGGGTCTATGGGATGGAATGGCCTTTATGTGGAATGGTTTCGTGGATTGGGTGGGGGAGAAGATAGGCGCACTGCTCAGTGCTCTTACACTCCAAAATATATGGCAAGTCATCACGACTGATTTGACGCTGGCCGAATTACTCCAGGGCGCATATACCGGCACTTCTACAGGTTCCGGTAGTCCAGGTGGTTGGGGAGGGTATGTAGGCGGCATGACGGGCAGCGGGACTGGCAGTACCGGCGGTGGTACAGGCGGCGGAACGGGAACGGTTGTCAATCAATACTTCGCGGGCGCGACGATCAATGTCGGTTCGTGGAGTGAAATCGCCTATGACTGCATTTATCCCAACCCGTTCATCGCAGCGACCAGCGGGCAGTTAGGCGGAGTATGAATCTTCTTTTGCTGACATGGAACGGGATTAGCATCAATAACGGCTCC
>Ga0209518_1000207_pt1 | contig 80341 bp, 96 predicted proteins | sample RifGroB1_FD_183993 | JGI IMG/M metagenome (GOLD analysis project Ga0209518, IMG submission 183993) | Groundwater microbial communities from Rifle, Colorado, USA - Groundwater B1 (SPAdes) (version 2) | ecosystem: Environmental > Aquatic > Deep subsurface > Groundwater | place: Rifle, Colorado... | reverse complement strand
AAGCCATAGTCATAGTATCTGTGTTTATCTTTATCCGTACCAGCGCAGTCAGTCCCCGTACCGCTCCCGCTATTGGTATCTACCGCAAATGCTCCGTCGCTTGCATATGCACTTGAAGCATTCGTTCCGTAACCGTTGTTGTCTCCTGCATTTTGAGTTACAGCCGCATTTGATGTGGGACTACTAAAAGACGTATCGTACATTTTTGTATTAAAATACGTCCAATATTTATAGATCTGGTTTACAGGATCTTGATACGAATCAGTAACCCCATCACCCACCTGGATAACAACCACTTCGCGGTCCGGTTTATTGGTTGCAAGAAGGGCGTACTTTTTGCCGGATCCGGAAACATACGATTTAACATCGTGGGTTTTAAAATTATTATCAAGACCGATATTTGAGGGGAAGTAAGACGGCGAGCTGTAAAGTGAGGCGTCAAGAGTAAAAGTTCCTTTGAGTGACGGAGTTGGATCCTCGGAGTTTGCTGTTACATCAAGATATGCCATTTTTATCGGTGTTGTGTCTTCAGGTGCTGTTGCTGTAAAAACCGTATTGGGAATATCGACAGATGAAAGGTCGGCAAATGCAGCTACCGCCTTCGGTGGCCCGTCAGGTAAATCAATCGTTCCCGGGGAAAGCGCCGGTGAACACCATTTGGCTTTGTTGTTATTGGCGAGTTTTACCTCTCCACCAGAAACATCTGTAACCTGGGTACCATTAAGAGTCCCCGCATCAAAATCTGCTTTCAGTGTTTGCGTCCAAACCATATTCTCCAGATACCTGGTCAGATAGTAGGCGGTCCTCACTTCCTCTGTTGGAAGAACTCCCCAAGATACCGTTAGGGTTATTTTTTTTGTTGACGGGTCATTTATTCCGCCTATCTCGACAAGCTTGCTATCGATATCCCGGTTTGCGTCCTCGATAATCACTGATTTTGTGAATCCATCAACCGTCTCGTTATCCTGAACAAGAGTCCAGGTATTTCCGGATCTAACTGCGTGATAGGTCCCATTAACAGCAAAAGAATTCCAACCCGCTTCCCTAAAGCTCCTAACCGCTTCCTCCTCTTCTTTGAGATAGGTAAGCGCCTGAGATCTTTGGGTTTCTTGAACTTTTCCACTTCTTCCTGAAATAAATCCCGAAAAAAGCGCTGGTATAAGAATTGAGGAAAGACCGAATGCCAAAAGTATTTCAACAATAAGTTGTCCCCCGCTATTTGGAAACCTTTTATTAATAAGTCGCGCCATATCTGTTTATCCTAACTAAAGTAGTGATCCCGGTTTCACTATCGGCAATAGATACACTACTTTCTCCGGACACCCAATTGACCACTTCCCCATTTCCCTTTTGAAAAATAATTGTTGACGCAGGGAGCGTTATATTGGCAAAACTCATACCCTCAGTCAAATTAATAATAAAGTTTGACGATTCGCTTGGCGAATAAGACGATCCTTTAAAAAGGGTGTATGAATTTTGAGAAAAGTAGATTCCATAAGAATCATTCACCCCTCCGTTTGAGTCCCCCGTCATCGCCTTAAGCTGCTGCGAACGGATATCTGCGGTAAGAACATTGTTTATACCTCTTTGTACCGGTCTCCGGTAAAATCCGGTTAAAGAAATATTTATGAGTCCAAAAAGTATTCCCAAAACTCCAATAACAACAATAAGCTCTGTCAATGAATAACCGGAGTTTTTTTTATTCCTCATGAATATGACAACTTAACGCACTGATCCTACCTGGCCAATGAGCCCGTAAATAGGGGCAATTATAGAAAGCATCATTCCACCCACAACAATTCCTACAAGAACAAGCATAATGGGTTCGATTAGGGTTGTTAAATTTTTGAGAGTATTAGTTACCGAGTAGTCAAAATATTCGGAAATTTCAAGCATTGATTTATCCAGCGTCCCCGTCTTTTCTCCGGCTTCAATAAGCTTAATCATAATGGTCGGCATATAACCTTGAGCAGTTCTCAGCCCCTCCGAAAATTTCTTACCCGAAAGAATTGTTTCCCTGCACTTTTCAATCACTTTTTGCATTTTTTTAGTAGAAACAACTTCCGCTGTTAGCTCCATCGCGGCAGTAATGGGCAGACCCGAATATAAAAGAAGGTAAAGACTCCGGGAAAATCGGGTTAAATCAATGAGTTTTACAACATTTGAAACAAGCGGAAGGGAAAATAAAATTCCCATGACAAAGTTTCTTTTAAAATGGAAAAGAAGATACATTCCTAAAATAATTGCAATTGTGCCCAATGCTACCCAGAGAGTATTCTTGGTCAAAACATCGGAAAGAAAAATTAAAATTTTAGTCGGGAGCGGAAGCTCCACCCTTAAATTCTTAAAAACTACACCGATTTTGGGAATAACGACAATAAGATTAAGTAGCAAGACCCCCACGAAAGTGACTCCGATAAAAGCGGGGTATAAAAAGGCTGATCGGATTTTGTCATTGAATTCAATTTGTTTTCTTATGGTTTCCCTTAAATCGTTAAGTGTGACTTCAAGTGTTCCCGCTTCCTCTGAGGCTTTAATTACATTTACAGTAACCTTATCAAAAACTTTGGGAAATTTTGCCAAAGAAATATATATCTGTTTTCCTTGAGTAATATCATCCCTTAGGGCTGTCAATATTTCCTTTTGTCCGGCTTTGGCATCTTCCGAAAGACTGTTAACTATCTCTAAAATCGGGATCCCTGCAGTAAGCATTGTTGCCATATTACCGACAAGGCTTATTTTTTCGGATGCCGGAATTGTAATTTTTGAAAAGTCAGTCATATTAGGAAACCTCCACTTTTGTAGCCCTCATAACCTCCTCAATTGTCGTTAATCCTTTGGCCACCTTCTCAAGTCCATCCTCAAGCATTGTTCTCATTCCCGCCTTTATTGCTTCCTGTTCGATAAGATCGGCATCACTTTTTCCGACAATCAGCTTCCTAATCTCCTTGGTTACTTCGAGTACCTCAAAAAGTCCAATACGGCCCTGATATCCCGTATTTCTGCAAAGTTTACAGCCCTTGCCTTGGAAAGTGACTACTTTTGGTCCTTTACCCAGATATTTATTTATTGCTTCTTCAGAGATGGATTTACTTAGCTCTTCCGTATCTGTCTCAATCTGTGTTTTACATCCGCCGCAAATTTCCCGGATCAACCTTTGGGCAATAATGACGTTCACGGTTGAGGCAACCAGGAAAGGCTCTACCTTCATATCGCTTAAACGGGGAATTGCCGTCGCCGCATTATTAGTGTGCAGAGTTGATAGAACCAAATGTCCGGTTAAAGCGGCATTTACCGCGATCCCCGCAGTTTCACCGTCTCTAATTTCCCCAACGAAAATAATATTCGGATCCTGTCTTAGAATCGATCTTAATCCGTTTGCAAAAGTTAGATTTGTTTTGACATTGACCTGAACCTGATTGGCCCCAAGAATCCTATACTCAATCGGGTCCTCAATAGTCATAATGTTCTTTTCTCTGGTATTCAAAACTTTCAAAATCGAATAAATCGAGGTGGTTTTTCCGCTCCCTGTTGGGCCTGTTGAAAGAATCATTCCATAGCTCTTGTTGTATGCTTTGGTAACTTTTCCAAGATCTGTTGTGTTCATTCCAAGATCGGCCAGAGTATACTCACGGGATCTTGAAGAAAGGAGCCTAAGAACCACTTTTTCACCATTGGCAACGGGGATAATCGAAACCCGGATATCAAGGTCTTCCTGGGGAAGCCGCATCTGCATTTTCCCGTCCTGCGCGCTTAAATGCTCGTCGGTTCTTAAGTTTGATAAAACCTTAATTCTCGTGACGACCCGTTCGTGAAGTGCTGGTGGAATCCGAACCACATCCTGTAAAACTCCGTCAATTCTGAAGCGGATAAGTGAATCTTTTTCTTCAGGCTCAATGTGCACATCGGACGCTTTGTCATCATAAGCCGCAAGAATCAACTCATCAACAACTTTTGAAATCGGCGCCTCGCCTCCAACACCCACCACCTTAAGATATTCCTGAAGAAGATCGTCAATTGTTTTTTGTAAAACTTTTTTGTAAAGGCCGGTTGTAGACTCTATATCCTTCTCAAAAGCAAAATAAGGAACTGCGCGGGTACCGGTTTTTCTGGCAACCATGGAGAGAATGCTTTTGTTTTCGGGGTCTGAAAGTGCAACTTTTATCTCATTCGCGTCCCGTGAGAAAGCTAGAGCTTTGACACGTTTCCCCACCCTCTCCGGAATAACACGGGCAATTTCAGGTGGAATAGTTAGCTTTGAAAGAGTAACGAAAGGCACGTTATAAAAACTTGCGATTGCCTGTCCCAACTTCTCTTCAGAAACATAATTATTCTCAATAAGTGTGGAAAGAAGAGGAGACTTTGTGCTTTTGATATATTCAAGAGCTTTTGTAAGATTTTCTTCGGATATTAATCCATTCTTAACAACAATCTCTTTTATCTTGTCATCGGGCAGACTCATACAATTAACATTGTAGCAAACTCAGGTTAAAAAAAATGAAGATTACTTTAAGGCCGCGTCAACCGTGGGCTTCATATCGCTATAGCTATAAGCCCCGTCAAATCGGGAAGAATTAACAAAAAATCCGGGCGTTCCGGAAACTGCAAGGCCCCCCGCTAGGGCTTGATCCTCGGCAAGTCTTGCGTCATATTTGCCGCTATCCAAACACTCTTTAATTTTACCGGAGTCAACTGCGCCACCCAAGAAATCCGCCAACTCCCCGGACTTTGCCTTGTCATTTTTGACAACGTTATTCAAAAGCTCGTAGCCTTTATTGGAATATAGGAGATCATGAGCCTCCCAATATTTTCCAAGGTCTTGCGCACAATACAACGCTTTCGTACCCATTTCGCCGTTGCCGTGGCCATTTTGATAAATAAATACATACGATGCTTTTCCTGCGTCAACCAATTTCCTCATTTCAGTTACCGGAGGCAGGTATTCCCCGCCTTCGGAAGCATATTTAAACTGAGGCCCAATCTGTGCCGCAAGTTCAGGATTTTTTCCATTGGCAACGTGGCAATAAGGGCAACTGGGATCCGCAATTTCAACAAAAAGGACTTTTTTATCCTTGTCTCCGAATTTAACAACATTTTTATCCCAAAGTGCTTTGACTGCTTCTATATCAACAGTTACCGCTTTGGCCGTAGTTCCCGTAGCCTGAGTTCCGGCTGTTACACCGGTTTTTTCAAGAGAAGAAACTTTCTGCCACAATACTCCAACTACAAAAGCAAGTGCTACGGTTAAAACTACGAGGGCCGGAACAAATCTTTCCAGAAGCGAGGGTCTTGAGCCTTCAGACATATTAGCCATTCTTCCCTAAAAGTCCTATTTTGTCAACCAGGAGAGAGCGTCCATCGCAGCCATACAACCGAAACCGGCTGCGGTGACAGCCTGTTTATAACGGTGGTCGTGAACATCTCCAGCAACAAAAACGCCGGGTATATTTGTGGTTGAACCTTCCCCAACCCTAATAAAACCTCTCTCATCGGTATCAATGGCGCCCTTAAATATCTCGCTCCCCGGTTTATGTCCAATGGCTACAAAAAGGCCGTCGACCGGGAAATCGGAAATTTCCCCGGTTTTGTTATTTTTTAAACTGAGACTTTCAAGCTTGGCTTCACCCTTGACCTCAACTACTTCGGTATTCCATAAAACTTTTACTTTGGGGTTATCCAGAATTTTTTTCTGCATGGCAGCGGAAGCCCTAAACGTGTCGCGCCTGTGAATCAGGGTTACAACGGACGCATATTTTGTTAAAACATCCACCTCCTCCATGGCGCTATCTCCTCCGCCGACTACTGCAACTTTCTTTTCTTTGAAAAACGGTGCATCACAAGGAGCGCAGGAAGAAACTCCCCTGCCAATTAGTTTGGAAATTCCCGAAATATCGAGCCACAGAGTTTCAGCTCCTGTTGCAATGATAATAAAGCGGGAGGTATAAACATCAGACCCAACGCTAATCTCAAAAGGTTTCTTGTTTATATCGATTGAAGTTACGTTCTTTCCGACAAATTCAGCTCCAAAACGTTCTGCCTGAGCGCGCATACCCTCCATCAGTTTTGGTCCCAAAATTCCTTCAGGAAAACCCGGGAAATTATCAACCATTGTGGTAAGCATCAGTTGTCCCCCCCAAACTTCGCCTCCAAAAATTATTGTTGAAGCAGCGCCTCTGGTTGTATAAATTGACGCGGTTAGCCCGGAAGGGCCGGAGCCTATTATGGCAACATCCCAAGGGCCCTTGGAATCCTGAGGTTTTGGAGCAAATATTTGGTTTTCCATACTCGAGACAAAGAAGAAAGAATCCCGATACTATCAGGACCCTTCCTTCTTAAATTTCCCTTCTAAATTAAACAGCCGGTTTCTCTTCAACTGGGGCTGCCGGTACTCCAGGTGTTTCAACAACTGGTGTCGGTATAGCTGTCGGATCTGGTGTCATTGTGGGAGTTGGTGTTACTGCCCCCGGAACTCCTGTGTCTACCGGTGCCTGACCCGTTGTCGGATCAACTGCCGGTACTGCTGTCGGATCTACTACTTTTTGATCGTCATTCATTAATTTGTCACCCCCTTTTTAACTAACTCTTCAAAAGCTTTTTTTCCTGTAAAACCAATCTGGCGGCCCAACTCTTTTCCTGCCTTAAAAAGTATTGTTGTCGGAATGGACATAACCCCAAATTTTCCCGACAAGACCGGGTTCTGATCAACATCAATTTTCATGATAAGTACCTTGTCTTTATAGTCTTCGGATAATTCTTCCAAAACCGGCTCGGCAAGTTTGCAAGGCCCGCACCACGTTGCCCAAAAGTCTACGAGAACCGGAAGTTTATTTTGAAGGACTTGGATATCAAAATCTTTATCCGAAATATTTACTGTAGCCATATTCAGATACTCACTATACTCAGACTTAGTTCATTTATCAAGAACGAAAGTTCTTGTCGTGAATAATTTCAAGAGAAATTATGAATTTCAAGATCCAAAGAAATGTTAAATTTTAATTTTATTTAGCCTTAATGAGTTTGCGACAACAGAAATAGATGATGCCGCCATGGCGCCGGCTGCAAGCATCGGATTAAGAAGTCCGAGGGCTGCAACCGGAATTAAAATAATGTTATAACCGAACGCCCAGAAAAGATTTTGCTTGATCACATTCATTGTTCCCCGCGACAAATTGATGGCCGAAAGGACACTTTCAATGTTTTTGTTGAGAAGGGTTATTCCTGCAGATTCTATTGCAACGTCCGTTCCTGTTCCCATGGCAATTCCAACACTCGCAGAGGCTAAGGCGGGCGCATCATTAATTCCATCCCCAACAAATGCAACCTTTTCAAATTCTTTTACCTTATCTTTTTTCTGAGACGGCAGCACCCCGGCTAAAACATTTTTAATTCCCGCTTCTTTTGCAATCTCACCGGCTACTTTTTCGTTATCCCCGGTAATCATCCAGACATCGATTCCTTTTTGGGTAAGCCTGTCAACCACCTCTTTGACTCTCTCTTTCATCTCATCTGAAACTTCGAAGATCGCCAATCGTTTCCCGCTTCCGGTTAGGGCAATGGAATTATCTTTAGTTTTACCCAAAAAATACTTTTTATCATTAATCACCCCTTCAACCCCGAGTCCTTCCAGTGCTTTAAACTTGGACACTTCCAAAAATTTAATTTTCTTTTCTCTTGCTGTATTTACGATTGCAAGGGCAATTGGATGCTCCGAGTTTTTCTCGAGGCTAGCTGCAATTTGCAGATATCTATCGTCTACTTCATTAGTAAGCTTCATTTGTCCTTTTGTTAAAGTTCCAGTTTTATCAAAAATAATGGTTTTGATTTTGTGGAGTGTTTCAAGAGCTTCTGCATCTTTAATTAAAATTCCGCCCCCCGCCCCCTTGCCCGTTCCAACCATGATGGCAGTTGGGGTTGCAAGGCCCATGGCACAAGGACAAGCAATAATTAGAACCGCAACTAAGTTTACGAATGCATTAATAGGGAGTCCGATTATGTACCAAACAACGAATGTGACTACACCAATCATGAGGACTATCGGAACAAAGTATGAAGAAACAGAATCTGCCAACCTTTGAATTGGAGCTCTTGAACTTTGAGCCTCCCCAACCATTTTGACAATTTGGGAGAGCATTGTTTCACTTCCCACCTTTGTGGCCTTGAAAACAAATGTACCTGATTTATTAATTGTCGCCCCAATCACGCTTGCTCCAACTATTTTATCGACAGGAACACTCTCACCTGTGACCATCGATTCGTCGATTGTACTTTCGCCTTCAACAATTACTCCGTCGACAGGAATTTTTTCCCCTGGGCGCACACGAATCTTGTCCTCCAATTTTACTTCCTCAATCGGAATATCGATTTCCTCTCCCCCGCGGATCACACGGGCAGTTTTGGCTTGAAGTCCAAGCAGTTTTTTTATGGCATCAGATGTGTGAGCTTTAGCTTTGGCCTCTAAAAACCTGCCCAAAAGAATTAGTGTAATAATTACGGCAGCTGTATCAAAATAAGTTCCTTTTACGACTCCAAAAAGCGAAAAGACCGAGTATCCGTATGCAGCAGTTGTACCGATTGCGATCAAAGTATCCATACTCGCTGCCCGATTCCTTAATCCCGACCAGGTAGCTAAATAAAACTCCCACCCGGCCCAGAACTGAACTGGAGTAGCAAGGGCAAGTAAAATTAAAGTATTAAAACCAAATCCAAACAGTTCAGGAAAACTACCAACAAAAATAATCGTGGATAAAACAGCAGAAACTACTACTTTAGTTTTTAACTTTTTCAGCTCTTGGGTTTTGGCTTCCTCTTTGATCTCATCTGGTGTTTTTTCCCCCTCCGATTTAATGATTGCCTTATACCCGATGTCGGAAACCGCGTCGATTAAATCCTGGTCTTTGATTTCCCGATCCGATTCTATTGTCGCCTGTTCGCTCCCGTAATTTACAGCACTGGAAGTTACGCCGGAAACCCTGCTTAATTTCCTCTCAATAAGTTTTGCGCAACTAGCGCAATGCATACCGACTATCGGGAAAGATTTTTTGATTGTCATACTATTCAACAATTATTTTTCCATGGAACATTCCCATACCGCAGTGGGTTTGATAAGTACCTGTTTTATTTGGAGTAATAATAATTTCTACTTTTTGGTTCAAAGGCAAATATTTTTTGATTTTAAAGTCCGGAATAATAATTTCTTCTAAGCATGAATTAGGATCACGCCTTTCAAATATCAACTTTGTGGTTTTATCTTTCTTAATTCTTATCTTTTCCGGCTTATATCCCCCATCAACCAAAACATCCAAAGTTTCACCGGCGATAACTGCTTGATCATTTTTCCCAAAGAAAAACCAATAAATCAAACCCACAAGACCAATACCTGAAACAATAACAATTATTTTATCCATGTATCTACTTTACAAACTTGTTGTACGTCAAAGCAAATAGGTAGCCGACTAGCCAGCTTCCCCCCATCGCAGTTACGAGACCAAGAAAAAAGTTGCCCCTGGGTGCTCCAGTCCAAATGCTTGCCAAATCCATTCCATGGAACCAACTACTTGCAACCACCTTAAAGAAGGTTGGAGAAAGTGCAACTAAAAGGGCACAGGCAATATAAACAAATCCTGTTGTTAGCGCTAACGCATTTGCTGTTGCCATAACATTATGTTTCATTTTTTCTCACCGCCTTTTATCTATTATGCTCCACAACCGGCACCCCCGCCATTTCCTTGGACTGGCGCTACTTTCTTAGCAACCTGCGCGGCCCCGGTCGAAGACGAAAACTCGGCGCTTAAAACCTTTTTTGCGTCAATCTTATCCCAGGAAACTCCCTGGCCCGCAAAATACTCTGCTGTCGTTAAGTATGAGCCCGAAAACCAGAACGAATTGAGTTTTAATACGTTTTTGTAAATTTCATCATCCGGCAGATTCTTGGCAACCATCATTTCAATTGCCGCAAGAGCCGCCATTCCATGGTTGCAATCCGGAAACCAGGTGGAGTTATCACAACAAGGCCTATAAATATTTTTTGCGATATCCTCGACTCTTTTTTGCTGAGCATCATCTAAGTTAAAAAAATCGGATTTCCCTAAATATTTTGTGGCAGCACCCTTCGCGAGAGTCCAACCGCCTGTTGAGGAAAAGTTACCCACATCTTTTTTATATTCTTTGCCCATTGGCCCATTGGAATAGGCATTACTTTTTTGGGCCAGTCCGATAGCCCAAAGAAAATCGACTACAAACTGGCTATTGTCACTATTGATATTAATTGGTTTATCTGTCCCCTCCTTCAACATTTTTTCCTCATCGCTATTCAAATTGGCTGTTTGAATAAATTTCTCCTGATCGATAGCTCCAAGTTCTATCAGTTTCGGTCCCAGATCTCCCCAAGAAATCGGCAAATCAAATCCTTTTTCCGGTATTACTTTTTCTTTGTCTACAACTAGACCTTGCTTTTTAGCTACTGCCCCGCCCCCGCCCTTTAGGTCTTCAACTTTCTGAAACAGTACTCCAAGAAGAAAAATGGCAATTATTGCAGTTACGGCAAAAATCGGCATTAATATCTTCTTTAAATTTTCATCAATAGTTATTTTCATATGAAATAGTTGATCATTATGTAAATTGCCAAACTCAAAATTGTCATTGACCCAAGACTTATTGCTATTCTTTGATAAGGAAAATAATGTTTAATCCTGATCGCATCAATCAGGTAAAACAATATTCCGCCGGATACCATCCCAAATGTAAGTTTGTCGAGCCCAAACAATTGACTCATGCGGATTATTAGTTGAAACTTGTAAAATGACCAAAGCGTTGACGCAAAAACTAAAATATAAATTAATGGTTTAAGCGCAATTCTATATTTCCATTTTCTTAAGCCCTCACTTCTTATCAGTAGCCAGGACATAAACCAAAAACTCATCGAACCAAGTAGTGCTGCCACCCAAACTCCTGTAATTGAATCGTCCACTCCGACCCAACGGGTCAATGTGATCCCCGCCGCAGCGCCTGCGACACAAAGGGGACAGTGGGCCAACGCCGGGGGTGGGACTAAAAGTGAAAAGGTAAAAGTTAAGAATAGGGCCAATGAGAAAAACAAAATTTTCAATTTCATTTGACAACCTCCCCGTTAAATTTCAATTCCTTAAAACCACCGTCAAAATATAAAGTAATAACGCGGTCGATAGGCCCAATCCCCGCCGGTCCATGTGCAGCCGGATCGAAATTAAACTCAACTTTTGCAGCACTGCCTGCCGGAAAATCATAATCAATGATCGGATTTTTATCCCCATTCATCTCCATTGCATAGAGTTTGGTAGCCTTGTCTCCAAATACTACTCTAGCTTTGGTACACATACATGAAGTTACGATTTTTTTTAATTTAAGATCGCGTCCTGTGTCGTTTTTAATTTCATAGACTTTTGAAACAATTCCCCCACCATAACCAACTTTGCCAATATCTATACTTTCAGTGTTGGCGCTTACACCCTGAATTAAGACATTGGAAACATATCTGTCGCCGCCTGTAGTGGCGCCGTCTACACTGCCACCCGTGGGTTTCGATGCCAAAATGGCAACACCCACAACAAGCGCAGTTATCACAGCAAATGTTCCAATGATATATTTTGTTTCTTTACTCATTCTTTCTAAATAAATCAACTATCTCCCCCACCATTTTTTCGGTATTCTTCCCATGAACATCTTTTAAGACGCATGAATGGAGATGTCCATGAAGAACTACTTCGTCAACCTTCTTTAACGCCGCCTGCACAGCCCTATTTTGGTGAATTACATCCGGACAATAAGCATCCTCTTCAAGCATTTTTTGCACTTTCTCCAAATGCCCTTTAGCTCTTTTGACCCTATTTAATGCCTCTTTTTTAAATTTATTATGGCTCTCGTCGTGTCCCATGTTTGGTTAGTCTATCCCCCCTGGGGGGATATGTCAAGGGTACAAAATCGATTAATTTTGTTACACTATGTGAATGTCGAATTTTTGGCTGGCGTTTATCACAGGTCTCACCTCGGGTGGCATTTCCTGTTTTGCCGTTCAGGGCGGGCTTTTAACAAGCGCTATCGCAACCGAAGAAGAACTTGAAGTTTCAAGAAGCCTCAAAGCAAAAGCTCTTGTTACATTCCTGGCATCGAAACTCGTGGCTTATACCATCCTCGGATTTCTCTTGGGATTTTTAGGCGCTTCATTAAATATCTCCCCCAAAGTTCAGGGACTCATGCAGATTTTTATAGGTCTATTCATGCTGGCTACGGCGGCAAGACTTTTGAATTTACACCCGATTTTCAGGTACTTTGTCATCACTCCTCCCAAGTTTATTTTAAGAATGATGAGAAATCAGGCCCAGGCAAAATCGTTTTTTACTCCAATGATCTTGGGCGCTCTTACGGTACTTATCCCCTGCGGCGTAACTCAGGCCATGATGCTTCTTGCGATCGGATCGGGGAATCCCATATGGGGCGCAGGAATTCTATTTTTCTTTGTCCTGGGAACAACGCCGGTTTTCTTTGCAATCGGGCTCGCGGCAACGGAACTTATGAAGAAAAAAGCATTTAATATTATCGCCGCCTTAACAATAGCCGTTATAGGAATTATTTCTATAAATAGCGGTCAAATTCTCCGCGGGTCAGTCCATACTATACAAAACTATTATGCGGCCATTTTTGGTACAAACCGAACTTCTAAGGTCGGGAGTGTTGTTAATATCGCAATATCCAACCGGGGCTATAAGGCAGATGTTAATACTCTAAAATTGGGTGTCCCTGTAAAACTGGTTCTTAAGACAAATGGTGTAACAAGTTGTGCCAGAGCATTTACAATTCCGGATCTTAATTATTTTAAAATGCTCCCACAAACAGGAACGGAAACTCTGGAATTTACACCGACCAAACTCGGGCTTCTTACTTACACTTGCAGTATGGGAATGTATTCAGGATCATTTAATGTAGTTGAATAAAAATGAAGAATAAAACTTACAAAATTAAGGGCATGGATTGCGCAAGCTGCGCGTCACTTATTGAAATGGATTTAGAAGACGCAGGCATCAAGGCTTCCTGCTCATATCCCAAAGAAACACTTGAGATTGATGGCGTGCATGATCAAACGAAAGTGATTGAAATAGTTTCGAAGGCAGGATACAGTATTAGCTGAATATGTGCCCCGTTTGTACAGTTACTGTTATTGCGGGCCTCGGAATTTCCAGACTCCTCGGCATTGATGATTTGATTACCTCTATTTGGATTGGTGGTTTTATCCTTTCGTTTGCCATTGTAACCACAAATTGGATTGATAAAAAATGGTCCAAAATTAAAATTCAAAGATTTCTTATCCCTATTATTGTTCTCACCTACTTGCTTGTATTAATTCCATTAAAATGGGATGGTTCGATTGGAATTCCCCTAAATACCCTTTGGGGTATTGATAAAATTCTTCTGGGTACTGGAATTGGATCGGCTGGATTTCTATTCGGGGTCTGGGCAGATAAAAAAGTCCGCAAGATTAAAGGCAAACAGCTTTTCAACTTTCAGAAGGTTGTGTTTCCAGTTTTGGCGCTTATAATCTTAAGTGTAATATCCTTTTTCGTTACAAAATATTAAGTGAGTATCTACATCTGATGATCAAAGATTACAAAAATTTAATATCTAAAGTAGAAAACGTTACCAAGTCCGGTAAGGTCGATCTTTCCTCAAGTGAAGATCTCTCAATTGGCATAATGAATTTGATTTCAATCGAAGAACATCTATTTTTTACCTCTCAAAAAACCGGCAAGCCTCAGTATTTGGACCTTCTAAATGAGGTCCGGGGAATGAGGACGGAACTAATGAAAAAGATAATAAAGGATTACGAAGGAGAAGTCTGGTGCATCAGTAAACATTTACTGGCTGCCAGCATGAGGCTTATGGAAGTCGGAACAAAAGAGGAGAAGAAAGGCAATAAAAAAGAAGCCTGGGACCTTTTTGAAAAATCTTTCAGACTTTATTCTCTTTTTTGGGCAATAAATTTGAAGGTTGTTGATATTGGGGACATTCCCCTAGATGACGGCAACATAAATTTTATCGGGGAGAAGGAAGTGAAATTAAAAGGCAAAGCTTCCCCGCTTGATAAATTCACAGATATCTTCAAAAAAGCAATCGATTGTTGCAAGGAGTAGTTACACTCTTCCGCGGAGCATCATCGCATCAACTATTCTTTTGAGGGCCAGATAGTTTGCAGCGCGTCTGTAGGAAACGCTTTTTTCCTTTTTAATTTTGTCTATATCGAAGAATGCTTTTGTAATAACTTCCTTTAATTCTTCGTTTACTCTTTCTTTTGTCCAATAATAACCGCTAAGATTCTGAACCCATTCAAAATAAGACACAGTAACTCCTCCTGAATTACACAAAATATCGGGAATCACATCCACCCCCTTTTCGAAAAGATACCTGTCCGCCTCTGCAGTTGTCGGCCCGTTCGCCATCTCGAAAACCGCTTCCGCCGAAACTTTTTCCATGTTATCTTTATTTATTGAGTTCTCAAGCGCTGCCGGAACCAGAATCGTAACCGGAAGTTCCAGAAGTTCCCCGTTTGTAATTAATTCCTTCTTTTCCTTCTTGGCAGCTTGGGCAAAACTTCCATATTTCTCTTTTAGTTCCCCAAGCTTATCTATATCAAGTCCTTTTTTATCATAGATTGCACCCGACGAATCGCTTATAGCAACAATCTTAAATCCAAGGTCCCGGGCAATTTTCCCAAACCAAAAACCGACGTTTCCAAATCCCTGAACCGCAATTGTCGAATTTTTAGGGTTTATTCCTTTGATCTTGCAGTATGCCGAAAGTACATACGCCCCACCCTGTCCGGTTGCCTCGGTCCTGCCAAGCGATCCACCGATTTCAAGGGGTTTACCAGTAAAGGTTGCGGGTGCTTGATATCCAATTTTTGTTTCATAAGTCTCAAGCATCCAAGCCATAATCTGGCCGTCGGTATTAACATCCGGAGCAGGAACATCCTTCCATGGCCCAATGAAGGGTGTGATTAGCTTTGTATACTCCTGCGAAAGCTCTTTGAGTTCGCTTGTGGTTAATTTTGCGGGGTCTACTATAATAACTCCCTTACCTCCCCCGTAAGGAATCCCGGCAACTGCGCATTTAAGGCTCATTAATGTGGCTAGTGCCCGGGCTTCATCCTCTGAAGAATCCTGGTGAAATCTTATTCCCCCTTTGAAGGGCCCACGGGCGTCATTATGTTCAACACGAAGCGCAGAAAAAACTTTTGAACCAACTTTAACTTTTCCCTTTATAACCCTCTGGGGAACTTTAATAAGATCGATTGCCTTTTTAAACCTCTTTTTATCGGTATAATCTGCCTCTAGCACCTTTGAAGATTCTGTTATTTGGGTGAGGGCTGCCCCGAGAATTGCGTTCATAATCAGATGATACTACAACAAAAATCCGAAGATGCAAAGAAGAAGAACCGTGGCCAGACAGTAAATCTTTGCGTTTCTGAAGCTTAAGTTTACAGGAGAATTTTTGAGCCAGTTATCAAAACTCTTTAACTCTGTTAAATCAGTTGCCTGATCAATTGATAAATGCAGAGCAAAGGCAAGAACCAAACCCCTTCCGAAAAACGACCCAGAGGAACTCAACATCCAAAAAGTCAGGATGAAAAATATTATTTGGAAAAATAAAGAATGAAAAATAAGCTCTTTCCTCTCGTTCCTTGTCTCATAAAGAAGCTCAACCCCCCTTACAACTTCTTTTTTACCGACAAGATAACCGACTCTCTGGGATGTTAGTTCCTGCGGCTTTACAAAATAGAAATAAATGAAATGGTCGAGATCGGGAAGTAGGGTTCCAACAATTCCCCCAAGCCAAAACGGCCAGTAGGAAAATGAAAAATAATGTTTTAAGAGAGTAATAAAAACAAAAAAAGAAAACCAGAAAGCAAAATGGATAAAAAGTTCCCGTTTCATGGGCAGACAAGTAATTCTATCATCCCCAAAAAGCATTGGCCAGGTAAATTGAAATTAAAGTAAGCCCCAATCCGCCGATTACATCAATAATGTAATGCTGCTTGGTTAGTAGAGTGGAAAGGACAATTGATATTCCGACAAACCAAAACATCAATGAATATTGCGGAACAGCCAAAACTAGATACCAGGTAATAATTGATGTGTAGTAAACATGGCTACTGGGAAATCCGTTTGATTCGTATTTATCGAATTTGTATAAATTTCCTATCATCTTTTTCAAAAACCCACTTCCGGCAACTTTAGGGCGCCTTACCCCATTTGGAAACACATACCAGATTATGGCGGCAATAATATTCGCAACAACAAAACTTTTCAAAAACACTAATACGATCGGACTTCCTATAAGTAAAAGGAAACCAATGGCTAAATAAGGGAAAAAGAAGTAAATATATGGAAATATAAAAACCGGGACCAGGGGAATTTTGCGGTCGAAAGTTGTCCCCCAATAATATCTACTTTTCCTCCTGTTTAAAGGAATGTAAAGAAGCCCCGTTGCAACAACAATTAGTAAAAGCAGAGATTTATTGTCAATCAAATTTCGTAAGAACATCTCTTTAAATCTACTTTATCTTTAGTAGAAAATGGGATACCTTCAGTTATAAGCCTGTTCTTTTGTTCATCTGGTCCGCCAAAGGCATATCCAGGTGCAAGACGCCCATTTTTATTTACAACCCGGTGACATGGAACATCAGATCCATCGGGATTTGCATGTAGTGCCCAACCGACCTTTCTTGCGTCTTTAGTTCCAACCTTCTCCGCAATCTGCCCGTAGGTCATAACCTTCCCTTCCGGAATCTTGCGGACTACTTCATAAACCTGCTCAAAAAAATTATTTTTGTTTTTTTGCATCTTTAAGTTGTTTTAATTTCCACATAAATAGTTTTGGTCTAGATTGAACCTGATATGCGTCTCTTACAAAACTGCGCGCAGATTCAAGTAAGATCCTTGGAGTTTCTTTGGCAAGTTTTATATAAAGAGAGGCTCCTTTGGGATCCCCCAGTTCCTGAGCCAGGTCGTATCCATATTTCTGAAACTCCTGTGATATATATTTATCGGTATTATCAATTTTATATTTACCAAGGTCGTCCCCTATCCTAGTAAGTGGTTTATTTCTTTGCATATTTTCTCTATGACTCCACCAAGAACCTTTCTCTCTTCTTCTTTAAAATCTTCTAGGACGTACTCTTCCCCAACTTCCCGGTTATCGGGATTTCTGTTATCAACTCCTACTCTTACCCTCCAAAAGTCTTTTGTCCTTAAGTTTTCCTCAACCGAGGTTATCCCATTGTGAACTTTTGGCCCGACCCCAAATTGGATTTTGTACAAACCTAGTGGGATATCCAAATCATCATGAATTATATAAAGATCGGTGGAGGCCAATTTGTATTGATTAACCAGCTTTTCCACAAAACTCCCGGAGTCATTCATAAAAACACTGGATTTTTTGACAACTGCACTTTTGGGAAGTTTAGCCTCAAGAAGTTTTTCTGCAACAAGAAACCCGGCATTATGCCGAGTCTTAGCATATCCCACTCCGGGGTTTCCCAGTCCAACGACCAGTTTCATGCGTTAATTCTAGCATGAAAGCCGGAGTTTTTATGCTTTGTTCATTATCTGAACTGCGAATTTGCCGATAAAAGGCACCTCCCACTTTTGTCCCTGCCAGGCCTTATAAGTCATAAGGAGCCAGAGAACTACACCCAAAAGGAATATAAGCGGTGTCAGAAAAACCAAGAATATTGTTAGTACCAGTACCCAATTCAAAACAAAAAGGACAAGGTTAACAACTATTGATTGGAAAGCCCAAAATCTTACAAATTCATCTTTTTCTAAAAGTATAAAAAGAACCGGAACGACCAATGTCGGACCTAGTAAGGTCGCAAGGGCCGCAGCTGTTTCTTTCTTTAATCCTGTTGTTGCCATTAATAATCACCCCCCATCTCATACACATCTTTTCATACATATTGCTTCCAGGTCAATATGTATTTAAAAATACTGAAGAATCACTCTTATGGTAAAAAATCCAAAGAATAAAAATGCCGTAGACATAGCGATAGTTCTAAACACATTCGGCCGGATTTCTTTCTCGAGACTTGTGAGATTAAGAAACATGGTTAGGCCGATATGAACAAACATCGCCGCCGCATTTATAACCGCCTCGATGGTTAGAAGGAGTAGGGGCTCGGTAAAATTCGTAAGAAAGATGAGGCAACCTAAAACTATCTGAACCCAAAGAAATGTATAGTAAATCTTGGGTAGCGAGTTTGCCCCCCATCTACTGTTCATTATTAAAACATTTTCGGAGATTATCCTACTTGTTGCGTCAAATACGGTTAGTTGGGTAGAAAAAAGCATTAATCCCCCCAAAACCAGGAAGAATGTGCCAAGAATTGGCAGGGACGCGCGCCCTATTGCTGCAGCTTCAAAAAGCACAAAATCAATCCCTTTTGGAGCATCCTCCACCCCGTAAACAGTTGAGTAAGAAAGAAGTGCCAGAAGACAAATTGAAAATGCCCCCGTCGCCCAAAAAACTATTAAATGCTCAAGGTTTACGAGCCTCCACCATTTTTTAAAATTAAACAGGTTTTCCTTTGTCATTAAAAATCTTGTGCCAGTTAGTTTCAGCTTTTCCGATTTTCCCGTCAAAATACTGGTAATTCTCCCGCCAAATTTTCCCATTCCATAACCCTTTTCCTTGACATAAAAAGACTGCGCAAGATTTAAGTTTCCCCCGGCTCCGGAAAACGCGAAAGCCGCTAAGAATGATGCAATCGGAATTCCAACAGGTAGAAATTCATAGCCAATTCCGCGCCCTATAAAACCGTTAAAAAGGGCTGCCCAATCGTGACCATGTGACAGCCTAAGAGTAAACAAAAAAAGCGCAGGGACCCCGACACCAATCAAAATCATGGAGAATTTTTCCATAGTTTTATAAAGGATCGGGCCAAGTGTTAAAATTACCCCCATTAAAACAAGAAGTATTATTGCCAAAAGATTAATATTGGAAAATCCGAACGCGGCTCCAATAAGTTTGGCCGAGGCTGCAGCGATTCCCGGCCAAATAAATCCGGCGAGAGTTGAGAAAATAAACCAAACGGGAAAATATTTGAATTTCCGGGACAGTCCCACAAAAACACTTTCCCCTTTTGTCAGAGCATATCTTTCAATTTCCATATTCATAAAAAATTGAAAAGTTATCCCCAAAATAGCTCCCCAAATAATTCCCATTCCCCAATTTGCAACCAAATATGGCCAGAGAATTACCTCCCCACTCCCCAAGCCAAGTCCAAGAAGGATAAATGAAGGACCAATGAGTTTTCTGAATTTTGGAGCCTTGGGCATTTCGCCAACTTTGTGATCCTGAAGCATGTTTTGTGAAGGCATAAAACATGCTACCACAAAAATTTAATTCTTCTGTATCCCAAAAAGATTTCGGAGTTCTTTTATGGTTGTTGCCTGATTCGGACCTTTATCATCACGGAAATTAACAAGGCGCGGGAACCTTAAGGCAAGTCCGGCGGTGTGCTTGGGGCTTTTGGTTATTTCATCAGCCGCAAGTTCAACAACAAGATCTGGAATTACCCAATAATCTGGAGTCAGGTTTTTATGGACTTCGTATTCCTTGGGTTTATCTTTTGTTGACAGTTTTTTAAGGCGGGAGTTTAATTCTCTAAACTGTTCGTCTGTTAACCCCGTGCCCACCTTTGTAATAGTTTTAAAAGTATCCCCGTCTTTCACCCCCACTAAAAATTGTCCTATACCAAAACCAGACCTTTTCCCTTTGCCTTGAGTGTAACCCATGACCACGCAATCAACGGTATCGGACAGTCTCCCGCTCTTACCCTCTTCTTCCTTCATCTTCACCCAATTCCATCCGGTTCGTCCTGACACGTAAAACCCGTTTGCCCTTTTTACAACCACACCCTCAAGCCCCATCTTTAAATACTTTTCGTGAAATTTCTTTATTACGTCCGCATTGGACGTAACAGTATTCTCATCAATTCTCAAAAGCCCGCCATTAACAATGGTTTTTTCAAGCATCTTTCTTCTTTCAATATATGGCACGCCTATCAAACTTTTTCCATCAAGAAGGAGTATGTCAAAGACTTGAAATTGAAGTGGAATATCGGAAGCGTTTTTTTCAATATCATGTTTCCTCCTTCTCTGAATAGTTTTTTGGAAATCTAAAAACATTTCGCGTTTACGATCAATTCCAACTGCTTCGGTGTCCAATATAACCTCATCTGCATGAATATATTTACCAACCGAGGATAATTCAGGAAAAGTATTTATATCAATTGAGTTCATATTCCTGGTGAAAATCCGGATAAAATTCCTAGTCTTCCTGTAGTGGATAAAAATCCTAAGTCCGTCAAATTTTGGTTCAACCGACACCTCTCCCATTTTCTTAATCATTTCGGATGTGGAGTTAAGCCTTTGGGCAAGCATTGGTACAACTGGGATTCCAATTTCCGGCTTTGCGGCTTTAATCTGCCCTTCTTTTACGAGGTGTGCCACATAGCCAATGTCGGGCCTGATGTTATAAGCCCCCTCAATTTCTTCAGATGGAATATTGCTTACTTGAGACAGGGCGTCAATCACCGTCTTTTCGGAAAATCCCAGTCTTAAGCGTCCGACAGGAATTCTGGCAACAAATTTTGCTCCAATCGGGTCGAGTCTTGCCATTAGTTTTGCCATTTCCGAAACCTTTCTCTCAACCGTACCCTCACCGGCGTCCCCTGCAATTTTTAATAATGTATCGTGAGCCTCGGTCACTGATAAACCGGTGCCCGACATCTTTTGTTTGGCAGCCAGCTCCTGGGCCACATTTCCTAAATCTCCTTTAGCTTTATAAAGAGCTTTTACTTTTTCGGGCGTCTCGTCATAGGCTTGAGACAAAACCACAATCATCATTCTTTCAGCCAAATTTAGAACTATTCCTTGGTAGTTTGGAGCCAATACTCCCAGCGATAAATAAACAACTTTACTTATTTCCAAAGAACCTGTTTTTTTGAAGAGTTCTGAAAGTATTTTGGTTATCTCAATTCTGGAAGCAGTTTTCTCTAAACGTTCAAGATATACCGCAAGCTCGCTAAATTGCATAGCCTATTATACCCCGCGGCCCGCTAGATACGTCGAGAAGAAGAGATAGGCAAAAACAACAGCCCCTATAAAAATTAAGCCAAAGACAATCGACAACATTCCATTCCACTCTTCATGAGCAATTTTGTTAAGTCCCTCCCCTAAAAGAGTCAGGCCAAAAAGACTTGGCAAGACCAAAATCATATATAAGAATTGCGGGTCAGTTGTGCTCATCATTTGTTTGCAATTACATATTTACTAGCTTTTGTACTTCCCGATTTTTTAATTATACCTTTCTCCATAAGACTCCTTACCTCTCTTAATATTGTATCTTCTGAAACCATTGGCAAGACCTTTTTGAGTTCTCCCATTCCCCCGCTCCCCTGATCGGAAATATATTCAATAAGCCGCATCTGGCGTTCGCTTAGAGAAACCTGTTCACCGAATTTAACTTTGAGGCGTGAGTCAATGGAAAGCTTCCTAACTTTATCCTTTACTTTGGATAGTTCTATAGCCACAACCCCGGTAAAATATTCAAGCCAAGGAGTTAAATCCCTATTACCTATATTTGGTGATTGCTTGTCAACTTGCATAAAAGCGTCGTAGTAACCCGCCAAATCCTGATCAAAATGCTCCTCAATTGAGAAGAAGTTTTTGACATTATAACCTTCTCTCATTAAAACCATTGTTGCAAAAGCCCTTACTGTCCTCCCGTTACCCTCAACATAAGGGTGAATGGTAACCAAAATATAATGAGCAATGCCCGCACGGATAATCGGATGGGTTTCCTTGGCCTCGGGATCATTCAACCAAGCAAAAAAGTCTTCAAGAAGATATGGAACCTCGTGAGAGGCGGGGGGAGAAAAGATTACTTTCCCGCTTCCCTCTTCTTTGATAACAACCTCAACACTTCTTAAAATTCCCACCTTTTCTGGAACAACTATTCTATCCACAGTTGCTCTGTGGATGTCGTTTAACATGGCAATCTCATAACCACCCCGTTTGACTGCAAGCTCGTCTAAAAGAGTCATTACATTTCTGTAATTTATAATTTCCTGGATATCCCGGGCTCGGCCGTAGACCTCAGCCCCTTCAAGAATTTTCTTTGTTTGATAAAGGGTTAAGTCGTTTCCCTCAATATGAGTCCCGTGGTGAATCGTGCGAATAGCAGCATCCGATTGAAATTGTTTTTCAAAAGAAGGCACAAGCGGAGCGCCCTCGATTATCTCTTTACTGGCCTCAATCGAGCCGATATTTTTAAGGATTTTATTAGAAATTAAGTACTTTGGAGAATACATAACTACATATTACCGCAGAACTTGCGGTAAATACAATGGTATAATAACCCATGGCCAGAATAATTCGACGGGTGAGAAAACATCTCAGCTCATTGAGAAGAGATATCTTAAAACAGATGCTTGTACTGGCAACCAGCGGTCTTGGACTTGTGGCCGCCCTTGCTTGGAATGAACTGATAAAAGAAACTGTGACGCAATACATAAAACCTTTGGTTGGCGGAGCTTCGGGAGTAATTTCACTCCTAATTTATGCCGTGGCGGTCACAATCCTCGCGGTCGCAGTTACCTATAACCTAACTAAACTGGTGAAGAAAAATTAGTCCTTAAGATCTCTCTCTAGCCAATCAGGAACTCCTATGTCCGCAGGGGGATGAATTTTTACTTCCAGGTATGGCGGATTTTCGGGTTCTGGTGGAACCTGATTCTTTCTAAGTACTGGTAATTTAACCGTCACCTGTCTATACATTTGGGTTCCTTCTGGATTGAGGCCGGAACGAACCCACTTTTTTTCTTTCTTTGTTTTTGCCCCCACCCTTTCCCCCATATTTATAGCTTTATTTTAACACCTGGCTTCAAATTTTTAATGAAATGCTCATCTGCTGTGGTAATTATGGTCTGCTGCGACTTTGCCAATTTCATTACCACCTCTCTATGTTCATGATCTAACTCTGAAAAAATATCGTCAAGTAGTAAAGTTGGCCTTTCCGAGGTTTTGTCTTCAATAAAATTTAATTCAGCTATCTTCAACCATAAAACTCCCATTCTCTGTTCCCCACGGCTTCCGTAACTTGATAGGTTCCGTTTTCCTTCTATAAAAATGAAGTCATCGCGGTGGGGCCCGACAAGAGTTGTTGCAGCTGAAACCTCTTCTTCAGCATATTGTTCCAGCCTGCCATCGGAAATTACGCTTTTGTCGTATTCAAGACGAAATTTTTGACCATCAAGGGGGGCTTGAGAATTAGCAAACTCAATAAATTCATTTCTCTTTCCCGAAATATAATCTCCGTTTTTGATGAGAAGTTGGTTCCAAAAGGATAATTGTGATCGGGATAGCCCCTCTTCCCTGATTCGGAATAGAAGCCTGTTTCTCTGCCTCAAACCCTTTTCGTACGATAAAACACTCCTCCGATATTCCCTGTCAACCTGTGATAAAACTGTATCCAGGAATTTTCTCCTAAGAGACGGGGACTCTGTAACGAGATCCAGATCCCATGGGCCAAAAAGAACAATTTTAAAGTTCCCCGAAAAATCAATCAAGCGCTTTGGAACTCCATTTACGAGAAGCTTTTTCCTAGCAACTTTCTCCGGATGGTCACTTCCAATATCAAGTAGCCCCCGGGTTAAAACTGTCTCTAGTACCATTCCTGAAGCTAATTTTCCTTTGACTCTACCCAAATCTTTCTCATATCTGATCATCTCTTCCTCCGTTCTTGCCTTGAAACTTTTAGCGGTAGAAAGAAGAAAAAGTGACTCTAGAATATTGGTTTTTCCTGAGGCATTAGGCCCAATCACAACAGTAATTTTCTCAGAAAACTCAAACAACTTGGATTTGAAATTTCTAAAGTCTGAAAGTCGGACTTTTTTAATCATTCCAGGATATAATACCACCAATGAGGATTTTATTAGTCACAGCAAGCTATCTACCCACATCAAACGGAGTCACTTATCACATAAGTTCAACTGCAGAGGCCCTAAGGGATCTTGGTCATGTGGTTTATATTCTGGCTCCATCTTTCCCTGGATATAAAGATTCGGACAAATATGTGATTAGGTACCCATCATTACCCAACCCATTCGTAAAAAAATACCCACTTGGGATTCCCATTATCCCGATAGAAAAAATAAGAAAATTGAGACCGGATGTGATCCACGCCCACCACCCCTTAGTAATCGGCCAGTTTGCCTCACAGGTAGCAGACAAACTGGGAAAACTCCTGTTCATAACTGCACACACGCAGTACGAACAATACCTAAATTATTACTTTCCTCATGGCTTTAGTTTTACCTCCCGGATAATAATCAATGATTTGCAAAAATTATCTGAAAGCTCCAAAAAAATTATTTGTCCTTCGCTCAACACCCAACAGAGATTGAAGAAATATGGTATTAAAAACACCGTGATTATTGGGAACGGAGTTGAGCCATCTTTTTTTGTCAATCCGTCCAATAAGGCCAATGTCCAACCAACTCTGGTTTATACAGGCAGACTTGAGCGCGAGAAAAATCCTATGAGGCTTATTGCAGTCGCAAAAGAATTAAAAAATAAAATCCCAAATTTTAAAATGCTGATTATCGGGGATGGGAAAATGTTTCAGGAAATGTTTGATAAAACTCAAAAATTTAAACTGGGTGAAAACATTACTTTTACAGGACAAGTTGATAGAAGACTTTTGCCGGAAATTTATAAATCCGTTCATCTTTTTATCACCCCGTCCACAAGCGAAGTTATGCCCATTTCTGTTCTTGAAGCGATGGCATCCGGAATTCCAATAATTGCCGTTAAAAATTCTGGATTGGAAGAAATTGTAATTGATGGAAAAACCGGATTTATGATTCAGAACAATCCAAAAAAAGTTGCAGAAAAAATTAAATCTCTTTTTTCAGATCCCAAGGCTTTACACAATCTGGCCCTAAGCACTTATAAAAATGTCTTAAAATATTCTGCAGAAAACACTGCCAAAAAGCTGATTGAGATATATCAAATCAAAAAATGATTAGTTATTTTTGGCAAACCGGGCAAATGTAAGTTCCACGTCCACCGAGAAAATATTTTTGAAACCTAGCTTTATGGCATCTTTCGCAGGGTTCACCTTCATGTCCATAGGCAAGTGTGTGATTTTGGTATTCCCCCTCGGTGCCATCGGGAGTAACAAATGCAAGCTCCGATGCTCCACCATATTTAAGTCCGGCTTTAAGAACATTTAGTATTGCGCTATATAAATCTTTGACAGCTTTAGCTTCTAAGTTGTTCGCTTTTTGTTTTGGGTTTATCTTCGCAAGCCATAACGCATCGGTTGCGTAAATATTCCCCACTCCTCCCATTTTAGTTTGATCCATCAAAACTATTTTTACGGGCCTTCCGCTTTTACTTAAAATTGTTTCGAAAATATCGAGGGTCAAGTCCCGGAAGGGTTCGGGTCCGAGTTTTTTGATAAAAGATTCCTGCTCTACATCTTCAGATTTTTCAATACGGATCCAGCCAAAACGCCTAACATCGTTGTAGTAAAGTTTTCCGCCGCGATCAAGATTAAAAATAACCAATGTATGAGGTCCGGGAACCCCACCCGTAACTTTTGAGGAAAGTGTTTTTGGATTCTCTAAATTTGGCCCCTTGTAAATATATTGTCCGGTTAATTTAACATGGGTAAGAATCGAGTATCCATTTGAAAGATCAATGACCGATACCTTGCCGAATCTTCTTGTGCCAATAACTTTTCCTCCGACAATTTTCTTTTCATCTCCTTGAAAGGTTTTTCTATTTTTAACTTCCGCCGAAACAATCTTATGGCCAATCAGGAACTTTCCTAATTGCAATTTCATTGTTTCAACTTCGGGTAGTTCAGGCATGTTTATTTACAAATTCCGACATCTCTCTTTTGAACCTGGCTTTCGAAAACTTTTTGGCTTGATCAATACAATCTTCCGATTTGAATTTCGTTTTTTCAAATTTCTTAATTGCACTAGACAAACTTTCAACCGTGGGTTCATAAAAAAATATTCCGGTTTTCCCCTCAACCACTGATTCAAGATATCCTCCTCCACCGAATGCAATTACAGGGGTACCCGCAAGCATTGATTCAACCGGGGTTATTCCGAAATCTTCATCCGTGGAGAGAGCTAAAAATGCTTTTGCTCCCGCATATAATCTTGCCATTTCATTGTCATCAACATGGCCGACAAATTCTACATTTGAATTCGACAGCTTTCGCAACTTTTTAAGCTCTGTTGAGTACCCTGCGGAGCTCCCCACAATTTTTAATTTTATGCCTAACTTTACCATCGCTTTAACAGCCAGATCTAGTCCTTTTCCTCCCACTATACGAGATAATGTAAGATAATAGACCCCTTTTTGTACTCGGCCTATATCGGGAATTTCAACGGGCGGGTAAATTACAGCTGCATCTCTCTTGTAAAATTTTTTGATTCTTCCCGCAACATTTTTGGAATTGGCAATGAAATAATTAACTTTCTGGGCAGCGGCATAATCATAAATTCTCATAAAATATCCGATGATTTTTGCGTAGATTTTTACCGGCCAGTATTTCTGAAATTCGATTGAGGTTTTATAACCATAGAGCCATCTTGGGGGTGTATGACAATAGCAGATTTCAACCGGCCTGACTTTACTTGTCCCCCTCGTTCCAAATCCCTTGGTCACATACCAGCTGGCTGACGAAACAACCAAGTCATAGTTTGAAAAATCAAAACTCCCCCAAATAAGGGGTGCTAAAAATCTTAATGGGCTATGTAAGTATTTTGAAAAGAGTGGAATTTTATGGACCCAGGAAGTAACTATTTTTTTATCCTTAAACCGCTCGTAAGCTTGCGAACCCTCCTTATAAAAAGCAGTATAGATAGGAGCATCCGGCCAGATTTCAGATAAAGCCAAGAGAACTCTTTCGGCTCCTCCGAATTCGTTTAAATAATCGTGAACAATAACTATTTTCATTTAAATAATGCTCCCTGCTTTTCTTCGTCAATTTGTTTGCCGACAGATTTAACCCGGTTGGTTAGAGTTTTAAATCCAAATTCTTCAAAAAGTTTCAGGACTTCCGGCGAGTCAACCCTCCAACCCCCCATTGCCTCAAAATCCAAATCGAGAGGAACATCTCTAACAATTGTAGCTAATTTTTTAGAAAGATAGCCTCCTTCTTTCCCTTTTTCAAGTTTCTCCCGAATCTTTTCGGGAATTTTTTCCAGATTTTTATATATATCTTCAAAACTTCCAAATTCAGAGAGAAGCGTAATCGCCGTCTTTGGTCCAATTCCGGGTACACCTCCATAATTATCTGATGCATCCCCGACGAGTGCTTTGTAGTCGTCAATTTGAGACGGTGGAACTCCCATTCTTTCAATTGTTTCTTTTTCTCCAAATAATTTCGCATTGGCAAGGCCCGCAATCGGCATATATAACTTGATGTTTCTTTTGTCGTTAACAAGTTGAAGCTGATCACGATCCCCGGTAACTATCACCACATCTTCTTTTGATTTTTCTGTAATTGTTCCAATTACATCATCTGCCTCAAATCCCGCTTTTGAATAAACAGGCACTCCCGCAGCTTCCAAAAAATCCCTGGCTTTTTGAAATTGTGAAGAAAGTTCCGTAGCCATTGGGGGACGCTGGGCCTGATAAGTTTTAAGAGCAATCTGCCTGAATGTGGGTTCTTTCCTGTCAAAGGCAACTGCGATGTGGGTAGGCTTAATATCCTGAATAACCCTTAGAAGCATCGAAACAAGGCCATAAACAGCATTAATCGGCTCACCTTTTTTATTGGTCATGGGCGGAAGCGCATGAAAGGCTCTATGAAGGACTGCGTTTCCGTCAATGATGACTAATTTGCCCACGAAGCTATTTTACCCCGTTTTCCTTCTTCCCCACAATCTTTTCAAATTGATCCCGATCCAGGGTTTCTTTTTCGAGCAGGGCTTTGGAAACCTTATCGAGAAGTTTTCTTTTTTCCTTAATGAGTTTTACTGCCGCTTTATAACCCACATCCAAAATCTTTTTGACTTCAGTGTCAATCTTTTCCATGAATGCGGGGGAGTTTTTGGCTCCTTCATACCATTCCATTTGTCCAAAATCCCCCATTCCCGTGTCATCCCCCAGGTTGATCGGTCCAAGATCGCTCATTCCAAATTCAATTACCATTGCCCTAGCAATTTTTGTGGCTTGGGCTATGTCATTACTGGCACCACTTGTCATCTCGTTAAATACAACTTCTTCTGCAGCACGCCCGCCAAGCATTGCCGTAATTTGTTCCAAGAGGCGCGATTTTGTCTCGTGAGTCCTGTCTCCTGCGGGGGGAATCAGTGTGTGTCCCAAGCTCATCCCGCGGGCAACTATTGAGATTCTGTGAACCGGATCGGTGCGCTTCAAAAAGTGAGTTGCAATTCCGTGTCCGGCTTCATGATAAGCCGTAATTTTTTTATCTTCATCGCTCTGAAGTCTTTTTTTGGCGGGACCCAGCTTAACTTTTGTTGCCGACTCTTCAATGTCTGCCATATGAATTTCGGTCTTGTCACCGCGGGCTGCGCCAATTGCTGCCTCATTAAGCATATTCTCAAGATCTGCTCCCGAAAATCCAACGGTACGATCTGCCACCCAATCCCATTTAACTCCTTTTGCAAATTTCTTACCTCTAGCGTGAATTAATAAAATTGCCAGTCTTCCTTCTTTATCGGGCAGATCAAGCATTACCCGTCTGTCAAAACGCCCTGGCCTAAGGAGTGCCGGGTCAAGAAGATCTCCACGATTCGTGGCAGCCAAAACGACAACGTTATCATTTGGAGTAAATCCGTCCATCTCAACCAAAATTTGATTTAAGGTCTGCTCACGTTCATCATGTCCACCCATTATTCCCCGCCCCCTTTGCCTACCAATGGCATCAATTTCGTCTATAAAGATAATAGAAGGAGCAGAAGTTTTTGCCTGACCGAAAAGGTCACGTACCCGGGAGGCCCCGACTCCAACAAGCATTTCCATAAATTCACTTCCCGCCATTGAGAAAAATGGCACCCCGGCTTCCCCGGCAACAGCTTTGGCTAAAAGTGTCTTACCTACTCCTGCAGGGCCAACCAGAAGCGCGCCTTTAGGTGTTCTTGCTCCCATCTTCCTATACTTTGCTGGAAACTTAAGAAAGTCCACAAGCTCCTCAAGTTCTTTTTTAGCTTCATCTACCCCGGCAACATCCTTGAAAGTTGTATCCTGCTTACCTTTAGCAAAAAGTTTGGCACGGCTTCTTCCAAAGGAAAAGATGTCCTGCGCGCCTTTATTTTGAGCACGGAGAATGTAATAAAAGAAAGCGGCCATTAGAACCAGGGGTAAAACTATTCCGGCAACTTCAGCGAACGTCTTCATGACTGATTGATCAACTATGGTAAATTTGACGCTTGAAGGATCAATGTCCGAGTCTTTCAGAAGCTGGGAGAAGCCCTCCATACTTTCCTTCGTCGAAAACTTTATTCCCCCGTCCTTGTAATTAACGATAAGCTTATCGCTTTCGATCATTACTTTATCGATCTTTCCCTCTTTGATATCGCTTAAAACTTGCGAGATATCAACTTTATTGGAGTTGGAAGTCATTTGCACTCCGGTAATAATCAAGGGAACAACAAAAAAGATTACTAGAAGGCCCATTGCGACCGTCCAAAGATTAATCTTTAGCTTGAATTGAAATTGTTTCTTAACTTGGGACGCCCTCTTTTTAATTAGTTTGGTCGGATCCATACGATCGACAATTATATCCTATTATCTCACTTTTGTCCCATTTTCGACCTTTTTTTGAAGCTTGAAAAGGATTGTCGGGGTTTCCTCATCCTCTTTAGGAACGGCCATGATCATCATAACTTCACTCATTTCTTTATCGGGTCCAATTGTTTTGGGAGGGAGATTAACTACAAAAGGAAATTGTTTACCCTCAAGATCCTTGGGCTTAAAAAACTTCATAATTCCCGAAAAAGCTTTCTTGGTTCCAATTTCAGGCCCAAGATCAACCTCCATCCGAATTACCCAGTGACTCCACTCGGGAACATCTGCCTTAACTACGGTCCCGATTCTAACATCAACCTTAGAAAAATCGTCAAAAGAAATTGTATCCATTTAAATGAAGCCCATCTTTTCCCTAACTTCCTTTATAGTTTGTTCTGCAACTTTTCTTGCCTTTTCCGCACCCTCTTTCAAAATCTCATCAACCTCCCCAGGGTGCTCCTCAAAATATTTCCGCTTTTCTTGAATCGGCTTAAGTTCTTTGTAAATTGCTTGAGCCAAATCTTCCTTAAGATCGCCATATCTTATTCCCCCGCCCAAATACATTGACTCATATTTATTTCTTTTTTCAACCCCTTCGAAGAGTTCGACAAATTTAAGCAGGTTGGCAACTCCCCCCTCCATGGGAACTTTATTCCCCTTACCGGAATCTGTTGGGGCTCCAGCGAGACGTTTTTTGATGGTCGGAAGATCGTCCGTTAAACTAATAAAACTTCCTTCGACACTTTTACTCATCTTTCCCGCACCAGTTAAAGATGGAATATATTCACCCTTGGTTTTGAATCTCTGCGGCTCGGGAAAATCTGTTCCATAAAGAGAATTCATCTTTCTGACAATTTCTCGGGCTACTTCCATGTGAGGTTCCTGATCAAGTCCGACAGGAACCATTTCCGCTTTATAAATCAAGATGTCCGCAGCCATAAGAACCGGATAATCCAGAAGGGCCATTGTCACATGGTCGGGATATTGTTCAGCTTTTTCTTTAAAGGTGGGTAGATGTTGCATTCTGGCAGCAGTCACAACTGAGGAAAAATAAAATGCAAGTTGTGCATGAAGGTCTGCTAGGTCGGATTGGACAAAAATGGCGGATTTTTTTGGATCTAGTCCCACCGATAAGTAATCCATAATCACACTGCGTGAGTCAGGGCCAATTTTTTTAGGATCAAAGGGGGTGGTTATGCCATGCAGATCCGCCACCATATAAAAGGTTTCATAATTGGGATCTTCCTGCAAAGCAAGCATTCCCTTGGCAGTACCAAGATAATTACCCAAATGCAGCCTCCCTGTTGGGCGCATGCCCTGTAAAACTCGTTTCTTGTTCATGAGAGTGTGCCAGGGGAGAGAATCGAACTCTCGACCTCAGCGTTATGATTGCCGCGCTCTAACCGACTGAGCTACCCTGGCTCCGTGTTGCGGGGCTGGGAGTTGAACCCAGCCTGGAAGATTATGAGCCTTCCGTGCAGCCGTACACTACCCCGCATGTATCAGGCGTAATTATATCTTAAAGGAACAGGTTTAGCCACCTTTTCCAGTTGGGGTCGGGTAAAGTTTCCTCATCATTCTGAGGCTGCGGGGCCAGTTTTTTAAGAGTATCTTCATCTGGTAAAATCACTACAGTTTCCCCGGTTTTAACAAGCCCTAGCTTATTTCTAATCTCCTTTTCAATAAACTCCGGGTTTTGTGACTCTATTACCTGTGCCTGGAGTTCATTGTTATCTTTTTGGATTTTCCCTATCTTGTCTTTTTCGGCATCAATATCCTGCCCAACTTTATGCATTCTGCTGATATTTTTAAAAAGACCGACAGTCAGGATTACTATGAAAAACCAGATAATATAGCCTGTCAATTTTTTTAATATCATCCTGTAATGTGTTGACTATTTATATCTTTGGGATATAATTGTTTGCTAATCATTTAAGTATGACACAAGACACAATTAAAAATCTTATCCTTAAGTTTATAGAATCACTTAAGTCCAAAGACCGCTCACCCGCCACAACTCTTGCCTACAAAAGCGATTTAAACCAACTTGTAGATTTTCTTATTAAAAGAGAAAAAGTTTTGCCGGACCAGGTCAGGCCTGACGATCTTGATTCATTCAGGGATACACTTTTGAACGATAAATACACCCCAAAATCGGTTAGCAGAAAGCTTAATGCTGTCAAAACTTTCTTTAGATGGATGGTTTCTGAGAATGTAGTAAGTTCCGATTCTTCTGCCTCAGTTGCTCACCCCAAGATTGAAAATTCTCTCCCCAAATTCCTCTCCCAGCTTGAATATAGGGCTTTAAGGGATGTTGTCAGGGGCGACATCAGAATTGCTGCAATTGTTGAGTTGATCCTTCAGGCAGGGCTTAGAATCTCCGAGGTTGCAAATCTAAAAACTGCGCACGCCAAAGATGGACAGCTCAAGGTTGAATCTTATGCCACTCAGCCGGAGCGGACAATTCCTCTAAATAAGCCCGCATCCGATATCGTAAATTTATACATGCAAATTAGGCCCAAGGCAGATTCTCCTTATGTTTTTATCAGTAAAAACGGAAAACCCTTGGCAGTCAGAAACATCAGGGCTTCAATCGCAAGGTATATGCAAAGAGCAGAGCTTCCTGATTATTCGGTTAACGACTTGAGAACCACATTTATGGTTGAGAACCTTAAAGCTGGAGTAGATATTGTTCTTCTTTCTCAGGCCTCAGGCCACAAAAGACTTTCTACAACCGAGCGCTATCTGGAGCTTGCCCAAATTACCGAGCCTGGCAAAAAACAGGCATTAATTGAGTTATAATTCAATTTCTCCAATATGGAAGTCAAATACAAAAGTGTTGATAGTGATTTGCCGATGGACCTCGACAGGATTACTTTAATATGCGAGGACTGTCCCGCAGCCAGTATGTGTAATCCTCAAATTAAAGACAAAGTCGATCCTGATGGAACCAAAATTATATCGGTCAATGGAACAAAGACTAATACTGATAAATGTAAACTGCCGCTGGTTTTATAGTTTTGTGGATCCTGATGGAGTCGAACCATCCTTTGGACTTTATAAGAGTCCCGTCCTAGCCGATGAACGAAGGATCCGATGAGGCAATTATACCAGTTTGAAGCTATTTTTTCTTTGGTCTGAAGGAAGAGGTCATGTGCTCCCAATCACGGTTTTTTCTAATTTTTAGGTTTTTATTCCAAACCGCCTCCAGTACTGAAGCATTTATTTTAAGCCTTTTGGCCATTCCCAAGAGTCCAATCATATCTTTGGGGAAACAGGCACCGCCAAAACCAAAATCCCCATCAGGTCCCGGAACCCGAAGATGTGTCCCGATTCTCGGATCCGCCTCAACTGCTAGTCTTACATCGTCATAACCAGCTCCAACTTTTTTAGAAATCTCAAAAAACTCATTTGCCAAAATGACTTTTGAGGCCAGCATGAGATTGCTCATATATTTCGTCGCCTCAGCGCTTGTTGTATCCATAATAAAATAGGGCTGATTTTTGGGAAGAATTGTTTGATAAAGCCCTTTAATTCTCTCCCCTACTTTTTTGTCCGTTGCTCCAATCACGGTTCGTGCTGGATTTAAAAAATCGCGGTTTGCATTATTTTGAGTCAAAAATTCGGGGTTCATGGCAAAATTTACTCCAGGATATTTCTTGGCATAACCAGCGGTAACACCCGGAAGGACAGTGGACTTAACGATTACGATCTTGTCTGTTCCCCTGGCTTCTTCGGCAACCTGACCGGCAACTTCATCCACTATCTCCATACTCATTCCAGAATAATCACTGAACATCGGTGTCGGAACACAAATGAAGATAAATTCGCTCTTTTTTACGACTTCCGGAAGAGTTAATTTGCTGGTTCTAAGCTTGTCATAATAGACAATCTTATTTTTAGGAGATTTGGCAAGACCTTTACCAGTCGCCTGCCCCACAAAACCCCAGCCGATTACACCTACATTCATAGCTCGAAGAATATCATAAGTCGCTTCTTGAGACAAACATTGTTCGTCATAGCTTAGCCCGCCTCGTAATCTCTGCCTCAACAAGTTTCAAGTCTCGCCCATATTTAAGCCTGCTCATTTCTTTGATTATCTCTGCAACTCTTGGAGACTCTGCTGCTTTAATTTTTGCCAAATCTTTGGTCATGTCGATTGAAAATGGTGGGACAGGTTCATTATTTACAATTGTTTTTACGTAAGAATGGAATCTTTCTACGTTAAGGAGGTCATCTTCTCCAAAAGTAGGTGTAAACTCATGTTGAAGATAATTAGCATCAGACACACCAACTCTAAAAGTAACTATTGTTCCCACATTACCAAAAACTGCATTTTTAACTTCTTCCTCAACTTGACCAATAAACTGGTTGGCAACACAAAGCCCGAGCCTATACTTTCTGGCCTCGGAAAGTATTACGGCAAAATCTGGAGTTGCAAAATTTTGAAACTCGTCGACATAAAGATAAAAGTCGCGCCTTTTCTCGACAGGCACATTAGCTCTACTCATAGCCGCCATCAGAATTCGGGGAACAATAATTAGTCCCAAAAAGTTTGAGTTTTCTTCCCCAAGCTCCCCCTTGGCAAGGTTGATAAGAAGTATTTTCCCCTCATCCATAATTTTTCTAAAATCAAACGAGGACTGGGATTGCCCGATTATATTTCTTATAACTCTATTCGTGACAAAGCGCCCGAATTTTGAGGTGATGTAATCCAAAACTTCTGATTTATGGAAGTCGGAGGTCTGAGCGATCTGGTCGGTCCAGTAGCGCCTAACAATCGGATCGGTAACCTTGGGAAGAAGTTCCTGAACGAACCGAGCGTCTGTTAGAATTCTCATAACTTCAACAAATGTCGAGCCCGTATCGCTCATTGCCGTAAGCATGGCGTTTCTAACCGCGTGTTCAAATCTCGGCCCTACGATTCCTGTTTTATAGGGATCAAAAAGCTTGTACATCATATTGATCACAGCCGTCGCTGCAAAGTGTTTTTGGTCCTCGGTATTGGCCTCAAGAAGATTTAACCCCATTGGCCTATCCGTATCACTTGGATTAAAGTAAATCACGTCCTCGGCCCTTTCGGGAGGAATAAGTTTCATAATGTCCTGAAGCGCATCTCCATGGGGATCCATAAAACAAAGTCCCTTGCCAGCTTTAATATCCTGGAGAATCATGTCTTTAAGAAGTTCCGATTTTCCGGTTCCGGTTTTTCCGATTACATAAACGTGTCGCATTCTGTCTTCCTCCCCAATAAATACTTCTCTTTTAATTCCACGGTAATTACTTGACCCCAAATAAAGTCCTTCACTGGGAATCTGGGAAGGTGCGGGGGCGCTCTTTGCATTCAGCCAAAAAATGTGAGGTGTTGTTATTTGCTTATTGGGAAAGTGAAAGATGCTTGCAAGCTCTTCGGTATTTAAGATTGACGCGTGATTACCAAAAACATTAAACATTGGCTGATAGCGGTATAAAAAGTCTTCCATAAAAGCCCCCTTCTGCCTGATTTCCCGGCTTTTAAGACTGTTAAGATCTCCCGCAAATTGTGCAAAGGCGCTACTAATATTGGTTACGTGGCTTTTTGCCTGAGCCTCATCGGTCGAAACAACAACCACGCGGATAGAAGTTTCAAAACCGGGCTTGCCTATTTTCCCTTCAACCGCTTCCAAGGTCTTTGCAGAAGTTGAAAACTTTGCTTTCTCCGGATCACTTTCCTGTTTTTTAATATCACTTATGAATCCGGATCCCGCCTTTTGCCAGTCGCTCTCGGCAGGTGAAATTAATACCTGGACTGCAGCCCCCTCCCCCGGTCCCATTTTGGCAAGGGACGAAGTAATCGAACTCATCGGGTCTGTTGCCAAATCTTTGAAGGTTTTAATCGGATAGAAATTTCCCTTACCTAGCTGGAAAGATTTATAGGCAACCTTCCCTTTATCGGAAAAGATGTTGTATTCATCCACTTCCGTAACTTCCGCATCCGGATAAGCACCGTGGATTGTTTTTTCAACTAAATCTTTTAATCCTTTGGGAGCCCAAACATAAAAACGGATATCTTCCTGACGGGCAACAATTTCAAAAGAAATCACGGGTTGAATCGAGAATTTTTGTTTCCATCCTCCTTTTTTAGTTGAATAAAGCGCAGAGAATAACTGCTCCATAACATCAATTTTTATTTCGTTGTTCCGGGGAAGCGCCACCTGAAGAAGCGCAGAGTCAATCGATCTTCCTTCCCTATCCCTGTTTTTGAAAAACATAAAAAGAGCGTAAGTCCCCAGAGTAAACAATAAAACCACAATTCCGACCACAACAAAAGTAATTAAAATCCCAGCTAGGTCAATTGTAGAAAATAAATCAGGCATTTGGCCCCTCCCCTTTTACCTGCCAGCCAAAGTGTAATGCTTTTTTGAGAATCCGGAGCCAAAATGCTCCGAGCCATGTTAAGGAAGCCGAAACCGGGCCCTTAGCCCAGGAAGTTAATGTAATTTGTGGAGCTGGAGGTGTGACTGTAATTACTTGGGCCGGAGGGGTTTGAATAAGAGGAGTCCCTTTATCGCTCTTAACCTGTGCAGTAAAATTTTTTTGTACAACTTTTACTCCGCTTTTTTGCAGATTTTCATTAACAATGAACTCCTCTTTGCGCTCGGATACGTGAGGCTCACCAATGGGAATTTCGGGTGTGGGCATATCAAGTCATTGTATATCATGAAGCTACCTCATCCAAGCCTTTTCTTTCTGGTTCTGTTTGAAATTTTGGGCACGGGCAAGCATAAAAAGGTAATCAGAAAGCCTGTTCATGTAGGTTAAAACAGCTTCACTTATTTTTTGTTTTTTGCCTAAATTAACAACCGATCTCTCGGCTTTACGGCAAAGAGCACGAGCATAAAAAATTAGAGAAGATTCTTGACTCCCGCCATAATAAATAAAGTTTTTGAGAACCGGCAAAGTTCCCTCCCATTTATCAATTTCTTTTTCGAGTTTTTTTGTTCTAGTTTTACTAAACCTAAGTTTTCCCCCGGCGAGGACTGAATTAATTGTAAAAAGGTTTCCTTGAATTTCTTCAACAGTTCTTTGGAGTTCTTTATCGCCACAAAATGATTTAACTACCCCCAAGAATGAATTTAGTTCATCAATGGCGCCTATCGAAGCAATCTTACATGAAGTTTTTGAAATCTTAGTTAATTGTCCAGTCTTTTTATCAAAAACTTTGGTCTCCCCTTTATCCCCGGTCTTTGTGTAAATTGCCATTGGCAATTATAACTCACATGTGGAAAATCCGCAGCGCGCACACTTCAAACACTTTTTATCGCGCTTTAAGGGAATGTCGCAACTGGGACAATTCTTAAGGGCACCTTTACTTTGAGTTGCGCCGTCACCGAATTCAAAAACCTGGTCTTTCTTGGTGTGATCTCTATAAACCGTTAGTCCCTTACATCCTAATTTCCAGGCCATGATATAAGCTTCCTTAATGTCATTCGGGGTAGACTCCGCGGGCATATTAATGGTCTTAGTTATAGCGTTATCAGTCCACTTCTGAAAAGCGGCCTGCATTTTGATGTGATCCTTCCAATTAATATCATGTGCCACTTTAAAAACTTTTTTAAGATCGGTGGGAATTTCGGCAATTCCCTGGATGCTGCCATGATTATCAATTATTTTTTGCACGAGTTCCTGTGAATATATTCCTCTTTCCTTCAATTTTTCAACAAAGAGGGGTACAACCGTTTTCAAACGCATTCCATCAAGAACATTTTGTTCATAAGCAAGAGCAAAATATGGCTCAATTCCAAAAGTGGTTTCACACAAAACCGCTCCATTACTTGTCGGGGGGAATGTCAAAAGTGCAACATTCCTTGGTTTTCTTTTTGATTTGGCCCAAATTGATTTAGTTACCAGTGGAAACGGCCCTTTTTCGCGGGCCAAGTCCACCGATGTGTCAAAGGCAGTTTCATACATTGTCTTTGTAATTTTTTCCGCCATCTTGAAAGCTTCACCGCTATCATATGGAATTCCCATTTGAGCCAAAGCCTCTGCCCAGCCCACGCAGCCGATACCTATTCTTCTGTGATCTTTTACCGACTTATCAACTTCGGGAACCGGAAACCATGAGGCACTTATAACATTATCCATCAGTCTCACCGCAACTTTCATTGTTTCGGCAAGTCCGTCAAAATCAAATTTTCCATTCTTAATAAACTTAGCAAAATTAACCTCACCCAGATTACACGACTCAAACGGATAAAGAGGAACTTCACCGCAAGGGTTGGTTGCCATAATCGGGCCCTCGCTTTTCAGAAGAGGATTGTTTCTGGCCGTACCTTTATTAATTGCTGAAAGATTAATTATCCCCGGGTCTCCCGTCTGCCAGGCCATTGTAGCCATCAGATCAAGAATTGATTTGGCGTTAACTTTATTAACAACTTTACCGGTTCTTGGATTAACCAAATTCCAATCTTTTCCGCCGGTAGCAGATTTCATAAATTTATTTGTTATCCCCACGGAAATATTTGTTTTTGGAAGATATCCGTCTGTTTGCTTACTGGAAATAAAATTAAAAATATCGGGATGATCCGAATTCAGAATTGCCATATTTCCGCTTTCATACCTGCCCTCCTGTTTAAAAAGTGAGGTCATTAGATCGAACATTTCAATCATTTTAACGGGGCCCGCGGCAAGATCTGTAATCCCCCCCACACTATCTCCCTCCGGACGAATGCTCGAAAAATTATATCCGCATCCGCCGCCATTTTTCTTGATAAGAGTCGATTTGTGAAGAATATCAAAGATCAGATTAATATCGTCGCCCATCGGCCAGACAAAACAATTGGAAAGCTGGGACTTGGTTTTACCGGCATTTGTCAGAGTTCGACCGCCGGAAGTGAATTTAAAGGTCGACAATATTTCATAGAATTTATCTTCCCATTCTTTTTTCTTTTTTTTAGTTGATTCAACGCTGGCCAAAAACTTTGCGACTCGGCGGTACATCTGCTTCGGCGTTTCAACAGTCTCCCCTTTTTCGTTTCTCTTTAAAAATCTTCTCTTGAGTATATAAAGAGTGTTATAGGAAAGACCGATGTCATCATTAATTCCAAGTGATGATTTATCTTGCCTTAAATGTTTTTTATTCTCATGAAATACTATGAAAGCCTTGGCCGTTTTTGCATGACCCTTTTCGATTAACACTTTTTCAACTGCTTCCCCGATTGATGAACTTGCAATAATCGCCTCCCCATTAAGCTTTGTCTCAAGAAGTTCTACAACCTCCCCCGCAAGAATTGTTGGAAGTTTGTGATCAGTCCCCCCTACATCATGGGCTGCCGACCAAATGCCTCTGCTTATTTTTTCGGTGCTAAATTCTTCGTAAGACCCATCGTTCTTTAAAACTTTTTTTGTCAAAGGAGTTCCCATTATTTTTATCTATTAGCATTCCGAATGCCCGCAGGCATGGCACTTGGCACAGCCCTCTTCATAAACAAGAGCGCTTGCACCACAAGAAGGGCAGATGTCACCGATTTTTGTAATTTGCTCCACAAATTGAGGCTTCGATTCAGCTGGGGCCGATGCCGGGTCAGACAAACTTTTGTATGCCACGACATTAGCTCCAGCTTCAGATAAATTGTGATCATTGAGAAAACCAAAGTGCATTCCAATTGCTTTAGCAACGGCCTCGGGTAGAGATCGGATTTTATTTGGGCCAAATCCGACTGATCTACTTCCTCCAATTCCTCTTAGCTGTTCCATAATTTCGCGGGCTCTTTCTCTTGCGGGTAAATGATTACCAAACCGGAGGGTTGTTGAAATCATCCTTCCTAAAGCTTCCGCCATGGCAGCGATCTCACTTCCGGCTTTTCCGATCATAACGAAAACTTCAAACGGATTCCCCTTTTCATCTTCATTGACCGTGACAAATGCATTTCCGAGTGGGGTCGCGATTTTATAAGTGGCCCCAGCTACTCTAATTGGCCTTTCCAAAACCAAAGTTTCGGGAGTAGCCGGACGTTCCTGATTCTCTGGATCTTTTACTCCGATATTTAATACCTGTGCGTTTTTACTTCCGTCTCTGAAAATGGTGATTCCCTTACAATCAGTCTCCCAAGCGGTGAGGTATGCCTTTTTAACATCATCGACTGTTGCGTCGTGGTGAAGGTTTATAGTTTTACTTACAGCATTTTCCGTATATTTCTGGAAGACAGACTGAACTTTGACGTGCCAATCAAGATCGATCTCATGTGCGGTTCCAAATACTTTTCTAATATCTTCCGGAATTTCCTCCATATCGCGTATTACTCCATGTTCAGCAACTTTATCCATGAGACCCTGACTCCAAAAACCTCTTTGTCTGACAACTCTCTCAAATTTAGGATCGATAAAAGTTAATTTACGATCCAGGTGTTTATCCTTAACGATATGTTGAAATGCGATTGCAAAAAGAGGCTCAATCCCGCTACTTGCTCCCGCAATTATTGAAATAGTCCCGGTTGGAGCAATAGTTGTAACGGTTGAATTTCTTCGGGGTTTGCCATCCCTGTAAATACTTACCGGCCAAAGCGGAAATGGCCCTCTTTCCTTGGCAAGCTTCTCGCTGGTTGCAACCGATTCATCATAAATAACCTTCATTAGCTTTTCTGCTAAGCCCATCGCTTCATCGCTATCATAAGGAATTCCAAGTTCAATCAGAAGATCCGCCCAACCCCCTATTCCAAGACCGATTCTTCTAATATTAAATACTGTTTTCCTGATCTCGGGTAACGGATAAGGATTTACCTCAATTACGTTATCCAAAAATCTTGTCGCAAGCCGAGTTGTCTCTTTTAATTTTTCCCAGTCAACCCCTATTCCACCTTTTTCTTCTTTAATAAAATAGCCAAGGAAAATGCTACCTAAATTACAGGCGTCAAAAGGATAAAGTTCCTGCTCCCCACAGGGATTTGTAGCCTCGATTGGACCTAGGGCCGGAACTGGATTTGACGAACCGCGGTTGCGCCTGTCAATAAATACAAGCCCCGGGTCTCCCGTCTTCCAAGCCCCGTCGGCTATTTCATCAAATACTTTCCTGGCAGAAAGAGTACCTACGACAGCATTGGTTTTGGGATTAATTAATTCATAATCCGCATCTTTATAGTAGGCTTCCATAAAAGCGTCGGTTAGACTTACGGAAATATTGAAATTTGTTATCCCCCCCTCTTCTTTACAATGAATAAACTCTAAAATATCTGGGTGGTCAACTCTCAGCATTCCCATATTTGCGCCCCTTCTTTTTCCTCCCTGTTTGATTTCATTTGTTGCTGCATCAAAAATCCGCATGAAAGATACAGGACCACTGGCCGTTCCATGACTTGATTTAACAACGGACCCCTTGGGTCTTAGCCTACTAAAGGAAAATCCCGTCCCACCCCCTGTTTGATGGATGAGTGCCTGGTATTTAACAGCGTCAAAAATCCCGACAAGTGAATCTTCAACCGGAAGAACAAAACAGGCAGAATACTGGAGCATGTTACCTGTCCCCGCATTCATAAGGGTTGGGGAGTTGGGAAGAAATTCACGCTTGACCATTACCTTATAAAATTCTCTTGCACTCTCCAACACCTTCTTCTTATTGGCTCCCCACACAGCTTCAGCACTTGCTACTTCCCAGGCAACTCTCCAAACCATGTCCTCCGGAGTTTCAATTGGTTCCAATTCTTCATTTTTGACAAGATACCTCTCCTGAAGGACTTTTAGGGATTGTTCTGTCCAATCCCCATTCGGCAAATCGGCTGGGCGCCCCGGACGATCCCCGATCTTTTTCTTTATTCGAGAAATAATCTCCTCATACTCCGGCGCATATAATTTATCTAGGGTTATTTTTGTCTCCCCGTTTTTATACTCTATTTTTCTTTTTCCGCTTTTAGCGTATGTACGATTCTGAATTTGCATATTTTAGTCGATGGCTTTCTCGAAATCGGTTAAGTCTGTGAATTCAAGATAAACACTGGCAAATCTTAACCAGGCAACCTTATCAATCTTTTTTAATCTTTTCAATATTGCATTCCCTATCATTTTTGTTGAAACTTCCTGCTCCTCCCGTCTTAACATCTCCCGCTCCACATCATTTACAACCTCCTCAACTATCTCAATTGAAACCGGACGCTTTTGAATTGCTCTTAAAACTCCCCTTTTTATTTTCTCTCTATCAAAAGGCTCTCTTCTCCCATCCTTTTTGATTACCCAAAGTACGTTTCCCCTGATTTTCTCGAAAGTTGTAAATCTCTTGCCGCACTTACTACATTCCCGCCTGCGCCTGATTGCCCCACCCTCCTCAACCGTTCTTGACTCCAAAACGTTTGAGTCTATCTTTCCGCAAAACGGACATTTCATGAGTGAAAAGTAAAAACACTAAATATAGATACGATCAACATCTTCCGTCACTACCCCTAGACGGGTCAACTATCAACATTTATGTCAAAGGTGATCACCACAGGCAAGGGTTATGCGTAGTTTTTTCGGGATTCCCGAAGTTTTTGCGGAAATTCTTTTGAGGAAAAATTAAAGACTTTTTATAAAGTTCAAATAAACGATACAAAGATGGGTATTAATGCCCATCGAACGGGTCTTTTGGAGCAGAGATCCCTTTGGAATTCAGGGCATCACGGGCGGCTTTATAGGCATTTTTGGAATAATCTTCAATTCTAATCATCTCTGGCCTTGCGTCCTCGGGACCAAGGTCAAGCATCCCTTCAATAGTTTCTCTGTGCTTAAGTGCGGAAGTTGCGAGCTTAATAAGAAATGTGCTTGTGTCCTCCCCTTTTTCTCTTGCGGATCTCTCCTGATTTTGAGCAATCTCCAAATATTTCTCTCCTTTGGTGAGGGTGGTTAGAGCAACATCAGGCTTTCCGTTTTCAAATAAAGACTTTGCGAGGCTAAGCCTTTTATCGGAAAAAAGAAGGGCCAGCTCGGCCCTTTTAGAAGTACTCATTGTAACTTGGTACCAAATAATGTCGCGTCCCGCCTTAAAGCTCCAGAGAGGGCTATCCGGTTTAATTTTCCCTGGGAAAGGAAGGTTATAATCAACATTGATTTTTTTATCGCTGCTACTGGAAGTTGGAGTGGGTTGGGACGTTGCTAACACATAAAAAACCGAGGCGGATTTTAGAACGGAAATTGAAAGAACACCGAAGGCAAGGACAAAAACGGAGATACCGATCAAGTATTTCCTCATGAGAGGGTAATTGTAATAGTACTTCTGTACTCAATTTAAGTCAAGTTACCTGAAGAGGATTATCGGCCATTCCCAGAGGACATGGAGAAGAACTGAACCAAAGACGTTTCTTGTGCGAGCGAAAACAAATGCGCTTCCCGCGCCAAAGACCGCTGTCAGAATAAGATACAGAACCCCTGCTGACAAACTTAGTTTCCAAACAAAAAATGCTATGGGGACATGGATCAATGTCCAAAGAGTGGTTGAGATAATATTTGCCCCCCATTCACTCTTCATAATTGTCGAGAGCCTTCCGAAAACATAACCTCTGAAGGCGATTTCCTCGGAAAACGCTGTGGCAAAGCTCAAGCCCAGGGAGGTCGCAAACGGGAGGTTGCCCAAGTTTGCGGCAAAATGAAACCCGCCATACTTTAAGAAATTGGTAAGTACCCCCTCCATCACAAAAATTGCCCCAAGTCCGATTCCAAAATAGATTGCAGGAAAGAGATTTTTTAAAGTAATGCCTATTGAAGTTAAGCCCAACCCTTCTTTCCTGACAAAATAAAAAAGAGGAAGAAGCCAAACCACGGGTTTAACAATAAGTTCTTCTACTTCTTCTGGAAGCTGGAAAAGAAATCTGTAGAAAGCCCAGACAATCACTAAATAAGTGACATAAACCGTTACGTTTTTGACTATCGTTACCTTGGCAGCCATTATTTAATTCTACACTCTTTAAAAGCCTGATCAATTGCAGTTACCACCATCTCTACCCGTTCGCGGGCTTCGGGAAGTGTGATTATATTTTTTTCATTGGGAAACCAATGAAAGGTCAGGTTCCGGCAAACCCTCCATGTTTCCCATAAATTATCAGCCAATTTCTTTCCTCCGCAGTATTTGACAATTTTTTCATAAACCGAATCAACTCTAATTTCTTTAGGAAGTGAAGGGTTAAGAGATTTACCTATTCTGAAATGTTTGCCGTAATAATCGTCCTCCGTAATAAATTTGAGGTCCACAAAAAGCTTCTTCAAAAATCCTTCGTAGGCCTTGGCTGCGGGAAATACCACAAAAGAATAATCATGGAATTCTTGCCTGCCTCCGGGAAGATCTGCTCCCCAGCCTTTGACTACATCCGAAAGAAAATATGAAGTTGTAATGAGGCGCTGAAGATCCCCCTCCAGATATCCCCACCAGGGCTTTTTTGATAATTCGTCGACCGCTTCCATTAGAAAACATTGTATCAAAAAAAATTAGGGTATACTTTATATGTAGTATAATTCTCTCCTTAATGAAAAATTTCCTTTCCAGTCTCTTTTCCAGGATCAAGTCAGGTCTTTCCACCCCATACGGCAGGAGGCGGATTATTTTCTTTACTATCATTATTTCCGTATCCCTATATTTATTCTGGGGAATTCCCCTCCCAACCAAGCTCTCCTCTCCGGATATTCCGGTTTCGACCAAGCTTTTTGACAGAAACGGAAAACTTATTTATGAAATTTTTACAGATAAAAGGCGTACTCCTATCAAGCTCTCAGAACTGCCTCCGGTTGTGATAAATGCGACAATCGCAATTGAAGATAAGGATTTTTACAAACACCAGGGATTTTCTTTTACAGGAATCGCCCGTGCCGTATTTAGTACTGTCTTTAAGCAGGAGCTTCAGGGGGGTTCAACCATCACCCAACAGCTTGTTAAAAACGCGCTATTGACGCCCGAGCGGACTATTCAAAGAAAAATCAGAGAAGTTGTTCTGACTGTAATCGTTGAGGGAATTTATACCAAGGACCAGATATTGGAAATGTACTTAAATACGATTCCTTATGGCGGAACCTCCTACGGAATTGAGGCTGCAAGCGAAACTTATTTCGGCAAAAATGCGAAGGATTTGAATCTGGCCGAAGCCGCACTTTTATCGGGTCTTCCCCAAAGGCCTTCAACATATTCCCCTTTTGGAGCTCATCCGGAACTTGCCAGCGCACGCCAAGAAGAGGTTCTAAAACAAATGGTTGCCAATAAATTTATAAGCCAAGAGGAATCTGATAAAGCCAAAGAGGAGGAGCTTAAATACGCTTCGATTAATCCTCCGCAAGCCCCCCATTTTGCTCTCTGGATTAAAGAACAGCTTGCAGACAAATATGGAGAAAAAATGGTTGAACAGGGAGGACTCAGAGTTAATACAACACTCGATCTGGATATTCAAAATATTGCTCAACAAGCTGTAGCAACCGAGGTTGCTAAGCTTAAAAAACAAAATGTAGGTAATGGTGCGGCAATTGTCACCCGCCCGGGAACTGGAGAAATTCTGGCAATGGTTGGGTCGAAAGATTATTTCGCGACGGATGAGGATGGAAAAGTAAACGTAACCTTGGCCAAACGCCAGCCGGGAAGCTCGATCAAACCCCTAAATTATGCACTCGCCCTTAAAGATCAAAAGATAACTCTAGCAACGGCATTCGCAGACGTTCCAAGTTGTTTCCAGGTAGCGGGACAGCCGCTGTATTGTCCAGTAAATTATGACGGAACCTACCACGGCCTGGTACAGGCAAGGTTTGCTCTTGGAAATTCATATAATATTCCCGCAGTTAAGGTTTTGGCTCTTAACGGAGTTGATAATTTCGTTGAATTTGGTAAACAGGTCGGTTTGACTACTTTTACCAATCCGGATAATTATGGATTATCGCTTACCTTGGGGGGTGGCGAGGTAAGACCATATGACATGGCTGAAGCGTTTGGAGTACTAGCGAACCAGGGAATTAAACAACCCCTCACGGCAATTACAAAAGTAACTAACTGGAAAGGAACAACTCTTGAAGAGCATGATCCCAAAGAACACGATCTTGACGGAGAGCGAATTCTGGAGCCGTCCGTGACCTACCTAGTCTCCCATGCACTTTTAGACAATAATGCCCGAAGCGCAGCTTTTGGAGCACAGTCCTTCCTTAATGTATCCGGACATCCGGAAGTTTCTGTTAAAACAGGAACTACCAACGACAGACGCGACAATTGGACAATTGGCTATACCCCACAGGCCGTTGTAGTTACCTGGGTTGGAAACAACGACAACGAGCCCATGAGTGGAGCGGTTTCGGGAATTTCGGGAGCCTCCCCCATCTGGAATAGGATTATTAAAGCGGTTTTGGATAAGACAGAAAAGGGTGAATATGACAGTGCGGAGGAGGGTCACGCCTGGGTTCAACAACCGGATGGTGTAATCGGAGCTAATATCTGCAACGATACCGGAGGCCTTCCGGGTTCGGACCCGGCCAACCCGGGATGCTCAACACGATTTGAGTACTTTCTGAATGGTACCATTCCCACCGCAGTCCCTGTTATTAACCAGGATATTCAAATTTTTAACGACACCGGACAACTTGCCGGTAAAGACGCTGACCCCACCCAAATCCATACAGAAAACCGTCCCACATACTCTGATCCCACCGGAGCCTTGTATTGTCTAAATTGTCCCGTAGCTTCCGCCTCGGCAACCATCAGATATCCCCTAAGGTAGATTAGCCTTGATCCTAAACAATATAGGATTATAATAGCCATATGCCCAAAAGCTCGAGGCTAAAAGCCGGTGAAAAAACGGTCCAAAAACAGCAATTAAACCCCATCAATGTCGCTATTTGGGGGTTGGCCGCTATTGGCAGACCTTTTTATCTCCTTTTTTCATACCTTGTTCTTGGAATCGTTCTCACACTTTATTTTATTAGCCGGGTTATAAGAGCTGTTTTTAGAAAAATTCGGCCTGCTAAAATTAAGCTTCCCAAGGTCCGGGCCTTTTTCAAGCTTGAAGGATTAAGGGTAACTTTATTTGGAATTAGGATTTCCCTAAGCCTCAAGAGGTTCATTTCGAAGCTTTGGAAGTTTTTGGGGAAACGTAAGGTTAAGCTAAGTACTCGGTTTTTGATCCTGGTTTCTATTGTGGGGGTTGTGATTGTTTCTTTCTGGTTCTATATACTCCAAGGCCTTCCCTCCCCCAGGGAGCTCGATAGCCGTGAGCCTGAAGTTTCAACTAAAATTTATGACCGGAACGGCAATCTTTTATACAAGATATATAAAGATGAAAATAGGACCATTGTAAGCCTGGACCGGATTCCTCTCCATGTGAGATTATCCACATTGGCTGCTGAAGACGCGGAATTCTATCAACATCCGGGGTTTTCTCTACGGGGAATCTTCCGGGCAATCGTATCCGACCTTAATACAGGATCTCTTCAGGGAGGTTCGACCATCACACAACAACTTGTCAAAAACGTACTCTTGACCCCCGAAAAAACCCTTACTCGAAAAATTAAGGAGATAATTCTTTCAATTGGGGTTGAGGCCTCGTACACAAAAGACCAGATTCTTGCGATGTATCTGAACGAAGTCTCATATGGTGGCACCAGCTATGGCATTGAGGAAGCTTCCGAAAACTACTTTGGAAAAGATGTTAGTGAATTAACTCTGGCCGAGGCCGCGTTTTTAGCCGGCCTCCCTAAAAGCCCAACCGCCTACTCACCTTTTGGCCAAAACCCGGATTTGGCATTCGAGCGTCAGCGTGAGGTTTTGCGTCTCATGAGAATAAACAAATTCATCACAGAGGCACAGGAAACGGAAGCCCTGAATCAAAGAATTACCTTTGTCCCCAACAGAACCGAAATAAAAGCTCCGCACTTTGTTATGTATATCCGCCAACTTATTGTTGATAAATATGGGGAGGATATGGTTGAAAAAGGAGGACTTGAGGTCACAACAAGTCTTGATTTACCCACCCAGATAACGGCCGAGACCATTGTAAAAACCGAGGTTGATAGATTAAAAGGCCTGAATGTTGGTAACGGAGCCGCCCTTGTAGTTAACCCCCAAACAGGAGAAATTTTGGCGATGGTTGGATCCAAAGACTACTTTGACGTAGCCGGGGATGGAAATGTAAATGTAACATTAAGGCTAAGACAACCCGGAAGCTCCATCAAGATAGTAAATTACTCATATGCGCTGGGTCACGGTTTTACTCCCGCAAGCACAATTGATGATTCTCCGGTAACCTATGTTACTCCGGGAAGCCCACCTTATTCCCCAAAAAACTATGATGGAGAGTTTGTGGGTAAGGTGTCTTTAAGAAGTGCCCTGGCTCAGTCCCGGAATATCCCAGCCGTAAAAGTTCTAGCTTCGTATGGGGTTTCTAAGATGATTGAACAGGGACAAAACCTTGGGATAACTACTTGGAACGATCCGTCTCAATATGGACTATCCTTAACTCTTGGCGGCGGAGCGGTAACGGCACTTGATCTTGCTAAAGTCTACGCAACCGTGGCCAACTCAGGAAAACGTCCAGATTTTACCCCAATACTTTTAGTCAAGGACTATAAAGGCAGAGTTTTGGAAAAGAGCTCTCCAAAAAGCGAGGAGGTCTTGGACCCCAGAGTTGCATATACTTTAACCGATATTCTCAAAGACAATCCCGCCAGGGCCCCGGAATTTGGTGCGAATTCATATCTTGTCATTAAGAATCATCCCGAAGTCGCAGTTAAAACAGGTACAAGCAACGACCTCCGCGACAACTGGGCGGTTGGTTTTAATCAGAACTTCCTGGTACTTGCTTGGGTGGGAAACAATGACAACTCCCCCATGAGCAGGATTGCCTCCGGAGTAACTGGCGCCTCCCCCATCTGGAATAAAATCATGTCTGCGGTTATCAATGGCGCCCCGTCAATTGATTGGAAAGCGCCTGATGGAATGAGCAAGGTTAATATTTGTACTATAACCGGAACACTTCCCTGCAATTCCTGCCCAACCAAGCAAGAATGGTTCTTAGACGAGCAGAAACCAACACGGGCCTGTACGGAAGAGCAGATTCAAAGAATTCTAAATCCCACTCCGATTCCGGGTGGAGGAATCTTAGATACAGGAGCAAGCACTTCTAACCCTTAAGTTCCTTATAAAGAAGGTAAATGGGGAGAATAAACAGGGCGCCGAAAAGAGACGATATCGGCATCCCCATTCCGTAAGGAATAAACGAAAAAAGTATCGACACCAACACTGAAAATAGACCAAAAACGATCATCCTCCCCAAGACCTTCCAAAATCTTCCGGAAATTAGAGCTTTACTTTCTTTTAAGGAATCAATTATTCCCAAACTCTTGTCGGCTATTCCGAACTGGACAAGCGAAAGCCATACAGCAAAAACTATTCCCGGAATGATGAGGAGAATTAGCCCCAAAGCAACAATCAAAGTAACTAAGGCTCCAGCAAAAAATAGTTTGAGTGCATATCCCCAACCTTTTCTATATGTACTTTTAAATTCAATGGTGCCCGAATTTACCACCCTTATTACCGATTCCAAGCTTACCGCACTAAACCAGATGTAGAAAACAGTGCCTATAACAAATATCAAAACAAGAAAAGCGATGAGAACCGGTTTATCTGAGAAATATTGAAGATTTCCTTTTTCCAATTCCCCCACAATATTGTTGTTTACCCTCAACGCCTGAAGCAAATTTAAGATAAAAACCGGAAAGTAAATTTTCAAAAAGAAAGTGAGATTTTCTTTTTTGAAAAATATTTCAATAGATCTCCTGATTAAATCAATCGGCGGGGAAAGCGTCTTCATGCTATTTCTCAATTATTATAGTTTTTTCTTTAAAAATATCAAAGGAAAAGTCCGGCCTTGTAAAATTAAACTTAATACCAGCCAGCCTATTTCCGGATGATGTGAATGCCAAAATCCCGCTTAGAATCATTGTCACAAGAATGGTGACCAGAATAAGAAGCCTTTCGCGCTTGCCCCAGGGCTTCGGAGGCTCTTTCCTTTTCTTTTTATTCTCACCCTTGAGATCTTTAAACTTCCTTGAAAATTTTCTATTGTGTCTTCCTTCCTCTTCAAAGGCATCATCTTCATCTTCATAATCTTCATCTTTTTTTCTTCCAAAAATGGCCATTGTTTCGCTTTCTATTTGCTTTCTATCCCGTCAGTTTTTTCCATGGTTTGTAGATTAAATATTGTATCCAAAAAAGCTTATTTTCTCCGTCTTTCCCACATTTTTTCATCAACTAAGCTTTGAGGTTTTTTGCCGCTTAGGGCATCTATTATTGCTGTAACCGCCATTTCCCCCATCTCGCGTCTTGCCTCAATGGTTGCGCTCGCAATATGGGGGGTTAAGATAACATTTGGCATGGCAATGAGATCCGGGCTGATGCTTGGTTCATTATCAAAAACGTCAAGCGCCGCCCCTTTTAACCGCCCGCTTTTAAGGGCCGCAACCAGATCCGCTTCAACAACAATTGGACCTCTGGCAGTATTAATTAAATATGAATCCTGTTTCATTTTAGCGAGTGTATCAATATTCATCATATGCCTGGTCTCTTCGGTTAATGGAACATGCAGACTGACAAAATCGCTTTTTGAAAGAAGCTCATCAAGCCCGGTAAACACAACTCCCAGTTCCTTTTCGGCCTCAGGATCGGCCTCATGTTTGTTATAAAGAACGGTCATATTATACCCCTTGGCACGTCTGGCAACCATTGAACCGATTCTACCCAAACCAATAATCCCAAGGGTTTTGCCCATGACAGATGGCCCCAAAAATAAACCCGGTTCCCAGCCTTTATACCCACCCTTACCAGCAAAATAACCTTCCTGTCTTACAAATTCATCAGCCTCAACCACCCTCCGGGAAAGAGCCATAATAAACACCCACGTGTGTTCGGCTACTGCTTCATTAACTTCCGTGCTTGGAGTATTGGTTACGATTATCCCCCGATCACTTGCCCCTTTGACGTCAACATTATCGAATCCCACAGCATAATTGGAAATTATCTTAAGCTGCGGACCAATAGCGTCCATCAGATCTCCGTCAATCTTGTCCGTTAAAAGAGAGAATATGGCGTCAACCCCCTTTGATTTAGCGAGAAGCTCCTCGGGACTTAAAGGCCTATCCAATTCCGAGACATCAACTTCAAAACCCTGCGTTTTTAACTCCTCTAAATGATCTCCCGGGATTTTTCTTGTAACAAAAATTTTCATTTAAAATTAAAATGCTGTAACTTTAACTCCGCTACTCTCACATCTTTTTAACCATTCATCAATTTCGGTTAACTTCAAGAGTCCTTTTTGGCTCCCTGTGTAACCAATTACCGAAGCAGAATTAACAGTTCCCCAAAGAAGTGCTTCGTTAAGACCTTTACCGTGAATTATGGCAGAAAGGCAGGCGCTTCCAAAAGAATCTCCGGCTCCGGTTCGTTCATAAGGATCAACGGGAAGTATCCCCGCCTTAAAAAATTTACCATTGACCGCATCATAGGCAAGGGACCCCCCTCCTCCATCGGTTATTATGCAAATTTTAGGTCCCAGCTTAGAGAGCGCAATCAGTAAGTCTCTATCTTTACCCATTGACTCTCCGAAACCTGTAAGCTTTTCAGCCTCTTCCCTGTTTACATAAATCATGTGAGTTCTGGTCATTATTTCATTAATTGCATCCGGCCCTGCCCTGAGTTGCCAGCTTCCGGGATTAAAAGCCAGTTTTACATTCGGATTTTTCTTTAGCCAGTCGTTAAAATGATTGTAAAAAGGACGGAAACTTTCCCCCATACTTGTTAAATAAACCCAGGGGGCAGGAGGGAGCTGAACCGGAAACTCATAACTTCGGGGTGCATGGTATACAAAAATCGTCCTTTCCCCTGAGTAGCTAATGACAGTTGAGTAATTGGAGGTCGTGCCAGGCTGCTGAATCACATAGGTTAGGTCCACACCTTCCGCTTTTAATTTTTCGATAATCATATTTCCCACATTGTCATCTCCCAAAGTCAAAACTATTGAAGAGTTTACCCCCAATCTTTTAACTCCAATCGCATTATTGGCGGCGTTGCCCCCTATAGAGAACGCAAGATTTTTAACCGGGATTTTATCACCGTAATTAAACGCAATCAGGCACTGCTTTTTATCAATTGTGCAAAAAGTTTCACTTTCAAGAGGGGTCATGAAAGTGTCAATTGTTGCGTCACCTATAGAAAGTAAATCAATATCTGCCATTTAAAGTTCCCCCTTTCTCGCCTTTGAAACCATCTCAAGTCTTTTTAAAAATATCTCCTGGGCAGCTTTGATATTTTCATCTTTACCAGCCCATACGCTTAGCGCCTCTCCTTGTAGGGCTCTGGCATATGAGAATGATAGATCCCAAGGAGCATCTCCTTTTCTTTTGACTATTTCGTTCAAATTGTTTGTGGCCTCGTCGGCAGTTTGACCGCCCGAAAGAAAAACAATTCCAGGAACTTCGGATGGAATTGCCTTTTTCAAAGACCTTAGAGTGGCTTCGGCGACTTCCAGTGGTTCCGCTTTTACACCACTTTCTTTGCCAGGAAGTACCATATTGGTTTTTAGAATTAGATTTTTCAAATCAACTCCCGCAGTTTTTAATTTTTCGAAAAACATTTGCCAGACACTAACTGAAATCTCTGCGCAGCGCGTGGTTGTATGATTACCATCAAGCAAAACCTCGGGTTCCGGAATGGGAACAAGGCTGTTTGCCTGGGAAACTTTTACATATTCAACCATTCTTCCCAAATTCTCTTCCAAGAATGCATCCGAGGGAAAAATATCAGAGATCTGAATAGCAACTCTCCATTTTGTAAATTTTAATCCCATACCTGAATATTCTTTTAAACGGGTATCTAAATCATCAAGACCATTTGTAATTTTTTCATCCGAACTGTTGAACGGCTCAAGACCTTCGTCAGCTTTAATTCCCTGAACAATTCCTTTTCCTTCGAGAATTTTATGCAAGCCCTGTCTAGCCGATTCATCAAACAAAATCACACCACCGAGATAATTTTCGATACCTGGTGTCGTAAAAAGCATTTCCCGATATTTTTTATTAAGTTCTGGGGTTGAAGTTAATCCCAAGGCTGCAAATCTTTTTGTAATTGTTCCCGTACTCTCATCGGCTGCAAGGAGTCCTTTTCCAGGCGCAAGTAATTTTTGGATAGTTTCTTCCATGGGCAGATTTCAACACTCAGTGTACAATATATTTATATGGATCCCCAAGCACCAACTTATAGTTCCACTCCCACACCAATTGATCCCCCAGTTGCTCCGGAAATGCCAAAAGAGGCCAAAGATAATCATTGGGTAACAATCCTTGCCATGGCTCTTTTTGTGCTTGGTTCCCTCGCGGTGGTTGTTTTTCTGTATTACCAAAACCAGCAGTTAAAAGGAATGCTTGCGAGCTACCAAGGCACTGCGACTTCCCCTACCCCAATTACTACGACTGATCCTACTGCCAACTGGAAAACATATTCCCATAAACAGCTGGGCTTTACGATTAAATATCCAGAAGAGTGGATCATCAAAGAAGATCCAAAATTTGTAGAGTTTGATACAAACATACCAAGCGACAAAAAGCTTATGGACTCAGATAAGAATGTTAACTATATTTTTCAGATGTCAGTTGATCCTCAAACCAATTTTGACGAGTGGACGAAATATCCATCAACAACTAAATTGGAATCTCAAACAGTTGGCGGCCAGGTATTTGAGAGATATATAGCTGCTGATCTATATTACTCATTGAATTTAATACTAAAACAAAATGGGAAAAATTTTAGATTTATGGCCTATCCTTACGAGGCAAATGTATTTCCAAAAAGCCTGAATAATGATATTAATCAAATTCTCTCCACTTTTAAGTTTTTGGGGGGTGAAGAAGTTTTGTCTTGCAAAGTGGATGCCGATTGCGGAGTTGAATCTTGTGGCTGCACGGCTAAGAATAAAGACTTTATTGATCAGAATAAAAATATTTGCGCGGTTGTTTGTGGAAACGCTAAATGTGTAAACAATCTCTGTACGCTTAATCCGCTTCAACCTCAACCTTAACGGTCCAAGCCTTTCCGCGCCACGACTTTTCTCACAGCATCTTCGATATTTCTAGCTTTTAATTCAAATTTGTTCCAGAGTTCGCCGACTTCTTTTGCCGATTCGCCAAATAAATCATTTACTCCGATAAATTCAATAGGAACCGGAAAGTTTTTAGCCAAAACTTCTGCAACGGCACTTCCCATTCCTCCATTCACCTGATGTTCCTCAACCGTCACTACAGCCCCACATGTCCGCGCAGCTCGAATAATGGTGGTTCCATCCATTGGCTTAATTGTATGATTATTAATGACAAGAGTTTCAATTCCGTTCTTCTCGAGCTCCTCCGCTGCCAGTAGGGCCTCGCCCAGAATTGGACCACAACCGATTATTGCAACCTGAGGATCTTTATTTTGACGCAAAATATTAGCTTTGCCAATTTCAAATTTATCGCCAGGTTTTGTAAAAACAGGAGAATCCTGCCTTGCAAGCCTCAAATAACTCGGCTTTCCATTGTTTGCGATGGCAATCGTAGCTTTCTTGGCCTCTTCATAATCTCCAGGTGAAACCACAACCATATTTGGAATTACCCGCATTAGAGTAATATCTTCGAGTGATTCATGAGTTGCTCCATATACCGAAGCTCCAAACCCTGCGTGAGCGCCGACTATTTTTACAGGAACGTCATTGAGCGCAACTGTGACTTTAATCTGCTCAAAAGTTCTTCCGGGAGAAAAAACTGCGTATGAAGTTGTAAAAGGAATTTTTCCAGCCTCCGCCATCCCAGCAGCAACAGTTACAAGCGCCTGTTCGGCAACGCCGACCTGGAAAAACCGATCAGGAAACCTCTCGGCAAATTCTTTGACCCGGGTTGATTCCGCAAGATCAGCAGTCAAAACGACAACATCTTTATTAATTTCTCCAAGTTCAACCAAGGCTTCACCAAACCCGTCACGGATCGATTTCATCATTTAAGTTCCTCCATTGCTTTTTTATATTCTTCCTCATTTGGAGCTTTGGCGTGCCAGTCTGGGTTTCCTTCCATAAAAGAAATTCCTTTACCAAAGGTCGTATTGGCAATTATCACAATAGGATTTCCTTTGCCCACCTTTGCCCTGTCGAAAGCTTCAAAGATTTCGCCAAAATTGTGGCCGTTAATTTCAATTACATTCCAATCAGAAGCTTCGTATTTTCCTTTAAGATTCCCCAGAGGCATAATTTCCTCCACCGTTCCTTCAATTTGAATTCTATTTCTATCGATTACTTGGATGAGATTTGAAAGATTATATTTGGCTGCAAAGTTAACAGCTTCCCAGTGATTGCCTTCATCATGCTCCCCGTCGCTCGTCATGCAATAGACATACGAATCTTTTTTAATTGCCGCGTAACCCGCAGCTTGGGCAAGGCCCAAACCAAGAGGCCCCGAAGTATTCATAATTCCTTCTAATTTTGTGCGCTCGGGATGACCCTGCAAAGGCGAGCCGAGAGCCGTATATGAACTCAAAGAACTCTTTTCTATTAAACCCTTTTCGGCCATGACTGCATAGAGGGCTGGGCAAACATGCCCATTGGAAAGAAAAAATTTATCATCTTCTTCCAATATGCCAAAATATAAAGCCACCAGAAGTTCGGTTGCACTAAGTGATCCCCCGGGATGCCCGCTCCCTGCCTTATAAATCATTTCGATTACTTCTCTTCTTACTCTAAGGGTAATCTCCTGAAGTTCATTTTGTGAAGGCTTTGTCATATTTATCTCCATCCCCGTCCCCGCTATGGTCCCTGACTGCTATTTTTTCTTCAAATTTTTTTATCGCTTTCAAAACTTCTTCTGCATTAGTTGCAATTTCAAATACCCCCAGTTCCTTTGCGTCTATATTCATGTTTTTTCTAAGTACATCAATTATTTCCGCCCAAAAACTACCGAAAAGAATGAATGGTTTATGGTGACCGTAGTAAAGTTTTGCCAATACCCACGCGGCCCCAAACTCGGAAATGGTACCGCTCCCCCCTTTAAATATCACAAAAATATCTCCGTACTCCATCAACTTAAACATCCTCTCAATATAATTAGTGGTTATTACTTCTTCGTCGGGAACGTTGCCGATATATTTTCCTTCAAACCCCGGAGCATTTACCGGATCAAAGGTAATGGTAATGGTTTGACCGTTGGCTTTTTCGGCACCGCTTGTTGCCGCCTCCATCACCCCCGGCCCCCCGCCGTCCACAATCACATATCCCGCCTTAGCCAAAGCTTCGGCGACATCAAACGCGGCTTTATAAGTTTCATCGGCCGTAGAGATATCGGCATCTCCAAAAAAAGCTACGTTTTTAATAAACTTTTTTCCAGCATATTTCTTTTCCTCCATATTAGGGTTTTTGACTCCCAACGTGTGACAGAGTCAGTGGATCTGTGGGGATTTTGTCGCTACCCAGGTTTCTACCCACCCGGATAACTTGTTCCAAAAGCCGATTAGCATAACCCCACTCGTTGTCATACCAAGAGAAAATCTTGACTAAATTTCCACCGATCACCTGGGTTAGGGGCAAATCAACAATTGAACTCTCGCTACGTCCTATGATGTCACTTGATACAAGTTCGCCCTCGGAAACCGCCAAAATGCCCTTATATATGGGATTTTCACAAGCATCTTTAAATGCCTGATTTACTTCTTCTACGGTTGTATTCTTCTTTAAAACTACCGCAAAGTCGGTTAAGGATCCTGTGGCCACAGGAACTCTTAACGCTTTCCCGTCAAATATACCTTTAAGGGCGGGTATTGTTTCCGTTGTTGAAACTGCAGCCCCCGTACTTGTGGGGACTATATTCATTCCGGCAGCTCTTGCCCTGCGCAGGTCTTTATGAGACGCATCCTGAAGATTCTGATCATCAGTATAAGCATGAATCGTCGTCATTGCAGCTTTCTCCACTCCAAATTTGGCATGAAGTACGGCCATAACCGGGGCCACGCAATTTGTGGTACAACTTGCGTTAGAGATAACTTCAGGTGAATCTTTGATCTCGTTAACCCCTATTACATAGGTCCCAACGTTCTCCCCCTTGCCAGGTGCGGAGATTACCACCCGTTTTGCACCCCCTACTGCATGTTTCTTGGCCCCCTCCTCGTCAGTAAAATGTCCCGTTGCCTCAATAACGACATCCACTCCATATTTCCCCCAGGGGATCTTTGCCGGATCTTTCTGGGCTAGTACCGGAACTTTTAGATTCTTCTCAGAAATTATCAAGTTTCCTATTTGCGTATCTTCGTCTGTGGCTTCTTCCGGCTTTCTGAGTTCTTCGCTTTTTACATCAAACTCAAACTTCCGATACATTGTGTCGTAGTTTGTCAAATGCGCCCAACCGGCCGCTCCCATGCTCCCCGAAGTGTTTATCGCAGCAAAACTGATCTCATCCAAATGTTTGAGTACTCCAATTCTGAAGGCAATCCTTCCTATTCTTCCAAACCCATTAATTCCGACTTTTACCATGGCAGCAAACATCAGTTTATCAGCGTGGGGGTGTTAGGTAAAGCTCATCATCATAAACAGCTTCAGTGTTATAATTCCTCGTACAACCTATGAAAATTGCATATTTCACAGATACTTTCCTTCCCCGGATAGACGGGGTCACATTTACGGTTTATGAACATTCCCAGATGTTATCTAAGATGGGGCACAAAGTCAGAATATATGCTCCGTCATATCCTGAGAGAAAAAAAAACGAAAATCTGAATGGTGTAAATGTCGAAAGACATCCGTCAATTCCGTTTCCCACCTATAAAGGGGCCCGGATTCCTTTTCCTAAAAGCTTCGATATGTACAAATCCATTAAGAAATTTAACCCCGACCTGATTCATTTCCACACCCCGGGACCCGTTGGTTTAGTGGGAATCATTCTTTCTAAAATTTTAAAAAAACCGCTTGTGGGAACGTACCACACATTAGTTTCAGAGGCGTTAATTTACGCTTCCCCAAATGAATTTTTCAAACTCTTAGGTATAAGTGTTCCCAACGGCAGAAGGGCGAAAACAAATAAAGTAAACCATTTAGCCAAGAGAATAACCTGGCAAACGGTAAATAAAATCTATAACCAAAGTGATCTGGTAATTGCCCCGTCGGGACCTATTAAGGATTTGTTAATTAGTCAGGGATTCGAGAAGAAAATAGAGGTATTATCTTCAGGAATCAATACAAAAATTTACTTTCCGGGCCTCAAAAACAAGGAGAAATACACCATATTGCATGTTGGAAGAATCGGTTACGAAAAAAACACTGATGTGGTTATTAAGTCGTTTAAGTTGGTCTTGCAAGAAATTCCTAAAGCAAAATTGGTTGTTGCGGGCGACGGGCCTGCTCTGGGAGACCTCAAACAACTTTCAAAAAAACTTGGTGTATATAAAAATATTAAATTTAAGGGATTCGTGGACAGAAGTGATCTCCCGAATCTTTATAGAAGTGCCACAGTTTTTGCAACAGCCTCGACATTTGAAACTCTGGGTTTGGTGGTACTTGAAGCAATGTCCTCAGGACTTCCGATTGTGGGTGTCAATAAATACGCTCTTCCCTGGCTGGTTAAGCAGGGTGAAAACGGATTTCTCGCAAAACCACACGACAAAAAGAAACTATCCGAATACTTAATCCGAATCCTCAATGACAAAGATCTTGCTAAAAAACTGGGAGAAAAGTCCAGAAAACTAGCCTTTCTTGAGGACACTAAAAAAATCGCCATCAAGCTAGAAAAGACATACAAAAGCACCATTACAAGTTACCGCCGCGAAAGCAAAAACTCCTAAATTTATCTTTTCTTCTTCTTGGTAAGCATGGCATAAACGCCCCAAAGTCCTGAAAGTCCAACCAAGGCATAGACCAATCTCACAAGCATAGGCCAGCCGCCGAGTAAGCTTCCAACCAAATCAAAATTCAAAACGCTCATGAAACCAACCTCCAAGGCTCCAAGTACTACCAACCATTTAGACAGTATCTTTAATTTCATTCTTCTCACCCCCCACCTTTATTTACATTAACATATTTTGTTTTACTGCAACAAGGACCCAATTCCCGGAAGAGTCTTATTAATAAGAAATTCAAGCATGGCTCCACCCCCAACCGAAACCCAATCAAATTTACCAGTCAAATTAAACATGGCAAGTGCAAGCTCCGTGTCCCCACCCCCGGCAATTTTATAGGCGGCAGATTCAGAAACTGCCTCAAAAACTTCTTTAGTTCCTTGCCTATGACCTTCATCTTCATATTTACCCAAAACCCCGGCCAGAACGATTGTTCCTGATTTTCTAATTAGCTCTTTGAACTTGTTAATTGTGTGAAGCGTGATATCTTCCTTATCCATAATAAGATTCCCTATAATCAATTTTTCAGATTCCCCCCTTGATCTGACACTCACAAGTCCGGCGTCTCCGAAATACTCTGGAAGCCTTCCACCAACCAAGACCTTGTCATAAATTTCAGATAATTTTTTTGCCATTCCAACTTTGTCCTCCTTAATCCCGCTTATGATAATTGTTACCGGCTTTTTGGGATTTTCGATAACCTTATCTAAGTTCTCCACTTCCTTTGCAAATCTAAAACCCGCGGCATGAGGGAGAAGTTTCGGAAGTCCCACAATTGAAGCGTGTTCGCGGTGAGAGGAAGCGAAGGCTTCGTTTATATAAATCTCTCCCCGGCTTGCCAGTTTCTCGGCAAATTCAGGATCGTTTTTTTCTTCTCCCGGGTCAAAGCGAAGATTTTCTTCGACTCTTGCCCCCCATTTATCAAAAATGGCCTGAAAAGGTTTGAGACTTAAACTCTCATCGGCTTTTCCCAACGGCCTGCCTTTATGGGCAAGGATTATTATTTCAGCACCTTTTTCTTTTAAATAATCTAATGTTTCCCCAGAAGACTTAATTCTTAAATCGTTTGGATCGGGTTCTGTATCAAGGTCCAGCCTAAGCAGAATTTTCTTACCAGAAACATCTAAATCTTTGATACTTGGAAGCTGCATACAATCAGTTTAGCAGTTCAAATGCTTGACTTCTAGACATTGTCGAACTAGAATCCTAACCATGGTAAATAACAAGATTATTATTGACACGGGGCAGGTCCGACATGAGACAGAGGTTTCGGACCACACTTTACAAGCCATGTCCAAAGGAATACTTCATGAGTTAAGGGATCTTGAGGTTGGTTCTGGTAACGGAGAAAGATTGGGGCCCCATGAGGTTGAAGTTGCGAAACAACTTAGAGAGTTGTTTAACAATCTTCAAGATTCGATTAATACCCGGGGTTAGTTATTCGCTTCAATCTTCTCTATTTCCTGAAGCCTTTTTTCATGCCTTTCCTTGCCGGAAAATTTGGTCTCCAGAAAAGCTCTTAACATTTCTTTCGCTTCGTCATCCTTTGTATAGTCCGCCGCGAGGACAAGAATATTCATATCATCATCATTCCTACCAGCCTTAACTTGTGCCGGGTTTTTGCCGAGCGAGGCTCGTACTCCGTCAAATTTATTAGCAGCAACTTCGACTCCCACTCCACTTCCGCAAATTAATACCCCCATTGCAGCATTCTCCCGTCCAACCAAGGACCCGACCTCTTCTGCATATTTTGAATAATCATCGCGAGGATCAAGGGTAACAGCCCCCACATCGGTAAATTCATGCTTCCAATCAAAAAGCCACTTGGCCACTTTTTCTTTCAAAACGTATCCACGGTGGTCTGCTCCAAGATATATCATTGAAATCCAGCAATTAAATCCATTAGCTCGCGTCTGGGATCTTCCGCTTTCAATATATCAGAGGCAACAGCAATCCCAACCGCCCCAAGCTCCAGACATTTTTTGACATCATCCCGCGAATGTACTCCCGCACCCACTATTAGGGGAATTCCGGCTGATGCAGCGGCCTCGGCCGCTTCCTTTACAATCTCGGGTTTAGCCTGGGCAACCGAGGTTTCCGTACTTCCAATGAGTTCCGGAGGCTCATAGGCCACAAAATTCGGATTAAGCGAACAGACATTTTTAAGCTCTTCCAGGCTTGCTGCAAAAACCAGGGTCTTGAGTCCCACACTTTTGGCCCGGTCCGAAGCTTTAGCAAGCTCATCAAAACTCGCAAATTTTGCCTCCGAATGATTAAGAAAGGTACCGGAGGCCCCGTCCTCCAAAACGGATTCGGCAATAATTGCCCCCGTATGAGCTCCAGGCTCAAAGGGATCAACTTTTTGAGTCCAAACCTCAAGGGTAGTTGAAGTGACAACTTCTTTTACATCCACCGCCTGGACAACAGGTATTATTTTAACTTGAGTTTCGTGGGCAACACCTTCCAGAAGCTTGGTTAAGGCGACTGCTTTTTGGCCAGTCCCCTCCTCATAGGCTTTGTAATTGACAAAGATCATGCCTGAATACCCAACAGTGAATCAATTTTCCCTTTGTCAAAACCCAAAATGGTCTCTTTGGTCCCATTATCAAGCGTAACTACGGTAAAAGGAACTCCCAAAAAACCACCCGAAACGTCTGCCATCTCCTTTTGAGCAGTCTCATCGCTATCTACAAGCTTTTCTGTAAAAGCGATATTTTTCGAAGCCAGATAATCCTTAAGCATCTTGCAAAAAGGACAGGTTGATGTTGCGTAAATCGTTACCTGCATATTTATTTCACCTCCAGAGTGCCGGTTAATCCCAAATCTTTATGTGAATCAACCGTGCAAATAAATGTGAATGACCCTGTGGTTACCGGTGTAAAATCGATTGAATCCGACTCCCCGGGACCGATTGTCTTTGTGGAAATTCCAAGGCCCTGAATTGAAAGATTGTGATCTGTCGCGCCGTCATTTGTCAGGGTGATACGAACCTTTTCGCCTTTATTTACCGTAATTGTCGATGGAGAATAGGAAAATTCCTTAACGGAAATCTTAATTTCATTAATCTTTGTCCCAGTCCCATCTGAAGCGGTACTTGGAATGGCTTGGGTATTAGAAGTTGTGGAATTCCCCCGCATTGGGCTTTTAAGAAAAATCATTCCCGCGATAACGACTGCAATAAACACCCCAAATCCCACCAATAAATTCTTATTCACCTTAAGGAGAGTATACTTCAACCAGGCAAAAATTTGTAGAAGGATTAGAAGGAACCTTCAAGAATGGTCTTTCCCCCCAGGGTAACCACAACTTTATTGTAATCCGAATAGTCGATCTGAGAGGTAAAATCAACCAAATATCCCCCTTTGGCAATTCTTAAGGAACCAATTGAGATAGAAGAATTATCTTTTAAAATGGATGCCTTGTAGAAACTTCCGGTCGTGGGATTCGGAAGATCGGCCAAAACCGTAAGCTCAAATCTGCCATTTGCAAACTTGCGGGTAGCGATCCCAAGACCCGTTCCCCCGGATACATCGGTCAGGTCTGCTTTATCGACATCAGACGGAATCGTAAGTCCCCCAAATTTTTCGGTCACTTTCTGTTCAATAGTTGGTGTAGTTACCGCTAACTTATCCTTCCGGGAATTCCTAATAAAAAGCGCCCCGGAAATAAGGGCAACCAAGACTATTAAGCCGATAACTGCGTCTCTTGTTCTCACTATGGGGCTAAAATACCACTCCTGAAGCAATTTGTCAAATCAGGGCCCTTCCTTTTTCCCCTCTTCAACTACTTTTTCGGTCTGGACTGATGGTGCCGGAAGACTTCCTTCGAGCGGCTCCCTTTTGTGAAAGGTCCAGACACGACCACCAGGAACCTCCTCAATATTGAAACCTATACGTCTAAGGTATTCCAGATCCAATTGATGCCCACATATTCCCTCACACATGTAATCCGATCCCATTTTCGACTACGATTCTCAACATGTCAACCTCTTTTTTACCGCATATTTACCGCACATTCTCCGCCAGGATCAGACTAGCTTTAAATAAATCGCGAAGGCAGCCATAACCAACGCAACCAGCAACCACTGAGTTGAGGCAAGCCAAATGTCCGGGCCAATCCAGCCTTCGGCGGAAAGCAAAACCGCAATCACGGCCCCATACATCATGTATTTAGACAGGTCTCCCTTAGTTCCTTTATTTAACTTCAATTTGATCACCCACTCTCTAATTAATATTACCACTTGACCGAAACCCATGATGAAAGTAAATTGAACAAATTGGTGAATCACGGCGAAATTCCGTGGAAGTGCCGCTACTGTTATATCCAGAGCCCAAATCCAAAAAACCCGAGCAGGAACATGTTAGCATCAACCGAAACACTCAAGCTTTTTGATACCTCTTTATACCCCACCAGCCGTCCCGAAGCTGTTGCTGAGGATATGGCCGGACTTTTTATTGAAGCCGGGAAAAAACCACTCGAACAAAGGATAAATCCAAGGAAATTTAAAATAGTTGACGGGAAAGTCCACGACACAGAAAGTGGTAAGGAAGTCCCAGGGAACCTCAAACGTGATACCCCCCTTTCCACCCTTGAAGCAAATTCCGCAGAGCCATTTTATGACCAACTCGCAAACGGATATTCTTTAGTTGTTGCGATAAGCGCTTCCGGGGGAATATCACCTTATAAAGAAGGCAGGGTTAATGTGGGATACAGGATATCCCATGACGAAATCGAATTTTACGGGATACCGACATATTTAAGCCCCGAGGCACTTTTAGCTAAAACTATTTTACTGTCTGAATTTTCAGATATGTCACTTTCAAAGATTACAACTCCGGATGAGCTAAGAGGAATCTCTATTCCAATATTAATTCCGCCCGATGAGGTATCGCCTTGGGATTTCTTAGAAGAAGTACTGCCACTCGACAGTGATGCCTGGAACGCGATAAAGATGGGTAAACCGTGGGTTATAAAGGAAAATGCTATAAAAGATGCCAGATCAATAGCGCCGGCAATGGTCAAAATGATAAAAACCGCAAGAACTGAAAGGGATTTCTTAATTGCCGGGGCTTATGGAGAACGGGAAATGGAAATGAGAGGCTGGAAATTGAACTACGGATCTTGTCCGGGTAAATCAAATTCAGAATTACTAAACGCAACCGTAGACGGGAGAATGTTTGCAACCGACGCATTTGGAAATACAAGAGAAACCACAGGTTGGGAATATCATACGGGCAGGTGTGTAAATTGCGGGGCTAGTGAAGTGTCTGTTGGGCCGTGCAGTATTTGTAAAACCTGCGAAAAGATACTTTAATATCTCTCCCCCCTTTTCTTGGGGACAAAGGGCCTGATTTCGGAAACTTCACGGGGCTTTTGTTTATAAGTAAAAAGGATTTTATCAATGTAGTTACCTAAGTCCCTGTAAAAATAAACATGGGTTAATTCAATGTCGTCTGCCATAACATCCCCATGTCCATTATCATCGGGTCTCGCCGGGGTTCTGGCATGAATAACAACGTTTCCAATCGCCATCTGCTTCCAAAGCATATTGGGCGGATAGGTTTTTACCTTAACGACCTCGTCCCAACTCAACGTCCTGGCATTTGTAGCAAAAAGAGTAGTGGGCTCAAATCTGACAATTCTTCTGTCGGTTATATAGGCAATATTTCTTTTTTGCCAGTCAAAAATTATTTTTGTTCCCATAATAACAATAATAAAAAACAAGATCAGAGCCATCACCGTAAAGATACCGGCGAGAGAAGTTATTTGACTCCCTAAAATAAGGAGAATTACGGAAATTATTATTGCTACCGCATAAATCTTAACTAGCCCAAGGGTTGTCGCTAAGGGGTGGGGGCGGACAATATAAAGAATTCGCTCGTCAGTTTGCTTTCCGTAAAAGTCGGTCTCGGTATTATGCATCGCCATGGGAACATTTTACTACATCTACCTGGCAAAAATTACTGCATTGGGAAGGTTCCTCCCGGGACCCGCTAAATACTTTCCGTTGTAATAGAGGGCCGTTGACCCTCCATCATCAAGATTTAAAGCCCCGTCTGCCCCAAGAGCCTTAAAAATATATGCAAATTGCTGCATGGTTACGCTTCTTCCAATTACAATCATTACATTTTTAGCCCCCCTTACCCCGATTCCAACCTTAGTACCAACCGCCTTCTGCTTATCGGAAAGGCCGGACTGATTGTCGTCAATCTGAACTACTTCGCCGCTTACTAGTCCGGGATAATTTACTATTCCCGCAGTTAATCCCCCACTAAACCCCGAGGCATTTTGTTGGTAATGCGCTCCGCTTCCGTCAAAGTAGAATATGGCACGGCTCCCCCAAGAAAGCATTCCCTGGTTTATCCAATGGCCAACCCGGGTGTTATAGACAGAAAAGTCAAAAGCATTCTTTTTACTTGCACACTCCGGATACTCGGGCGGACAGAAATAGGTCCCATTTACTCCCGCAAAACCTCCGTTTCTTGCAACGTAGTCTGAGAGAGACATAACAATACAGTCGTTTCCACAATCTCCGTCATTTCCGGTATCTGTGATCATTCTGGCACTATTTAAGTCAATCGAAAGCACGCTTGCCGTAAAATTACCTTTTTCAGTAGCCACCGTAACCACCGAGTACCCTGCCCCAGGAGGGCCCGAGACTGCCGCAGCCGAAGGCTTTGGAGTTGTCAAAACTGCCGGTTTTGATGAGGGAGTAGTAATGGGGATTAAAGTGGGGCTTGAAGATGGAGGAGAACTGGGACTTACGGAAGGGGTTGGAGATGGAAAAAATTCCAGCAGATATTCATCTAGTCTTGGTAAAAAAACCACGCCTACAAGGACAATAATTATCAAAATCGGGATAAGTGGTAAGATAAAGCCGTTTTTCTTCACCTAAAATAGTATAATTCATTCTATGTCTCAATCTATACAAGTAAAAGCAACCAGTAAGAAAGGCCGTGGTGTATTCGCAATGCGAGATTTCAAAAAAGGCGAGGTTGTTGAAAACTGTCCAGTAATCAACATCACTCCCAAGGAGAGAAAAAAGGTTGAAAAAACTATTTTCAATTACTACATTTATCCCTGGCGAAGCACCCGTAGCGGGTCATTAGTCTTGGGCTACGGCTCAATTTATAACCACTCATTTGATCCCAACGCCGATTGGAAACAGAATTTTAAAGCCAATACTATGATTTATAGGGCTTTGCGGCCTATTAAAAGCGGAGAAGAAATTACCGTTAACTATAACGGCGAACCAGACGACAAAACTCTTATAGACTGGTTTGAAGTTCAGGATTAATAATGTCCAAAAAGACTCTTGTTTATTTTGCAGCTTTTGTTGGGGGAATTGTCGGGGGCTACATTCCGGTTCGTTGGGGAGCGGGTTTCCTTTCCATCTCCTCTCTGCTATTAAGCATATTGGGAGGAATTGTTGGAATTATAATCGCGATTAAGTATCTTTAATTTTTGCTTTTGGGTTTATATTTCAGTAGGCGGAAAAGCCCCTTAGACGGTTTGTAGACCTTGTCAGGAAATTTTTCGACAAGTTTCCAAACGCACCCGTTAACCGTTTTCGGATGAAAACTGCGGTCTGATTCCTTAATTTTTGAGAGCAGTTCTGACCAGTGTAAACCTTCCGGATTCTGGTCAAGCAGCTCAAACATTTTTGCGTATATGCGTCCTGTAATTGTAGGTTTCTTTACGACACCGCTCATATTTGAAGTATATCAGAGCATTCAAAAAATCCGGGGAAACCCGTAGAAAAGTGCTCCTCGGGGCGGATTCGAACCGCCGACCAATCGCTTAACAGGCGAGCGCTCTACCGCTGAGCTACCGAGGAATATAGACCCGCAGGCCGAATTATACCAAATTTACTTCAAATTCAGAAGGTAGTGATTAGTGGGATGAAGCTTGAAGCCAACCTTTTGATAGAGACTATTTGCAGCCACTCTTTTGGGATTCGTGGTTAATTCAACCACTTCCACCCCTTCTTTTTTAGCCCAATCAATCAAATTCCTTAATATTTTTTCTCCCAATCCTTTTCCTCTTTGGCTTTCATCAACAATCATGTCCTCAACAACAGCCTGATTTCTTAACATCGTTTGTCTTGGAAAGATCCAGCCCATCCCAAGAAGCTCTCCTTTTTCCTCGATTTTACTCACATATCCATCCATCATTGCTTTATAAAACGATTGTTCGTTGACTACCGCCGAGGAATCAAGCTGGCCAACCAATTTCCTGACCTTTTCCAAATCAAATGTAAATTTCTCCTTAACAAACTTGAGAATTTCCATTCCCGAATCAAATGCCACTTTATCTAGCTCTGAAATCGGTATCCACTCCACTTCTGAATTTTCAGTTGTATCCAGTTTTATCTCCCCCTTTATTTCAGTGAGATAAACAAATGTTAGAACTGGATATTGGAAGTTGTTATACGTGTCTGTACCTGTAAATGATCTGAGAAAGGTTAATTCACAATCTACCCCAAGCTCCTCTTTCAGCTCTCTTTTAAGCCCTTCTTCGGAAGATTCATTCTTTTGGATGTAACCACCTATAAAATCCCATTCCCCTTTAAATGGTTCCTGATTTCTTTTGGCAACCAGAAATTTCTGATCCCTAATAATTACAGCAGTCGAAGTAAGTTTTGGATTTTCAAACTTACATAAATCACAATCGCATTTCTTCATTGTATTAGTCTAAATAATCTTGAAGCTTTTTTCTACGGGAAGGATGCTTCAGTTTCCTTAATGCCTTGGCTTCAATTTGCCTGATACGCTCGCGGGTTACTCCAAAAACTTTTCCAACTTCCTCTAGGGTCATGGCCTTACTTCCTTCAAGCCCAAATCTAAGTTTAAGAACCTTTGCCTCGCGTTCTGAGAGAGTTCCAAGAACTTCTTCAAGATGGTCTTTCAAAAGCTGTTTACTGGCCTGATCAACCGGGGAAAGAGTATTTTCATCTGGAATAAAGTCTCCAAGGAAGCTTTCCTGATCTTCTCCGACCGGAGCCTCAAGAGAAGTTGTTTCTTGAGCAATCTTGAATATTTCGCGGACGCGGTCGCCATCAAGTTCAAGCTCCTCCCCGATTTCTTCCGGAGTAGGCTCCCGGCCAAGTTCCTGCATGAGCCTTCTACTTGTCCTATAAAGTTTGTTGATTGTCTCAACCATGTGAACCGGAATCCTAATGGTTCTTGCCTGATCGGCAATGGCGCGGGTAATAGCCTGTCTGATCCACCAGGTTGCGTAAGTTGAAAACTTATAACCTTTTCTCCAATCATATTTTTCAACTGCGCGGATTAGCCCCTGATTTCCCTCCTGAATAAGATCAAGAAGCGAAAGACCCCGGCCGATATATTTCTTGGCGATGGAAACCACAAGCCTAAGATTACTTTCCGTTAGTTTGTCTTTGGCTCTTTTATCTGCTTTCTCATATCTCTTGGCAAGCTCAACTTCCTCCTCTGCCGAAAGAAGCGGAACGCGCCCTATTTCTCTAAGGTATTGTCTGACTGGGTCTGTGGACTCAATCCCCTCAAGTTTGGTTAGAAGTTCAATTTCGCGGTCAAGTTTTTCTTTGGCCTTTTCGTCGGTTTCAATTTCCCCCGGGGTTACCGACTCAAAAACGTCAATTCCCTCACCAAGCAGTTTTTCATAAAGTTCGTCGAGTTCCACAATTCTTTCCTCTGCATCAGGGAAAACTTCCAGTATTTCCTCCTGGGTAAGAAACCCTTGTTCACGGCCTTTTTTAATTAAATCGAGTACTGGTTTACGAATCATATTTATTTCGGCTCACTTAGAATTATACCGCCACGATCCCCCCGATCCAACTTTGAAAGTAGAGTGGCGAGGTTGTTGAATTCATTTTGAGCCTTAAGAAGCTTTTCTTTCTCACCCTTTTCCTCTAAATTTCGGATCACTAGTCCCAAAGATTTCAAATCGTCTTTGACCCTTAGTATTTTAAGCTCTTTTTGAACTAAATCAAGCTCCTTTTTTGCTTCATCGGGTTTGTCGGCAAAATCTCCATTATCTGTAAGCACCATACGGGAAAAACCGTCAAAAAGCTCCCGGGGAAGAACTTTACCGAAATCTGATGAATTAAATGTTTTATGTTTGGAGCTGTAGATCAGATATTCTTCCAAAATCCTACTATTTAATGGTGTCAGGATTGATTCCGCTAAAGAGTCTGACTTGAGAATTTCGGGATTAGAACCAAAGGCCAGAGTCAGAAGTCTTTCTTCAAGAAGTTCTCTTCTACTTTGCCCCCGCAGAGTCTCAACAGCAGCCGGACCCGAAGCCTTATCCGGAGAGGCGATTTTGCCAATTTCCTCAGTTACCGCCTCAAGAGGAACTCCCAATTTCTGGGCGGTAACATTGGCATAATGCGCCTGAACAATTTTGTCATCTATTTCGGCTAGGATAGGAGAGAGTTCTTTGGAAATCTTAGCCTTATCCGCTCCGCTCCCGGAATCAAATCTCGCGAAAACAGAATCAATCAGAAAGTCCCAAACCCCTTCCGCGTTTATTAAATCTTTTTTATAACTCTCAATGTCGCCCCTTGCCGCCTCGTCTGGATCTTTGAATTTAGTCAGTTTTGCAACTTTGACTTCAACTCCAAGTTTTGAGGCAATGGACAAACCTCGCCTGGAAGCTGCATCCCCCGCCATATCGCTATCAAGCGCCAAAATAAATTTAGGGGCAAAGCGTGATAAAAGTCTAACTTGATCCTCTGTAAGAGCAGATCCTTTGATAGCAACCACATTTTTGATTCCGGCCTGGTATGAGGAAATTACATCAAGTTCCCCTTCAACTACAATTGCCACCTTTTTCTTTTTGATGAAACCTCTTGTTAAGTTCAATCCGAAAAGAACGCTGCTTTTGTGGTAAATCGGGGTTTCGGGAGAATTTATATATTTCCCGGTCTCCCGGGTGTCCCACGGCAAAACTCTGCCTGCAAATCCCACAGAATTCCCCCTATGATCAAAAAGCGGAAAAATAACACGGCCGTTAAACCTATCATAAAGATTTGGACCGCGGACAATTCCAATCCCCGCTCTTTCAACTTCCTGTGGAGTAAATTTTTTCTTGTCCACCAAGAATTTCTTGAAAATTACGGGGTTGTCCGGGGAATAACCCAAACGGAATTCCTCAATAGTCGACTTCTTAAGCCCCCTATCTTTAAGTAAATATTCCAGGGCTTTTTTACCAATTGGATGGTTTAAAAGTAAATAATTGTAAAAACGCGCAGTAAGGGTATTAATCTCAATTAATTTTTCCTTCTCCGAAGATTCTCCTCCGCTAAACTTTTGAAGCTTAACTCCGGCTTTTTCCGCCAGAAACCTTAGGGCCTCGCCAAATTCCATACCCTCGTATTTTTCCAGGAAAGCAAAAACGTCTCCCGCTTCATTACAGCCAAAGCATTTAAAAATCTGGAGTTCCGGAGAAACCATAAATGAAGCCGTTTTTTCTCCGTGGAAAGGACAATTTGCTTTGTAATTCCGTCCCGCCTTTTTAAGCTCAATTTTCTCCCCGATTACAGAAACAATATCGGTCCTGCTTTTAACCTCATCAACCTGGTTATTCATAGCCTCTCGATTTTACCACACGACCCGAAGAAAAGATGAAGCTAAACCTCGAAATCCAAAATCAGTGGCAGGTGGTCGGAAATCTCGTTATATGGCACCTCAAAGTTCTTGACTGTAACCTCAGAGGAAACGAAGCAATAGTCGGCAAAATACTGAACATTATCGAATTGTTTCCAGGACAATTTGTTTCTCGTGTTTTTAACTCCAAAATCTCTAATCAGATTTCTATACCCCACTTCTTCAAACATTCTTACACTCTTTGTGTCGGGGTAAAGATTAAAATCTCCCCCGATTATTTTTGGACCCTTTTTATCTTTGAATAGTTTAATAATTTTTTGAGATTGACGAAGTCTTGCCGGAGTATCGAGTTTGTGCCCCGGCCTTGCCTTGCCGTGAATATTACCAAGATGGATGGTTTTGCTACCAAATTTCAGGCTATAGTATTCCACAAATCCGACATCATTGATGACATTTCTATAAACATCAAGTTTGCTGGAGTCTTTAATACTGAAGCCCTTCTTAAGAAAAACCGCCTGGCCGTAAAGATGACTGGAAAGTTCAACTTTGTTTTCTGTCGTATAAACTCCCTTAAAATCGGGAAGCAAACTTTCTAGTTTGAAAAACCAGATAGGATCAACTTCTGTAAAGCAAAAAATATCCGCCTCTAAAGATTGGTCTTTTATAAACTTATGGAGCTTGCTTCCAACCTTCCCATACCAGGAATTAAGAAAAATTATCCTCATTATTTATCCTGGGCCAACTTTTTGGCTTCTTTTAAAAATGCTAAATCTCTTTCTTGAATAAACTTTCCTTCATAATTCTCGGGGTTATCTTTCTCTAATTGCAAAATTGCTTCATCTAGCGACAACCACACGTGTTTAAAACCTTCTTCAATCTCACTTTTTTCGAAGCTTGGATTCCCTTTAGACAAAATCTTACCGAAATAGCAGTATGAAGTTTGCTTTAGATTAAACTCTGATCGAAACTCGATTATCTTTCCGATTTCACTACCCACCTCAAATTTGCTTCCAACTTCTTCCTTTACTTCCCTTTTGAGAGCCTCAATTTTGTCCTCGCCATTCTCAATCCCTCCGCCAGGTAGTTTGTGATAGTTATATTTAGAAACAAAGAGAAGAGGGATGAGATTATTTTGATCAAATAAAACCGCCCGCGAAGCTCCCCTTACTTTGGCATCAGCCGTAACTTCCTTATCTTTAATGATTTTTAAAAGCTTCATAAATCGAGGGCGGAGAGGGAGGGATTTGAACCCTCGATAACCTTGCGGTTATACCCGGTTTCCAACCGAGCGCACTAGACCACTATGCGACCTCTCCAGAAGCTGTATTATACCAAAGTGGAGAGAATTTCTTTTGCTTTTTTCAGCATCTGCTTTTCCCCTCCAAACGAAAGCTTTTTATAAGCTGCGTCATAAGGAAGCCATAAGACTTCTGAGGTTTCGTTGTCAAAACCCTCCGGGAGGTCGCCCTTCCACTCCATGAGGAAGAAGGTCGCAAATTTTAAAATCTTGCCACGTTCGGGATGGTCAAAAAAATATTTTACCGTTCCGGTTTTCTCAATAATTTTTGCATCCACTCCCGCCTCTTCCCGGACCTCACGAAGAGCATTTTCCTTTAAGGACTGCTCATCCGCTTTAACTTTCCCTGAAGCCATTGGGCCGGGGGTATCGGGCCCGGCGTCATCAATCCAACCTTTGGGCATCATCCAATATTTTTTGGGGAAAAGGGAGCTTGGCATAGTGGATCTGACCAACCATTTATCGCCCTTGAAAACTATTCCCCCTGAAGAAAACTCTCTAATGATTTTCAACTTTGTGTGTTTTTTCCCACTCTTTTAAAACATTGTGCCCGGCTTTGAGCATCTCTTTTTCTCTCTTGGAATTCAACTTCTTGAGAGCATCACTATATTCAATCCACTTAAAAACTTCAAAACCAATCATTTCCGAAGGGCCGCCTTTTTGGAGCATTAAATAATAATAAAATTTCTGAGGAATTGATTTGCCGTTTACAATTGTAGTCGAATTATATCTACCGGCTTCCTCCAGTACTCTTGCACTCATTCCACCCTGTTCAGAAACCATTCGAATCGCGCCCCGTACCGAAGATTCTCCTTTTCTGACCATTACCTTAGCAATCTCCCAGCCTTTTCCATCTCTCCCCTGAACCACAAAAAACTGCCTTTTTCCACGGAAATCTCTAAAAAGGATTGCTCCCCCTACTGAAATTTGTGGATTTACTTTTGTATTCATATTTTTATTAATGCGAGCGGAGGGTACAGGATTTGAACCTGTGTAGGGTTTCCCCTCGGGTTTTCGAAACCCGTGCAATTGGCCGCTATGCGAACCCTCCATGCTTACCTCCTCAAGTGTGCCTGGGGTGATTCGAACACCCAACCTCAACCTCCGCAAGGTCGCGCTCTATCCAGTTAAGCTACAGGCACAATTCTCTTTGCTATATGACTCGCAACCTCCAGAACCTCGAATCTTAAATTCTCGCTATAATACTTTATAAAACAGATTCCTGCAAAGTTTTCCCTAAACTTTTTTGTTTTGCTTCTCTCTTTCATATATATTTTACCAAATTTAGATTCGGAAATCTGCAACAGATCCGACCAAAACTTTCTAGATTTACCAACATCGTGATATGAATGCAGGTGTAGTCTTACTCTAAGTTTACTCTCATCAATTTTATATACCTTCCTAAGCATTGTTAAAAATAACAAGGCCAGACGGGGGTCCGTATTGGCAAAAATGATCTGACCTCTTCCCTTCGAACCCTCTGCCCAGTAAAGCATAGAGAGCATCGATTTTAGGTAAGTCACGTTTTTAATGGGGAAGAGAGATACTTCTTTCTTTACCCGCGCGGTTATAGCTTCTAGTCTTTCTACCCGCTCACGTTTAATGGCTATTGTGGCTAGTTTCTGTATACGCTTCATGTGCAACCTCATATCTGAAGCAGTAATATAACCAGGCCTTTTCATTCCACCAATCCAGGTAAACAAAGTACTCCTTGAAACGCCAAGTTTTTTAACTATGGCTCCGTAAGAAAGATTCTGTTTTCTTAAAAGCCTAGCTTGATTTTTAATTTCATCAGGCCATTTGGAGTTTCTCGAACGAGGATTGTTATTCACTAGAACCAGTGTACTGCAGTTCGATCAAAAAAATCAACTATTCCCAGGCAGCTTCCCCGCAAACCAACCGGTAAGTTTATCCAGGTTCGAGGCAGGAACCTCTTCGTAAGGGATAAAGGCAGAAATCTCCTTCTTCAAGGAATCTTTAATATCCGCCTTTATTACCATCTCGATCCTTCCGGGGATAGCTAGCGTCTCCAAAATCAAAAGCTCGCTATCAAATCTTTTCCCGAACCAAAACCTGTTAAACATCCCCCAAGGAGTTAGTTTTCCTGAAACCTTTACTCCTTTACTCGTAATTTTATATTCGATATTTTCCGGCTCTACCGTTGATAAAACGTAATATAAAAATACTAAAGAAATAATTAAAAGTACCGGCATAATTCCCTCAGCTAGAAAAAGTACCAGGCTCACAATTCCTGCAATCGCGAATGTAGTTACATAAAACTGCCTGTCCCGCCTTTTAAAAGGCCTACTTGGCGCCGTCCATGTAACCAGATCTTTTTCCGGCTCACGCCTGACAACTACAGCCTGCGGTTCTTCATTTAATGTGCTTTGGGCAGCCTCCATAACAAGCGTATTATACCTCAAAATTTGGTATAATGGCAGGGTTTGTAGGGAGGATGACTCAGACGGCCACGAGAGCGGTTCGCTAAACCGCAACCCTTTACCGGGTTAACAGGTTCAACTCCTGTATCCTCCGCACTGGAGGGTGGGCGGGACGGTAACGCGTTGGTCTTGAAAACCAATGAGCGAAAGCTCTAACAGGTTCGACCCCTGTACCCTCCGCAGATTATCTTGCGATGGTTAGCCCCCAGACTTTTTCTACTCCCCCCCGTTTCGAGACTTCAGCGGCTTCCATTAATGTTGAGCCGGTCGTAAAAACATCATCAAACAAGATAACCGAATTCTGAAGCTGAAACCCGGGAGTTACGACGAAGGCGTCTTTCAGGTTCAGTTTACGAGCATCACCACTAAGCTCTGTTTGAGAAGTCGTCGATTTTTGTTTTATCAGTAAATCAGGCACAAATTTCCACCCTTTTGCGGCGGAAACCGCCCTCCCGATTAGATCTGATTGGTTAAAACCCCGGAAATTCTGCCTATACCAGTGAATCGGAATCGGCACCACAACCGAAGAATGTGGAATAATAAAATCTCCTTGAGAGAGGTATTTTACAAAAACATTGGAAATTTCCCGACCAACCTCCAGAGAATACTTGTATTTCAAGGCTAAAATGGCTTTTCTTATGACTCCTTCATATTCCCAAATTGAGATAAGTCCGTCCAAACCAAACTTTCTCCTGCATTTAATGTGAGTAGCACCGTCAATCGAGGTCTTCTCGCAATAAGGACAAATTGGCTTAACTAGCCTGACTTTTGTCAAACAATCGGGACAAATGTAAATTCCTCCCTTACTGCAGCCAAGACAACTTTTAGGAAAAACGAGATCAAGTACACCCATGGGGTACAATATGAGTATATGCGTATATTTAATAAACGTGCCAGATTTGAGTACGAACTCTCGGGTGAAGGGGTTGAGGCCGGAATTTCCCTTAAAGGTGCCGAGGCCAAATCTATTCGTGAAGGACGGGGCGACCTTTCCCAGTCATTCGCCAAAATAATCGGAAATGAGATATTCCTGGTAAACGCCAATATCCCGGCTCAGGGCCTCGCAAATTATGATTCCACTAGGACGAGAAAGCTTCTTTTGCACCATCAGGAGATCCTCTCACTTGCCACCAAGATGAAGCAGAAAAAGTTGCAAATCGTGCCTATCCGGATGTATAATAAGCGACGCTTAATCAAGGTATATCTTGAGCTTGGGAAGCCCAAGCGCAAGTTCGAGAAAAAGGAGGCTATTAAGCGCCACGACATAGACCGAGACATACAAAAGGAGTTTAAGGGTTCGATTTAAGTCGGGGACGATCGGTTTCGACGGGAGGCACTTTAAAAAGACTGCAAGCCAAGTTTGACCGACACTTGTAAAAAAGGGGTCAAAAATAAATGCTGAACCGCAAGGTCTAGCTGTAGCCTACGCTTAAAAAACGTTTTTAGACTACTGTTCTCCGGACATGTTTCCTAATCATTCCGGAAGAGCATAAACCTATTGGGATGCTGTTATCAATTTCTGACCTAAAGCTGATAATTTAAGATAAATAGGCCTTACTTTGAGATTTCTTGTTGGTTAGATAAGCTCAAAGGAAAATTTAAAACCAAACAAGCTTGTAGTAGTCTTTTGAGGTTACTTTCGGACGCGGGTTCGATTCCCGCCGTCTCCACCAAGTTATAAGTGCTTGATCTCGATTGAGAAGAGTTTGTCTCCTGTTAAAAGTATTATTTTCTTCAACGATTCAGAAACAACCAAGTTGGTTGCATCTCCTATTTGGCCTCCTGTATATTGAGCTTTATAACCGCCTTTTTTATCTGTTACAACCACACGCTTCCCCGCGCGGTCCAAAAGATAAATATATTGATTATCGGGATCGGCGTAGACCGCATCGATTTTGCCAATTTCAGGAATGGCACCTGTTACACTAAATCCTTGAGGGCTTCCTAAACTAAACTTTTGAATTTTGGAATTCGGGAAAAGAACGTAAATTGATCCGTCTATCGTCCAAGCGCTGGCATCGGAAAAATCAACCTTTGTACTACTACTTAACCAATCCTGCCTACTTCCAAAAGTGTTTCCGCTTCCCGCAAAACGGTAGATAGCGTTTCCGGATTTATCCATTACATAGATGTTGCCCGCAAAAGCTTTTATTAAGGCTTCCCCGCCCCAACCCTTTTCAATCAATTTCGTTTTAGTACTCCCCACTTCATAGACTCCGTCTCCGGCCAAGACAAAGGCCCTGTCTTCATACGATGCCATATCTTGGGCTTCGTCAATAACTGATGGCCCCGCAACAACTTTACTTTTCTTGTTTTCGACAGCCACACTCACGATTCTCTTTCCTCCCTTGTCCAAAATAAAAATATTTCCCCCGGAAGAGGAAATTGCATCTCCCCTAAATCCCGATGACAGAAGCGATAGATCCAAAAAAAGTTCTGTTGAGATTTCATACTCTCCCAGTATCGCCCCCCGGCTCGTTTCAATTTTCTTACTTAGCTCGGAAACCCTTGCGTCCTTAACATTCATTGCCTGAATTTCTTTAAGTTTTGCTTGACTTGATGTAAAGAGTTCGCGGGATTTTTCAGGACTGACGCTTGCAAGGCCAATTGCCTCATCCACTTCCCGTTCCGCCTGGCTTAGAATTCCTTGATATTTAGATTTCAAGTCGTTGATTTTTTTCTGCCTTACTCCAAATCCAATACTTACGGCTAAAATCAAAAGTAAGACCATTGCAACCGAAAATGTAAGTTTTTTGCTTTGAGATGTGATTTCATCCTCGACATTATTTTTTATATAAATTCCCCTTTGGGGCAATCTTTTGCCTAATTTTTCAAGAATCCCAAATACTTTTTTGCTCCAGGTCCCGGCTTGATTTGGAACAACGGCTTGGGGAAGTGTCACCTTCGCTTCTTGAGGTTCCTCCATAAAAACTGCTTCACCTGAAAATCTAATAATAACAGCTCCCAAACTTCCAGGAATCCCCTCCCCATGAACCATTGGAGCAAAAGTTTCAATTGCTGCCGCCGGGCTTTCAGAGGTAAGTCCCGCTTTAATTACACCCGTTGGAATTTTTGAAAATAGACTGCTTGTAGCAATTAATATTGTATCTCCCGGTTTAGGATAGCCGGACGCCGATATTACCCCACCCTCGGCGCTTTCAAGAATTGTGGCCATTGCCCCCTCACGGCAAATAACAACCCTGCTTCCGCCGCCAGCAGCCGAATAGACAACATCTCCGACAAGGGCACAGGCTGCAATTTCCACATCTCCCCAGGAATCTTTAAATTCTTTGGCAACTTTCTCAACAGCGCTTTTAAGAACTACAAAACTTGAGGCCTCACTGCTTCCGTAATATTCTTCGTGAAGCCTTCCTAAGAGTTCTCTACCTGCGGTTACTGCCGCAACTCCCTCCTCTATTCTTTTGGTTGCGATCACTGCAAAAAGGCGGCCCCTGAGGGAAAGCTTGGCGGGATCTTCCGGGGCAAATTCATGTACCTGAGCCCAGCCACTCTCTCCGGGAGTCGCCGTCAGCTTGGAACTTACCGTATTAAGCATTCTTCTTAGAGAACAATTATGGCAGCCACAAAAACAAAAATGGCAAAAAGGAGGTGGGCGTAGGCAATTAATTTTATCCAAAATTCCGGACCAACTTCGATTGTGGCGATCATTAAACCAACCTGTTTAACAATAACAAGCGCAAAAACAACGTAAATACCAAGACCGATTAGAGCAAAGATTTTTGCTATAAGAAGCGTTGTTATATTCAAAAACATACTACCTTACCCTCCCTTCAATTTTTTCCTGCTCTTCTTCAACCCTCAGTCCCCTAAGAATCTTTGCTACCTGGTCTGGATGGGGAACTGCCTCAAATTCAATCCTCGGTACCTCGGATGCTGTTTGCAGAAGTATATCTCCGTAATTGAATATGGTTCTAACAACTCCCCCCATAGCAACCGTAACGTCCTGAATTTGATCAATGTTGGCCTCGCTGATCTCCCTATAAATCAAATTAACAAAATCTACGTCAAAAATTCTCTCATCCGTAATCACATAAACGCTAAAAAACCAGTCCAAGAAAGATTCAAATGTATAAGCGATCGTGATTAAATACCAACCCAAAACCGCTATAAACTGAAAGTTCTCGGGAAGAAAAGCAATTATCGGAAATCTATCAAGAACCATTGGTGCCAGTACCATTAAAATCGATACCAAAATCCAACCGACATTGGTAATTGGGTGACGGCGCAAAAAAAGAATTATTTTCTCTTTCGAGTCTTTTGCCACAAACTTTATCTCGTCCGGATAGTAGCAATAAGAGGAAAGAGGATTGTGATTGTGAAGACCATACTTTTCAATATTCTTGGGTTTACTATGACCCGATGGGGGGTTAATCTCTATATTCTTAGTCTCTGAAACAAATACGTCAGGCATTACAAGACGATTCTATCATTTTGAAGTAAAAAACTAAAATTTAAAGGTCAAATTTACCTTTTCTCTATATTGAAAAGTGGACCAACTATTTGGATACTAGCAGGAGCACGAAGATTAAAATATGTTTTAAAATCCTGTCCATCAAAACTTCTACCATCAATTGTAACTGTTGTAGTTTTACCGCTCCCAAAATCAGCGCTTATAGAAACACTTGAGACATTTTCAAACGGTGTTATTCCCCTGCTTGATAGTTCACTTTTAACGCGCCCGGCATCCCAAGTATCGACGCCGTCTGGGTTTGGCTTATCAATCTGCACAAGATGTTTTTGTGTTGAGCCGTCAGCTTTTGCAAGAAGAATAACATTTGCTATATCCGCAACTTCATCCGGCTTGAGCCAGGCGGTTTTATTGTATTGACTACGCGATCCCCAATCGCAATAGAATGTTGGCGATGATTTATCGTAAGCATTATTAAAAAGATCGGAAAATCCCCCAATTCCCCCAGTTGAATCAATCAATCTTTTTGTCCAAGCCGTACCCGACCAACCGATATCCGCAGATGTATATGCATATCCACCATGAGTTGAGGAAAACCATGCCGTAACAGGTTTTCCTCCATTCGTAAGGACGATTCCGCGAGTTGCGTCAACTGCAGATTGCCAGGCACCGTCATTTAATTCTCTTTTGACAACCTGGCACTTTTGACTAGGACATATGGATTGTGCCCCATTGTTTGTATACGAAAGCGCATAAGACCGCGCAGCGATTGCCTGTGCTTTTAGTGCCTCCGGACTCCAACTGGTTGGCATTTCATAAACATGCTTTACATAATCCTCAATATTCCAGCTATCATTAAATGATTGCCCGAACTCATTCGTACCGGAAACTCTAATCGTTATTCCAGTGTTATACCCACTTGTCACATCGGCGTTATAATAAGCTTTAAGAATTTGTTCATAGTTTTGCCCGGCTTCTGACCTGCCTTTAGCTCCAAACTGATTCATTCCAATCCTGTTCGGAACACCAAACGTAAAGAATGCAAATGATGGACTAAATCCCGGACTTTTGAAAGGATTAATATCGCTTGAGCAACCACCTTTCATATTGTAGGCGGATCGGGAAAGTCCTAATGATTCAAGTTTTTGAGCAATAAATGCTTGTTGCTTTGCAGAAAGAGACGCAAGGTATGTCTCCACTTTTGCAACTTCGACTCCGAGAAATTTTGCTTTTTCATCCAAATTGGCTTTGGATGCATCCAGAGAAATTTTCGTCTTTTCGAGTGAATCCTTATCCGCTCTAAGTTTCCGAGTATCTTCAGCATATTGTTCTATTGATTTCCTGTCCTCTTCTGCCGCCTTTTGTCTGAAGGTTATTTCTCTGAATGCACTCGAGGCGCTATCTGAAAAAAGAAATGGAGTTATTGGATCATACAGCCTGAGAAATGTATAGTGTTTTTTTGCTTTTTCTCCAAAAATTTCTTCGGTAAATGCAATATCTTCCTCTCTATTTACAATATCTGTCCCTATCCGTTTAAGCTGGGATAAAATGCCGTCTATTTTTTTCTTTAATGAGAATATTTGACTATTAAGACCGGCTAAATCTTTTTTATTTTTTTCGTGCGCCGGGGCCAAGGCCGCAATTTCTGCACTTATCTTATCTGCACAATACTGCGCATTTTCAGCATTAAGTTTCTGGCTAGGATCATCGCAGTTTAGTTCTGCGTGTGCCGCCTTAATGGATAATGACCAATAACCAAGGACCAATAAAATTCCGATTAAGAGAATTTTTAGTTTCATGCACTTAATTATAACAGTAGGCTGTGGTAAAATTTTGATTGGTTATGAAGAAAAAAATATTTTTGGTTTTA
>Ga0209518_1000203_pt1 | contig 80768 bp, 79 predicted proteins | sample RifGroB1_FD_183993 | JGI IMG/M metagenome (GOLD analysis project Ga0209518, IMG submission 183993) | Groundwater microbial communities from Rifle, Colorado, USA - Groundwater B1 (SPAdes) (version 2) | ecosystem: Environmental > Aquatic > Deep subsurface > Groundwater | place: Rifle, Colorado... | reverse complement strand
CACACTCTGGAAGATTTCAGAGAAGCCCTTGGACAATACATGCCGTATTATAATAACGAGCGTCTGCACATGGGAATCAATTACCAAACTCCCCTTGAAGTGTTGCGAAGGTGCTGAATACTAAACGGCTTTTAAATATGGCTTAAATAAAAAAGAAAAGGGCCAGACGACAAGTCGTCCGGCCCACTCACACTATGTTCTTCTGGCGGCCTCGACGGAAGCAATGACACCCCCACCGAGTACGTTCGGCTTGGCCTCCTTGATAGCCTCAGCCATCGCGACTTGCCCCCCGACGGGGTGCGCTCCCCAGGCCTCAACTTCAGCCCGGACACCGGCCGCGCGGTTCTGTCTTTCCTGCCGCTCCCCATCGCCGCGCTTGGCAGCGGCCTCCGCCTCTCGCTCGGCGATGCCGACCGCCCGGATGGCGTTGAGCATCGCCTCGTCTTTGTCGCCTGAAACGAGATCGAACTCGACGAACCGCGCATCGATTATCTCGATGCCAAAAAGGTAACGTAGTCCGGTTTCAGCCATGCCGTCGGGTCCGGCCAGACTCAAGGACTTGATCTCCGTAGTCACGAGAGCGCTGGTTCTCGCCTGCTGCTCCTGCCGGAGGTCCTCGACCCGTTTGTCGCTGACGTACCTCCGGAACCTTCCTTGCACAGCGGCGGTCGTCTGGGCTTCCCAGCCGCCGGCGAAGAAGAACGCCTTCACCGGGTTCACGACTTGCGCCGTGAACACGATGATAGCGTCGACTGGAAAGTTGTCTGCGGTCTCCGCCGCTTGGACTTCCACCGCCATATTGTAGCGGAAGAAGATTGAAGGACCGGGACGGGTCTTCGAGACAATTCCAAACTCGGTCGAGTTCGGCTTCTGTTCCCATTTGTCATGCTTCACCTCGCGGTAAAGCAGATAGCGGAAGAAGCCAACCCAGGCGACACCGAGACTCTCAAGGTAGCCAGTCATTCTTTCGAGCCTCTCGGGAGACACTCGGAACTCGTGACTCTCGGCGTCGTACTCATGATCTAGTACGGACTCGAGGAGTCCATAGAATGGCCCGGTCTTTGACCCGCGGACGAGAATGTACATCTCGCCAGGCGGGGGTAGGGTTCGGAGTGGACTCCACCAAGAGTCCACACCGCCAAGAGCGATGACGGCTCTCGGGATGAGCAACTCGACGATGATGGCAACTAGTGCCATCATCACCGCCAACACAACAATCGCGAAGAGCCAAATCATGTTGATCTCCCTGCGCCGCGTAGGCGCTCTGAAAGTAGTGTGAGATTGTCTACAGTCTACCCTAATTATACAACATGTGTCTATGAAATGCAAGAGCAACCGGTAAATCTCTCCGGGTGTTATAATGTCAGGACTTACAAATTTATTTAAACTATATGAACACAGACATCATCTTTTTTATTGGCAGACTCTTGCTCGGCGGCTTCCTGCTTTTCAACGCCTACAATCACTTGTTCAAGACTAAAGATTTGACCGCCTATACCGAGTCAAAAAAAGTTCCGATGGCGAAAGTGGCGGTCATTGTCTCCGGTCTCTTACTTCTCTTCGGTGGCTACACTATTATCACCGGAGTGCGTGTGATATATGGTATCGCTGCTTTGGCACTCTTTTTCATTCCGGTTTCTTTTACCATGCACGCTTTTTGGAAAGAAGAAGGACAAGCGCGGATGATGGACCAAGTCCAGTTTATGAAAAACTCGGCGATTCTCGGCGCAATCTTAATGCTTCTTGCCATCCCGACCCCTTGGCCAATGTCACTCGGGTCTTGATTGCCCCCTGTTGACGTTTAGAAAGCTCATGGTAGATTATTAGAGGACAGTTTGTACTTTGTCCGATCTCCTTAACCCCTACCGATGGAGGTGCCGCTTATGCCTACTGGTATGCCTACTGGCCCCCTGTTTCTTACCATCAATGGCCGAGACGAGAACGGTGTGCAGAACCCATGGAGCGTCCTCATAGTCGAGGCACTCCAGCAGCACGATGGATACAATGCCATCGTGCTGAAGTCGCCGGCCGGAAGAGAGTCGATAGCGCAAGGCACGCTGGTGGTGCCGCTCTATGACTTCAACTTCGGCATCAACAGATGGTCTCCGCGGCCGAAGAATGCCCGGGGAACGCCTGGCTGGGCGCAGACGCTCTCGAGCAGCTCGTGCGTCGCAGTCGGACGGCGGTGTGTGGTCTCCCCGGAAGTCGCAGAGAGGGCGGCGCGCCAGATTGCCACCCTCTTTCTGCGGGAGTCCTCCAGGAATGAGGGACAGTATCCGTGGGGAGAATACCCATGGGGGCCCGCGCCCTCCCGAGTGCGAAGCCGCCGTGGGCTGGGCGTTCGCCCGCGCCCCGAAGCGCGGTCGCATCTGGCGCTGTAGCGCCATCGCCGGCTGGCACCCTCGGGTGCCAGCCGGCCTTTTCTTTTTTATGTTTGTTTAAGATTTGCCGTCTGTTTTAGCCAATGGCATGCCGATGCGTACTGGTACTTTCTTGATAATTTCGATAATTTTATCGTGGTCATCGACGATGTGAAAAAGATTGAGGTCTTCGGGCATGACGGCACCGCGACTAAGCTGTTCTCTCTCCATGAACCCTTTAAGTTCGTTCCAGAATTCAGAGCCGACACAAATTAAAGGCACACCAGCAATTTTTTTCGTCTGGATGAGAGTCAGGATTTCAAAAAATTCGTCAAGAGTGCCAAAGCCGCCGGGAAAAAATATAAATGCCTCGGCCGAGAAGGACAGGAAGACTTTACGCACAAAAAAATAATAAGAAGCGAATGATTGGGTGATGTACTTGTTTGTCACCTGTCCGTCCGGGAGTTTGATTAAGAGTCCGAGTGAATTACCACCCGCCTCATACGCGCCTCGGTTAGCCGCTTCCATGATACCGGGACCACCACCGGAGAAGATGGAGCAACCAAGTTCCTTGACTATGCGCGAGGCAAGTAGCCGAGCGCTCGCATAATAAGGATTATCCTCTCTGAACTGGTTGGCGCCGAAGAAGGTGACTGACTTCGGATAATCTTCGAGAAATTTGAATCCTCCTGTGAACTCCTTCGAGATTGCCGAGACTCGCTTCAAAGCGAGCTTTTGCATTTCTTTCCGGCTTAAGGTTAGGATATTTTTAGTTGATTCTTTCATGGCGCTATCATATCATATAGCGAGTACGCCTATAAAGTATTTGAAAAAATATGAAAAATCTGAACAAAAATCAATGGATTGCCGTATCTCTAAGCCTAGCTTTCTTAACTTATCTTTTGTTTGCTGATACCATCATGACTCTCTTTAACCCACTTCCCGTTCCTGCTGATAACTTAGACGCTCAAGCGCCACAGACTGGTGTAGTGACGAGAGAAGTGGTTGTAGGAGACGGTCCTTTGGCTCTGCCCGGCGACACTATAACCGTGCATTACGTGGGGACTCTCTCTGATGGCAAGGTCTTCGACAGCTCTCTTGATAGGAATACTCCATTTAGCTTTACCCTCGGGGTAGGACAGGTCATCCGCGGTTGGGATGAAGGCTTCTCCGGTATGCGTGTTGGAGGCAAGCGTATTTTGATTATCGCTCCGGACTATGGTTACGGTGATCAAGGAATAGGAACTATCCCACCCGACTCGACTCTTATCTTCGAAGTTGAACTCTTAGATGTCGAGAAACCTGCATCACGCTAATCTCCTTGTCGGCACCCCGGAGGAAGCAGAATCGTACTTACGCTCACTCTGCGATAGTCTGGATATTAAGCTTGCCAATAATCCTGACTTTTTCGCTTTCAGGACGGAGACTTTCGGTATTGATGAAGCCCGGGAATTAAGATTATTATCCACGCGCAAATCCATAACCAGCAGGAAGATTTTTCTTATTACTCCTATGCGTTTGACGCTCGAGGCACAAAACGCTCTACTCAAGACGTTCGAGGACCCGTCTCCCGATACTCTTTTTTTTCTTGCCGTAAGAGAAGAGGGTCTTGTTGTGTCAACCCTGCGTTCTCGCATGCAGGCCATCCGCATACACGGAAACAACGCCTCCATGAGTGCGGAGGCGGAGAAATTTCTTTCTCTTTCTATCAAGAATCGCCTCTTGTTTGCAAAGTCGTTTGCCGATGAAGAAAAGAATCTGTCGGTTTTTCTGGACGATCTTCTGTGCCTGTTGAGGAAACAAAGTGGAATGCAAAAGTCTTTGGAGAAGGTCTACAACATAAAACGCTCGATCGGAGACTCTATCACTATACCGCGTCTAGTCCTCGAGCATCTATCCTTAGTGTTATAATAACTCGATGGCGTACGATTTTAGAGAATTCAAGCATGCAGGGGCTTCGGTACTCGATTGGCTTAAAAAGGAATATGCCAGTATTAGTACCAATCAAGCTAACCCCAGTGTTCTTGACGCAGTTTCCGTCGAAGTCTATGGCTCGTATATGCCTATCAATCAAATATCCTCTGTTCTTGGCACGGGGCCAAAATCTCTACTTATTACTCCTTGGGATAGCAGTGTAGCGTCTAATATTGATAGAGCTATCAGAGAGTCAAATCTTGGTCTGTCGGTTTCGCTCGATGCTCAAGGGGTGCGCGTTGTCTTTCCAGAGCTAACCAGTGAGCGTAGAATTTTACTCACAAAATTAGTAAAAGAGAAACTTGAAGAGGCGCGTATTAAAATGCGCACGGAACGCGAGAAAAGTCTCGATGACCTCGATGGTAAAGAGAAAGATGGCAGTTTAAGCAAGGATGATAAATTTAGGCTCAAAAATGAGTTACAGAAACTGGTCGATGATACCAACCGAGAACTTGAAGCATTAGCTCTTAAGAAAGAGAAAGAGATTCTAGAATAATTTTATTGTGTCAATTATCATATTCATAATTATTTTAAGCGCGCTTATTATTGTCCATGAACTTGGGCATTTTCTGGTTGCCAAGAGATTCGGTATTCGAGTGGATGAGTTCGGTCTCGGTTTCCCGCCTCGCATAACAAAACTTTTTACCTGGAAAGGCACGCCGTTTACCCTCAATTGGTTGCCGTTTGGTGGTTTTGTAAAAATCTTTGGAGAAAATCCCGTGGACAAAATCGCGGACTTGGTTACTGATAACTTCCAGTCCAAAAATCGAGGTATCCAAGCATCTGTGTTAGTTGCGGGCGTAGTTGGAAATTTCCTCTTCGCTTGGCTTCTAATCTCGCTTGGATTTATAGCTGGCTTGCCCGCGCCGGACAATCTCTCCCTTCCAGTTGAGAATACTCGCACGGTTATCACTACTGTCTTGCCTCTATCTCCAGCAGCTACTGCCGGACTGAAGTCTGGAGACGTCATTGTATCGCTTTCAAGAGGTGAAATTCCTTCCGAGCTGGCGCCAGAAGCTCTCTCTCTTTTTATCGCTCGATCAGTAGAACCCATCACTTTTACGGTGGAGAGGGGAGGGGAAATTTCGACGAAAGTTGTGGCGCCAGAAGAAAGTATTATAAAAGACAGACTAGCTGTGGGTATCTCTATGGATGTCATAGGTATAGTTAAACTGCCACCTCACAAAGCTCTATGGTATGGACTCAAAACTACCTCCGAACTTACTTTATTAACTGGTCAAGCGATTGGGACCTTTATCTTTGAAGCTCTTGGCGGTAGAGCTGATCTCGCCAGTGTAACGGGGCCGGTCGGGATTGTGGGTATGGTTGGTGATGTACGCGAACTGGGTCTTACTTATCTCCTAACTTTCACCGCGCTTCTCTCTATTAATCTCACTATCATCAATCTCTTGCCTCTCCCGGCGCTTGATGGCGGTCGTCTATTTTTTATCGGTATTGAGGGAGTTACTCGTCGCTCTATTCCCCCGCGGATTTTCAATATGTTAAACACAGTCGGCTTTGCTCTGCTCATTCTTCTAATGTTGGTTATCACTGTCCAAGACGTCCGCAACATTTTCTAGCCAAGTTGATATATTTATAATAAGACAGTATTCTCTTGCTAGATTGAAGAGAGGAGGCAAGAGAATGAAGATTTGGCGGGATCCAATGTTCGACAAGCTCGAGGCTGACTTAGGACGAAAGGAGAGGAGATTCTTCACACGGACAAGAATCGCAAAAATTCTTGAGTGGTGGGGTCTGCGCTGTAGCAGATGCGGCAAATGGCGCAAATGTTCTCATGTACCGTAGGCAGCGGATCTGCCTAACCCCGCCCCGAGTGGCGATGGAAACCCTCCGTCAGCTGTATCGGCGGCGGGTTTTCTGTATAATGGGGCGATAATGCGACAGAGCAAGCTTTTTACTAAGACACGTCGAGAGGCACCTAAAGATGAAGAGGCAAAAAACGCCAAACTTCTTATCCGAGGTGGTTTTATTCACAAGGAGCTTGCCGGTGTTTATTCATACCTGCCCCTGGGATTGCGAGTTCTGGAAAAAATAAAAAATATCATCAGGGAAGAGATGAACGCGCTCGACGGTCAGGAAATCATCATGACGGCGCTCCAGCGTAAGGAGCTCTGGCAGGAAACTGACAGATGGGACGATGAAAAAGTTGATGTCTGGTTTAAATCGCAGTTAAAGAACGGAGCGGAAGTCGGCTTCGGTTGGTCGCACGAGGAACCCATTACAGACATGATGAAAAATCATATCGCGAGCTATCGCGATTTACCGATCTTTGTCTACCAATTTCAGACGAAGCTGCGTAACGAGCTCCGCACCAAAAGTGGCATTATACGCGGGCGTGAATTTGTGATGAAAGATATGTATACATATGTCACAGACGAGACGGAGCATAAGAGAATATATGATGCTATTACTGCCTCTTACGTGAACATTTTCAATAGAATAGGTCTTGGCGACAGGACCTTTCTTACTTTTGCTTCCGGAGGCGCCTTCACCCGGTTCAGTCATGAGTTCCAGACGATTATAGATACTGGCGAGGATACCATCTATCTTGATCGTGAGAAGAAAATTGCTGTAAATAAAGAAGTGCTCAACGATGAGGTACTAAAGGAACTCGGGCTTGTTCGTGGAGCACTGGAAGAAGCGACTACGGCGGAAGTCGGTAATATCTTCAGTTTCGGCGGCTCAAAGTCAAAACAACTTGGGCTTTATTTCAAAGATGAAAAGGGGGAATCAAAGCCGGTGATACTGGGTTCTTACGGCATCGGAATCACTCGACTTATGGGCGTCACAGTGGAAGCCCTCTCAGATGAGAAAGGTATTGTCTGGCCAAAGGAGATTTCGCCCTTTCAAGTCCACTTACTTGCCCTGGGCCCGTCGAATGGGCTTTCTTATGCAGATGAAGTATATAAAACTCTTACTTCGCGGGGGATTGAAGTGCTCTATGACGACCGCGATTTACGCGCTGGAGAAAAGTTTGCTGATGCCGATCTCATCGGTATCCCCATGCACATAGTGATAGGAGAAAAGGCTCTCGCATCAAAGAAATTAGAAATTAAAGATCGAGCTAGTGGTGAGAGCAAAGAATTGACTTTAGAGCAGCTTATTAAAGAACTCGAAAGCTGATGAAATTTCCCGGCCTAAAAAACTTTCGCAGACTTTTTTCCCATGATGTTGGTATCGACCTCGGTACGGCTAACACTCTTGTATATCTCCGTGGCAGAGGGATTGTGATTAATGAACCGTCGGTAGTGGCAATCAACCAAAAAACTGGCCAGGTTGTTGCCATCGGTACCGAGGCCAGGGCAATGCTTGGTCGTACCCCGAGTCATATTCTGGCTATTAAACCTTTAGTTGACGGCGTAATCTCTGACTTCGAGATTACCGAAGAGATGATTAGCTATCTGTTAAGTAGGGCTATTGCAGGTTCGAATAAAATCTTCAGTCCGAGAGTGGTTGTCGGTGTGCCATCAGGCATAACTAATGTGGAAATTCGCGCCGTACGCGATGCAACTTCTAATGCTGGCGCTGGAGAAGTGCATATCATCGAGGAACCAATGGCGGCTGCCATCGGTATGCGTCTGCCTGTACACGATCCTGTCGGCAATATGGTCATAGATATCGGTGGCGGTACTTCTGATATCGCCATTATCTCACTTGGAGGGGTGGTTCGATCCAAGAATCTGCGCATTGCCGGGGACAAGTTTAATTCGGATATCATCGCTCATGTTAGAAACCAGTTCAAAATTCTTCTGGGAGAAAAGACGGCCGAGATGGTCAAGATTTCTATCGGCTCGGTTCTACCCACACACGCCCCGCTTGAAATGCCAGTCAAGGGACGTGACTTAGTATCGGGTCTGCCTAAAGAAATAATTCTTACCGATACGGACATCCGCGATGCCCTTTCTCAATCGGTTGAAAGTCTTATTGAAACTATTAGAGAAGTGCTTGAATCTACCCCGCCTGAAATTCTTAGTGACATCATGAATAGAGGAGTTTATCTCTCTGGCGGGGGTGCTTTAATAAAGGGTCTTGCCGAGCTTATCGAAAGCGAGATTAACATACCAGTGCACGTGGCCGCCGACCCGCTTACGGCTGTCGCGCGCGGCACGGGCATTATCCTTGAAGATTTAGAGAGTTTCAAGGATATACTGATAAAAAATGAAGGTGAACTACCTCCCAAAAAATAGATTAAGACGCCCATATCTTAGACGAATACTCGTTCTCGTGGCAATCTTCATATCCGGGGCAGTCGTCTTTTCTTTTTTTGATGCGGCTATTATTTCAATCGTTTCTCCTATCTGGAAGGCAAAGAATATAATTACTACGGGGAGTGAAATTCCATCTATATTAAAGGAACAAACTCAAGAAAATATTCTCCTTGAATTAGTAGGCCGGAAACAGAAAGCCAATATGGTAGTGGCGTCTGTGTTGACTCGGCCCCCACAGACACCCTACGATGTCATTGTGATTGATGCTGGTTTGAATGAATCTATAACCATTGGCTCTGAAGTGTCATTGCCAGAAGGGCCAATCTTGGGAGTAGTCTCTGAAGTTTTCTCCAAGAGCGCCAAGGTGAAGCTCTTCTCCGCCAGCGGGGAGGAAACAAACGCAGTTTTGGAGAGGAACAACGTGCCTGTAATACTTATCGGCATCGGTGGAGGCAACTTCAGATTGGCTCTCCCGCGCGATATAGCGATTGAGAAGGGGGATAGAATTCTCTCTTCCGACATCGCTTCACGTCCCTTGGCCACTGTGGCAGATGTAAGTGTCCGGCCAACCGATTCATTTAAAGAAGTGTTGGCTAAAAGCCCAACCAATATCTTTGCCCTAAGATTCGTATTTGTCGCGCCATGATCCCGTTAGAAGTCCCATAAATATGCAAACTGGATATTTTATAATTATGAGAGTTATAAGCCTTAACTTCTAACGGGATGACCCGTCGTATCCTCTGCTCTGTAGTCATACTTGCCTCCATCCTATTCTTACCATACTGGATCTATATCCCGGTCTTGTTTGTCGGTACCATTCTTTTCCCGTTTTTCTGGGAAGGAATTTTCTTAGCGTTTTTGATTGATGCTATTCATGGCAGTGGGATGGGAGTTTTTCCCTCGCTTATCTCTCCTCTCACACTCTCTGTTCTCATTGTGCTTGTCGCTCTTCTCTACATTCGAGAGAGACTAAGATCTTATGTTTAAAAGACTCCTGCGCAAAATGAAGAAACGAAAGTATCAAGATATTAATCCTGAAGATATTTTTCTTGATTCCACCAATTTACCAGGCTTTGAGGAGCACCGTTTTGAAGGCAGGATAGAGAGGCCGATGGGTCGAGAGACCTTTCTCATTTTAAAGATCGTTTTGGGAGTGATAGTTCTTGCTTTAATTTCGAGACTTTGGGTCTTAGAAATTAATCTTGGTTCTACCTATGTGCAAATTTCGGAAAATAATCGTCTGGAACGGACTCTCATATTCGCGAATAGAGGTGTGATTTATGACAGGGGCATGCGCGAGTTGGCTACCAATGCTGTTAAGGATGAGAATAGTGATTTTGCTGGCCGGCTTTACGCTCCCATCAAGGGCCTTGCACACGTGGTCGGCTATCTTAAGTATCCTCTCTCTGATCGTTCTGGTGCCTACTATGAAGAGTATTATAACGGTCGTGATGGTGTTGAACGTTCTTACGATTATCTACTTCAAGGGCAGAACGGTTTGAAATTAAGAGAAACTAATGTATTGGGCGAAGTGACTTCGGAGTCAGTGGTAGAGAAGGCAATCGATGGCAATCCCATCGTCCTCTCTATCGATGCTCGTCTGACAGAAGTTTTATACGAAGCCATTGAGTCTCTAGCTAAGGATAGGGGTTTCCTAGGCGGAGCGGCTGTGCTCTTGGATGTCCGGACTGGTGAGATTGTCGCACTGACGAGCTTCCCAGGGTACGACCAGAATATGCTCACGGCTGGTAGAGACCAAGTTGCCTTAAATCTTTTAATTAATAATCCATCCAAGCCATTTCTCAATCGTGCTATAGGTGGACTCTACACTCCGGGCTCTATTTTAAAGCCCATTATTGCCCTAGCGGCTCTTAACGAAAAATTAATTTCTCCCACCAAACAAATTTTAAGTACCGGCTCGATTACGGTTAAAAATCCGTATGATCCATCCAAGCCTTCTATTTTTAAAGATTGGAAAGCTCACGGCTGGACGGATATGAGGGAGGCACTCGCTGTTTCTTCAGACACATATTTCTATTCTATCGGTGGTGGCTTCGGAGATCAGAAAGGTTTGGGCATAACCGCCTTGGACAGATATTTCCAGCTCTTCGCTTTGACGGAGAAGACAGGAATTGAGCTTCTCGGCGAAGTAGAAGGAGTTATCCCCACTCCGGAGTGGAAGAAGGAAAAGTTTGGCGGCGAGATTTGGCGTCTGGGTGACACTTATATTACAGCCATTGGTCAGTACGGCACGCAGATTACTCCTCTTAATGCGGTAAGGTTCATTTCTGCCATTGCTAATGGTGGTAACGTGTTGAGACCGTCGCTTCTCTTAGGAGGTAACCCGGAGCCGGTGGAACGTACTATTCAGTTTAGTGATGAAAATTGGAAAGTTGTGCGCGAAGGCATGAGAGAGGGTGTCACCCACGGCACCTCGGTTGGTCTCAATGTGCCGTATGTCAAGGCCGCTGCTAAAACCGGCACGGCAGAAGTCGGCTCTGGCAAACTTTTTGTTCATTCTTGGTCAGTTGGATTCTTTCCATTTGAAAATCCTAAATATGCCTGGGCGGTTGTAATGGAGAAGGGGCCGAGTTCAAACACTCTCGGGGCTACGTCAGTTGTCCGCCGACTTTTCGACTGGATGAGCGTTAATACTCCGGAGTATTTCGAGTAACCTGCCCTGCCATGGCGGGATTGATTTTTGGGGGATAGTAAGATATGATTCTTGCAATAAAAAATAATTCGACTTCATGCACGCAAGCGAAGATTATCTGACCAAAGAGAAGTTTAAGGAGCTTGAAAAGGAACTCGGGCATCTCAAAACGGTGAAGCGCAAAGAGGTTGCAGAAGCCCTGGAGTATGCCAAATCTTTGGGGGATTTATCCGAGAACCAGGAATATCAAGAGGCGCGCGACAGCCAAGCAATATTGGAGGACCGTATTAATCGTCTCGAGGTCATTTTGAAGTCAGCCAAAATTGTCTCTACTCCAAGTACCAGTCTGGTGATGGTCGGCTCCGTTGTGACTCTGGAAAAGATGGACGACCCCTTGATAAAGCTCGGGGCAAGCAAGTCCCGCAGATCTTTCAGTATGGTCGGTTCTGAAGAAGCTGATGCCGCTAACGGCAAAATCTCTGTGCATTCTCCTTTGGGTCTCGCCGCTACAGGCAAATCAAAAGGCGAAGCATTCTCCTTTGAGACTCCTAGTGGTATAATGTCGTATAAGATTATCGACATTAAGTAATGGCATCTATAGAAAAAGGCCCCAAAAACGAAGTATCATGGGCCACAGCGGCGGCAGATCAGATTATTTCTGCGCATCCTGATACTCGATTATATACGGTTGCTGCAGGTATCAGTCCGTCTGGGGTAGTGCACTTCGGCAATTTTCGCGATGTCGTCACGTCGCATCTGGTACGGGAAGCTCTTAAGAAAAAGGGTAAAAATGCGCGTCTTATTTTTTCCTGGGACAACTTTGACCGTTTCCGCAAAGTGCCTCTGGGAGTTCCAGAGTCGTTTATCGAACATATAGGCAAACCCCTTTCCAAGATTCCTGATCCTTTAGGTAAGCTTGCTTCGTATACTGAACGGTTTCAAAAGCCTTTCGTTGAAGCAATGGAACGGCTCGGTATTGAGATAGAATACCGTGACCAAACTGCACTTTATGAAAGCGGGGTTTATGATGAGATGATGCTTCGTGCCCTTAGGGAGCGTTATAAAATTGCCGATATCTTGCTCTCTTTCATGAGTGACAAGGCTAAGGGGGAGAAAGGCCTTGACCCTGTCGCTTATCGAGATAATTATTATCCGATTGCAGTATACTCTCGTTTTACCGGCAAGGATATGACAAAGATTATTAACTATGACGGTGGTTCAGAGATTACTTATCTATGCGTGGAAACCGGTAAAGAAGATAAAGTTGATCTAACCAAAGAGCATATCGCGAAACTTGCCTGGAAGATTGATTGGCCGATGCGCTGGAAGTATGAACAAGTTTACTTTGAGCCAGGCGGACACGACCATGCTTCTCCGGGAGGAAGCTATGATGTATCGTCTAAAGTGTCTAAAGAAATTTTTGGCTACGCCTCGCCACTTTTTATTGAATATAAATTTGTTGGTATTCAAGGCTTGGGGGCGAAGATGTCTGGTTCCAAGGGGAATGCCGTCTCTCCATTGGAACTTCTCGATATTTACGAACCCCAATTGCTCAAATGGCTATATTTCAGGAAATCGCCGGACCAGTCATTTGAGCTTGCATTCAATACTGATATTTATCGCCAATATGATGAGTATGATGCGGAACATTCGGAAGAGGGTGCGATTCCATTCCGTCAGGCGGTAGGTTTCGGGCAGGTTGTGCAATGGCAAGAGGATAAATTACAGACGATATTTAAAGCTCTTGGACTGAATTATAGTTCCGGAAGCATTACTCGAAGACTTCCTCTCGCAAAGAATTGGCTCGTAAAATACAACCCAGAAGAGGTAATAGTACTCAGTAAAACGGTAAACAAAGAATATTCGTCTACTATGACTGATACGCGTAAAGATCAGATAACGCGACTTCACACAGAATTGAAGAAAAATAAAGAAGCAACTATTAAAGAATTAGAAATGCTAGTTTATGATATTCCAAAATCTCCGAACTTGAGTGAGGAAGAACTAAAAAAGGAACAGCGCGCATTTTTCAAAGATGTTTATAATTTGCTCATAAGCAAGGATACCGGACCGCGTCTTAGCACATTTTTGTGGGCAGTGGATAGAGAACAGGCACTTAAATTACTTAACTTTTAACAGTTTATTTTCTTTCTTTTATTTCTTGCTTGAGCTTGGAGATAAGTTCTTCGACCTCAAGTTGTCCTAGATTACCGGAATCGCGACTTTCAAGAGTGACTTTGCCTTCCCCAACCTCTTTGTCTCCGATGACTAACATATAAGGCACTTTTTCAGTTTTGGCATTTCTGATTTTTTTCCCCAAGCTTTCGTTTGAATCGTCCACTTCTACTCTAATATTTTCTGCTCTTAATTTTTTAAAAACTTCCTTGGCGTATTCAAAATGAGCCTCCCCGATGGGTAAAACTTTTACTTGAATTGGTGAAAGCCAGAGAGGAAACTTACCACCGCAATGTTCGATAAGAACAGACAGGAAGCGTTCAAAAGAACCCATGATCGCGGCATGAATCATAACTATACGTTCGTCTTCACCTTTTTCATTGACACAAGTTAAATCAAAACGTTCAGGCATATTTACATCAAGTTGAATGGTTGCAACTTGCCACTCGCGACCGAGTGAATCATTAGTCATAAAGTCTAGTTTGGGTGCGTAGAAAGCTGCTTCGCCGGGTGCCTCATGATATTCAGTTTTATTTGCCCTAGCGACTTTTCTGAGGATGGTTTCCGCTTCCCCCCATAATTCCTGGTTTCCTAAGTATTTTTCTGGCTGTTCTGGGTCGCGAAGCGAAAGACGCAGACGGAGGTTCATCCCAAACGCTTGATAAAAAATATGCACAATATCCCAAATTTTCTGTATCTCTTCTTCCGCTTGTTCTATACGGCAGAAGACGTGGGCATCATCTTGAGTAAAAGCTCGCACTCTAGAAAGACCATTAAGTTCTCCTGATTGTTCGTCCCTGTAACACATTGTCGAGTTTGCATATCTCTGCGGGAGTTCGCGATAGCTCCATGGCTTCCGCGCATATATCTGAGTGTGATGAGGACAGTTCATAGGTTTAAGGGCGAGCTCATCTCCCTCGCGGGTAGTAATACGGAAAAGATCATCTCTAAACTTATCCCAATGTCCGCTCTTCTCATACAAATCTTTCTTGGAGATATGAGGAATCTCTACCTTCTCATACCCACGCTCTTTACGTAATTCCCAAACGAAATCGTCTAAGAGATTGCGTAGTAACGTGCCTTTAGGAGTCCAAAGTGGTAAACCGCTACCCACGAGGTCAGAGAAAGTGAATAAATCTAGCTCTCTGCCCAATCGACGATGATCGTTCTGTTCTTCCATGTTGTTTTATCTTACAGCGCCCTTATCTTCTCGGCAATAAAGGAAGTCTCGCCTTTACGTTTCGAGACTTTACCTTTAATAGCGATGCAGGTTTCCGGTTGGATGAAAGAGCGAAATTCGTTGAGAATTCTTGGAAAGATTGCCACCTCAATAATGCCAGATAAATCAGCCAGACGCATGAAGACCATACGCTCATTCCCCTTGGTTAGAACATCGCGCACTTCCTCGACTATGCCCGCGATAACAGTAGTATCACCTTCCCGCAAGTCGGGAAGCTTTTCGATATTAATTTGGAGTGTCAGAAGTTTATCTTTATATGCTTCAAGTGGATGGCCAGAGATATAGAGACCGAGAAGTTCTTTCTCCCACAGTAGTTTATCCTTTTGTGTAGCGATTGGAGCGTCAAGGAGACGTAGACCCGGTAGGGTGGAAGTGTCAGACATCAGGCCAAAGAGAGAGTCTTGATTATTGGGCGCTCTCATTCTTTCACGATGATATTCGAGCAGATTGTCAATGTTGGAAAGTAGTCTGCCGCGTTCGCCAAATTCATCGAGAGCCCCACACTTTATAAGTGATTCAAGAGATTTTTTATTCAAGTTTTTATCCTTAACGCGGTCGAGGAAGTCAGCTAGATCTTTGAACTTGCCGTTAAGTTTTCTTTCGGTGGTGATGGCGCTCGAAATTCCTTGTCCAAAGTTTTTTATTGTAGTTAGACCGAAACGTATTTTATACGGTTTTTCATTTACCACCGTAAATTGAGAAAAACTCTCGTTAATAGATGGAGGTAGGACTTCTATCCCCATGCGCTTACATTCTTTAATCATGACACCTATTTTCTCTACGTCGCCGGATTCCGCCGTAAGTACGGCGGACATATAAATGGCGGGAAAATTCGCTTTCAAGTAAGCCGTGATGTAAGCCACATGACCGTAACTTGCCGCATGGGCTTTGTTGAAACCATATCCCTGGAATGGTTCAAATAGTTTCCAGAGTTCCTCAGACTTGTCTTTACTCATACCGCCGTGCTTCTCGCAACCTTTAACGAAGCTGATATGCTGCTTTCTCATCTCCTCCGGAATTTTTTTACCGACGGCTTTGCGGAATTTATCTATATCGCCCCAAGAATAACCCGCCACTTCAAGAGCTGTCATAAGAAGGTCATCTTGATAGACCAACACGCCGTAAGTAGTATCTAGAAAATCTTTCATCTTGGGATGAAGATAAGTAATGGGTCTCGTGCCGTGTTTTCTTGCAATGTATTCCCTGATGTTGTCCATTGGTCCGGGACGATAGAGGGCGACCATGACATTAATGTCATGAATAGTATTTGGCTTTAGTTCCATGAGAGCGCGCGTCATGCCGTCACCATTGAGCTGGAATGTTCCTTCGGTTTCTCCGCGGGTGAGCATTTCAAAAGTCTTCTTATTGTCAATAGGTATTTTCTCTATCGTAATTTTTTTGCCTTCAATCTTTTCAATACGGACTAGAGTTTCAGCAATAATGGCAAGATTTCTAATGCCCAAAAAATCGAATTTTAAAAGTCCTACAGTCATCTCTCCACCAGCATTGGGATCCAGAGAGTACATGTCGTATTGGGTGATAATTTTCTTTTCACCCTTGGTGTCATACTGTAGTGGAGTGTATTCGACGAGCGGTTTTGGTGAAATGACCACTCCTGCGGCATGCACAGAGACGTGGCGTGCATTACCTTCAATTTTCTTTGCCATTTCAATGATGGTCTTGGTGTCAGCATCTTCCTCGTAAAGCTTTTTGAGATCAGGATTTTCCTTCATAGCTCGATCGAGAGTCATGGGGAATCCTTGTGCTCCCATCGGAATAAGTTTGGCAATTTGATCGCCTAGGGTATAAGAGAAACCGAGAGCTCTAGTCACATCACGCACAGCCCCACGGGCCATCATAGTGCCGAAGGTGCCTATTTGGGCCACGTGGTCAGCACCGTATTTGTGGCGGGCATATTCAATTAACTCATCTCGTCTATCATCGGCGATATCAAGGTCGATATCTGGCGGTGATGGTCGGTCTGGGTTGAGAAAGCGCTCAAAGGGCAGAGCATACTTAATGGGGTCAATAGTAGTAATGCCTGAAAGATAGGTAACCATTGAACCTGCCGCCGAGCCTCTTGTGTTTGTTAAGATACCGTGATTGTGCGCATAACGTAGAAGGTCGGCGGCAACCAAGAAGTATGGAGCGTAACCCTTATCCGTTATAATTTTTAGTTCATACTCAATTCGCTCTATTATTTCAGAAGTTTTATTTAGTTTTTTCTTCTCGAGTCCGGAGTAGACAATTATGCGCAGTTCCTCGTTGTACGACTTGCCGCTTTCTACCACATAGTTCGGGAATACCCACTTGCCGAGCTCGAGTTCCACATTGCATCTATCAGCAATCTTGACTGTATTCTCAATAGCTTCAGGAAAGTTCCTGAAATCTTCTTTGGCTTGATCTGCGGAGATAAAGGAGCGATCCACTTCTTTATTGAAAGTGTGATTCTCGCGCAACTGTCCTTGAATGGAAACGAGAGTATCAAGAACGGGTCTGTCAGCTGGTTCTAAATAGTGGACATCATAGATAGCTACTATATTTTCGTCCTTCTTTTTTAAATTCGGTAAGCTTTGGGGAGTGACTCCAAGATAAAATCTTTCTCCAAAGATCTCTCGATACCATTTTGACTCCCCGCCCGACTCGCCTGCGGCGAAGCCGTGGCGGGCGGGCGTAGAAATTGCGATCAAGCCATCATTGTATTTTTCCAAAAGTTCACGATCTATGCGTGGTTTATAGTAGAATCCTTCAAGATACGAATCAGTAACCAGTTTGAGTAAATTTAGATATCCAGCATTATTTTCCGCAAGTAAAATAAGTCGATCTCGTTCATTATCAACTCTGGCTTCCTTGTCTTTTCTTGTTCGACGGGCTACATAGAAATCAACTCCGATTATCGGTTTAATCTCTTGTTCCCGGCATTCTTTATAGAATTCTATGGCGCCGTAAAGGTTGCCAGAATCAGTCAGGGCGAGTGCTTTCATGTCCGAGAGTCTGGCTTTCTTGACGAGGTCTGGAATTTTTGGCAAAGCTTCGAGGAGGGAGTAATGACTGTGGGTATGGAGATGCACGAATCGAGACATGCGGGTATTATAATGTATAAAATGCGATATGTCGTAGGCATCGATGAAGCAGGCAGAGGGCCGCTAGCCGGACCAGTGGCGGTGGGAGCAGTTTCGATTCCGTTAAGCTTTAATAAACTCTTTTTCAAGAGTATTAAAGATTCAAAGAAGCTCTCTCCTAGTGATAGAGAATTGTGGTTTGCTTTGGCTCTCGAGGCTCGTAAAGAAGGTGCTCTAGATTTTGCCGTCTCGCTTGTCTCGGAAAAAGTCATAGACCGGAAAGGTATTTCCTACGCCATCAGACTCGGTATTAAAAGAAGTCTTTTAGCTCTCGGTGTGTCAGAGGATTCCCAAGTATATCTTGACGGAGGTATAAAGGCACCGGAGCAGTTTAGACATCAACTCACGGTCATAAAAGGGGATGAAAAGATTCCAATTATTTCACTCGCTTCCATAGTGGCAAAAGTGATACGTGACAAGAAAATGGTCGGACTCTCAAAAAAGTTTCCAGAATTTAATTTTGATATGCATAAGGGTTATGGCACTAGTCTGCATCGGCAAGCCATCCGAAAATTTGGCTCTACAGTTATTCACCGTCAGAGCTTTTTGAAGCATTTGACAAGACGTAAGTAAGTGTAGTATAATAAGAGGTAGAAAAGGAGGTTCCTATGCATTTTGCATGCGCGGTCATCTGCCGCCAAACACGAGAGGGAATGGAAGCACTAGTCGTTAATTCAGTCTCAACCGACCCGAGGACAGGACGGAAAAGCGAAGTCCAGATTAAGTTCCCGGGCGGGATGCAAAAAGGTTCAGAGGAACCGTTTAACACAATGAGAAGGGAGGTTTTGGAGGAGACCGGACTCAAGGTCGAGCGTGGCAGGGAAGTCTACAAAGCACCATCCCCGTCGGACCCGAAGCTCATTCAGTTCGGGTATTTAGTCGAAATTGATGACTGCTCGGGGCGCTTACGCGATCAAAAGCCCATCGTGGACGGCGATACCGTCCTGTCACAGCTCCGATGGGTTGACTTGCGGGTTATAAGAAGAGGCGGACTCTTCCCTACCCACCACGGAGTGTTTCTGGCGGCTCTCAGGGATCTGTACCTTTAGCCCCGCACCAGAGCTTGCGCTCGGTGCGGGGCTTTTCATTTATGAATTTAGATGCTAGAGTGAGACCATGACAGTACGAATGAGACATACGAGGTCTCATACCCAAAATAGGCGCTCTCACCAAGCGTTAGCCAAGCCCACTCTCTCGAAGGATGAGTTGGGCAATTTTCATCTACGGCACAGACTTTCGAAAGTAAGTGGTACTTATCGCGGTAGAAAAATTATTGATTTAACAGCTAAACTTGAGAAAAAAGCGAAAAAATTAAATAAATAATAGTTCTTTTGTTCTTTATGTCAAACCGACACCTATCGAGGTCAATCATTCTCCAAACTCTGTTTGAGTGGGATTTTCCCTCGACAAGCTCGGGACAAGCGAGAGTAGAAGAGATTTATCCTGTTTTTGAAAAAAATATTCGAGAATTCGCGCCGGGTACGAATGACAGGCCGTTTATGGACCATCTCTTAAGGCAGGTGCTTGAGAAGAAGAGAGACCTAGACATTTTGATAGAAAAAGCGGCGCCAGACTGGCCGATTGATAAAATTTCTGTCGTCGATAGGAATATCCTACGTATCGGCCTGGCTGAACTCCTGTTCGCGGATCGCCAGGAAGTGCCGCCCAAAGTAGCTATCAACGAGGCTATCGAGCTTGCCAAGACTTTTGGCGGAGAGACTTCCGGCAGATTTATTAACGGAGTACTCGGCGCTGTCTACAAGGAGATGGGCGAGCCGGGTAAATTTGATGTGCCGAAAGCCAAGAAAAAATACGGCAATGTGCCAATGGATAAACTCCCCGTCATACGTATGGCTGGGGCTGTTGTCTACGCTCGGCATGAAAGCAATATTTACTTGGCATTAGTGCATGATGTCTTCGGTCACTGGACTCTGACCAAAGGCAAACTTGAAGGTAACGAAAGTGAAGAAAATGGCATCAGTCGAGAGGCTCAAGAGGAGCTTGGTGTGCCGATAACTATTATCGAGAAGTTGGGAGAGAACTCATATTCGACTTATCATCCGGAACAGGGTAAGATTCTCAAAAAGGTCGTTTACTTCCTTGCTGAAGCGCCATACCAAGAACTTACTCTGGAGAAGAAGGAGGAGCAGGGGGGACTGGATGACGTGCGCTGGTTCAAACTTGCTGACATCTTAGACCTAAATTTTTATGATGATATCTTACCTATTGTGACTAAAGCCATAAAGATACTGGCGGAGAATAAAGTAAATAAATGAATTTCGAGAAATTTGAAGAGAGGGCAGGGGTGACCTTTAGAGACAAGAGCCTCTTGAAGCAGGCTTTCACCCATCGCTCGTATATAAACGAGAACCGAGGCTCTGCCTTAGAACACAACGAGCGCTTGGAGTTTCTTGGCGATGCCGTCTTGGAATTGGTCATCACCGACTATCTTTACGGGCGTCTTAAGGGTTCGACTGAAGGAGAGTTGACCTCGCTACGCTCGGCCTTGGTCAATGCCGATACTTGCTCTCTGGTGGCGCAGACGCTTGGTGCTAATGATTTTCTCCTTCTCTCCCGGGGTGAATCTAAAGATACTGGTCGAGCACGCCAATATATTCTCGCCAATACCCTAGAAGCTATTATCGGCGCCATCTATATTGACCAAGGATATGAGATTGCCAAAAATTTCATTCTTGCCCATGTGGCGCCGTTAATTGAAGATATTTTGAAAGGCGGCGATTGGATAGATGCCAAAAGTCTTTTTCAAGAGAAAGCTCAGGAGCACACGGGACTAACCCCCATTTATAAGACTATACGTGAATCAGGACCCGACCACGATAAACACTTCACTGTGTCTGTCTCTGTCGGTGAGGAATCGTATGGTGAGGGAGAAGGTAAGTCTAAGCAAGACGCGGAGCAAGAAGCTGCCCGAGCGGCGCTTGATTCCAAAGGTTGGAAGTAGTTCGACTATGCTCACTACAAGTAATATGCATTTAAAGTCGATAGAACTTTTGGGATTTAAGTCTTTTGCTAAAAAGAATACTTTCGAATTCAACTCGTCAATATCAGCCGTCGTCGGGCCGAACGGCTCGGGTAAGTCCAATATCGCTGAAGCCTTCCGTTTTGTACTCGGAGAGCAGTCAATCAAGAGTATGCGTGGCAAGCGTGGTGAAGATTTAATTTGGAATGGGGCTACTTCTGAGCCACGCGCCAACAGAGCTTCTGTAAAGGTCACTCTCGATAACACTCAAAAGATTTTTGATATAGATTTCCCGGAAGTTATCGTTGAGCGGGTAGTGCATCGCGACGGCCTGAACGAATACTCCATCAATGGTAGCGTCGTGCGCCTCAAGGACGTTTTAGAGCTCTTAGCACGGGCTCACATTGGTGCCTCTGGCCATCACATTATTTCTCAGGGCGAAGCCGATAAAATTCTTAGCGCCAGTCCCAAGGATAGAAAGAGCATGGTTGAGGACGCACTAGGATTGAGACTCTTTCAATACAAACGGCTGGAAAGTGAACGCAAGCTTCAGAAAACTTTCGAAAATATTACACAGGTCGAGGCTCTGCGTAAAGAAATCGCCCCTCATCTGAAGTTTCTTGGGAAGCAAGTTGAGAAGCTTGAAAAGACAGAGAGTATGCGCGGGGAACTTGTAACACTTGCAACAGAGTACTTTAAACGAGAAGATATCTACGTTTCCTTTTCTCGAGCCAAACTTTTATCAGAAAGGAAACCCCTTAATGAGACTCTTGAGAAACTTTCCAAAGAGTCGAAAAATGCCAAAAGAGTAATCGAGCTGGAATCTGGGTTAAGCGCGGTCCGGAAACATAGGGATGATTTGACGAGAGAACTTGGCAAGCTCGAAGGGTTTATCATGGCCGAGGAGAGAGTGATAGAGAATGAAAAAAGACTCTTAGTTTCTGACGAATTTAAAACTGTTCGACTTAAGGATGTAGAGAACTTGTATGAAGAGGTCAGTCTACTCTCTGTTGTTACTGAAGTTATTAGTAAGCTTGGAAATTTCATCAAGGATAGGAAACATAGCACAGACTCAAGACTGATTGGAGAGGCACAAACGAAAATAGGCGAGCTGAAAAAAAGCCAAGTGGAGCTAGAAAAGTCTCTTAAGATTGCCAGAGAAAAAGAGCAAGAAATAACTGATGCGGAGAAAGCTGTCTTCCGTATCATGTCAGAAGAGAATGAATTGATTTCAAAATTGAATCTCTTAAAGGCCCAAGAGGACAAACTTAATTTAGAGGAAGAAGAATTTAAGCGTGATCTTAGTGAAGTTGAACATTTTGTCGGTACAAGTGCACTTCACTTTAAGGATATCGATATCGGAGATGAGAAATTAGCGATGGAAGAAGATAGAAAGAAACAGCAAGAGAGGAAACATATGATTGAGAAATTTAAAATTCGTCTCGAAGACTCAAGTATTTCTGGTATGGAGGAGGTGCATAAAGAGTATAAAGATACTTCCGAACGTGACGCGTTTCTAGCGCGCGAATTGCTTGACCTTGATAAATCCGCCAAGACTCTCTCCGAGCTTATAAAGGAATTGGAAACACGCTTGGCGTCTGAATTTAGCTCTGGTCTGGAAAGCATCAATAAAGAGTTCGGCAAGCTCTTCGTCGCCATGTTCGGTGGGGGAGAAGCGAGTTTGGTTTTGACGAAAGAGGAAGCTGGATTGGATGGAGGAGAGAAGTTAGAGGAAGGCTTGGATATTAAAGTCAGTCTGCCTAAGAAAAAAATCCGTGGTCTAATGATGCTCTCCGGCGGGGAGCGAGCACTGACCTCTATTGCGCTTATCTTTGCAGTTTCTCAAGTTAATCCTCCGCCGTTTATTATCCTCGATGAAACGGATGCGGCACTCGACGAATCCAATTCTAAAAAATACGGAGATTTAGTCGAGATACTCTCCAAGCATTCCCAGCTTATTTTGATAACACACAATAGAGAAACAATGTCTCGCGCCGGCATTATCTACGGCGTCACCATGGGTTCAAACGGTATCTCTAAACTCCTTTCCATCTCTTTTGACAAAGCCGTTGAAGCTTCTAAATAGAAAAGGCCGGCGCTTTGTGGGCGTCGGTCTTGAGGGGTGGGGTAGATATTGACGGCTGGTTTGTGTTCGTCAATATCTACCCCGAATCTGTCCAGAGTATCCCTTTCGAGACGATGGCACGGGGGTACTGTGTTACTGTGCCGCGCCCTCTGGACCTATTAAGCAAGGGTGACACCTTGCCCAGTGCGGGATACATAGGCGGCCGCACGCCTTTCAGACTGACTTAGTCCGGGCAGAAGTCTAGCTCTTCTCGCCCGTTAGCAGACTTGAGGTCTGCAAGTCAATCCGGCCCGGGGGCAAAACCCGCAATGCTTCTGCGGAAGGCCCCCATCTACCCTACAGTATAGCATACCCAGTTTTATTGTCAAGCAAATTTGGTAATATGCACATACATATGGCGGTTTCTGGATAATATCCAGTAATGGCAATACATATGGCTAAATCAATAAAAGAAGAGAGATTGAGGTGGGTTCTCCCTATCGCATGTGGAGAAGCGAGATTGGTCGATGTGGCTAAAGTCTGTCCATACAGCAAAAGGAGTCTGGAGAGGTGGCTGGCTCAATCTAAGAAGCATGGAGACTGGTCTCTGGAACCGAAATCAACCGAACCCAAGACTCAACCTAATGAGACTCCCATCTGGATCAAGGAAAGAGTGATTGAAGTGAGAAAGAAGACCAAGAAGTGTGCCTTGAAAATCCATTGGCAGTTGGAGAAAGAAGGAATAGAAATACATCCAAGAACCATCGGAAAGATTCTTAAGAAAGAAAAACTGGTGCGCAAGTATCGGGTGAAGAAGATCAAATACAAATACCTGAGAGCTCTAAGGAAACCTGGAGAACTTATTGAAATTGATGTTAAATGGGTACCTGGACGTGTTGCAAACAAAAGATATTATCAATTCACGGCTATTGATACAGCTTCCCGGTGGAGGCATATGGAAGTCTTTGAGGAACAGAGTAATTTCTACTCAGTTCTCTTTCTAGAAAAGATAATTAATATATTCCCATACAAAATACAAGCAATAAAAACCGATAACGGATTTAATTTTACCAATCGATATCTTTCCTCGTACAGAAGAAGTGATCTAAGCGTAAAGACCATGCATGCTTTTGATGAAGTCTGCACAAAACACAACATCATTCACTATCTTATAGACCCAGGCAAACCAGCTCAGAATGGCACTGTTGAAAGAAGCCACCGAGAAGATCAAGAGAAGTTCTACGAGAAGCACAGATTCAGAGATGCCAGTGATTTGCAGAGAAAGCTACGCATATGGAATGATTACTATAACAATCTGGAGCACTGCGGATTGAACGGCAAGACACCGAATGAATTTCTTGCCAATTACAAGTTAATCAATCCGCCAAATGTGTGTACCTAAAACAATTTAAAGGAAAAATCAATTTTCTTTTGTTAAAGTCTAAAATATGCCTAAAAATAAGGGGTTTATGATAACTAGACAAAAACGAAATCCAAGGTCTTTCTTTCAGGGTCAGAGGCGACGAGTTTGACGCGGATTTTATCGCCCAGAGAATATTTCTTGCCGGTATTTTTTCCCACTATGGCATAAAGTTTCTCGTTGAGCTCATAGAAATCATCTTTCATATCGCGTAGTTTGACCATGCCTTCCGCTTTAGTATTAATCTCTTCAACATAGATTCCCCACTCCGAAACACCGGAAATAATAGCGTCAAACTCTTCGCCGATGTGTTCCTGCATATATTCCACTTGTTTGTATTTGATACTTGCTCGTTCGGCCTCTGCCGCCTCGAGTTCACGCTCACTCGAGTCATCACAGAGTCTCTGATATTTGATAATCTCATCCTGTTCAATTTGACCTTTCAGGAGGAAACGGAGGAGTAGACGGTGAACCATCAAGTCTGGGTAACGGCGGATAGGTGAGGTGAAATGAGTATAGTATTCGAAGGCCAATCCGAAATGGCCGATATTGGTAGTGGAGTAAATCGCTTTTGACATTGCTCTGACTGCCGCCGTTTTGATGAGCATCTCTGCCGGGGTGCCTCCAACCGAACGGAGCATTCGGGCAATATCTTCGCCGGTGGTTTCCCCGTCTTTGTTTTTAAGCTCGAAGCCGAGCGCTTTGACAAAGGTGGCGAGGTTCACAATTTTTTCTCTGTCGGGGGCGTCATGAATACGGTAGACAAAAGCGGCACGACTATTTTTGCCATTAGCGGCATACATATGAGTTGCCACTTCGCGATTAGCAAGTAGCATAAATTCTTCAATGAGTTTATGAGTATCTTTGCGCTCCTTTCTATACACTCGGATTGGTTTGCCCAGATCGTCAAGTTCGAATTTTACTTCCTCGGTTTCAAAATCAATAGCACCCTTCTTGAATCTCTCCTCCCGAAGCTTTTTGGCCAGCGTATTAAGAGTTTTTAGTTCTTCAACAAATATTCCCGTCCCCCTATCTATAATTTCCTGAGCTTCATCGTAAGTAAAGCGCTTGTCGGACTCTATGAGTGTCTTGCCGAACCAGCGTTCTTTGACTCTAGCTGCTTTGTCTATTACGAAGACGGCTGAGAAGGCGTATTTAGGTTCATTTGGATTGAGAGAGCAGAGGTCGTTTGATAGTACTTCCGGAAGCATTGGAATAGTGCGATCTACAAGATAGATGGAAGTGCCGCGCTTTTCTGCCTCACGATCAAGTTCAGTTTTTTCCATCACGAAGTGGGAAACGTCGGCAATGTGAATGCCTATCTCGTAATCGCTACTTGGCAGTATTTTAAAAGATAAAGCATCGTCAAAGTCTTTGGCATCCGCCGGGTCGATGGTAAAGGTGACTCTATCGCGGAAATCCTTACGATCTTGCAATTTATCCTCTTTTTCATATTTCTCTTTCCACATTTGTGCTTCTTTCTCAACTTCGATAGGGAAGTCAACCTCGAATCCGCTCTCGTAAACAATGCCGAGCATCTCGGCATTATGTTCGCCAGCTCGGCCAATGACCCGAATCACTTCTCCCTTAGGACTTTTTGATGGGTCTGGCCACTCTACAATCTTGACTTGAACCTTGTCGCCCTCTTTAGCATTTTTCACTTTTTCTTTCTGAACAAAAATATCTCGATACATGCGTTTATCATTTGGCACCAAGAAAAATCCCTCCCCTGCTTTCTCCAGAGCACCGACGAACTCTGTTTTATGGCGCTCTATTATTTCTATTACCCGAGCTTGTTTTCTGCCAAAGATTTCTTTCTGAAGTGGTTCAACCTTGACCTTGTCGCGGTTAAGAGCGGCATTAAGATTCTCCGGCTGGATTTCGAAATCTTCATCAGCGTCTGGGATAGGGAAGTAACCGACACCCTTGCCAGTGACATGAACAGTCCCTTCAAACATATTATTTTCTTCCTGTTTCAATTGCTGCATACTATATCAGATTTTGTTTACATTGAGCTTATCAAAATGTGGGCGGGAGAGGACTCGAACCTCCACTCCTTACGGAACCAGTTCCTAAAACTGGCGCGGCTACCATTACGCCACCCGCCCGATTATTGATTGTTGTGGTCACAAATATTTTGCTCGTCGTCACTCGCAAAATTTCTCGACCCCGACTCGGCTGTTTTGCAAGCTTGCAAAACATGCCTCCGTCTCGCACCAGCTACAAAAAATCAGCAGCAGTGCAGGTTTTTTGTAGCTGGTGCGCCCACGAGGATTCGAACCTCGGACCATCTCCTTAAGAGGGAGCCGCTCTACCAACTGAGCTATGGGCGCAAGTAAGCTAGAGTATCGCAAAAAAGCAACGATTTATCAATTATGATAATGTATAAATGTTTTGGCCTAGTGGCGAAGGGGTAACGCGGCTGTCTGCAAAACAGCTATACGCCGGTTCGAGTCCGACCTAGGCCTCCATCCCAGCGGTTTGACTGCTGGGTAATGTCCGGGTGGCGAAATAGGTATACGCGCGAGACTTAAAATCTCGTGACCGCAAGGTCGTGTGGGTTCGATGCCCACCCCGGGCACCATTGAGGAAATTGCAATTTCTATTTCAGAGCAGGTTCTTTGTTCGATACAATTGTACTGACATGGCTTGAGCGCGCGCTTCTTTTAATATCGAAAGTAAATTGGCTACCTTTTGCGTCGACCAAGACCGTACCCCCGGAAAGTACTTTATTGGATATCATCATGGAAGCTACCGGATTTAGGATTTTGTCCTGAATGAGACGTTTCAATGGTCTAGCTCCATACTGCGGGTTGTATCCTTCCGTGGCCAAGAGTTCCGATACTTGCTCTGTGACTGAAAGATTAATCTCCTTATCTCTAAGTCGCTTCTTGATAATGTCAATCTGAATATTGACTATTTCTTTTATGGCCGCTTTAGAGAGTATGTCAAAGATGATGATGTCATCGAGACGGTTGAGAAACTCGGGTCGAAAATGCTCTTTAAGAGTCGAAAGCACTTTTTCTTTTACATCCTCATAAGTCTCTTTCTCCCCGTTATGGAAACCGATAGTCTGCATCTTGTCTATGTATTGTGCCCCAATGTTAGAGGTCATGATGACAACCGTGTTTTTGAAATTAATGACTCTGCCCTTGGCGTCAGTGAGGCGGCCATTGTCAAGAATTGAGAGTAAAATGTTAAATACCTCTGGATGCGCTTTCTCAATCTCGTCGAAAAGTATTACTGAATACGGTCTGTGTCGCACGGACTCAGCGAAGCTCGAACCTTCTTCGAAACCGACATAACCCGGTGGCGCGCCGATTAATTTCGAGACGGAATGCTTCTCCATGAACTCGCTCATATCCACGCGGATGAGTGCCCGCTCGTCATCGAACATGAATTCCGCCAGTGCCTTGGTCAGCTCGGTCTTGCCCACACCGGTTGGACCGAGGAAGATGAAAGACCCGATAGGACGATTGGGGTCGGAGATGCCAGCGCGCGAACGCTTGACGGTGTCTGCAATTTTTTTGACAACCTCGTCTTGGCCCACGATGCGCTTCTTGAGAAACTCTTCCATTCTAGAGAGTTTGGCTGCTTCTTCTTCAAGCATTCTTGAGACCGGAATGCCGGTCCACCGACTAACCACAAGTGCGATATCGGGTGCGGTAATCTCTTCTTTCAAAATCCTTCTTGAACTTTGAAGTTTCTTAAGGCGTTTAGCTTTCACTTCCAGTTCTCTCTCCAGAGAAGGAATTTTGCCATAGCGAAGTTCTGCTGCTCGAGAAAGGTCAGCGCGCGCCTCTGCCGCGTCGGCCTCAAGACGCAGAGTCTCGAGAGTTTTTTTAATCTCTTTTATCTCTCCTACTGTTTCCTTCTCATTTTTCCACTTGAGTTCTATTTCACTAGTCTCTTCGCGCAAATCGGCAATCTCTTTGTCGATAACTTTCAGTCGGGCCTTCACCTTCGGGTTTCCGGTTTCTTTCTTTAGCGCTTCCTTCTCAATTTCAAGTTTCATAATCTTGGAGTGAGCCTCTTGAAGTACTGGCGGCATATTTTCGAGAGAAATTTTCAAAAACGATGCCGCTTCGTCTATAAGGTCTACCGATTTATCCGGTAAAAATCTATCGGTGATGTAGCGAGAGGAGAGATTGACGGCCGCTTGGATAGCGTCATCGGTAATGCGCACTCCGTGGTAGAGCTCGTATCGCTCCTTCAATCCCCGCAAGATGGTCATAGCGTCATCGATGGAAGGTTCTTGAACATAGACAGGCTGAAAGCGGCGCGTCAGAGCTGGGTCTTTCTCGATATACTTCTGATACTCGCGCAAGGTCGTAGCGCCAATGGCCCGTAATTCACCTCGGGCAAGTGACGGCTTGAGCATATTAGAAGCATCCATGGATCCCTCCGCCGCGCCGGCTCCAACAATAGTGTGTATTTCGTCTATAAAGAGGATAATTTTGCCTTCTGATTTTTCAATTTCTTTAATGATATTCTTGAGCCGTTCTTCAAACTCACCGCGATACTTGGTGCCGGCGATCAAAAGACCAACATCGAGAGAAACTAATTCTTTGTCCCGTAAAGATTCCGGCACATTACCGCTTGCCATACGTAAAGCTAGTCCCTCGACAATGGCGGTTTTTCCAACGCCGGATTCACCTATGAGAATAGGATTATTCTTAGTACGGCGGGAAAGGATTTGAATAATGCGCGAGACTTCGTCATCACGACCGATGACCGGGTCAAGTTTATTTGTTTTGGCGAGTGTGGTTAAGGAGCGGGTGTACTTGGAAAGAGATTTGAATTTTTTCATCTCTTTCGGCTCGGTGGGGTTTGTCTTTTTAAGTTCCTCAAGTACTTTCAGAACTGTTTGCCTGTCGATTTTAAATTTAAGCAAAAGTTCGCGTGCTTCTCCCGGGACGTCAAGAACCGCGATAAAAAGATGTTCGGTGGAGACAAATTCATCTCCTAGAGATTCGGCCACTTTACTTGACGACTCGATGGTATGAGCCAGTTCTGGAGTAAGATAAATCTGATAAGACGGAGAGATGGTCTGACTTGTCTCGGGACTCTCTATTAGATCGAGCACCGAATCAGACAGAAGGATAGTATCGACATCCATTTTGTCCAAGATAGAGATGGCCATGCTCTCCTCCGCGAGTAAGAGAGCGGCTAAGAGGTGTGTGGGATTGACATGATTTTGGCCACGCTCAATAGCAAGCTCATGAGCCTTACGGATGGCTTCTTTGGCCTTGGTAGTGAAATGGTTAAATGGCTGCATTGACGTCATTTTACCACAGACTTGCAAACTCTACAAAATATTTTAGCGGCTTGCTCGACATCGCTTAAGGTCGTGAGACGACCGAAGGAGAAACGCACTGGCGTGTCTGGCGGTTCGGGCTTGTTTGAGTTGCACGCGGGTCCAGCGGAGACTAGGATGCCAGCCCGGTCAAGAGCAAGGACAAGAAATTCTGGAAGAATACCCGGCACTAAAACATGGACAACATTAGGTAGGCTTCGGGTAACGAGCGCTTGGGGTAAGGATTGCTCGATCAACTCCACAAATTCAACACTCAACAAATCTAGACGTTTACGCTCTGACTCCCTGTCGCGCACTACCATCTCAAGTGCCTTAGCAAATCCAGCAATAAGTGACACAGCCGGGGTACCGATTGGCGGCACTTCAAGCCTGACTCCTTTTCTTACCACCAACGCACCAATGCCCTTCGGTCCATAGAGTTTCGCCGAGTCGAGAGTCAAAAGATCACACGAGAGGGCCTCAAGTTCGACGTTAAAATATGCTGCAGTCTGGGAGGCATCGATGTGTAGAAGCGGGAACTCGGTATTGCCCTTCTTCCTTTCCTCACGTATTTTGCGACCGAGCTTGTTATCTGTCGTAACACTTGAGATAAGAGTAGTCTCCACACCTGTAATGCCTTTGGCAGCCTCCGATACTGATGGGTGAGAATCTTGTTCAACAACAATGCGTCCTGGTTTTACTCCCCTTACCGCCCAAGTATTAGCCTCTGTTCCACCAGAAGTAAAGATAATTGCCTCTTTTGCTACGCCTAAGATTCGAGCAATTTTCGTGCGGTATAGATCTACGTCTTTTTTAATCCTCACCCCCTCCTCGTAAATAGCATTGGGATTGTAGAAATCCTTCGACCAATATTTCTCCATCACTCGCCTAACTTCCGGTAAAACTGGAGTCGCGGAAGCATAGTCAAGAAAAATTCTTTTTTGCCCGAACCAATTCATCTCGCCATTCTATATATGTATAATGTTTTTGCAACACATTTGTGATAAGGTTATAACCTAATTATGGCTGAACAGGAACAAAAAATACCAGAGAGAGACGCTCGACCACCGGTAGTGGCTATCTTGGGACACATTGACCACGGCAAGTCGACTCTCATCGACTACATTAGGAAAACCAACGTAACGGCAACGGAAGCGGGAAGCATCACGCAACATATTAGCGCTTATGAAGTTACCCACACCTCGAAAGACGGGCGGGAGAGACACATCACTTTCCTTGATACCCCCGGACATGAGGCTTTCAGTAGCATCCGCACTCGCTGTGCAAATGTAGCCGACATCGCGGCACTCATCGTAAGTAGCGAAGATGGAGTCAAACCCCAGACGCTTGAAGTTCTCAAAAATATTAAAGAGTGTGCTCTGCCGTATCTCGTAGTCATCACTAAGATTGATAAGCCTTCTGCTAATGTCTTACGTACCAAACAAAATCTGGCAGAAAATGAAATTTATGTTGAGGGCTACGGTGGCAATACGCCGGTGGTCGAACTATCTGCAAAAACAGGCAAAGGCGTAGATGAATTCTTGGATATGATAGGACTTATATCCGAGCTCGAAGCCAAAACAGCGGACCGAGACGCGCTTGGTTCCGGAGTGATTATAGAGAGTCAACGTGATGCCAAAAGGGGTATTACCGCTGTGGGCATTATCAAGGACGGCACAGTACGCCCAGGATTATTTGCCGCCGCTTTGGGGACAATTGCCCCGATACGCTTCCTCCTTGATGCGGAAGGCAAGATGGTTGACGAACTCTCTTTCTCGAGTCCCGTACAGATTGTCGGTTGGGACAAAATGCCGGCGATAGGAGATGAGTTCAAAACATTTCTGAAGAAAGAGGAGGCACTCGAGTTTGCCGCAGTCCCGACACTTGGAGGAGTTGGGGTTCCGACCAGACCACAGAATGGCGTTGGGAAAGATGTTTCCATTTTGCCTCTGGTTATCAAGGCAGACACCGCCGGTAGTCTGGAAGCCATTATGGGAGAACTGGGAAAACTTTCGAGAGAAAGGATTCTGCCGAGAATCATTCTTTCAAGTGTTGGAAGTATAAATGAAAACGATGTTAAATCAGCGCTCTCTGCCACTGGAGCGGTTATCTTTGGCTTTAATACCAAAGTGGATCGAGAGGCCGCAAGCCTCGCAGAACGTTCGGGCATTACCATCATGACTTTTAGTATTATTTATGAACTTACAGATAAGGTTAAAGAACTGCTTTCTTTGAGAGAACCAAGGATTGAAGTAGAAGAAATAATAGGGACCTCGAAAGTGTTAAAGCTGTTCGGTATTACTAAAGGCAAGCAGGTCATAGGTGGACGCGTGCTCTCGGGTCTTATAAAACGTGGTGCTGTTGTTAAAATTGTCAGGCGCGAAACAGAAATTGGTAAGGGCATTGTCAAAGAACTCCAGCAGTCTAAAGTTGCTACTGATTCAGCTAGTGAAGGCACTGAATTCGGCGCCATGATTGAATCTAAGATAGAAGTCGCTCCGGGAGATGTATTAAACGCAACTGTCTTTGTGACGAAATGAGAGAGATAAAGAGAGAAAAGGTGGGAGAAATAATTCACCGCCTAGCGGCGGAGTTTGTGCGAGATGAAGCGAGTGGCGCATCGCTCCTTACTATTACTCGCGTCGAGCTCTCGCCTACGGGGAAGGAAGCTAAGATATATTTCACCACCCTTCCCGAGAACCAAGAGGATACGGCCCTAAAATTTTTAATAAGAAAAACTCCGGAGTTTAAGAAATACGTCAGAGACGAATCACGCATCGGTCTAGTGCCCCACATCGATTTCAAAATCGACTACGGCGAGCGTAACCGCCAGAGGTTGGATGAGTTGAGTGGGTTAAAATGAAAGATTCTCTGGTTGTCTATTTGATGTCCTTAACGTATTCATATATCGGAGACCAGCTAAAGCCGAAAGCTAGAGTAAATAGAAACTCTTCGATCGGGATTGTGAACAACAACATACCACTGAGATTGCGCACGCTGTAGTAGTCAGCAATATAGTTAGGGTAAACCTTCAAGAAAATGAAGGCACATAGAAAGTAGATAAGAAGATAGGAAATACCACCATATAAAGAGTGTTGAATAAGATCATGGCGCTGCATCCAGATAACGAAAGCGGTCGCAAAACCGAAAGCGATTAGGGGGTAAATAAGATTGGGCGAAAGGTATCCAACAACGCCGGCTGCTACTGTTCCGATGATAATGGCATAATGAGGCTTATGTTTTAAGTGTCTGTGTCCAAGCTTCTTTCTGAATAAAGTTTCGTATACAGCCGCGACTATGCCGCCAGTAAAGAACATATACACGGCATCCTCAATGGCGTAACCTCCAGTAATTCTTCCTAGATTGAACAATGTATCGGGATTCCAATATCCTGGCACGATAGTTTTTTCTGCTGGCAGATCTGGAAATATTAATTTAATCAAGATGAAACCTACGGAAAGTATGGCGAGATAGTATAGCCCGCTCCAGATCATATCTTTCCTCAAATCCTTACGCCACAAATAAAAGATTGTCCATACAACTCCGAGAATAGCGACGCCGACTACGTAATGCATTTATTAAATTATACCATTTGCAAAAGTCTTATTCTTGCTTAAGGAACAAACTAGTGCGAGATGCGAGAACCCCAGTAGCAAAGCAGAGCTTGCTACGGGGCAAGTCGAACTCTGTGCGAGTACGGGGAGTCGGACCCCGGTCTCAACCTTGGGAAGGTCGTGTCATACCGTTAGACCATACTCGCTTGCTTATACTTGGGAAGTTTACCCCGTTTGAATTGCGCTAGCAATTTCATGCGGGGCACCAGTTCTACCACTAAACTAATCTCGCTATAAGGTGTAATTATACACTTCATACATATGAAAAATTTTACCGCGACGAATAAAATTTATCGTGTGTCATTGCATACTGATTTCCGATCTTTGTTCTCTTGCTTTTTACGAACCAGCGGAGTTTCACCATGCACCAAAATAGTAAGGCTCGCCACATCCCATGCTCCTCGAATCTTCGCATAGAAGTATAAGCAAAAACATTTGTTATAAGCTTATATTTTCCTCCCCTTTTTAAAAAGCGTTGTACTATGTCGGCATTTTCATTAATAGCCAACGAGTTATCGTATCCTCCTGCAGATTTAAATAATTCAGCTTCGCAAAAAAAAAGTCCGCCGAGAACCCCCCTATAAAACCCCAACCTATGGGCAGTGTTCTTTATTAGAAAGAATATTTTGTACCTGATCTTCGCATTGTCTGCCCCACCCAATACCGTGCCAAATACTTTCGGTTCAGCAGATGATTGCGCAATAGCTAAAAGTACATTTGGTCCCATTAGACTATCAGCGTCCATAAAAACAAAAATATTTCCCGAAGCGCGTGAGGCTCCTTCATTTCGTGCCCCACTATATCCCAGAGCCTTCTCGAAACATATCACTTTTGCGTACATTTTTCTCGCGATTTCTGCGGTAGAATCCGTGGTCCCATTAATAACCACAATAACTTCATGAGCAGGAACCCCTCCATTTTGTATTGATTCTAAGGCCCTTCCGACCATCGCTTCCTCATTGCGAGCCGGAATTATAACTGAAATTTTAGGAGGGTTTTCCATCTTCTTCTAGGAAGTATCGGTTAAATATTATTCTTACTAAAAAGCGTATTATAAAAATAATGAAAATTAATATGAGTATGACAATAAAAACTGTGTAAAGAGAAAGGGATGACGATAAGTTTTGCAAAGGCAAAGAAATCATTGCAAAAAGCGCGATTGTCGCTAGTATACTTAAAGTATTTATTATGAAAAATTTATGATACTGCATTCGCCTGACCCCGCATATGATGGAAAAGATACTGTTTGTGCCATAAATAAACCGCGAAAGAAATAGTGCGGGATATTGCCAATGAACAAAGCGTTGATTGATTTTCTCAAAAAGTTTTTGATTACGGCGCATCATTTTTAATTTTGTAATTTTTGTTACTGGGAAAAATCGCCCCATCGAATACCAAATGGCATCCCAAACAATTGTCGTAGCAACTGAGACCAAGACTACTATTTTAAAATCCAAAACACCAGAAATAGAGAGATAAAGGACTGAAATAAGCGCGGGGGCGCCGCCTAAAAACAACACGACGACTAGATAAAAAAATAGCGTTTCACTTGGTATCGTAGCAAATGATGCAATAGTGTAATCCGCAAAAAATTGTCCCATAGGATTATTCTATTACACTTCTTGAATAATTAGAAATTTTCCTTTTAAAACAAATTTATGCAAAATGAAAGCCGCCCACCGATGAAAGTGCCCGGTGGGCGGCTTTCATCGAATCGGCGGCTGGACTCTACTGGGCGACGGCGGGGACGGGGGCGGGCTGCTCCTTCTTCTCGTCTTCGCGGCTTCTGAGGTCTGCGAGGACCCTCTCGGCGCGACGGGAGAGGTCGTTCCAGCCGGCCTTAGTCAGAAGACTGGGTAGGTTGACGAAGTACTCGGTGAGCTGGCATGCCGCGGCGGCCGGCATCCTGCTCGCGTGCAGAACCTCGAGAACGATCTCCACCTCCTTCTCGGTCCCGAGGTTTCTCGAGATTCCGAACACAGCGATGTCGAGCCTTGTTGCAAGGACTTCGTGGAACGGCCTCTTCATATCCGCCATGACTCCCTCCACTCTCCAAAGAACTCTGCGGATTCCCCGCAGTAGGACCACTAGAAGCTAGTGGGAACGGAAATCTTTATATCATATATATGAAAAAACACAAGTGCGTTGTCTGTCTTGCCACGCCGAAGCCTTGGCGAAGGGTGGGTACGAGGTTGGAACTTACTTAATAGGATTTATCTCAAAGGCGTCATGATCCCTTTCAAACTTGATTCTATGTTTATCAAAAAATCCAATTTGACCAATAAGCCCGGTTACTGATCTACTATCTATAAAACCAACTAGTATTTTAACTTTATTAAGATTTTTCACTTGTAACTCAATTTCAGTAATAAATATTTCCTTACTGCCGCCCTCAACACCTATCGTTCGACTTTTTTCGCATTTTCCGATTTCAACACCGATTTCTTTTGCAAACTCAATATTGAACAAACAATAATCGGCTCCAGAATCAACAAGAGCTATGGTTTTTGTAACCTTTTGAGGACCATATAGCTCAACATCTACCACCGGCCTCCTGAAGTGCGGTTTATTGGGATTACTATTTATAGAAGTAAGATAACGATACTTCATTTACGAATTAGGGTGAATAAATTGTATCGAACGGAACGACTTTAAACATCTTTACATTCTTTGTAGTCTTAATCTTTTTTGAGATACTTTCCAAAGTATGTCCACTAGCAAAAACTGTTCCATAATCTTCGGATACAGCAACCCACTGGTCCTTAAATGACTTCAGAAGTTTGTTAAAGTTAGTACTAGTTTTATCCATATTCATAGTTCAAGTATACAGGAACACATACCCAAAATCAAGGTTTTTATTCTCCCGACTCCTCAATGGCTTTGAGAGCATAGAATTTGATCGATTCTGATATATTTTCTAGGTTTTCTTCAAGATCTCTTTTAGTGAACCATTTATATCCCTTACTTTTCTCCTGTCCCTCATCCACTACTTTATCTGATGTAGATTTTGCAAAATATATAAGAGATATATGTTGATGTGTTGATGTTATATCATGAATGTTCATATATCTTGGGGGAATCAATTCTCTGTAAGAAGACCATTCTTTATTTTCAAGCTTTGGTAATTCCCCGATGAGTTCAACATCTAAACCAACCTCCTCTTTTACTTCTCTGACAGCTGCCTGATTGGGATTTTCATCAAGTTCAATATGTCCCCCAACCGCAAGCCATTTGTCGTACTTATCATGTTTCCTTATTAAAACTCTGTCCTTGTAGACTATAAACACATCAGCTACAAAATCAATTTTCTCGTGGATATGGGGCATAAGATATTAAGTATAACAAAGTTACAAAATACAAGTGCGCCGTCGGCTTTGCCACGCCGAAGCTTTCACGAAGGGTGGGTACGAAGTGGGAACTGTTTTAAATCAAATTTATAAAAAAGAAAGACCCGCTTCGCGTTAGCTAGGCGGGTCCCCATGTCGTTACTCGCGAGAATCCTGGTAGTCGTCGTAATCTTCACCCACGAACTTCGGGAGAAAAAACTCGACGTACTCCCATTCGCTCGAGTCGTCTTTACGGCGCTCGAGTATGTATGACTCTTCAATCCGAGGATCGTCGAAGTCATACCGCTTAGGAATGTAGTGCTCGGCATAACGGATCACGGACTTCTCCGGCATTCCGTCAGCCATACTCCACTCCTTCATGACTCTGCGAGTGACATCTTCTACAACGTTCTCGAGACTTCCGGGCCCATCTTCCCACTCGATTCTCGACACGTAGATGTTCTTCGTCAGTTTGTAGTGCATTGTCTCCTCCTTGAAGTGATTTTGGTCAATTCAAGGAGCTCATCCGCTTTCACACTTTCGCGCGGGGCAAAGGATGAGACGACTTATCACAACCCTGATAGCCCAAACAGGTTGTAATTTCTACAAGTAATGCTAGCACGTTACGTATTAAAAGTCAGTGCGTCGGGCAGGATTCGAACCTGCGTAGACCAAAGGTCGACAGATTTACAGTCTGTTGCGATTGACCGCTCCGCCACCGACGCGATACTTACAAATTTAACAACTTGTTGCGATTGACTTCACCCCGCCGCGGTGGGGCAAGCTCCGCCACCGACGCGTTCCGCCATTCTAATTGAAAACTGGAAGACTTGCAAAATTCAACAAATGGTGTAGCATTCATGGCATGTCGAAAGATAATTTAATTGGTAAGGTGACGCACTGGTACGACAAGCTTGGCGTGGCGGTGATTAAATTGAATAAGGCTCTCAAGGTCGGGGACCAAATTAAAGTAAAGCATGGAGATCAAGAATTTACTGATACTGTTACTTCCATGCAACTTGACCATAAGCCCGTCAACGCCGGCAAATCGGGTGATGAGGTGGCCGTGAAAGTTTCCCAACCAGCGAAAGAGAGAGCAGAAATTTACACCGTTGAGTAGCCGTCTCCAATGTCACAACTCCATCTCATAAAACTAGTCTCGGTAGGAGACGAAAAAGGCGCTGGCAAAGGCCACACTTATTATTCACGCAAAAACAGGAAATCTGTCGAGCGTAAACTCGAATTTAAAAAGTATAACCCCATCGTCCGTAAACATACGGTTTATAAAGAAAAGAAGGCCTAGCTTATGCTAATATAGCCCCCGAAGGGCTTGCCCCGAGCTGGTCGAGGGGCGATTAGTTAAGTGGCATAACAGCGGCCTCCAAATCCGCTATCGGGGGTTCGATTCCCTCATCGCCCGCCGCTTAGACTGAATGGATTTTTATGAACAAGAAAGCTTTGATATTCCCCGGTGGGTTTCAGTACGCGGAAAATTATACAGGATATAAAGGTATAGATATTTGGCTGAAATCCGCTTCTTCTACCAAGATACCGATTGTTGATTTCTATATCGGCCATAGCGCAGGTGCAAGTTTTATTCTTTCTAACTATAATTCTATCCGAAGCGGTAAGTTTATTTTTATAAATCCTCTTATAAGAAAAAGAAACGTTATATTGTTTCTTTGGGCTTGGATCAAATTCTTTATCTTTGAGGGCAGAAAGAAAAAACATAAGTTAAAAACATTGGTTCCAATGCACGACTGGTTATTCGGATTTCGAAAAGTTTTAGAGCTTATTAGGGTTGATGTATTAGATATTATTCAGAGAATTCCTAAAGACAATATTGTCATTGTTAGGGGTAAGGATGACTATTATTTCTGCGATAAAAAATCTGTAGAGATTATTCAGCAAAACGGCATTAAATTTATTGAAGTTGATGCTGGACACGATTGGAACGAAAAAATTGCAGAAACAGTCAAAAATCTTACTAATTAATTTTTGCTTTAATTAAATATCTTTCTATCTCTTTAAATTCAGCCGGTCTAAACCCTTCGATAGAGCTCAAGGTAAACCATTTGATTTCTTTATTGCGTTTGAACCAGGTCATTTGGCGCTTGGCATAGTGTCTGCTTGCTATGTAAAGCTTCTCAACCATTTCTTGCTTAGAAATTTTATTTTGCAAATACATACCAATATATCGGTATTCCAATCCAAGCTCATTCATACGTTTATAAGTGAGTCCTTGCTTGTGTAATCTTTTGCCTTCACGAACCATTGGCTCAAGTCTCTTTACTAATCTTTTGTAGATTCTCTCATCAAGATTATCTGGCTTTAAACCAATATAGACATACTTCCAACTCGACTTGGACACGCCGTGTCCAAGTCGAGTTGGAACATTACCGATGGCTACAACTATCTCGAGGGCGCGGATAAGACGGACTTTATTGTCTCGGTCTATGGTTGAAGCTCTCCTCGGATCTTTTTTCTTAAGCATAAAAAAGAGTTTTTCCTTATTAAACTTATTCAACTTACTCCTTAGTAACTTATTCGGCGGCACGTCGGGGAATACTGCAGTTCCAGTTAAAGCATCTATATAAAACCCTGTTCCTCCTACCACAATCGGTAATTTATCTTTTTGTACAATATATCGTATAAATTTGTCAGCCAGAACTTTATATTGAGCGGCGGAGAATTGACTTCTTGGATTGGCTACATCGAGAAGGTAGTGGGCGATGCCCCGCATCTCTTGCCCTGTAATCTTGCCAGTGCCAATATTGAGACCCCGATAAACTTGCCGCGAATCGGCAGAAATTATCTCCCCGTTGAATTTATTCGCTAATCGAACAGCTAGACTTGACTTGCCTGAAGCCGTGGGGCCGACGATAACAAGGATTTTTTGCTGCGCCATAAAAATTTTCTAGCTTCTTCTACCCAGATAATAGAAGTTGCCAGGGCAATAATAACTAGCCAATCGGAAAGAGCAAGCGGTACAGTATAGAGGAATTTCTGGAACAGGGGATTATAGACGGCGAGCATCTGGAACGAGAACGCGGCCACAGTGGCAAGCACCATAAATTTATTTTCGAATGGATTTGTCCGGAAGATAGATTCATTCTCGGAGCGGCAATTCCAAGCATTGAACCATTGGAAAACTGCCAAGAGAGTAAGAGAAATTGTCCAGGCCTTCGCCAAGTCGGTGCCGAAGTAATTTTGAAACAGTGCGAGAGTTACTATCATCATTGGAATCGCCATGACAAATATTCGCTGTCCTGTTAAAGCATCAACCAGATATTTACTCGGTTTCGTAAAATTGCCGCGTAACAGTCCTTTCTCTCTCGGTTCCATGGCGAGTGCCAGGGTAAAGAAGCCGTCGGTGACGAAATTCAACCAGATAATTTGTGTTGGTAAAAGCGGCAAGGGAAGGCCGATGACGATTGCCCCGCCAATGACAAGTACCTCACCCATACTGGTAGATAAGAGATACAAAAGCACTTTTTTAATTGTCTTATAAATATTTCTCCCTTCTTCTATGGCTGAGACAATACTGCCGAAGTTGTCGTCCAGAAGCACAATGTCTGCGGCTTCTTTCGACACCTCTGTGCCAACCCTGCCCATGGCGACCCCGAGATCTGCTGCCACTAGTGACGGCGCGTCGTTGACTCCGTCGCCCGTCATAGCGACGGTTTCCCCCATGGATTTATAGGCATTAATAATTCGGAGTTTATGCTCCGGCGTGACTCTGGCGAATACCGAAGTCTTAGCCATGCGCTCTTGAAGAAGATTATCCGATAAGTTATCTATTTCAGAGCCAGTCAGACTTATATCTCCCGTTTTATATATGCCGGCTTCTTTCGCCACCGTCTCCGCAGTCGTCTGATGGTCTCCGGTAATCATCACTACTCTGATGCCGGCGAGCGCTGCCCGCTTGGCGGCTTCTTTGACCTCAAGACGCAGAGCATCTTTGAGGCCTAAGAACCCCACGAAAGTGAGATTTCTTATGTCCTCTTGATTTAAATTTCCCGACGCGTGAGAACTTGTGGCAAAAGCAAGAACTCTCTGCCCTTTCTTTGATAAGTCAGAGAGGATAGACGTCAATTCATCCTTCTCCTCTTGGGAAAGTTCCTCTTCCACTCCATTGTGCCAAACTTTATTCGAAATCTTCAAAATAACTTCCGGTGCTCCCGCCACCGACATGAAATTTTTCTCGTTGTCTTTATGCAGAGCGACGTGGTACTTTGACTCATAATTAAAAGGGATTTCCGATACAAGAGGAGATTCGCGTTCCAAATCATTTTTGTTGAATCCGAGTTTTTCCGCCAATACCAGCATGGCTGCTTCAGTGGGGTCACCGGAGATTTGCCATTCTTTGGTTTTTTCTGAAAACATCACTCGGGCGTTGGCCGAGAAGGCGGCAATCTTGCCAGCAAGCAGAAGTTCCGGATGATTGGGCGGGTCGATGGTTCGGTTACCTAGTTTGACGTCTCCTTTAGGTTCGTATCCGACTCCGCCAATTTCAAAAGTTTTACCATCCACATAAACAGTCTGGACCATCATCTCATTTTTGGTAACAGTCCCGGTTTTATCGACGGCTATCACTCGGGCTTCTCCCAGCGCTTCGACTGCCTGAAGGCGCTTGACTAAGGCGTTTCTTTTGCTCATCCTCCAGACTCCGGTGGCCAAAATAATGGTGATGGCAATAGGCAGGTCCTCCGGTATGACGGAGACAAGCATAGAGACGACTATGGCAAACATTTCTCGAACAGGCTGACCGGAGAAAATGCCGAAGGTGAAAAGGAAAGCGCTGACACCTAAAGCGACGGCAATAATTACTCTGGAGAAATAGCGGATGTTGGTCTGGAGCGGAATCTCTGTCTCGATAGTGGCGACCTCTTTGGCTATTTTGCCAATGACTGTTTCCACGCCAGTCCTGACTACAATTGCCTTGCCGTTGCCGGAGACAATGTGGGTGCCCCTAAAAGCTACATTTTTCTCTTCCAGTATCGCTAGACCAGAATTGCTCAAAGTCTCGCTGGTCTTATGAACCGCCTCGGATTCTCCTGTTAGAGCGGATTCATCTATCTTGAGATTCCGGGCGATTATTATTCTCGAATCGGCTGCTATTTTGTCTCCCTCTTGAAGCAAGATAATATCTCCAACCACCACTTGAGTATCCGGAATGATAATCTCCTTGCCGTCTCGCATAACCACGGCTCTGGTCTCCACGAATTTTTTCAATGCCAAGATGGTATTGCGTGCTCGGCCTTCCTGAATTGAACCGATGACGGCGTTAAGAACAAGCACCGTCATGATGACCACGCCGTCGATTTCTTTTCCCATGATAAATACCGTAAGGGCCGCCGCTAGGAGAATGTAAATTAGGGGGCTTTGGAATTGGCGTAAGAAAATAAGCGCTACGCTGTCTGCCTTTGACTCCGGTAAAATGTTCGGCCCATTCTCGTCAAGCCGTCGCTTGGCTTCTTCGCTAGAAAGCCCATGTTCGCCCGATTTCAGTATTTCCAGTACTTCCGAGACTGATTTAGTGTGCCAATTTGTTTCTGTCGCAAAACCCATTCACCTTATTATACACAATCTCTTGGTGCAGTATTCTTGAATTAGTCCGAACCGCTTTCGCTAAAGCTACAGACGGGCACAGCGCATTTCGCCCCGCCAGGGCGGGGCGAGGAAGTCTCCCCGCCTGCGTGGCCGAAGCCACTTCGGCGAGGCGAAGGCCCGCGAAAATTCGGAAAGGCGGCGGCTCGTACTGAGCGAAGTCGAAGTGAGCCGCACCGCCTTGTCCGTCCGAAGCCTTAGCAGAGGAGGACGACAATTTCCCTCCTTCACTAAAGTTTCGGCGGGCAAGCAAGTTTTTCTTTGGCGGCAAAATTCGGAGTTCGCGAAGCGAACGTAATTGTTCTTTCATGAAAAGGAAAAATAGAAAATAACAAGACCAACAAAGGAAACCAATAATTCCACTTTCGTTCCAGAACGGAGCCAGCCATAATATTTAATTTTACTTAATGGGACAAAGGGTTTGTGTTCATACCGCATGACTGAATCAAGAACGATGTGTGATAAAAGAAAAATAGGAAAAATCCACCAGTGTATTGAAGGCCAAAGAAATGAGATCAAAAAGCCAATCACTATCCCCGCAAAAGTTCCAAATACAATTTCCTGTAACCAACTATGTTGCTTTGTGCCATAAATAATTTTCCGTTCTTGTAGAAAACTCTTAATGTCCTGAATCCATTTTTTATTTACAAAAATATGATCTATGTCCACACCAACGCCAGAAAGTAAGGCCACATATAATTCCGGAGTTTCAATTGATAATGCTTTACCAAGTAGCAATGTTCCCAAAAGATGTGAAGTAATTAGCATAAGAGTAATGAACTATAAAAAGTTAAAAAATCATAATCTGTTTTTATAATCTCAATGTCAATAATTTTGTGCATTATTCTTGAATTAGTCCGAACGCATTTCGGCGAGGAAGTCCCCCCGCGAAAATTCGGAAAGGCGGCGGAGCCGCGAACCGGACAATTTTCCCGACCCTCGACTAAAGTCGGGGTCGAGGATCCTCGATTTTATTACTCCGCTTCGCGGAGACAAAATCGGGACAAGTTTTTCTTTGGCGGTAAATGATTTCTTTGACGCATGCCTTATATTGTATCTCGGAATGTATAATTAAGTTACTTTTTGCTCTTTCTGAAAAACTTAATGATTCCAATAATAATCAAAATACTGCTTACAAAAGTGAGTATAACTATAATCCAAATACTGGTTACAAATCTGGTTAAATAGCTCGACAACAATATACCAAAAAGAATTAACATGAGTGGTTCGGCCAATGCAGATCTAATGGTTAGTTTTTTCGGTAAATCCTGATGAATATTATTCTCTGCGACATTTTGAATCGCTTCTTTTTTCGCTTGTTTCAGCGCATGCACGCCAAACAATATGCCAATTATATTTCCAACTAATGTGTATGCGGCCGTGACGCCCGAATGAAACATGAACGCTATTGCCGTTCCGATCATAATCGCCCCTCCAGCACCTGAATCAAGCGTCGGACCAACTATTCGCTGGTAAAAGAAAAAGAAAATCCCAAAGGAAATTATGGCCGCGAACATCGACAAGAAGAGTGCAATAAGAAATGAGGAGATAATTAAATAGATAGAGGAGTATTTAGCTACGTCTCGTTGGATTTTACGATAAATAAAGCTAAAAATTGTAACAATAGATAAGTACAGAGGCACGCCAGCGGCGAGAAGATAAAGTCTAAACGGAGCTTGTAGAACAGTTGCCGGCAAAGCAATAAAAACTTTTGTCCATGGAATGAAAATCAAAAAAATGGATACAGCCCAAAAAACTACCGCAAAAGTTACCAGAGTTTTAAAATGATTAGGCATTTTTTTCATAATGCTATTAGTTAGTTAATTGTTAATTTATTTTCGACCTTATGATTAAAAATTTTCTTCCCCCACTTCGACCATGCTCAGTGCAAGCAAAATTAAAATATAGTTCCCTCCTCCGCTAAAGCTACGGCGGACAGGCGAGCCGATGGATTCAACACGATCACCACAAGTATTTTTCTCCGGGTTCTTCTTGTGGTGAACGAAGTTGAACCATTGCGGTTTTGAGCGGTGCGGCTCTGCAGTTATCTTAACATAATTTCCTACGTGGTGCAGTATTCTTGAATTAGTCCGAACGCATTTCGCCGCCTGCGGCGGCGAGGAATTCCCCCCGCGAAAATTCGGAAAGGCGGCGCCTGCCTGCAACGCTTTGCATAGCAATGCGGGCAGGGAGCCGCACGGATGCCTGCCTGCGTAATTAACCGCATTTTAAAACTTTTCGAATCCATCAATTAATGAGAATACCGGCCACCGTTCCCCAGCCCCACCACGCCAAAAGAGCAAAAAAGGCTGAGATAACTGCGTAGAGCATTTTTCTCTTGAAGGAAGTGGCGATTTCGACACGACTCCACAACAGCTCTTCGCGAATAAAAACAAAGGGCATACAAAATATGATTCCATATATAAGCATGTAGTAGGCAAACGCTAGCGGAGCAAGAAGAAACCCAGGAGACAGGATAACAGCAGTTAATGCACCGGTATAAATTAACCCTTCCCAGAGACTTGCCACACCCGCGGAAAAATAAAGTTCCTTGAATGTGTAGTGATATCGACGAATGAGAAAAAGATTAAAAACAGCAAACGATAAATAAAGGCCAATAATTATGATAAACGCAGAAATTGGTTTAGGGTGATAATTGCTAAACAGTCCCAGGTCCGTAGATAAAGACACCTCGTAGACCGTCGCGGTGGCCAACAGTATTACAAAATATAGAAATACTGCTTTCCCTCGTGAAAGTGTCATTCTCTCCCGAAAATGGTATCGGCTATCAAGCCAAAGGCCGAGGAAAAAAATGAGGTACAAAAGAGACTCAGCAAACCAATAGGGACCTCCATCTAACCCGAGTGCCAAAAGGGCGGCCCCGGCCAGTCCGAGAAAATACCAAAATTTTATGTTGTGAAGCAGGCGAGAGATCATGATTATTAAAAAATTAAAATTTTCTTCCCCCACTTCGACCATGCTCAGTGCAAGCAAAATTAAAATATGGTTCGAGCCGACCCCGATACCATCCGCCTTCGGCGGAGCTACGGGGCAGGTGTTTTTCTCCGGGTTCTTCTTGTGGTGAGCGAAGTCGAACCATTGCGGTTTTGGGCGGTGCGGCTTAAGTTAATAATATCACAATTTCCTACGCGATGAGTGAGGAACCCTCATGATTCAGTAGCTAGACTTATTCGAGAATAAGGCTTCCTAACTTCATCGGCTGTAATCTGAATGGCCTCGTCAGCTAATAGTTTTTTTCGATTAAGACAGGGTAAATCTTTCTGATAATAAATCCACCTCAGTAGCTTAACAGATTCTTTGCGAGCAAATTGGATTACCCAAATAGCAACCCTTTTTTCATTTGGAATATTGTTCTGAAATAGTGCTCCAGTTATTCCAGCTAATTCCTTAATCTTTTCTTTAAGCCAGATGATATGGGTGGGACTAGCTGATATAAATCTAGTGAACACACGATTGTTTACATAATTATGGCCACGGTATGTATTATATTGATCTACATATACGCGGATACTCCCATCTCCATCCAAGTGCCCTCGTAGAAAATCTCTAAAAAATTCTTCCGGCACCTTTATTTCGCCCAGCGTGTAAGTTTTAGCAGGGAATAACCCTATTCCTACTAACCAATCATAGAATTGCACATTACCAAATTGAACTCTGTAAGATAAAATCTCGTTATTTCTCGTTTGGCCAATTTTGTTATTAAGACTAAGACATTTTTTGAATGTTTGGAGAAGGTCTATGTCGGAGGATCGCATAATAATGTGTCTTCCATCTTTAGATAAATTGCCGTCAGTTACAAGTAGTCCAACTACATAAGCTAACTCCGGTGTCCAACGAAAAGTCCTTGAGATGAACCTTCTACTCATACACTAATTATACTCCTAGCTGCAAAGCAATTCTATGTGCCCAAGGGGAGATTTGAACTCCCATGGGATTACTCCCGCGCGCTCTTGAGGCGCGTGTGTCTGCCGTTCCACCACTTGGGCAACAAACATATACAACTTAGCGCAAAAGAGTGTTAAAATCTAGCCATGACTCGATTCTATAATGACGCCATCTTCTGGATAGAGGTGGACAAGATTAAGCCGAATCCATATCAGCCTCGTCGCAATTTTGACGAAATTCAACTTAGAAGTTTGGCGGACTCAATTCGCCAGTACGGCGTACTCCAGGCTCTGGTGGTGACGCGTAATGAGGTAGAGAAAGAAGATGGGGGCATAGGCGTTGAGTATGAATTAGTTGCCGGCGAGCGGCGCCTCCGCGCCGCTCGCCTAGCTGGTCTCCAGCAAGTGCCGGTACTCATCCGCACCGGCGAGGAAACCGACCTGATGAAGCTCGAACTTGCCATCATCGAGAACATTCAGCGTGAAGACCTTAGTCCGGTTGACCGCGCTCGCGCCTTCGACCGCTTAGTGAAAGAATTCAACTTCAAACATCATGAGATTGGCAAGAAGGTAGGTAAAAGTCGCGAGTATGTCTCAAACTCCTTGCGTATTCTTTCCTTGCCGGAATACATCATTAACGCGCTCTCGGAAAATAAGATTACCGAAGGCCACACTCGTCCCTTGATGATGCTTATTGACAGGCCGGAGGAGCAAGAAACGCTTTTAAAAGAAATTATTTTCAAAAAACTCAATGTCAGGGAAGCGGAAGGTATTGCGCGTCACATCGCGGTCGAGCGCGCTCGCAAACTCATTGACCAAGAGCTCATAGATATTGAAGATTTGTTTAAAGAAAAACTTGGTACGCGCGTGCGAATAGAAAAGAAAGAAGAAGGGGGGCGCGTGACGATAGACTTTTTTAATAAAGACGACCTACGCGCTTTACTTGAGAGAATTGTTTCAGATGATGTAGGAGGGAAGTTACCGGAGAAAGAATTTTCAATAGAAACTGCACCTGCTCTTACGGATGAGGACCCCGAAGGACAACAAGTTGCCTACGGGGCAGGAAAAATTCTAGCCGAGGATGAGCCTAGAAAAGAGGATGACGACGAATCCCTATACTCCGTTACTAATTTCAGTATCTAAGTGCGGTCGGATTTTCTAAGCCTGCTGAGTTGATGGCGGATATGACGGCGAGCCATTGAGGTTTTGGTCATACCAAGCCACTTGCGATTAGGCTTAGCGTTCTCGCTCGTCATGATGAAGACGATATCTCCGTTGTGGAGCTTAGTATCAATCGAGACCAGCTTGCCGTTCACTTTGCTACCGGTCATGCGATCTCCGATATCGGAGTGTATTGAGTAAGCAAAATCGATGGGCGTTGAATCAATAGGCAAATCTACCACATCTCCCTTCGGCGAGAAGACAAAAATCCGGTGGTTGAAGAAATCACTTATCAGTCTCTCTCGGAAGAGTCGATGATTCTTAGATGGCTCTTCATAGGTCGCCAGTTCAGATATCCATTTGGGTATATTTGTGTCTTTGGCATTGTTAGTCCCGTTTGGTTTCTTGGACTTTGGTAAGAGGGCATAAACCCAAGCCAAGACATTTCTATGGTGTTTATCTTCTTTGTATGAAAGGTGAGAAGCAATACCGTATTCGGAATACCTATACATCTCGTGGGTTTTAATTTGAACTTCAACAATGTTGCCGTCCCCGATGAAGACAGTTGTATGCAAGGCTTGGTAGCCGTTCGGCTTGGGGAAGGCAATGTAGTCTTTGATACGGAGAGGCAAAGGTCTCCAGCGCCCATGTATCACCCCCAGTGCTTGATAGCAGTCCGCGACAGAGTCCACTAGGATGCGCATGGCATTCATATCGTAGATTTTCTCAATATCTTTATCGTATCTAAGGTACTTCTTGTAGAGACTATATAGACCTTTCACTCGATATTCCGTCTTGGCCTTGGTCAGTCCTTCTTTTGCAAGTTCTTTCATGACAGAACGTGAGAACTTCTCCAAGCTTTCTATCCTATCCTGGTGCCGTTCTTTAAGCGTTTTTCTCATTTCCTCGTATTCTTTAGGATATACGTAGGGAAAAGAGAGGTCCTCAAGCTCGCGATTAATTTTCCTAATACCTAGCCGGTAGGCGATGGGAGCATAAATTTCAAGCGTCTCCGCCGCTATCCTTTTTTGTTTATCTTTAGGCACATGAGAGAGAGTTCTCATGTTGTGCAGGCGGTCCGCGAGCTTGATGAGAAGCACCCTGATATCTTCCGACATGGCCACAAAGAGTTTACGCAGACTCTCGTTGTGCCGATTGATGCCTCTGTATTTGAGATGTCCAAGCTTGGTCACCCCTTCGACCAAGAAAGCGACTTCTTCTCCGAATTCCGCCACAATTTCATCCCTCTTCACACCGACATCTTCTATCGTATCGTGGAGCAGTCCGGCCACGATAGTTGTGCCACTCGCTCCAAGTTCCGCCAGTATCTGGGCTGTCTCGGATAAGTGTCCGAGATATGGCTCGCCCGAAAGTCTCTCATGTCCAAGGTGTACGCGCTCCACGAAGGTAAATGCCTTCTTGACGAAAGCGATGTCCTCGGCAGTAGGGTTTACCATACTCCTCGTGATTTTAGTGAGCGAGTCTAGGTCTGGTTGATTTTGTGGGGGTTGTGGTTGGGGCATTGTTTATTTGAGCATCTCTCTGGAATAGTTTTAGTACCCTCCATCATTAAGCTGCCACAGAGTTTGCAAGTTTCGCCGGTTGGCTTGGCTTTTATAGCGTACTTGCAATCAGGATAGTTTGAACAGCTGTAGAATACTCCGAAACGACCTCGGCGCTCGGACAGAAAACCTTTTTTGCAGACAGGACATTGGACACCTGTGGAATTCGCTTTCTCCATCTCCTCATCTTTTTTGATGAACTTACACTTGGGAAAACGCGAGCAAGCAGTGAACATCCCGAACTTGCCCTCGCGAGTTACCAGATTTCCCTTGCCGCACTTGGGGCAGATTTCTCCGGTATCTTTAGGCCCTTCGAGCTCTTTGCCTTCTATGTTACGCGCTCCCTGGCATTCGGGATACTTCTCGCATGACAGGAACTTGCCGCTTCGGCCGAGCTTGATAATCATGTTAGCTCCGCAGACGGGACACTTCAAGTCTTCCGGCGCTTTGCCAAGATTGGTAACCTTCGCAACTTTCTCTTTTTCTTTCATATCTTTCGAGAAAGGTGTATAGAAATCGGACAAGGTTTTTTTATAAGTGCGTGCGCCGCTTGCTATATCATCCAATTCGTTTTCCATTTCGGCGGTGAAAGAGTCGCTGATATAGGTGGGGAAATGCTCTTCTAGGAATGTACTGACCACTTCGCCCGTATCAGTCGGGTAGAGCGCCTTAACTTTCTTCTCCACATACCCACGGTCATTAAGGGTCTTGATGATGGAAGCGTAAGTAGACGGTCGTCCGATGCCGCGCTTTTCAAGCTCTTTAATTAATCCTGCTTCAGAATATCGAGCTGGCGGCAGGGTCTCTTTTTCTTCCGAGTCTATGTTTAAGAGTCGCAAAGAGTCACCAATCGAAAGTTTCGGCAAGACGACATCTTCACTCGCGGATTGTGGATCAGCTCTAAGCCAGCCGTCAAAGATGATGTGCGAGCCGTTGAGCCAGAAATCCGGCATCGACACGCCGGAGCCTTGTGCGGAGGCGGCTACATTTGCTACTACCTTTGTACGTGTAACCTCCGCCGATTTCATCTGGCTCGAGATAGTCCTCTGCCAAATCATAGCGTAGAGTCTCTTCTCTCCCTCTGTCGCTCCCGTCATCTCTACGCTCATATGAGTTGGCCGGATCGCCTCGTGAGCTTCTTGAGCATTTTTAGATTTCTTGGTGAAGACATGTGATTCAAAATAATTTTCTCCGTATTTTTTCTTTATCAATCCCTCTATCTCTTTTCGCGCGCTAAGGCCGAGATTGGTGGAGTCCGTACGCATGTAGGTAATATATCCCGCTTCGTAAAGTCTCTGGGCAAAGTACATAGTCCGAGATGGCGCGAAACCGAGTCGAGAACTTGCCGTCTGTTGCAGTGTTGAGGTGATGAAGGGTGCCTTCGGAGCGCGCGCCACTTTCGTCTCCTTCACATCTGTTATTTTCCATGCCCCAAATTTACCCGTAGCAATAATCTTATCAACCTCGTCTTTATTTTCAGGTTTTACCGAACATTCAAATTTTAATTCTGGGGCGTGTTCTGCTTGCTCTTTTCGAAGTAGGGCAAATATTTCCCAAAAAGTTACTGGTAGAAAGGCGCGTATTTCACGTTCGCGCTCCATCACGATGCGTAGGGCGGGAGATTGCACTCTGCCGGCGGATAAACCGTAACGCACCTTTTTCCAGACTAGTCCGGAGAGATCGTAGCCGACCAGTCGGTCCAAAACCCTTCTGGCTTCCTGCGCTTCTCGCAGATTAGTGTCAATCTCCCGAGGATGTTCAAGTGCTTCTTCGACTGCTTCTTTGGTTATTTCATAAAAGACTATGCGTTTGGGAGACTTCAGTTCGACTGCTTGCTCTATATGCCATGCAATGGCCTCACCTTCGCGGTCTGGGTCGGTAGCGAGTAAGACTTCGTCAGCTTTTTTCGCCAGTGATTTGATTTCCGAAATCACTCTCTCTTTTCCCTTTACTACTTCGTAATGTGGCACGAAACCGGCAGGTATATCAATAGCCGCCCTGTTTGATTTAGGGAGATCGCGGACATGACCGATACTAGCGAGCACACGAAAATCCTTACCGAGATATTTCTCAATGGTTTTAGCTTTCGACGGCGACTCTACTATTAAAAGCTTCATTAAACTCAATTAGTACTACATAAACTTCTTATTTGCAAACTTGCTTGTATCTTTTTCAGTTTTGGACACATACATTTATAACTCACGGTCGTATGAATTAGATGTATAGAGAATTTTAATAACATACAAACGAAAACCCGCCACCGATACAGCTGGCGACGGGTCTCGTCGTTGCTGTTCGTGGGCGGGTCGATCACTTCTCGAGCAGGTAGCCCTGGTACCTATGCCAGAAGACCACGTGGCTCTGGTCCGGTTTCCAGGCACGTGTCATGATGCTCTCATGGCCCATGAAGTTGATGAACTCATCCGTGGGCGGTGGTAGTGTGGGGTGGTTCTCATATACGAATAAACCATCATCGCTTGTCCAGTGCTCGATGCTGTACTTTCCACGTCCACCACAGAACTCACCTTCCTTGTATGTTTTCGTGAGCACTTTCTTTAGGAAGGTAAGCACCTGTGGGTCGTCATACTTACACCAGCCGTGGTACTGCATGATCCATACAGGCAGATGGTTGTGGTAGATCAGAGTCTGTCCGCCGCTCGACTGGCCGTTCACGAAGTAAGTGTCGATGTAGAGCAGATCACTGCGCTCGTAACGGTAGACCTTGGAACCCGGAAAGTCCGGAACGGTTTCCTTCTTGACTGTGCCACCAGCGTAGGTCGCCAGAGCTGCCTCGAAGAAGAAACCCTGAAGCCTCTTGACGAGAGATTTGTCCATTATCTATTCTCCTATGTGAGGGGTTTATGGGAGCGATTCTGACCAACAGATTACAATATAAAAATAGGAAAGTCCATGCCACCGGTAAACACTCCGTGTTTACCGGTGGGTGACCATACCATGGAGTTAAATGTAAAACCTGCCTCATCGCTTGCGCGACGAGGCAGGGACCTTCTAAATGCTTACACTCTCGATGTCTCGAGGACGCGGGTGGTCGAGGCAGTTCTTGTCGAGACATTGCACAGGCCAGATCCAGATGAATCGTTTACCGACTATTCGGCGGTGAAGAACACGATACAGACACATATATCCGTAATAGACAGTTATGGCAATCCCTATAACGAAGTGCATGGTCATCCTCCCATTCTGGTGTGAGAATTTTCTATTTCGACTATATCACTGCTGCTGACTTTAATCTAATACATCTATAACTCACGGTCGTATGAATTAGATGTATAGAGAATTTTAATAACATACAAACGAAAACCCGCCAGGTCGCATTGCGACGACCTGGCGGGGGGAGTTGATCCACCACTTAGTTCCTGGAGAACCACTCCTTGACCCCTGCCCACCACGCAAGTATTCCGAGACCGTAGACGATCACGCCGGGCCATGTACCCCATGCTTCTGTTACCGGCCACGAGGCAGCGTAGAGAGCCACGCCCACGACCGACAGGATGAGCGTCAACCACTTCTCGAACGTGCAGAGCGTGAGCACTATCACCACTACGATAGTGATGAGTGGAACAAACGGCTCGACGAGCTTGACGGCGAAGAGGAGACACGCAAACACCGCCAAGATCAGCACGACGAATTGGGCGTCCTTGAAGACCTTACGAGGAAACTTCATGGTGTGTACCTCCTCTGTTAATGGTTTCTGTAACGAGGGCAAATCGGATTGAGGGGCACGGGTAGCGAGAACCGTCTACGCTAAGTATAGCATAGGGTGTCTATAATGTCAAGAATTTTCAAAATGTCTTTCGGACTTCACCCAACTCCTCTGTTATCAAACCTTTAATTTCGAGGAGCGACAAAGTAGCGCTGGCGTTGCCGGTGTCGAGTTTCGATTGGCGAATGAGTTCGTCGCGCGGGCATGGTTTCTCCAAGATTTTGATGAAAATTTTCTCTTCTTCACTAAGCTCTTCTATGTCTACAAGAGTTGGATGCTCGTCTTTTCTTGGAAGTCCCAGGAGTTCAAGCGCGTCGTTTGAGTCGCGTATCAACGCGGCGCCAAGTCTGATAAGCATGTGCGGTCCGTCAGAAGTCGGGGAAGTGACCGGACCGGGCACACAACCAACTTCGCGATTGTATTCAGTCGCGAGTCGAGAGGTTATAAGCGTTCCCGACTTTCTCTCCGCTTCAATAACAATAGTGGCATGACAAAGCCCGGCCATAATTCTGTTTCTTCTTGGGAAAGCCCACGCGCCGGAAGGCATAGTGTCGTCGTATTCCGAGATGAGTCCTCCACCGTTTTCGATAATCTCTTCCGCAAGATTGACATGCGAGTGGGGGTGTAAAACTTTCCTGTCAAGGCCAGAGCCGGGAATGGCGATAGTCTGGAGACCGGCGCGCAAGGCGGCGCGATGCGCGATAGAGTCAATACCAAGTGCTAGACCAGAGATTATAGTTATAGGAGAACCGGAAAGTCCGGAGATAATAGATTCACACACCTCTCTGCCGTAGCTAGAATATTTTCTTGAGCCTACTATCGCCAAGAGCTTATTGCTCTCTTTAGGCAACTCACCCTCGTAACGCAATCGCTTTGGAGCATCTGGAATTTCTTTTAAGAGTTCTGGAAAGTCTGGTGGAAGAAGTTCACGTATCATTATGATAATATTGTATCGTATTATGCTTGACATTAAGTTTATCAGGGAAAATAAAGGACTGATTCAACAAGCAGCCCAAAAGAAGCATATCGAATTTGACGTCGATAAACTTGTGGAAGTCGATGAGAAGCGTAAAAGGTTTCTCGGTCGGGTGGAAGAGAAGCGGGCAGAACAAAAAGTCGCCAATAACACAATAGTCAAGGCCAGTTCCGAAGAGCGCGACGGTATTTTAGAAAAAATGAAGATTTTGAAAGGCGAACTTCTACGTGCAGAAGGGGAGTTGAAAACGATAATGAAAGAGTGGCAGGCGCTGATGCTTCAAGTGCCAAATGTGCCAGATGTATCAGTGCCGGATGGTGATAGCGATGCCGATAATAAAGAAATAAAAAAGTGGGGGGAGATTCCCAGATTTGATTTTGAGCCTAAGGACCATGTAGAAATTATGAATAGTCTCGGCATGGCTGACTTCGAACGAGGAGTCAAAGTAGCCGGCTTCCGAGGTTACTTTCTCAAAGGGTCGGGAGCGATGCTCTCTTTTGCGGTTTGGCATTACGCGCTCGACTTCTTCGTGTCACGCGGACTCTCCCTCTATCTTGCGCCATCTATGGTTCGTCGCGAGCCGCTTCTAGGCACGGGCTGGCTACCGCAGAGCGAAGAAGATCTCTACAAAGTCCAAGATGAGAAATATCTGGCAGGCACGGCGGAAGTGGCAACCATGGGACTTTATCAGGATGAAGTGATTCCCAAGGAAGAATTGCCGAAGAAGATTCTAGCTTTCTCGCCATGTTTTCGCAGAGAAATCGGCAGTCATTCCAAGGACGTGAAAGGTCTTATCCGAGTCCATGAGTTTTTTAAATTTGAACAGGTGATTCTTTGCGAAGCGAGCCACGATGAGTCGGTCAAATATCACGAGGAGCTTAATAGGAACACCGAAGAGTTTATCGAGTCTCTCAAAATACCATATCGCACGGTAATAAATTGCGGAGGGGATTTAGGTCTCGGTCAAGTCAAAAAGTATGATATTGAACTTTGGGTACCACTTGAAAATACCTATCGCGAAATAGGTTCAGCCTCTTACTTCCACGATTTCCAAACTAGGCGTCTTAATATTCGCTATAAAGATTCAGAAGAAAAACCAAAATACGCCCACTCTCTCAATAATACGGCGATAGCCACTCCGCGCATCTTGGTTTCCTTGGTTGAGAATTTCCAACAAGCCGATGGTTCTATCAAGATTCCCGAGGTACTGGTGCCGTACATGAATGGTCTCTCTGAAATAAAGAAATAACTATTGACGTAAGGTTTGAGAAAATGTATAACAAGTGAAGATAAGCGGAGTGTTCCGCGACCGGCTTGGCGGATTCCAAGCATGTTCATCTCAATGAAAGGAGCTGACCGTGGACAACACGCTCAGACAGGCGCTCTGGGGATTCCTCAGACCGCTCGTTCAGTTAGTCACCAACCTGCTTTCGCCAGAAAAGGGCGGAGAGTGGGAGCGTGAGTTCAAACGATTCCTTCGCCAGGAACCGTGTTGGCCCACGAAATTTACCCTTTATCCCCACCAAACTGGGCAGAAGGAAGGTCTCCTCATCGAAAATCTCTCTCTCGAAAATGTCTTGTCGTGGGTGACCCACCCGGAGGCTTACCCGGAGGAGTTCAAGGGAAAGACCGTCTTTCTTTGGAAGTCTATCGAAGTCTGCCCTATTGGGTGTTCTGGGTGTCTCGTTGCATGCCTTGTTTGGGTTGATGGCCGAGTGGTCATGGACCGGCGTTGGTTCAGCCACCGTGCGAATTCTTGATTTCTTCTCTCGCCCGGCGCGCACGCGCGCCGGGCGGTTTTCATTTATTCTAAGTTTACCAAAGGATTTGTTATACTTTCCTTAATGAAAATTGTTTCGAGTGGCAAAGTTCTTAACTCACGAGAATTCTATGAGAAAAAGAAAAGAAGGAGACGCATCCAGCTGGTGCTCCTATCTATCGGATTTCTATCAATTCTTTCTTCACTTGTCTACCTCTCTCGTTTGAAACAATTTTTAATTATTGAAGTCGCAATTCAGGGAGAAAATGTTATTGATAAAGAGGAAATCACGCAAACAGCGAGACGCCTACTTGCCGGCTACTACCTTTGGGTAATTCCTCGGGCTAACACCCTCATCTATCCGCGCCGTGCTATCAACCAAAGCCTCATTGAAAAATTTCCAAGACTTAAATCCGTGAATCTAAATTTGGGTGAACAGCAGAAACTTCTTATCACCGTTGAAGAACGCGCGCCCTTCGCCCTCTACTGCATTTCCGACTGCTTCTTCCTTGATGAAGAAGGATTTATTTTTGCTAATGCCCCTTCCTTCTCTAGTGGAGTCTACTTTGTCTATGTTACCGAAAACCCGGTTCTAAATCCCTTAGGTAAAAGATTTATAACTATTGAAGAGTTTGAGTCACTATCAAGGTTCAAAGAAACTCTCGCGATGCTAGGTATAGAATCCTTGGCTCTTGATGTCGGAGACAGCGAATATCGTCTCACCATGTTGGAAAGCGGGCAAATTATCTGGCGAAGAGATAGCAACCTCACTCTTATTAAATCAAACTTAGAAGCTTTTCTCTCTGATAATTCTATCCGAGCGCAAGAAAACTTCCTCGACAGAATTCTTTACTTAGATTTACGCACCGAAAATAAAGTGTTCTACAAATTCAGAGATTAATAGTATAATCAGAGGATTATGCCCTTCCTGTATTTAATACCTTTCTACGCAAAATGGCACTACACCGAGGGCTTCAAAGATCTGTTTCGTAATTGGAAAAATCTTATTTTTTTCGTCCTTCACTTTTTCTCTTTAGGGATTTTGTTTAGAACATGGTTTGCTCCGTTCGGACGACTTAACGAAGAATATAGAAAGGGGTTGGATCCGGAAGCTTTTTTTGAGACCCTTGTGGCCAATACTCTTATGCGTATAGTCGGATTTTTCTTGAGAACTTTTGTAATCATCATAGGGTTGTTAATTCTCTTTATCGTAGTGATGCTTGGTCCCGCAGTTTTTATCTTATGGACACTGACGCCATTTATTCTCTTGTTTTTGTTTATCTTTGGTGTAGACCAGACTTTTGCTTTTAATATCTTTTTAAATTTTTATGGATTATAAAAAATTAAAAGACACTCTAATTTCTTGGAGACCTGTTTACATCCTTGAGTCTGTTTTGCCGCATCGTCTTCGTGACATTACCAAAAAAATAACCTTCTTATCATTCATACTATTTTCTTTATTATCTATAGCGAGGATTTCTTTTTTAGGTCTTGCTCTTATCTTTTTCTCGCTTTGGCTCGTGTTCTTTTTGCTTGATTGTTTCTACTATTCTTACTATTTTAAACATTCGAAAGAAGCCGGTAGATTTGCCTTTGAGCTTGCTTTGGTAGTTCTAGGCTCACCGGACGACGACATAATTTACGGGTTTATGTTTTCCAATTTAGGAAAGAAAATATTATGGCGATGTGGAATAGACCGAGAATCCCAGAGGGACTTTTTATCAAATAGAAAATTTAGACTTTCTGGTGACAAGTTTAAGTTGCCTGAAGGCCGTTCTACTTTTCGCGCATACCTCGAAGGACTAATAGCTTCTGATGTTGAATTTAAGAATTTCATCCTTGCTCATCATGTTATGGAAGAAGAGTTTCTAGGAGCCGCAACCTGGACTGTGTCAGTTATGCTTGATGTCTCGAAGTCAAAGAGATGGTGGGGCAGTGACAATCTCTTAAGAATAAATCCCATAGGACGGAATTGGTCTTATGGGAGATCATATTCTTTGATGAAATATGCTCGTCCGCTTTTAGTATCTGACTCAATAATCGACGAAGGGTATCATGTCGAGGAAGCAAAACTTCTGGAAATTGTCCTGTCTCGTACTCGCGAAGCCAATGCCTTACTGGTTGGTGATGATGGGGTTGGTAAAATGGAAGTTCTCGAGGAACTCCATAAGCTTATGGGAAAAGATGAAGTGCCTCTCATATTGAGAGGTAAGCAAATATGGGTTTTTGAGATATCCGTGTTATCCGCTGCTGTAGGTAACGCGCAGATATTCGAACGCGAACTGATTAAGGTTCTGAAAGAATCTGAAAGAGCCGGAAACATAATATTCGTAATACCGAACATGTCCGCGTTTTTGGAAGCGGGTAATATCTACGGAGTCTCAGTTCTCGCTATGCTAAGTCCCTTTTTTTCTTCGTCGAGGATGCAGATTGTTGGTATTTCAAGCACTGAAGAGTATCAGCGTCTACTTGAGCCTTTGGGCGATATTAAACAGCATTTTGAAAAAGTGACTGTTGAGCCAGCGGGTGAAGACATGTTGGTGAAAATACTTGAATCAGAAGTAATTCATCTCGAAAACCAAATTGGGATCACCATCTCTTATCCGGCAATCTCTGAAGCCATTGCTTCGTCAAAAAAGTATTTTGTAGATAGACCGCTTGCTGATGTCGCCACGGACCTCCTTATCGAATCGGCAACGAAAGCGAGCAAAGATGGGAAATTTATAGTTGATAAGGAAGATGTTCTCTTTGTGATTAAGTCAAAAACCGGAATACCAACGGGATTCGTGAAGGAAGTCGAGAAAGATAAACTCTTGAATCTTGAAACCCTGCTAAAAGCAAGAATTGTCGGCCAGGATGATGCGGTTAAGGTGGTAAGCGATGCTATAAGGCGTGCTCGATCGGGCATAGGCAATCCACTGAGACCCGCCGGTTCGTTTCTATTTTTGGGTCCTACCGGAGTCGGTAAGACGGAAACAGCGAAAGCTCTGGGAGAAGTATTTTTCGGTGAAACTTCTAAAATGATTCGCCTCGATATGTCAGAATACAATGCCCCGGACTCGCTAAACAGGTTGATAGGTTCATTTGAGTCAAATACGCCCGGAACGCTTGTAACCTTGCTCCGTGAGCATCCGTATGGCGTACTCTTGCTCGATGAGTTTGAAAAAACGGATTCGAAAGTTTTGGACTTGTTCATGCAGATTATAGACGAGGGCATATTTTCGGATATGCGTGGCAAAAAGGTAAGCGCCCGCAATGTCATAATTGTCGCGACTTCGAATGCTGCCGGTGACATTATCTTTGAATATGTGAGGACGGGCAAAGATCTCTCAGCTACTCGCGAGACGATAATCAATGAAATAATTGCCAAGGGGATTTTCAGACCGGAATTGCTGAACCGCTTTGATGGAATAGTGCTGTTTCATCCTCTCAACGAAGATTCTCTCCGGGAAGTTTCAAAACGTTTATTGGATCATCTTGTCCAACGTTTAAAGAGCAAAGGGATAACTCTTAAAATAAGCGACTCCCTGGTATCTTTTTTGACCAAGAAAGGGATGGACCCGAAGTTTGGCGCTCGCCCGCTGAATCGCGCCATACAGGAAACTGTGGAGCAGATAATTGCCAAGAAGATGATATCTGGCGAAATAAGTTCCGGGTCAGAAATCGAATTGACAGAAAATGATTTAGGATGAAGTCAGAAGTGAATAATTTCTGGCAAAAACTCGAACGTCCTATAATGGTTTTGGCTCCGATGGCCGATGTTACCGATGTGGCGTTTCGTCGCATTATTGCCAAGTATGGAAAACCTAATGTGATGTGGACTGAATTTGTCTCCGCCGATGGTTTGGCTCTTGCACCGGAAGCGGGGAGAAAGAAACTTTTGAAAGACCTTGAATATAGCGAAGCCGAGCGGCCGATAGTGGCACAGTTTTTCACTTCCTCCCCCGAGCATATGAAAGGAGCCGCAGAGCTTATGGCGAAGCTTGGCTTTGACGGTGTAGATATAAACATGGGTTGCCCGGATAAAAGTGTGGAAAAGCAGGGAGCCGGCGCCTCACTTATGAGAAATGTTTCACTTGCGAGAGAACTTGTCAAAGCGGCCAAAGAAGGCGCGCCCAACTTACCCATATCGGTTAAAACTCGTACCGGTTACAGCAGACCAGACCTTGAAAATTGGCTTCCGGAAATTCTTAAAGAAGATCCCGCAATCGTTACTATCCATGCTCGCACCAGAAAGGAGATGTCGAAAGAGCCAACTCGATGGGAATTTGTCCGGCGCGCTGTCGAGATTCGGGATCTATCCGGTAAGAAAACTTTAATTTTCGGCAACGGTGATGTAAAGAATTTAAAAGAGGCGAGAATGAGGGTGGAAGAGACGGGTTGTGATGGCGTGATGCTCGGCCGTGCTATTTTCGGCAACCCGTGGTTGTTTTCTGAAAGAAAGCCAGAAATACAAGAAAAGTTACGAGTCATGGTTGAGCACACAAACTTATTTGAAAAACTGCTCGGCGCGTACAAAAATTTTGCTATCATGAAGAAACATTTTAAAGCTTATGTCACGGGTTTTGATGGGGCAGGGGATTTGCGAGTCAAACTTATGGATACAAATAACGCGAGTGAAGTCGAGGGGGTGATAAATGATTTTTTGCTATACTACTCGCATGAAAAGTGAGAAGAAAAGTAGTGGGGTCCTCTATCGCAAATATCGTCCGCAGAAATTCAGCGATATCATAGGCCAGAATCACATCGTCAAAGTCTTGGAAGGAGCGATTAAACTTGGCAATATTTCCCACGCCTATCTTTTCTCCGGGTCGCGTGGCACTGGCAAAACTTCTATGGCAAGAATTCTCTCGCGGGAAATTGGCACCTCGGCCAATGACCTAGTCGAGATGGATGCCGCCTCTAACCGCGGTATTGACGACGTGCGTGAGATTAGGGAATCGGTCAACACTTTGCCCTTCGAGTCGCGCTACAAGGTTTATATCATCGACGAGGTGCACATGCTTACTAAAGATGCATGGAACGCGTTTCTCAAAACTCTTGAGGAGCCGCCGCGACACGTCGTTTTCATCCTTGCTACCACCGAGTTTGAGAAAGTACCAGAGACAGTCATCTCGCGTTGTCAGACTTTTTCATTTAAACAACCTAATCAGACTATACTGAAGGACTTCGCGCTTTCTATTGCAAAATTGGAGGGAGTAACGCTTGAACCAGCGGCGGCAGAACTGGTGGCGCTTCTCGGCGACGGCTCTTTCCGCGATGCACATGGTATTTTGGAAAAAGTACTTTCTTCTAGCAAAGGAAAAAAGATTACCAGAGAGGAAATAGAACAAATAACAGGCGCGCCCAAGGCAGAATTAGTTCGCGACATTCTTGAAGCGTTAGTAGAGAAGAATCTGGAGCAAGGGATGAAGGCGATACAGAGGGCGGGGGAGGCAAATGCCGACATGAAGCTCTTTGCCAAGCTGATTCTCGAGCGTTTGCGTTTTCTCTTTCTCCTGCGGCTTAAAGCGGGCATGAACGATTACATTGCCGAGCAAGTCTCGGAAGATGACTTTAAGTTTTTAGAAATTCTCACAAGCAAAGCTGGCTCTGATTTAACCGCCGAAGTACTCCTGCGCTTCATCACCGCTTATGAAGATTCCGGTCGTACCAGTATTCCAGAACTAGCTCTCGAACTTGCTTTGGCGGACAGTATCAAGTAACATTGCTATCATTCTTACATTCTTAAGAACATTGGAATGAAAAAGCCACGACAATTGGAGAGGATAGTAAAAGGGTTTGCGAATCACAGAAGAATAGAAATTATGGAGCTTCTAGCCAAGACCCCAGAATTATCAGTCATGGAGATATCGGACGAGTTGCATATTAACTTCAAGACCGGATCTGAACACATAAGAAGATTAGCTATCGCGGGGCTGGTAATGAAGAGAAATGATAATAAAAACGTCCGTCACAAGTTGACAGATAGCGGTAGCATCATTCTCAAGTTCTTGAGAACATTGGAATAAGAAATGGAAGAAGGTGGAAAAGGACAGGGAACTTTGGTAAATTATGCTTATTGCGGGATCGTCTAATGGTAGGACATCGCCCTTTGAAGGCGAGTATCTTGGTCCGAATCCAAGTCCCGCAGCCCGAATAAAACTCACATCATTTTCAGGGAATTTTTGGCGCGCGGCGCGGAGCGCCGAGTATGGAAATAAGGGTGATTCTTGGATTCGCCGGTCGTGGAGGGTGGGGTTCGAGCCGAAGATTTTGGGGATTAGAGATTTTTTGGAGGGGAGGTCGTTCAATTGCGAGGCTTCGGCAAGGTCTGAAGCCATATTTAGCCACTCTTGCATAGGTTCAAGCCACGCTTTGGCGTCTCTTTCTAAAGTCCATATTTTCTCCTCAAAACTTTTCTTATCAGAGAAAAGTTTTGAGCGTTCTTTGAGATAGGTTTCCCGGTCTATATCTTGGGCTAGGTAGATGTCTAGAAGTCTTTGGATTTTCTCGGATATGGTAGAAACCTTGTTTCGGAGGTCTTTAATAATGATCGCTGATTCCTGCTCAGCTTTCTTCTCGTCAACTTTCATCAATAGACCAAATTCTTTGGCCCAAGGAGAGGGCATAGCATAGCTAGATAGAATTTCATTTACCTGTTCTAGCAAAACTTCTTCTCGTATATGAGGTTCAGCGCAGGAAATAGTTTTAGACTTCTTCGTGCAATGGTAATAAACATATTTATGAACATTGCCGTTCTTCTGTCTTTTGACCTTATCCTCTGCGGTTATCATCATTCCACAGGTGGCACAGCGTAGAAGCCCACAGAAAGCTTTGGGTTCGTTGTGTGGCTTCATCGGGTGGCCACGTTCTAGGATTACATCTTGGACTTTATCAAAGAGCTTTTTCGTGACTATTGGAGGATGTTTACCCTCGTGAATTTCTCCACCATAGAAAAAGTGGCCGTAGTAAAAAGGGTTAGACAGAATCCATTTTACTCTATCTTTGTGCAATTTCTTTCCACTTATGGTTCTTACATTTCTTTCATAGAAAAAGTTAGAAATGTCTTCCAGCCGAGAATCGCCAATTGAGTAAAGCTCAAAAGCTTGTTTGAGTATTGGCGCTTTCTTCCTGTCCACCACAATAGTTCTTCTTCTCGTATCGTTTAAATATCCGGTGGGAGCGGTGCTGGGAAATTCTCCACGTTTAACTTTCGCCCTCAACCCTCTTTTGACGTTAGTGCTTAAATCTCTAATGAATTGATTAGCCATTCCAAACTCTACAGACATCATTAAAACATTGTCTGTTGGGTAATAGCTTCTGTCGTGAATAAGCAGGTGCTGAATAATGCCTTGCTGAAGCATCCAGCTTATTTGCCCGCCATCTACCGGATTGCGAGCTAGGCGATCTAACTTCCAACATGCGATTCCTTGCGCTTCGCCTTTCTGGATTCTCTTCACCATTTCATTGAAAACTGGCCGACCAGGCATTTTGGCCGTGCGCTTTTCCACAAATTCTTCTGTAATAGACAGACCCTCCTTCTTGGCTAAAGCTCTTAATTCTGAAAGCTGGGCTTCAATAGAAAGCACCTGCTTGTCCTCAACATCTGTAGATTTTCTAGCGTATAAAAAATATTTCATAACTTACTTAAATGGCCGCCCCGGTGCACACAACAAGGAAGACCTTATTGTTCCGAGACGGCCATTTAAAAAGGCCTTCCGTGAGTTGTGTGCCTAAATATTGTATCATATGTGCAAATGAAATTACCTAAATTTCTATTATATGGACAGGACAATCCCAGTATCGAAGCTCAAATACAGCCAGCTCTTTCATTGCGGAACTGGGGCAATCTTTCTAAAGATGAAAAGGAAATTGCATTTATACAGCTAGGTAATAGTGGCTGGCTAGAGGAATACTCAGACGAGATCCTTCGTACCATAACGTATTTAAACCATAAATTTTTAAGACAACTTCCCGGAAGACACTTACATGCTATAAAACCGGAACATTATACCCATGGCAGTTATGGTAATGAGTCTGAAAGAAAAAAGGCGGCACGAATGGACTTCCAGCACGTATTTTTAAGTGAAAAATCTGATGCTATGGTATTCAGAATGATTAGCAAATTCGCGGAACTCCATATTGATAGTTATGCTTACAACCGAGCCGAAAAATGCACCGAGCCAACAGAACAGAAGAAAATGATTGAAGAAGCTTATGAAAAATTCGACAGATTAGCAAATTGCCTTAATCATATTTTCGAGCAATTTGCTGTTAACCAAATACTAACTAGAAATGGTTTAGTGCCTAGACAAGATGATAAGATTACGAAAGAAGTTTATACCCCTGTACTTCAAATCTTAGCTGATCCAAAGTGGAAATCTTTAAGCTCTGATTTATCTGAGATGTTTGAGGACTATCGTAATGAAAATTTTCCAGAAGCTATAACCAAAGCTCACAGGACCGTCCAAAGATTCTTACAAATTTTAGTCGGTGAAGAGGGGAAAAATGCCAAGGGAGAAGTTGGCCAACTATTTCAAAAGGCTAAAAGTGAAGGGGTTATTCCAATAAATCGCTTTACAGAACCTTTTATAAACACCATCCAAGGATTTATTGTCTCTGAAAGAGCAACAAATAGCACGGCAAAACCTACGTTAAAAGAAGCCACGGCTTCTGATGCACTATTGATGATGAACATGGTTATGATATTTCTCCAATATTGCTTGCAGAATACGAATCGCAATTAAGGGAGCAGAATTTGTGCGCGCACGGGTGGGCGGGGCAAGCACAAACTAAACAGAACGACCGACCCGAACCTAGTATTAAAAATCTCCCCTCCAAAATCTTCTGGCTTTGGAATTCCTGAACCCCACCCTCCACGACCGGCGAATCCAAGAATCACCCTTACTTCCTTCCATACGCGGCGCTCCGCGCCGCGCGCCAAAAATTCCCTGAAAATGATGTGAGTTTTATTCGGGCTACATTATACGACCAAGTTAGAACCTATTTCCAACAGAATCATTGACCGCGCGCCTTCGGCGCGCTAACGCCTCGCTTCGCTCGGCGAATCCTCGCCCCTTTCCGCTTGCATACTTTCAGTGTTGGCGGTGATAAGACTTTTTTGAATGGAATGAGCGGAAAGGGGTGAGTTCCAAAAAAGATGATTTTGTGCGATTATTTCCTTAATCATATGAGAAAAGAAGGCTATAAAGGATCCCTCAAGCTAGACTGGATAAATAAACACCTTTCGCTTTATTACGAAATTGACGAGAAGGAGGGTAAGGGTGTTCGTCCGGTTTGGGTGCCCAAAAACGATATTCGTGTCGCCGAGCCGCGTATTTTGCGTTTCGTAAAAAATTATGGTGATTCTACGAGTAGCAACATGCTTATCAAGGGCGACAATCTGTTAGTTTTGCGGAGTTTGGTCGAGATGTTTAAAGGCCGGCCGGATAAAGAAAAAGTGAAATGTATCTATATTGACCCTCCATTCAACACCGGAGCGGCGTTTGAAAGTTACGATGACAATTTAGAGCACTCAGAATGGCTAACCATGATGAGAGATCGTTTATTCCTTCTGAGAAAATTGTTGAGGAAAGATGGAATTATATTTGTTCATCTCGATACCTCGGAGACAGCTTATGCTCGTGTTTTAATGGATGAAATTTTTGGGCGCTTAAACTACCTAAATACTATTTGTCTTACTACCAACGACCCATCTGGATTCAAGGCTACTGGTGGAAAAATATTTTCTACAGCCAATTATTTACTTGTTTATACTCGTGAGAGAATAAAGAACTCCTTAAACAAAGTATTTGTTGAAAAAGAATACGATACTGCCTACAGCAAGGTGCTTATAAACAGGACACAAGACTATAAAAAGTGGAAATGGAGAAATATTGCTGATGTGGTATCCGAAAATTTGGGATATGAGAATTCACGCGAGGCGAAGCGGGCACTCGGTGAAACTTTTGGTGCTGAACTTGCAAAATATGCTCTGAAAAATGCGAGCGTTGTGTTCCGCACCGCCGCTATTGGAGGCGGTGCGTTGAAAAAACGTTTAGCTACTATAGAAAAGTCTAGAACGGAACGAGATAAGGTTTTTGTTCATCCAGATGAGGATGTTTCAGATTTTTATATCCTAAATGGCGAGGGCATAGTTTTCTACGACAGGCGAATTATCGATATAGACGGAAGAAGGGTGCCGGGCGAGCTTCTTACAGATGTTTGGACAGATATATCTTGGACAGGAATTGCATCCGAGGGTGATGTAAAATTCAAGAATGGGAAGAAACCCGAGTTACTAATAAAACGAGTTTTGGAACTTGCGACAGAACAGGATGATCTAGTTTTTGATTCTTTTGCCGGATCGGGAACAACTGGAGCAGTTGCCCACAAAATGGGTCGTCGCTGGCTAATGGTGGAAATGGGTAGACAGACGGATGAATTGATAATACCTCGTATGCAAAAAGTGATAGCCGGAAAAGATCAAACCGGAATTAGTAAAGACACTAACTGGAATGGTGGTGGAGGTTTTAGACACTACCAGCTCGGTGAAAGTGTGATACACGAACAAGACATGAACTGGAGATTGAAAGCCGAGGAAATGGCAGAGGCGGTATTTTTACACTTCCAGTATCATCCAATCAAAGCAGGATGGTTGAAAAAAGAGAATATGTATCTTGGCAAACATCAATCAGCGCGTTATCACTTTTCTCTCTCGTTCGCTTCACGAGAAGTTAAAACGATTACTGCAGGTTTATACGAAAAAATTGTTGCTGGGCTGGATAAAGAAAAATTTAAGCACCTGACAATTTTTACCAATGTTGCGGTTTCCGTGCCGCCGGAAGCATTGGACGACCGCGTGCTTGTTAAGAAAATACCGGCGGCAATTTTGAGAGAATATAATTTGCTATGAGAACAAAACTACAAACATTTTACGATTTAGTAGGTCAAGACCAGCGATATAAAATCGCTATCGGTTCGCCGTCGCCAAAAACGATTGAAAACTACGATAAAATTCAACACTTGCTTAAGTTTGCTCTGCGTCCATATCAAGTGGAGGCATTGAGCACTTTTCAGCTTTTCTGGAAAGATGGTTTTGACAGCCGGAGTCTGAAAGAAAAAACGCTTCAGGAAGCAAAGAATGACGAGGATAAAATTGTGCAGTGGCATAAAGTCGGTTTTGAGATGGCGACTGGTTCTGGCAAAACCCTTCTCATGGGCGCAATAATTTTAGATTTATGGCACAAAGGATACAAAGATTTTCTTATTTTGACTCCAAACACTATTTTGTTTGATAAGACAATAGAAAATTTTACACCGCGTGCAGTGAAAAGTATTTTTGGCGATGGCTGGAATCTAACCTATAATTTAGTGACTGGTAATTCATACCGAGATAAAACCTGTAATTGGGAAGAAGATCGGGATATTTCGTTTTATATTTTCAACATGCAGAAGTTTTATGATAAGTCTGCTTCAGTGCAAAAGGATGGGGTGGACACCATGAGAGGAACGCCGTATGTGCGCCGTCCGCTTGAGGAATCGCTCTGGCGAGACAAGAGTGGCGAAAACACAATATCGTTCGTGGAGTTTTTACGAGAACGCCGTCCAGTTATCATTTCTGACGAAGCTCACCATTATCAACAAAAGAAGACAACAGAGGCGATTTTAGAACTTTTACCAAGCGCAGTGCTTGAATTTACCGCAACATCGCTCGAAAAAGGTGGCGAAAGCGAAAGTTTTGGGCAAAATAATCTTTACAAGTATCCGATGCAAAGATATATCAACGAGGGTTATGGAAAACGGATTTTTGCCGTAGGTTGTGGGACAAGCGACGAAAAAGTAACAGACGAAGTAAGCGATAGCGATAAGCAAAAATTAGTGTGGGGTATGCTTATTCACTTAATGAAATGGGAGTCGCTTGCGGTGGTAAATGCACCAGTTAAAAAAGCGATGTTGCTTACCAAAGCTCGGTCAATCAAGCACGCGGATGCGATTGATATTTATCTAAAAAGCTGGCCTGATTCTATTTCTGGAGAGATTGATGATGTATTGGAGCAAGTAAATCGTGAGGGTACTGATATTGCCAAGATTGTCCGGCAGTGTACACCAAAGAATAAAACGGATTTGGTAAAAAAATTGTCGGCAGTTGCAAAGTCAGTTTTTACCATTCACAGCGAGAACAAAAGCGACGATGAGATATGGACGGATTATCAATCACTTGACGACAATAAGGCCGAGATCGTCAATCAAGTCCGTATTTTCACCGAGGGCGTTGACTACGACAATTTTTATACAATCGTTATACTCGGTGATACTAATTATGAAGGTAAAATAAGAAAATCCAGTTTGGTCGCGGCCCAGCTAATAGGTAGGGGGTTACGACTTTATAAAGAAAAAAGAGAATTTGATATTTTAGGACATGAGCTGAAAGAACAGAGTGAGATTTTACACGTTATCTGTGATCGTGGTCGACACTTTGATAAATTTGTTGAAGAAGTTAGGGAACAAATGCAGTTGAAGGAGGATTCGATTGAAATACCAACAGAAGAAGAAGAGCGAGAAAATAGAGTTAATAAGAAGATTATAGATGACTATGAAATACCAATTTTACAGATAAAACCAATTGCGACTGGAAAGAGTTTTGAGCAGGCACTAGAGAATAAGACCTTAAGTGTCAAGGCGTTTATCGATGATATATGCGGAGTCTCAAGAGGCGAAAAGGTTTTAAAGCCAGAAGTATTGGCGATGGTGGACTATGCAGAAATTACAGCAGAAGAAGTGATTTTACAGAAAGACAAGCCAGCACCAACGCGCAGGACGATAACGCTTTCAAAAAATGATATTGCCCACTGGGCCTTGGATTTTATTGAACAGACCGGTTCGTTTATTGGCAATAATTCTTTTAACACCGCCAAGAAACTTATTGAAACGATCGTAGGTTCTGGCATACAAGTTGATACGGCTTACGCTATAGACTATAAACGTGCGCTCAAAGCATTGAAGAAAAGCATAGTTGAGTTCTATGGTAGAAAATCGCATGAGTTGATGTTTAAGAGTGAGTTTAATTTCAAAAAGAAAAATGTTAAAAACATTTTTATGGACAGCAAAGTTGTTGTCAGAAAAAGACAAAATTGGACTAATCTTTACCCGTCCTATCAAGACTTACCATTTACATATCAAGGGAAAGGCATTGTTGTAGAAGGATATGAATATTCAATCCGCCCATATGTTAGGTTTGATTCTCAGCCTGAAAAATGGGTTGCTGATGCTCTAGAACACCTATGCTCTTTAGATAAGAAAAAGGGAAATTTTTGGATAAGAAACGAGCCAAAAAGCGAGTATCCAGTTGAGGTAAAACCTGCTCCGTTCTATCCAGATTTTCTTGCATTTATCAACAGTAAATGGATTGTGGTTGATGTAAAAGGAAAGCACCTTGCCGAAGCAAAACAGATTGATGATCGAAAGAAGGCGTTAAAACTTTTGGAAAAGGAAGGTGGTGTTCAAACTTTCTTTCTTGTAGACAAAGTCATGGAAAAGCGAGGATTTAAAGCTGTCGAAATTGCGAGTATAGATGATTTTAATGGTTTTGACGAATTACGCCACGAAGAATTGGGAATTGAGGAGTTTACAAATGGACAGACGCCAACATTGTTTGATAAAAAATAATATTATGAACACATTCAAGCAATCAGCAATCGAAATATTGAAAAAGACTGGGAAGCCTTTACATTATGGCGAAATTACTAAGTTAGCTTTAGAGTCTGGTATTTTAGAAACCGAGGGTGCAACCCCAGAAGCTACAATGGGAGCACAAATGATAATGGACGTCAAAAATAAAGGAGAAGGTTCAGATTTTATCAAAACTGCGCCAGGAACTTTTGCTCTTAACCCAAACAAAAAAGAAATCAGTCAAACACCAAAAATTATTGAAGCAGAAAAAGAAGAGGAAGAAAAAATTGTTATTGAAGGTGGTTATATTGGGAAAGGTGGTGAGCATTTGGTTTGTAGTGAAATGCTTTTTCGTGGATTCAATGCCAGTATAATGAGTGTTGATGTTGGAGTAGATATTTCAGCAATAAAAGAAAATAAATTTTTTGGTGTTCAAGTCAAAACAGCTCGCAAAAATAGTTTTAATACTTATTCATTTCATATACGTAAAAAATCTTTTGATAGGTTTAATCAAGGGAATATCTTTTACATTTTAGTTTTAAGAGACGGTTTGAAGAATAGTTTTTTGATTTTGCCTTCAAATGAGGTTGAAAAGAAAATAAAAGAAAGAGCAATTTCTACGGTAAATAATAATACAGGGTATGCACTAACTGTAAAATTTCGTGATGACAAAGTTTATCTCGGAAATATGGATCACGAGATGGGGTATTTTTTGGATAATTGGGATTTAATCAAATAACGACGGTCCCACTCGTAATCCTAATGATCTTGCACGAACACAAATATTTTGTTATTGTATAAACATCATGCAACGAAGGAACTTTAGATAGCCGCCTGTAAACAGCCACACGCCTTGTGGTTGTTTTGGGTGGTTTTTTCTATTGCCTTTGTAGCTCAACGGCTAGAGCGCACCCTCGAAACGGGTGAGACGGAAGTTCAACTCTTCTCAAAGGCACACACTGCCCTCGTAAGCTAATGGATAAACTGTCTCGCTTCTATCGAGATCTTGGAAGTTCGAATCTTCCCGAGGGCACTCGCATTTTTCGCAGGGAGTATCCCCGCCGTCTCCTCTTTTTCCTACGGCGGGGATATTGTGCGCGAACGGGAGGCGGGTCAAGCGTATTTGTATTTGGGCCTCGGATATTTTGTATAATCTTGATATAATGCACATAACATTATGAATTTTGTTGATAAACTTAAGAAAGTTTTTTATATCCTAGCTGTGATTGTTGGTTTTATGATATTAAGTATCGTTAGCAATTTTGTTTATAGTAAATTTATTGAACCCAAAGTATTAAGTGTAGAAGACACGATGGACTTAGAAAGCAATGAGCAAACTGATTGTAATGTGCTCGGTATAAATTTGCACGGCCAACTTGTGACTTATATCCCAATTGATACGGGAGATAGTTTAATAAAAGATACAGATTTAATTTCTAGCGATACTGTTCTCTATTATATAAAACAAGCCAAAGAAGATGAGGAGATAAAAGCGATTTTATTAGAAATTGATTCGCCTGGTGGTGTACCTGTTGCCGGAGAAGAAATAGCAAATGCTTTGAAATCATCGTCCAAGCCGACAGTAACGTTTATAAGGCAAACAGGGATGTCAGCGGCGTATTGGGCGGCTACCGGAGCAGGACGCATATTTGCATCTAAAAATTCTGATGTTGGTAGTATTGGAGTAACAACTTCTTATCTTGATAATGTAAGTAAAAATCAAAAAGAAGGACTTAATTTCGTCCAACTTAGCACTGGCAAATATAAAGACACAGGCAATCCAGATAAACTACTTTCCCAAGAAGAAATGAATCTATTTATGAGAGACCTAAATATCATTCATCAAAACTTTATTGAAGCTGTGTCTAAGAATCGCAATCTTCCTCTAGAAAATGTCAGGAAAATTGCTGACGGTTCATCAGTTCTTGGTGAAAGAGCTAAAGAGCTCGGCTTGATTGACGAGATCGGAAGTCTGCCTGAAGTAGAGAAATATTTATCTGAAAAAATAGGAGAGAAAGCAGATGTTTGTTGGAATTAACTTTTAATTATGCCAGATGAACCTCAAAACCTAATTCCCACAGAAAACTCTATTCCAGTAAGCTCCCAAGAGCCCATACTCGAAGCACCTATTCCTCCAAGCACTTCTGAACCAGTCGCTGTGCCACCGCAAACCCCAGAAAGCCCTACAGAAGCCGAAAGTACCGTTCCGGTCAATGTTGATAATCCTGAAATTAGCCCTGTGGAACCTGAAAATCTAGCCCCCGAGCAAACGGCTCAAACTGAAAATCCAAGCGTAAATGAGCCAATTTCAGAAGCTCCAATACAGCCAACGGCTCACATACCAGTATTTGAGCCGTTGGCTAAACTAAGTCTGCTAGCTAAAGCCCGAGAAATGATCCAGTTTAGGAAAAGAAAGAAACTGGAAAAGATAATGGGAATGTTTCTAAAGAAAGCTGAAATAACAAATGATGAAGTAGAAAAACTTTTGCATGTCTCTGACGCAACAGCTACCAGATATCTAGAACAATTAGAAAAAGAAGGAAAGATAAAACAGGAAGGACGAACTGGTCAGAGTGTATCATATACAAAACTGTGAAATCACCAGACCCAAGAAATAAATTTATTTTCTTATTACAGCTTAAGCGTCGTTCGGAAAAGGAAACATCTCCTTACGCAAGACTTTTGTTTCAGGAAAATATCATATCAAGCTTACTTATTGCAACTCTTTTCACTATTGAGTTATTTCTTAATAAACAAACTACCAAGTATGTACCAACTAAAGAAAGGAGGATCAATATGGAACATATTATAAAAATTAAGTTTGAATCTAAAATAATTGAGACTAAAACTTTGGGGCAACTATGCTTTATAATAAATCCTTTTCTTGAAGGTAATACTCATCTAAAATCTTCGTTGAAAAGTTTTATTGATATGCGAAATAATATAACTCACAAAATGTTTTCAAAGTATGAAAATATGGAGGAATTAGAAAATGATTCAAGAAAAGTAATTAAAATAGGTGAAAAAGTTATCAAAGAATTAGACATTTTTCGGAATAAAATTTTTGAAGAATGGAATCCAAAGTAAATGAATTTTAGGGAGCACTGCGGAGCAGTTTTGCACGCGGACGGGTAGGGTGGGCTAAGTGCAAGGTTAATGAGCCTCGGGCTGTTACCGCTAGGGCGTCTGTGACTAAAGACGAGCGCCGACGTTAAACGAAGATACTGTAAGTCAATAGCGAAAGCGACACACTAAACACTATAATGAAAACAAGGAGAAGGGTTGTGCGAGGGCGGACTCCGAAGGCACAAGAAACGAAGGTAAAAACACTCAATAACCACTAAACAAGGAGAGCACCGTAAACTCCAACCAACCTCTGCGAGGAGGAGTCCCGACGCTGGGGAGAGGATTCTTTCCTCTCCCCAAAAGGAAGCGGGCGGTGAGCGAACGGCTCATTTCCTGGTATTTGAGCCGTTCGCTCTATTCCTGCCCGCGCCTAGGCATCTAGGCGCTCGTAGCCATAGCGGTAACAGCCCGAGGTGGATACCGAGTGGTGCACCCCCTTTAGTCTCGGACGCTCCACTAAAATACCAGACCGAGCACAATGCATCTTGTATTCCAAGCCGAGCCCCTTTCCGCTCATTCCATTCAAAAAAGTCTTATCACCGCCAACACTGAAAGTATGCAAGCGGAAAGGGGCGAGGATTCGCCGAGCGAAGCGAGGCGTTAGCGCGCCGAAGGCGCGCGGTCAATGATTCTGTTGGAAATAGGTTCTAACTTGGTCGTATAATGTAGCAAATTAATTTACGATGGATAAGATTAACGAATTTAGAGAAAAGCTTAGGCTTACGAATATCAAAGGACTAGCATTAGATATAGACGAGACTTTGGCTGACTCTAACTATGCATGGTTTGAGAGTATGTTTAAATTTCATGCTCCAGAAGATACGGATATTGAAAGCGTAATGAAAGAATATAAATTTGTCGAAAAAGTACCTGGATGGGATACAAGAGAAGCTTTTAATCATATGGAGATGCTTATGCACTCAGAAGAATTCAATGAAACAGTACCTCTTATAGAAGATTCAAATCATATAGTAGACAAGATAGACAAAATTATTCCGATTTTAGTATATATAACAGCAAGACCCCAAACGGTCATCGGGGCGACTAAACGATGGTTGAAAAAACATGGTTTTCCAGAGGCGGAATTAATTACGAGATCAGCGGATATCAAAGCTGGGGAATCAGATCTTATCGATAGGAATAAATGGAAGGCAGAGATTTTAGTTAATTTATACCCGTATGTTCAAGGCATTATAGATGACAATAAAACTCTCGCGCATGAGCTCCATGAACTTGATTATCAAGGAACACTATATTTATATGGTACAGATAGCGAAGAGTTTGGAAACTACAAACACGTGGTGGTCTGTCCAACTTGGAGAAGTGTATTAGATAAAATTAAAAGTTAAATTCTAGCCATTTCCGTTCTAATATTATCCCAGACAGCTATCTTGTAAGTTTGATATCATAGTTTTATGAAAGACGAGGATTATTTTAAAGAAGCAGGAAGAGAAGCAGAAAAGGCACTTTGTCTTCGAGATAAATGCGGAGTAGTTCTTGTGCTTAATGATGAAATAATTGGTAAAGGGTTTAATGGTCCTGCCAATAATAATGTGTTACATCGTAAATGTGGACTTAATTTAGTAAATTCTAGAAAACCAAAATCAGACAGAACATGTTGTGTCCATGCAGAATGGAGAGCGATAATTGACGGGATTAAAAACAAAAAAGATATAACAGGCAGTACCTTGTATTTTACACGAGTAGGTTCAGACGGAAATCTTTTAAGATCTGGTGAACCTTACTGCACAGAATGTAGTCGTCTTGCCCTCGATACTGGAATAAAGTTTTTCGGTTTATGGCATGATTCTGGTATCAAGTTATATGACGCCAACGAATACAACGAACTGTCTTACCAATTTCACGCTCAGTAATAGTTCCAACTTCACTTTATATCACGAAAGATTATAATTTAAACTATGAAAACTATTGTTATTACTGGCGCTAGTCGGGGAATTGGTTTGGCAACGGCAACAAGATTTTTGGAAGAGGGTTGGCAGGTTGTTGGCACATATAACAAAACCCGTATTCCGATCGAAAATGCTAATTGTATAGGTGTCCAGTTGGATCAAGGGGACACGCCTAGCATTAAACGCGCTGTGGAGGAAATAAAACAGAAAGCTTATCAAATCGATGTTCTGATAAATAATGCAGGGATTACTCTCGACTGGGTCGAACCGCAAATAGACCTTGAGAAGATTCGTAAGACATTTGAGGTTAATCTCTTTGGCGTTATTGATCTAACAGAGCAACTGCTTCCGAAAATGCTAGCTTCTTCTCATATTATCAACATTGATTCTAGCTATGGCGCGTTCTCACTGCCGATTGATGATGAGTCATCAACTGGCTATCGCCTTTCAAAGGCGGCTCTTAATATGTACACTCGCACACTTGCATTTCGTCTCAAAGAGAAAGGTATCATTGTCTCCTCACTTGATCCGGGCTGGGTGAAGACTGATATGGGAAATCTTGGGTTATCAGAGAATGAAGGACCCAATCGTGAACCGGAGGAAGTAGCTAGTGATATTTATCAACTTGTTACTACGGTCCAAGAATCAGGTCAATTTTGGCGGCTAGGCAAGAAAACTGATTGGTAGTTTCAATTTTGGGATATGAAAAAACAGGTTGTAGTCATACATGGGGGAGATACGTTTGAAACTTATGAAGAGTATTTGAATTTTTTGCGCGGTTACGAAATTGATATTGAAAGATACAAGTCGGACAAGAGTGATTGGAAACCGTGGTTAAGGCAGGGACTCGGAGGTGGCCATGAAGTTATTTTGCCAATAATGCCAAATAAGACTAACGCTCGATTTGATGAATGGAAAATTTGGTTTGAAAAGTTTACCCCGTTTTTACATGACGGTGCCATATTAATTGGCCATTCTCTCGGAGGGACTTTCTTAGCCAAATATTTGTCTGAAAACCGGTTTCCGAAAAAGATAAAGGCGGTGTTTCTTGTCGGTGCGGTTTTTAGTAAAGATAATGATGGTTTTCCGTTAGTCAGCTTCACACTACCAACTAACTTGAACTTGCAGACGGAGACAATCTATCTCTACCACAGCAAAGATGACTCCGTCGTGCCGTTCTCCGCTTTAGAGCAGTATAAAAAAGCTCTGCCAAATGCCCAGATAAGAATCTTTGAAGATCGGGGGCACTTCAATCAAGAGGAATTCCCCGAGCTTGCTCAAGATATACTTAATCTGGATAATTAGAATATGAAAAGAGTTTTTATTATACATAGATGGGATGGCAATCCGACAGAAGACTGGTATCAGTGGTTGAAGAAAGAACTAGAAGGCATAGGCTTCGAGGTCTTTGTGCCGGCCATGCCGGATTCGGATGAGCCAAAAATGGAGACTTGGATTCCATTTTTAAGTCAGTTAGTGGGTACGCCTGATGCCAATACGTTTTTTATCGGGCACAGTATTGGTTGTCAGGCGATTATCAGGTATCTCGAGACCCTGCCGGAGGGCGTTAAAATTGGCGGGGCTGTCTTTGTGGCGGGGTGGTATAATGTCCGTAATTTAGAAACTGAAAAAGAAAAGCGAATCGCCGGGCCGTGGGTCAATACTCCGCGCAATGATGAAAAAATAAAAAGAACGGTTAATCAAGCAGTTGCCATTTTTTCAGATAACGATCCATTCGTCCAGCCAGAAAATCAAGAATCTTGGAAAGAAAAAGTAGGAGCCAAGATAATTGTGGAGCATAACAAAGGTCACTTTACCGAAAACGATGGAGTTAATACTCTATCGTCGGCTCTAGAAGCGGTGTTGGGGATGAAATGAAACAAAGGTTGTGATATAATGTTGCCATATGAAAAAGATAATAATACTTGCTGGTTTGGTACTTTCTTTAGGCGGTTTGGCGTCAGTTGCGTACGCGAATCATTCGTGGGGCGGTTACCATTGGGCACGGACCAGTAACCCATTTACCCTAAAGATTGGGGATAATGTTTCTTCTACTTGGGATCCTTATTTAAATGAAGCCATCACTGATTGGAGTGCATCTTCTGTACTTGATTTAACAAAGGTTACAGGCAGTACCAATCCACGAACTTGTAAAGCCAAAACCGGACAAATTCAAGCTTGCTCGGAGCGTTACGGCAATACCGGCTGGTTGGGTATCGCCCAAATCTGGATTTCCGGCTCCCACATTACCAAAGCTATTACCAAGGTTAACGACACATATTTCAACACAGCTACGTACAATACACCGGCATGGCGCAGGTTGGTTATGTGTCAAGAAATAGCCCATGACTTTGGTCTCGACCATCAAGATGAGAACTTTTCCAACGCCAATTTAGGCAGTTGCATGGACTATACCAGCGACCCGGACGGCCCGCCTTCCAATGAACATCCCAATCTGCACGATTTCGCAGAGATAGAGGCTATTTACGCCCATCTTGATAGCATTACTACCATAGGACAGAGCACTTCCGGTCCGGGCAAGCGTGTTGGAGTTAATGGAGTAGATAGCCAAGATATTGACCTTGATAACCCATCGGCATGGGGAAAAGCGGTTAAACAAGACGCACGAGGCAAAAATTCTCTCTATGTTCGTGATCTTGGAAAGGGAGAAAAGGTTTTCACCTTCGTCACCTGGGTCCAGTAATAATAAGTTTAAAAGTTCCTACTTCCAAACAAGTAGCAGTGCACCGAGAACGAGGAGTACTAAGCCGGAGACAGATTTGAAAGTCAGCGCTTCGCCGAGAAACATCGCGGCCAGGATAACCACGAAGACGACACTCAACCTGTCGAGAGCGGCCACGCCGGTAGCCGGACCGTATTTGAGAGCAAGGAAATAAAATAACCACGAGAGCGCTCCAGCCACGCCGGAAAAAATAATGAAGGTTAAAGTCTGATTGCCGACAGTTTTAAGGAGTGAAAATTTTTGCAGTACGGCCGCGATGCCGAGGAGGAAGATTGCCATCACCACCGCTCTGATAGTGGTGGCTAGGGTTGAGTCAACATTTTTTAAGCCGATTTTTCCGAGAATGGCGACCGCGGCCGCGAAGATTGCAGATAACAGAGCGTATCCTATCCACATCATAATATTATTGACATTTTATCATATGCTACAATAAATATATATGAACATGAAAAAAATTACATGGTTGGGACTGCGTCTCTCGATGGGTTTAATTTTCCTTTGGGCCTTTGTCGATAAGTTAGTTGGACTGGGATTTGCCACTACCACAGAGAAAGCTTGGATAAATGGCGGGTCACCCACTTCCGGATTTCTTTTGAATGCTACCCGCGGGCCTTTAGCGGAATTTTTCAAGGGGCTTGCGGGGATGCCGGTTGTCGATTGGCTCTTCATGGCGGGACTCTTGGGTGTCGGACTGACACTTTTTTTCAACAAGTTCGTGGTCTGGGGAGCCGTAGCCGGTAGCGCGATGCTACTTCTTATGTATTTGGCCGTTTTCCCGCCAGACAACAATCCTCTCCTTGATGACCATCTTGTCTATATTCTAGTATTAGCTCTATTGGCATTTAAAAGTGGAGACAGATCATAGGGGACTCTTAAAATACGCGCCGTATGATATATTGTACGGGCAATGAAATCGAAAGACTGGCAAGATGAAAGAGACGACTTCGAGATAGAAGGGGGACACAAACTCTCGGGCTCTATTACCACCAACGCTTCCAAGAATGGCGCCACTCATCTTTTTGCTGCCACGCTGGTCAATCGAGGCAAGACTACTCTCAGAAACATCCCGCGCATTGAAGAAGTGAATCGGTTTATAGAAGTTTTCAGGAGTCTTGGTGTCAAAGTAGTCTGGATTGGTAAACACACTCTCACTATCGAACCACCGAAAGTATTTTCTGTATCAAACATAAACAGCAGCGCCACTGGCAAAATTCGATCCGCCTTAATGCTCATCGGTCCGCTCTCCGCTCGTCTGCGCTCTTTTAATTTACCCCACATCGGCGGTTGTCAGATGGGAGAGAGAACTATCGCCGCTCATCGCTACGCACTCGAAGATTTGGGTCTCAAAATAGTGACGAAAGGAAATTACTACCATATAACAAGCGGCCCCTCGACCAAGCTCGGGGCAAGCAGGACAAAAAAAGAGGTGGTCATGTATGAGGCATCGGATACTGCTACTACCAACGCCATTTTGCGCGCGGCCGTCTTGCCACAGCGGACTACCATAGATTTCGCCCAGCAGAACTACATGGTGCTTGAGGTATGTTATTTTCTGGAGAAACTGGGAATAAAAATACATGGCATCGGTACCAAGGCGCTCACTATCGAAGGCAACCCAAACATAAAGGCAGATATCGAGTATTCCAATAGCGAGGATCCGGTGGAGGCTATGCTCTTCATTACGGCAGCTATTATGACTGGCTCGAAATTAATAATCCAAAGAGCACCGATTGATTTTCTAAAAGTTGAACTCTTGAAACTGGAGAAAATGGGATTGCGCTATAGTGTCTCCTCGTCCTACCTCTCTTATAACAACCGTACTAAACTTGTTGACCTCTCGATTAAGCCCTCTAAACTCAAAGCGCTTCATGACAAGATTCACGCCCAGCCGTATCCGGGTATCAATACGGACAACCTGCCCTTCTTCGTGCCGATAGCCTCACAAGCCACAGGCACCACTCTTATACACGACTGGATGTGGGAGGATAGAGCCATCTTCTTTACCGAACTCAATCGACTTGGTGGAAACGTTCGCTTGGCCGACCCGCACCGCGTTTTTATCGACGGACCTTCCAAACTCAAAGGCGCGCAAATCGTCTGCCCTCCGGCTTTGCGGCCGGCTGTGATGTTACTTGCCGCGATGCTTGGTGCGGAAGGCAAATCAACTTTGCGTAATGTCTACGCTATCAAACGCGGTTATGAAAATATCGTGGGGCGATTAAATAAAATCGGCGCTAAAATAAAAATACTCAAGTCATGAAAAAATCTACCTTGGTTGTCATAGGAATCGCAGTTCTCATCCTTTTGATTGGTGCCATTATTATTTTTGATGATTGCAGTAGCTGTGGTGGTCGAGATACGGATATAAGCTCTGCCATGATTCGCGTTACCATACCCGAGCCGGATGCGATAGTCAGAAGTCCTATAACTGTCACTGGAGAAGCGCGGGGCAATTGGTACTTCGAAGCCAGTTTCCCGGTCAAAATGCTTGATGCCAATGGCAAACAACTGGGAGTTGGAATTGCTCAGGCGCAAGGGGAGTGGATGACTACCAACTTCGTACCATTTAGTACCATCGTAAACTTCTCTACTCCTACAACCCAAACGGGAACGATCGTCTTCCAGAAAGACAACCCATCCGGTTTACCTGAACATGATGCCGAAGTAAGGATACCAATCCGTTTCAGTCAAGTTGTGTCTCAAACTCGAGATATAAAACTCTATTTCTACAACAATCAAAGAGATCGGGATGAAAGCGGCAACATTTTGTGTTCTGCAAAAGGATTGTTTCCTATAAACCGTTCCATTCCTTTTACAGTCACACCTATTCAAGATACAGTTAAAGAACTTCTCAAGGGACCTGATAGCGTAGAAAAACTTACTACTCCAGGCACAGAATTTCCGCTTGCGGGTGTCACTCTCACGAGTGCATCACTTTCTAATGGTGTGTTGACTCTTACACTTAATGACCCGGAGAACAAGACTGGCGGTGGTGCCTGTCGAGTCAATATATTGCGAGCTCAAATTGAAGCTACAGCTAAGCAGTTTGATGTGGTGAAAGAGGTTCGCTTTGTTCCCGACGGACTCTTCCAACCTTAAAAATGTGATAAAATATCAAGGGTTACCCTTGATATTATGGAAAGAAAAGTCAAATTTGTTCCGGACGAGTATTATCACCTATTTAGTCGCGGAGTAGAGAAGAGAAAGATTTTTCTAGATAAAAAAGACTACGATAGATTTCTTGCTCTGCTATATATTTTGAATCAGGAAGACCATTTTCACGTAAGCAACTTCTTAAATAAAGGCCAGAAAAATATTCTTGATTTATACAAGCAAGAACGCGGCCAACCACTTGTATCAATTCTTGCTTACTCACTCATGCCCAATCATTTCCACTTGGTTGTCCAAGAAATTATAGAGGGTGGCATTAGCACTTTTATGATGAAGCTACTTACTGCTTGCTCAATGTACTTTAATACAAAATATGAGCGCAGCGGTTCTTTATTTGTTCATCCATTCAGATCAGAGCATATAGGCGATGACGCATACTTTCGTTATCTATTTGCTTATGTCCACCTTAATTGTATCGAATTGTTTGAAAAGGGATGGAAAGAAAATGGGATTAAGAATCAGAAACGTGCTAAAGAATTTCTAGAGAATTATCGCTACTCAAGTTATCAAGACCTCTCTCTACTCACCAATCGACCTGAAGCGCGAATTCTAGATATGGACAATCTACCAGAGGATGTATCAAGGGTTACCCTTGATATTCGGGAGTATCAGAAGTGGTATAAGAGCGGAAAATAAAAATATCAAGGGTAACCCTTGATATTTTTAGAAAATCAAAGAGACCCTGAAGGGGTCTCTTTGAGATTAAACTACCGGCGTGTCTTCTGTCGGTGTCTCCGGCTTGGGTTCGGGAGCTGGTTCGGCCGGGGTATTTAAGTCCACCTCTTCGTCAGTCTTTTTTTCATCCTCCATAATGGGAAAGTAAATTATTTTGTTAATCGTTCAGCACTTCGCAAATTATAGCATTGTTAAAGAATTAAAGAAAGAAATTGTATGAGGCCACCCGCTTTTGCACTCCACTGGTAATATTGATGTCTTGCTTGGCTTCCATGATAACAGAAACTGTACTGGCGTCATCTTGTTACCGAAAGCGTAGTGGACTCGCTTAGTGTTGTA
>Ga0209518_1000202_pt1 | contig 80938 bp, 79 predicted proteins | sample RifGroB1_FD_183993 | JGI IMG/M metagenome (GOLD analysis project Ga0209518, IMG submission 183993) | Groundwater microbial communities from Rifle, Colorado, USA - Groundwater B1 (SPAdes) (version 2) | ecosystem: Environmental > Aquatic > Deep subsurface > Groundwater | place: Rifle, Colorado... | reverse complement strand
AAAAATTGTGTGGTGCATGCTTGCTGCGGGAGAAGAGTTCAATGAAAGCCTGATGGTCGATAAAAAGCTGAAGGCAAAGGCTGACGCGATGCGTACCGTAGGCCAAAAAAGTGCTTAAAACCAACGTAGTTGGTTAATAATATGTATTCTGGTCGACTTCCCGGTTGACTTTTTATAGGAGATGTACATGATTCTCCATGATCGCAAAGTTGTCTACTAAAAAGACATACTTGCTTCGACATCGAATCATGGTCTCGATAAATATGCTTTTGGCCAGAACAGAACGCAGCAAAAATTCCTTGCGGTTAACCCGAGCCGTGACATGGTAGCACGCCCCAGCGCATAATTGACGAGCTTTTCTCATATACCGTGTACGCCTTAACAGGTTGTTGAAAAAGCCGGTTGCTTTCTCAACAACCTTAACAATTCCTCGCATAGCTTGCGCTATGCTGCGTAATTGTACCGGCTTTTGAAGTGTTGAAAAGCCGCATCCGCGTTTTTCAACACCCTGTTAAAGCGCCCGCTAGCCTGCGATTTGGGGACTGTCCCTCTGTATGCGGCCATGCTTCGCTCGGCGAGCTGTGATAAAATAGTTCCGAATCGGCATTAAGTAAATTAATTTTAAGGTACTCGTTGGCTGGCGTGGCGTTGCGACTGGCGGGCTGGCCAAGCGTCAGACAGGCGCGGCCCGGCAACGGGACGGAGCTGCCGGCGAGGCGTCCGGGGACCTGCCAGCCGAATTACCCTTCCCGCCCTCGCTATTGACTCATCGCCCGGCTTGCCGCAAGCGGCCGGCGGGTGTATAGTGGCGACATTCCACGCGAGGAGTTTGCCATGCCCGTTTTGTTTTTCCGCCGTTTGTTTGCCCTGGCCTGCCTGGTTTTGGTCGCCTTGTCGCTCGGCGCTCAGTCCGTCCGCCTGGACGTCATGGAGCCTAACGAGGAGCGCGCGGCGGCCCGGCCGCTGACCCTGGACCCGGCTGGCGCCAGCTTCAATCTGACCATCCACGCCGCCGGCGATGTCGACTGGTTCCGCTTCACCATTCCGGGCGCCAGCCGTCAGACGGTCATCCAGACCGGCGGCGACCTGGACACCGCGCTGGTCCTGCTGCGCGCCGATGGTCAGGCCATGGCCGAAAACGATGACAACGGCGGCGACCGCAACGCGGCCATCGGCCTCATCCTGCCCGGTGGCGATTACCTGGTGCGCGTGTCCGCCAACCGCGGCGGCAGCGGCAGCTACAACCTGCGCCTCCGCCTGAGCGTGCCGCCATCGGCCGACGCCCACGAGCCCAACGAGGATCGCGCCGCCGCTGCCCGCCTGGACCTCGCGGCCGGCCTGTTGGCGGCTCCCGCCACCTTCCACAATCCCCAGGATCGCGACTGGTACCGGCTGGACGTGCCGGCCGGCGGCCGCGCCCTGGAACTGGCTACCGAGGGTAATCTGGATACCACCCTGGCGCTCTACGACGCCGACGGCCGCCTGGTGGCCGAGAACGACGACAGCGACGGCCTGAACGCCGCCATCCGCCGCAATCTGCCGGCTGGCGAATACCGGGTGGCCGTCGGCAACTATACCGGAGCCCTGGGCAGCTACCGTCTGGTGGCGCGCCTGGGAGCCTTGCCCAGCCCCGACGCCTTCGAGCCGGACAACCAGGCGAACGCCGCCGCCGTCGCTCTTCAGCCCGGTCCGGCTGGCCAGCTGCGCAGCATCCACGCCACCGACGATGTCGATTGGGTCAAGCTGGTGGTGACGCCGGCCGGCCGCTATCGTCTGCAAGCCATCAGTCAGTCCGGCCGTCAGCCGGACACGTACCTGGAACTGTACGACGAGGCGCGCCGCCTCCTGGCCGAGGACGACGACTCCGGCGAAGGCCTGGACGCCGAATTGACCATCGAGCTGGCGAGTGGCACTTACTGGCTGTTGGTCCGCCAGGTAGCCGACGAGCTGGCTGGCGACGGAAGCTATCGTCTGGTCTTCAGCCGGCAGTAAAAGCCGGCCATAACTTCGTCTTTTTTGGCTTTCCGGCTGGAAAACGGCTGGACGATGGATTATGCTTTGAGTCATACTACGCGCCCCGTTATGCGCCTTTTCGGCGCGATGGCGGCGGCTGTTTTCCCATTCGAAAGGAGCATTTATGCATATTCGTTCCACGCGGCGCCTGATTCTGGTGGTTGGCTTGATTCTGGTCGGCCTGACAGTCTGGGCGCAAACTGCCCGCAGCGACGCCTTTGAGCCCAACGAGACCCAGCAGGCCGCCCGCCGGCTGAGCCTGAGCGCTGCCGGCGGCAATTTTAACGCCACTTTCCATAATACCGCTGACCAGGATTGGTATCGTATTACCGTTCCGGCCGGCAGCAAGATGGTCACCATCTACACCGACGGCGAGCTCGATACCACCTTGGCCCTGATGGATCGCTCCGGCAGTACCCTGGCCGAAGCCGACGACTTCATGGGCAACCTCAACGCCCACCTGGAGCAGGTCCTGTCCGGTGGCGACTACCTGTTGCACGTCGGCACCTTCCAGGGCGCCATCGGCAGCTATAGCCTGACCGTCGAGTTCAGTGCCCCGCCGGCCCCCGACGCCTACGAGCCAAATGACGATACCAAGGCGGCCAAGCCGCTGAGTATCGACCCGAATGGCAGTTCCTTCGATGTCAATTTCCACGTTGGCGGTGACGCCGACTGGTACCGCATCAGCGTGCCCCAGGGTGCCTTGCCCAATATCCGCATCTACACCGCTGGCGATAGCGACACCGTGATGGAGTTGGCCGATCTGGATGGCGTTACTTTGGCCTCGGACGACGATTCGTCAGGCAATGGCCTCAATGCCGAGATCAACGTCGCGCTGCCGCCGGGCGATTATTTCCTCCGGGTAGGCAACTACGACGAGCGCATTGGCAGCTATACGCTTTCTTTCGAATTTGTTGAAGGCCTGGAGTCTGACGCCTTTGAGCCGAACGACGACCAGGAGTCGGCCACCCTGCTGCCGTTGGCCGGCGACGAGACCTACTTCGACGCTAGTTTCCATGCCGGCGAGGACGTCGACTGGTATGCCATTACCGTTCCGCAGGGCGGTCGTAACGTCAACATCAGCACCGAAGGCGGCATGGATACCATCATGGCTTTGTTTGACGCCGGCTTCAACCAGTTGGCCGAAAATGACGACGCCATGGACACTAACGCCATGATCCAGATTTTCCTGCAGGCTGGCGACTATACTTTTAGCGTCGGTAACTACGCCGGTGACCAAGGCACCTACGGCTTGATGGTTCGCTTCGTGGTCCCGCCGCGCCCGGACGCCTACGAGCCGGACAACGCCGTTGCCCAGGCCAAGCCCGTCACCATCGGCGCTGAAGGCCAGCAGCGCAGCTTCAACAACGCCAACGACGTCGACTGGGTGCGCCTGACTATTACCCAAGCCGGCACCTACAGTATCCGGGCCTTCGGTATCACCAACGAAGACATGGACACCTACGTCGAACTGTACGACTCGCGCCAGAACCAAGTGGGGAGCGACGACGACGGCGGCAGCATCGGGCTGGACTCCAATCTGGTGATGACTCTCAATCCCGGCACCTATTTCATCAAGCTGAACCAACTGGGCAGCGAAATCTTCGGTGACGGCAGCTATAAGCTGATCGTGGTTCGCCAGTAAGCCGCGTAGCGCGCTCATGAATTAAAAAGGCGGCCCTTGGGGGGCGCCTTTTTTGCTGGAGGTTGACATGAAATTTTGTTGGGTTACCCTGACAGTGCGCGATTTGGCGATCTCGGCGGCTTTTTACCGGGATCTTGTCGGGCTTAAGGAGGCGCGGCGCATGTCGGTCAGTCCGGACCTGGAAATAGTCTTCCTGGGCGAGGGCGAGACTCAGGTCGAGCTAATTTGGAACCGGCAGGCGCCGGCTGTGGCCTTTGGGCAGAACATCTCGCTCGGTTTCGCGGTCGACTCGCTGGAGCGTCTTCTGCCGCTGCTGGCCGCCAAAGGGATAGCCGTCCACTCCGGCCCTTTCCAACCCAACCCGGGCATCCGCTTCCTGTATGTGTTGGACCCGGATGGGCTGAAGGTCCAGTTCGTGGAGCATCGCGCCGGCTAGGGTGACTGGGCGACTAGGCCGCCTGGTCGCCGGCTTGTCGATCGGCGGCAAGCGTCGTATACTCCTGTACCATGAAACGTAAGCTCCTGTTTGTTTGTCTGGCGGCTTGCCTGGTCGCTAGCCTGCCGGCCCAAGCGCCGGCCACCGCCACCGCCACCGCCGCGCCGGTAAAGGTGGCTTTCCTGGCTGTCAACAATCTGGGTGGCGATGCCCAAACCGAGTACCTCGGCGGCGCCATCCAGGGTCTGCTGCTTTTCGATCTGACGCGTTCGCCGGGGGTGACGCTGCTGGACCGCAACAGTCTGGACCGCGTCCTGCGCGAGCAAGAACTGCAGCTGTCCGGCCTGATGGACGACGCCGAGGGCAGCCGCCGTTTCGGCCAGCTCCTGGGCGCCGACTTCCTGGCCTGGGCCGAGTTCGTCGGCCTGGAAAGCGAGGTTATGCTGACGCTGCGGGTGGTTAACGTGGCCAGCGGCCAGTCGGCGGCCTTCCGCGAACGGGGCGGTGACGAGAATGCCGTCCACCGGGCCGCCGAGAGCCTGGCGTTATTCCTGACCGGCAGCCGGCCAAATTTTGCCGGCGCTTCCGGCGAGCGCTCCATTGTCCGGCAGCTCGAGCTGGCGCCCGGCAGCCTAGCGCTGCACTCTATCCTGGTGCGCGGCGAAATTTACCTGGACGGCGAGTTTGCCGGCTACACCACTGGCTCTTCCGAAATTCCCTTCATCGTAGACGCCTTACCGGCCGGCCGTCACAGCCTGCGGGTGCACCTGGGCAGCGGTTTTGGCGTAGTCACCATGCCGGAGCTAAGCTTCGGCGACTGGCAGACCGAGTTCGAGGTGCCCTCAGGCGGGCGGGTAGTATTGCGCGATCCGACCCGGGACTTCAATTCGCAATTGCTGCGCCTGCAAGTGCTGTTGGAGGAAACCATCGTCTGGTCCGAGGCTAACAGTGGCCGCTTCGCCCAAGCGCGGGAGCTCAACTTCCTGGATCGCGCCGGCAATCCAGTGGTCGTGCGTTTGTTGCTCAATCCAACCAACGCGGCTGGTGGCCTAAGCCTGGCGCCGAGCCTCGAGGTTGGGGGCCAGAGCCTGTCCCTGAGTTTGGCCTCCCGGGCCGGCGGCCTAGTAGAGCTGGAGCGGACGCTGGGTCTGGTGATCCTGCGGGTCAGCATCGACCGGCGCTCCAATCGCTACCAGATAACTATCAGCCTGAAACGAGCCGACATTTACCCCGGCATGCAAGACGACTGACACCGACTAGAATCTAGCGGGTGGACGGTGTCGACTGGCCGTCCGTCCTGTTTTTTATCCGATGGTGAAAAAAAACTGAGCGGCTATATAATTCCTCCTTGTTTGGTGGTATATTATCTTCATACCAGGGGAGGCATACCATGACTTACCCGTTTTCTGGACGCCTAGCGCTGTGGTGGCGCCTGGGTCGTCTCTTTTTAATGGTCGCTGCGGCCTTTCTGGCGCTGGCCTGCTCCAATCCCTTCAGTCCCGGCCTCGCCGGCTCCATGAATCTCAACCTGCCACGCGCCTTGGGCGGCTATCGGACGATGGCCAGCTGGTCGATTCAGGGCAGTGGTCCGCAAGGCGCGACCCACAACCAAGCTATCGCGCTTGGCGAGACCCAGGTGGTTATCGAAGGGCTGGCGGTGGGCGCTTGGACCTTCCGGATCAGTGCCTTGGACGGCGCTGGCGCGTTCTTGGCCTGGGGTGAGGGTAGTACCGTCATCGCGGCTGGGCAGAATAACTTGCATATCGTCATGCAGGCCGCCAACAGCTTCCAGATCGTCTTCGGGGTGCTAGAGCCGGAGCTGAGCCTGGATTGGGTCAATGTTAGCAACATCATCACCTTCACGGCCACCGCCGGCTTCCTGAGCTACACCTGGTTTTTTGATGGTGTGCTTTATACTCCCTTTGAAGGCGAGGTGCCGGCTGGCCAACCCTACGCTTTGGCGGTGTCTTTGGACGCCATCTATAGCTCCAATGTGCGCCGGGTTACGGTGGTGGTGGAAGACGAGGACGGTAACTACTGGTCCACCGATACCTACGACGCCAGCGGCAGCGGCTGGGGAGGTGGCGTATGAAAGCGCCTAACGCGATGAAGTGGTTGGTGGCTGCCGTCTGTTTGGCCGCCGCTCTGTTGCTATCCGCTTGCCCGGGCAGCCTGCCGACGGGCTATGGCCAGCTCCAAGTCAGCCTGCCGGCCGCCGCCGCCCGCGGCATCGGCCCGCGCCTGGCTCAAGCCCACCACTACCGCCTGGAACTGACGCCGCTGGATGCCAGCTTGGGCAGCGCGGTACTGCTGGAGTCCAGTGTCAGCCTGTCGGAAACCCTGGAGGTGCCGACTGGTGACTGGAATCTGTTGGTGCAGGCTTTCAAGGCCGATGGCACCGTTTTCGGCGCCGGCCAGAAAGTGGTCAGCGTGGTGCCCGGACTTAATCAGGTCAGCCTGGATCTGGCGCCTACCCTGGCCGGCGGCCTGGGCGAGTTTGAGTTCCGATACCTGGCCAGCACGGCGCCGCTGAGCGCCTCTATTTCGCTGAATGTTTGGCCGGAAATCGGCGAGCCCAAAACGCTGCTGCCGGACGGTAGCGGTGCCTTCAGCCTGGTGGATTATAGCGCCAGCGGGATACTCAGCGTAACCGTGGTAAACGACTTGAGCCTGGTTGACCTGAGCGGCAGCATAGCCGCCGGCGATTATATCCTGCGCCTGGAGCTTGTCGACGGCCAGCTCAACGTCATCGAATCCAAGACCACCATACTGACGGTGGCTGATAGTTGGCGGAGCCACAATGCCAACCAGGCCAGCCTGCAGCAAGTGGCCGGCGGCAGCGTCGCCTTCGCTGATTATCCCGGTGACGCGGACCATGCCTTCATCGAAGGCGAGAATATCAATTTGGTGGCCGTACCGGCGAACGGTTATTTTTTCGATCAGTGGCTTTCTTCGGCCGGCAGCGCTTACGCGGTTTTCGAGACCGGCACCTACCTGCGCATGCCCGACCAGGCGCTGACCATCGGCGGGGCGTTCGTGGATTCCTCGACCTTCACCGAACTGGTGGGCGGGCCGCCCTGGCAATATAATGGTACTCTGGGCGGTGCCGGCTTGTGGTTAAGCTTCACGGTGACTACAACCGGATATTATACAATTGTTTCCAGTGGGTCGCTTGACACCAAGGCTAGCTTGCGCGACAGCGCAAGCTTGTCCTCTCTCAGTTTGACGGATGGAGGCGTCGGCTTGAATTTCAGCTCTACGCCCGATCTGTCCGCCGGAACGTATTACCTGAAGGTGGAGTTGGAATCCGGCAGCGGCGGCGACTTTGTTTTGGATATTGCCTATGTGATATTCTGACGACGCGGCTACGAGCGTTCGCCTGAGCAGCCAGCCCGGTTCACCGCCGGCCTGGCTGCTTTTATTTCTTCACCAGCGTTCGTTCCAGCCAGTCCGGCGCCAACTGGGCGGCGCTGGCCACCAGCTGCGGCCAGGCCGTCAGCAGGCCGCCAAAGGCGCGGAAATAGGGGCCGACCGCCGCCGGGTCGGCCTTCAACTCCGCTGGCAGGCCTAGGGTCGGGGCGGTCAGGGCCGCTTCCAGGCTATCGATGTTGGCCTCGATGTCCGCCGCCCAGGCCCGGGGTAGGCCGCGCCAGGTTCGGCGCTCGCCGGCCAGCTTGTCCAGGGTGGAAAACAGCAGACGGCTGGCCAATTCCAGGAGGTAGGCGCGCAATTCCGGTTGGGGGCGTCCGCCCAGATCCCTTAGAAAGGTGCCCAAGCTGGCGTAGGGATCGGATAAAGGCGCGTAATTGCCCAGATAATCCTGCAGTGCCCAGCTGAGGAGGCTATTCATTTCCGGGTGCCAGCCATAGTCGCGCGGGTCGGTAGCCTGGCGCGCCTCCAGCGGGGCGTGGTGGATGGCTTCAAGCGGGTAGAGCATGAAGTGATCCGGTTGCAGGGTGGCCAGGCAATAGCCCCACAGGCCATCCAGGTTGCGCCCCGACGGGCTGAAAGGCGGCAGCCGGTGGCGGGCGTCCAGGCAGAGGTGGCCGTTGAGCATGGCGTTGCCGCCGATAGTGTCGGTACGCGGCGCCCGGAAAACCAGCTTGGAGCGGCGCAGGACCAAGTAGCGCGCCTCGTCGAATTCCGGGTCGTCCAGTTGGCGCCGGCCGCTGATCAGGTAGCGCGCCTGGTTCATGCCGCTGTCGCCCCAATAATGGAAGCACAGGGCGACTACCCGCGCCTCGGCCGCCGCGGCCCGGGTCAGGGAGTGCGGCCTTAGCCCGGTCAGATCCAACCGGCCGGCGCTGGTCAGCAGTTCGCGCAGCGGCCGACCTAGATAGGCCTGGTGGGCATGGAAGGCCGGCCGGGTAGCGGCCACGCCGCAGCCGGCCAGCTCGGCTTGGTCGGCCAGCGGCTGGATGACCGAGGGGTCGGGGGCCGACTGGAAGGCCAGGCCGTCGCGGGCGTCGACCCGGTGGCGGAATTCCGGCAGGATGTCGTCGTCGCTCATGGCGAACAGCCGCCCGCCTAGGGCTAGGAGCAGGCAGTTGGCGTTGGCGCCGTAGGTGCCGGCCGGCAACATGCCAGACAGCCCGAAGGCGAAAGCCGCCGCCGCCGGCTCGGCGCTGTCGGCGCCTAAGGCGGCCGCGAAGTCCTGCCGCCAGGCGCGGCTCAGATAGTAACTGCGCCCGGGGTACTGGCTGGCAAAGCCCAGGGCCACGCGGCGGGTGGCGGCCGGGTCGGTAACGGAATCATCACTGATAACGCAGTCCGGCGGCGGCAGCCCGGCGGCTAGGACACAGGCCTGCCAGGCGGTCAGGGCGCGGGCGATGGCCTCGGGGCGGTCGCGCGTCATCCAGCTCAGGGCGGACAGCGGCGGGGGCGGGTCGGCAGGCGGGGGAATGGTCGGATTGGCGCCGAGCCAGGTTTCTACCGCCCTGGCCGTTTCCACCAGCAGGCCGCACGCCACCAGGCCGGCGCAGAGGCTCGGTAAATCGGTCAGGCCGTCGTCGTCCCAACGGCGGGCCCGCAGGCGGTCGGCTAGTTCGTCCAGGTCGCCGGCCGGTCGGATCAGGGCTTGCAGTAGTTCCAGTTCAAGCGTTTCGAGCTGATGGAGCAGTCCTTGGTGGATGGCGATGACGGCGCTGCGGTGGCCGTCGATCGGTACTTGACGAAATTCGACCGCCGCCAGCGGGAAGCGTAGACCCATACTACCAGCATAAGCCAGCCGCCGCCGGCCTGCAAGCCGCCACCTTTTTTACAGATGGAAAAGCTTGCGCAAGGTGGTGGTCTTGGCTATCCGGTGGTGGAAGTAGATCAGGAAGCCGGCCACCGGGATGGCGGCGAAGGCTACGACCGACGACCAGGCTAGCCGCCAGGGTTGGTGCAGGAACCAGGCCAGGGCCGATTCGACGGCGATGCAGACGCCGGCGGCGGCCATCAGCGCGTAGGCGATGACATTCAAGCCGCGCCGCTTGGTTAGGGCGGTGGCTAGGCTGGCCAAGCCGCCGAATACCTCGATCGACAGCAGGATGGGCAGGGCCAGCGGTACGAACCAAACCAGCGGTGGCTTTAAGAGGTCCAGCAAGAGCAGAAACCCCAGGGGCGTCAGCGTCAGGAGCGGCAGCACTACCGCCAAGCGGCGCGGAAAGAGCAGAGGCAGGCAAACCAAGGGCCAGAGGAAGCCCAGCGCGGTCAGGATATAGAGCGACCAGTCCAGGCGCCTGGCCAAGACCAGGTTGGCGGCGATAACCGTGCCGGCCACGATGGCCATGGAAACCGAGATTACTTCTATGATGATGATGTTACGCTGGCGGCGCTGGTTGCTGTCCAGTTCGGCGGGCGGCGGCGCGACTACCGGTACGACCGCGGCGCCGTCTTCATCCAGGCAGGTCCGGCAGAGCGGACAGCGCCGGGCGGTTCCAATATCAACATTGCAGACAGGGCAGATGGCCATTATTATTGCTCCTCGTAAAGCGGGTCTATCGCCACTGGCACGCCAAGGCTGGCCAGTTGCGAGAAAAAGCGTTGTTCAATGCTGCGGGTTTGCACCCGGCTGCCGAAATTGACGTACACCTTGTCTTTCCAGGACAGCGCCGAGGCGTTGACCCGCGCCATGCGCATCGGCGCCGGCACAAAGTCGAAACGCTCCACGTGCTCCTGCAGGCTAGCGGGCAGCTGCACCGCGCCGACATTGGAGAACGAGCTAGTCATGCGCGATAAGCCCAGGTCGGCGTACAGCATCTGGCAGCCGATGTCCTTGAAGAACAGGGGAATGATCTTGACGATGAACTTGCGGGCGCTGCCGGCGTTGCGCACGATCTGGGGGGCCAAGAGGTGTTCGTTGTTTTCCAGCCGCATGGCGTGGTGGACGTGGCCGACCAGCTCGTCGAAGTCCCAAGCGCCTAGACGGGCGTCGAGGCAGATCATCAGATTCAAACTGAAATTGCGCAGAGTACGGCTCTGGTAGTGGTTGCGCATGTTTACCGGCACTTCGATGGCAATGTTGTGGCCGGAGCGCCGCCGGGCTTTGGGTGGGGCGGCGGCGTACTCCCGCAGCCAGGCCTGCATCAAGGCGGCTACCAGCAGCTCGGTCAGGCTGGCCTTGCGTTGACGGGCGGCGTCTAGGAGCGGCGCCAGGTCCAGGCGGCCTGAGATATTGCGGAACTGGTAGGATGGCAGGCTGGGCGCGGCCATGTGGAAGGCTTTGGGCAGGGTTAAGGCCTCCGGCACGCCCCGTTTCAGGTTCTTCTGATAGGAATCCTCGAATTCGGCCGGGTCGGGCTGTTTACCCGGCAGAATGATGTCGCCAGAGTCCGGGCACTCGACGCCGGTCAGTAGCAGGTATTGCAGCAGTAGGCTCTTCAGGAAGGTCAGGCAGCCAGTGCCGTCGGTCAGGACGTGGTGAAATTCGCAGGCCACGCGCGCGCCGGCTACTCGGACTCGGAACATCAGCTGGCCGCGCTGGTGGACGTTGAAGCCGATGCAGGGCCAGGGGGAATCGGCCTGCAGGGTGGGCACGGTGGCTAGCGGCTGCATGTAATACCAGAAGGCGCCGCGGCGCAACTCCACCATGAAATAGGGAAAGCGGGCGGCGACGGTTTCCAGCGCTTGCTGCATTAACTGCACCTTGACCGGGTGGTCAAGCGTGGCCGACATGCGGAACATAAAGCTGTCGTAGTAATTGCTGACCGACGGCATAATCGAGGCGACATTGTCCAGGATATAGTAATGGCCGGTCTGGTCGAGGAAGCGGGTAATCGAGCGTTTCAAATTTCGTCGGCTGTTCCTGTGCTCGTTGGTCATCACCCGTCATCCTTACTTAGTCAATATTCTCCATATCCTTTAAATAATACTCAAATCTGCCGCTCCAGACAAGCGTGGCCAGCTTGTTCGCTTACTAGCTTGGTTTGGTAGCCAATACCTCAGCCGATGACAAATAAACGTGTAATGTGGTAGTATTCGTTATCTGCCAGCCGGCAGGTAGATAGGTCGCCCGGTTCGGCGCTGCCGGCCATGCGCGCGGCAAGACTGTTCATCATCGCTGGAACTCGACCCGGAGCGTGGCAGGCTAAACCTGGCCGGAAGCCGCCGGTCGTTTCGCGGCCGGTCGACAATACCAATCAGTTGAAGAGGATGGCACAATGAAGCAACCTGTTGTATGGGCAGGAATAGATGTAGGATCGACTACCGTCAAGGTGGTTCTGGTCGAGCCGGACAGCAAAAAAATCTTACACCATCGCTACGCCCGCCACAACGCCCGCCAGGCCGAGACGCTTTTGTCGCTGCTGCAGGAAATCGACGGACTGTTTCCGGGCATTCTGGTTAATGCCACGGTTTGCGGCTCGGGTGGCAAGAACCTGGCCGAGGCCATTCAGGCCCACTACATCCAGGAAGTGGTGGCCAATTCCATAGCTATAAAGGACTTCTTTCCGCAGACTCGCGTGGCGGTAGAGCTGGGTGGCCAGGACGCCAAGATCATTTTCTTCCATTATGACGAGGCTTCCGGTCAGCTGATGGCCTCGGACATGCGCATGAACGGCAGCTGCGCTGGTGGCACCGGCGCCTTCATCGACGAAATCGCCAGCTTGCTCAAGGTGCCGGTTAGCGACTTCAACGCCCTGGCCAGCAAGGGTCGCCACATTTACGATATTTCCGGCCGCTGCGGCGTTTTCGCCAAGACCGATATCCAGCCGCTCCTGAACCAGGGCGTCTCGCGCGAGGATATCGCCCTGTCCACCTACCACGCCATTGCCAAGCAGACTATCGGCGGCCTGGCCCAGGGCCTGGAAATCAAGGCGCCGGTCATCTTCGAGGGCGGCCCGTTGACCTTCAACCCGCGCCTGGTGGAAGTCTTCGCCGAGCGCCTCGGCCTGGGCCCGGACGATATCATGCGGCCCGAAAACCCGGAAATCATCGTCGCCCTGGGTACCGCCCTGTCCACCGGCGTCATGTTCGGGCACGAGGCTAACGCCTTTGACCTCAAGCTGGCGCTGGATCGGCTGGCCCACTATACCCAATCCCGCCAGGATGAGGATCAGCTGACCGGCCGGGCCTTCTTTGACAGCGAGGCCGAGAAGGCCGATTTCTTCGCCCGCCACCAGCTGCCGACCATTACTGTGCCGAATTGGCCAGCCGGCAGCCGCATCCCGGTCTACCTGGGCATCGACGCCGGTTCCACCACCACCAAATTCGTCCTGATGACCGAAGACGAACAGCTGGTGGACAGCTACTACGCCCATAATGACGGCGAGCCGCTGCGCGTCATCCAGCGTGCCTTGGTTGCCCTCAACCGCCGCTACCAGGAAAGCGATTGGCACCTCAAGATCCTGGGCGTCGGCGTCACCGGCTACGGCGAATTGCTGTTTTCCAAGGCTCTGCACGCCGACTACCATGTCGTGGAGACGGTGGCCCACGCCAAGGCCACCATGAAGTACATCCCGGATGTCTCCTTTATCCTGGACATCGGCGGCCAGGACATGAAGGCCATTCAGATCACCAACAACATCGTCACCGGCATCACCCTCAACGAGGCCTGCTCGGCTGGTTGCGGTTCCTTCCTGGAGAATTTCGCGTCATCGCTGAAGGTGCCGGTAAAGCAAATTTCGGACACGGCCTTCGCCGCCAAGGATCCGTCGGTGCTGGGCTCGCGCTGTACGGTCTTCATGAACAGCTGCATCATCACCGAGCAGAAGAACGGCAAGACGCCGCAAGACATCATCGCCGGCCTCTGCCGCTCCATCATCGACAATGTCTTTACCAAGGTGGTGCGCATCGCCAACCTGACCAGCCTGGGCGACCGCATCGTGGTCCAGGGCGGCACCTTCAAGAACATGGCGGTGCTGCGGGCCATCGAGCAGTACACCGGCAAGCAGGTGGTGCGCTCGCCGTATCCCGGCGAGATGGGCGCCCTGGGCATCGCCCTCCTCACCAAACAGCACCTAAAGGACCGCCCGGCCGCCGAGGCCAACCAGGCGTCAACCTTCATCGGCTTTCCCGCCCTGGAGGAACTTTCCTTTACCCAGCAACCGAACGTCATCTGCCCGTTCTGCACCAATAACTGCAACCGCACCGTCATCACCTTTTCATCCGGCGACAATTTCATCACCGGAAACCGCTGCGAGCGCGGCGAGATCCTGGGGCAGGCCACCGACAGCGCCGTCCGCGAGCAGGTCAAGGCCGCCCGCCAGCGCATCGACGCCGTGCCCGACCTCTTCAAATACCGCCAGGAGCTGTTGTTCCGCGACTGGCCCTGCGTCTCGGTGCTGCCCGACCGCAAGGCCACCGTCGGCATCCCGCGCGTGCTGGAATTCTGGAACAGCTTCCCGTTCTGGAACAACCTGTTCCGGGCCTTGGGCTTTACGGTGCGGCTGTCCGGCACCAGCACCCAGCGACTGTACGAGGACGGCATCCACGCCGTCTCCTCGGATACGGTCTGCTTTCCGGCCAAGCTGGTGCACGGCCACATCGCCGACCTAGTCAAGAAGAAGGTGGACCGCATCTTCATGCCTATCATGAACCGCATGCCCAGCGAGAACGCCGACCGCAACAGCACCTATGTCTGCGCCGTGGTAAAGGGCTATCCGATGGTGGTACGCATCAGCGACGACCCGATGGGCAAGCACGGTATTCCCTTCGATACGCCGAATTTCCACTGGCTGGATACCCGGTCCCGCAATCTGCAGCTGGTCGACTACCTGAAGAAAACTATCGGCATCAGCGCTGCCTCCGCCAAGGCGGCCATCGCCCAAGCCGACTTGGCCATGGACGGATTCCAGCGGGAGCTGCTGGACAAGGGCCGCGAGTTGCTGGACAGTCTGAAGCTCGACAACTCGCTGGCGGTGGTGCTGGCCGGCCGGCCCTATCACAACGACAACTTCATCAACCACGACCTGGCCGGTTACTTCACCCGTCAGGGCATCCCGGTGCTGCCGCTGGACGCCATTCCCGGCGTGCACAGGCCGACGCTGAAGACCACCCGCCTGGACGTGAATAATAATTTCCATACCCGGGTGCTCAACGCGGCCGTGGCGGTCGGCAACAACCCCAACCTGGAGATGGTCCAAATCGTCAGCTTCGGCTGCGGCCACGACGCCATTCTGTCCGACGAGATGACGCGCATCCTCAAGGACATCGCCGGCAAGAGCCCGCTCATCCTCAAGCTCGACGAGAGCAACACGGCCGGCTCGCTCAACATCCGCACCAAGTCCTTCATCGAGACGCTGCACCAGAAACGGACCCTGCTCAAGCAAGCGCCGGCCCAAGCGCAGCCGGATCCCTACGCGGTCAAGTTCGAGAAAAAGCACCGCAAGGAAAAGACCATCCTGATTCCCAACCTGTCGCCGACCTTTTCGGCCTTCGCCACCTCCATCCTGCGCCGCCAGGGCCTCAGGGTGGAGCGCCTGCCCCTGGCCGATGGCGACGCCTTCAAACTGGGCAAGAAGTACGTCCACAACGACATCTGCTTCCCGGCCCAGGTCAACATCGGCGAGTTCCTGGCGGTGATGGACAAGGGCCTGTACAAGCCCGACGAGGTGGCCTTCGGCATCGGCAAGGGCATCTGCGACTGTCGCTATACCCAATACGCCGTGCTGGCCCGCAAGGCCCTCGACGACGCCGGTTACAAGAATGTTCCGCTGATGAGCACCGACAAGGACACCAAGGGCATGCACCCGGGCCTGGAGCTCGGCGAGCTGTTCCAGCTGCGCATGATCTGGGCGCTGTGCATCGCCGACGCCCTGGAGGCGCTGTCGCACCGCGTCCGGCCCTACGAGCTGGAGAAGGGCGCCACCGAGAAGGTTTTCGACGAGTCGGTCGCGGCCGTGGCCGCCGGCTTCGAGCGCGGCGTCAAGTACGCCATCGCCGCCTTCAAGGCCTGCATCCCGCGCTTCGACGCCATCCCAGTGGACATGCGCGAGGAAAAGCCGAAGGTCTTCATCATCGGCGAGATCCTACTCAACTTCCACCCCTCGTCCAACAACTTCATCGTCCGCTACCTGGAAGACCATGGCATGGAGGTCATCCTGCCGTACATGGTCAACAAGTTCCGTATGGAGTATATCCGGGCCAAGGACGAGATGAAGAACTTCCACGTCCGCTACCCCTTTGCCGAGGCCCTCACCCCCATCGTCGGCGACGCTCTCATCAAGCGCAGCCTCAGGGCGGTGGCCAAGATCGCGCGCAGCTGCCGCTACTTCCGCGAGGAAAAACTGCTGGAAGAATACGCTCCCGGCTGCGAGCACTTGGTGCACAAGACCTTCGTTCCCGGCGAGGGCTGGATGATCGCCGGCGAGATCACCGAGCTGGCCAAGCACGGCATCAACTACTTCATCATCCTGCAGCCCTTCGGCTGCATGCCCAACCACATCACCGGCCGCGGCATGTCCAAGGGCCTCAAGAAGGATTTCCCGCACATCCAGATCCTGGCCCTCGACTACGACCCGGACACCAGCCAGGGCAACATCGAGAACCGCCTGCAGATGCTGATCATCAACGCCTACGAGCGCCAGAAAAACCTGAAGGCCGTGGCCGTGGCCAAGGCCAAGGCCACGGCGGGCGGCGGCGCTGCCGGCGCGCCAGCCTGCGCCGACCCAGCCGAGGAAAGCGCCGCCGGAGCGCAGGCATGATCCGCTTCATCGACCTACCCACCGAACGCACTACCGCGGCCACGGATCTCATCCTGGCCATCCAGACCGGCCTGATGACGGCCTTTCTGGCCGGCAGTGCCGCACTGCACACCTTCCGGGGCTGGCTGTGGATCGGCGTCTTCGGCGGCATGAGCCTGACGGCGCTGTTGGGCACCATCGCCCACGGCTTCATGATGACCAAGAAGACTAACGCCGTTCTCTGGCAGTTCTTGACGCTTTGCTTCAGCGTCTGTTATGTTCTTATAATTGGCAGTCTGGCCTTCGACCTGTTCGGCCCGGCCGCCGGGCGGGTGGCCGTCCTGGTTTGTACTGGCCTGGGCCTGGCACTGGTGCTGGCCTGCCTGCGCTGGCCGGCCATCGTGCCCAAGATCATTTACATCGGCGTGGCCCTGGGCGGCCTGATGCTAGCGGCCGGCCTGTGGCTGGCCCTGGTGCGGCAGCAGGCCGGCGCCTGGTGGCTGCTGGGCGGCATGGTGCTGGCCTTGGTGGCCACCGCCGTCGAGGCCCGCCAGAAATTCCGCCTTAAGCTGATCTGGGAGTTCGACCACCACAGCGCCTACCATTTTTACCAGTTCCTGTCCAATTTCTGCCTGTTCCTGGCCACCGCCGCCTATTTCGGCCTTTGACGGTACGGCCCGCCGCCGCCCGGGGGGGGCTGTTTCATGTCCGCCGCCACCGCCGCCAGATGGCCCGCAAGGCGCGCAGCAGCGACAGTGGCACCTGCACCACCGACTCGACCAGCGAGGCGCCGTTCATGACCGACGGCAGCCGGAAGGGCTCGACCGGCTCCTCGTCGATCTGGTAGGTCCAGGTCGCGCCGGCGCCGCCCGGCCGACGCGCCGGCCAAGCGCTCACGTCAGCCTCCGCCGCGCTGGCGCTTGCCTCGGCGGCGCTCGCGTCGTCGCCATCGCGCAAGCCGCAGGCGGATAACCCGGCCTCGAAGGCCTCATCCAGCCGGCGGTCGAACTCGCGGTCCGGGTCGCGCCCGGCGTAGCGCACCAGGTGGATGCCCTCGCGCAATTCCTCATAGGCCGCCAGGTGCTCTGTCCAGAAGCCGTCGATGGCCGCCAGCCGGCCGCGACGCACGTCGCCATCCAGACCAAAGAGGCAAGCTTCACGCAGGCTGGCGATGCGTCGACGGTGGAGCTCGAATAATTGGCTGGAGCGGCGTCGGGCATCGCGCACTCGGTGGTGGTGGCCTTCGATCAGGCGTTGGGCGCGGTCGATTTCGCGGCTGGCCCGGCGGTCGTGGAGCTCGGAGTCGGCCGGGCCGATTGACTGCAAGTATTCTGGTGGCAGGAAGGCAGCCACGCCGTAGCGCGCGAACAACGGGTCTTCCAGGCTGCAGTAGAAGCGCGTCAGTCCAGGATCGCCTTGGCGGCCAGCCCGGCCGCGTAGCTGGTCGTCCAGGCGGCGGCTTTCGCGGCGAGCGCAACCCAGCACGTACAGGCCGCCCAGTTTCGCCAGCCGGGTGCGTTCGGCGGCCGAGGCTTGTGGGCCGCCTAGCTGGATGTCGGTACCGCGACCGGCCATGTCGGTGGATACCGTCACCGCGCCTTGGCAGCCGGCGGCGGCGATGGCCAGCGCCTCGTCTTGGTCGTTGCGGGCGTTGAGCACTTGGCACGGCACGCCGGCGGCGCGCAGCTGGTCCGCCAAGCGCTCCGAGTCGGCCACTGACGAGGTGGCCAGCAGCACCGGCCGGCCGCGCTCTTGCTCGGCCGCCACCTCGGCCACGATGGCAGCCTCCTTGCCAGCAATGGTTCGGAACAGCCGGTCGGGAGCATCAACGCGGCGCGAGGGCAGGCGCGGCGGTATGACATGCACGGCCAGGCCGTAAATGGTGAAGAATTCTTCCGCCGCCGGGGCGGCAGTGGCCGTCATGGCGGCGATGCGGCGGTAGAGCGGGATGAAGCGCTGCAGGGTTATTGAGCCGAGGATAGCGCTCTCGGCCACGGGCGGCAGGCCTTCGCGCGCCTCGACGGCGGCTTGGACGCCGTATGGCCAGCGCCGGCCCTGGGCCACCCGCCCGGTCAGCTCGTCCACCAACTGGAGGGAAGCTGCCTTGACGAGGTAATCGCGGTCGCGCTCCAGGAAGCAGCGGGCGTACAGGGCGGCATGCACCCGGGCAAAGCGCTCGCGGTCTTCCGGTTGGTGCATGCCGCCGCTGCCCAGGGCGGAGGCCACCCGTTCCTGGCCGGCCAGGGTCAAGCCGAGACCGTGGCTGTTCGCTTCGGCCTGAAAATCCTGCCCGGGAACCAGGCTGCCGGCGATGGCACCGAATACGGTCAAGTCCTCCGGCGCGCCGTCGGCCCGGTCGGCTATCACCAGCGGCGAGCGCGCCTCGTCGATCAGCAGGCAATCGGCCTCGTCGACCAGCGCCGAATCGAGGCCGCGCTGCACCAGTTCGGCCGGAGCGCCAGCCAGCCGGTCGCGCAGGTAGTCGTAGCCGGCCTCACGGGCGGTCAGGTAGGTGATGTCAGCCTGGTAGGCCGCCCGTCGCTCGTTCGGCGCCATGCCCTGGATTACGAAGGCGCAGGACAGGCCAAGGGCTTGATAGACCGGCTCAAGCCAACGGGCGTCGCGCTCGGCCAAGTAATCGTTGGCCGTCAGGATATGGCAACCCCGGCCGTCCAGCGCCCAGTAGCCGGCGGCCAGGGCGGCGGCAAAGGTCTTGCCCTCGCCGGTGGCCAGCTCGGCCAGGCCGCCGCCGGCCATGACGACCGCCGCTACCAGTTGCTCGTCGAACAGTTCGACGCCCAAGGCGCTTCGGAAGGCGGCCGTTGCCAGGCTGAAGGCCGCCACCAGGCGGTCGGCGGCCGCGGCGGCTGTCGGGCCTTGGCCACGCCGGCCAGCCTGGTCGGTTTGGCTAGTTCGCCGTGGCGCAGTGGCGCGCAAGGCGGCCATCTGGTCGGCTAGGCTGCTTGATTGGCCGAGGCTGGCCAGGGCGGCGCGTACCCGTCCGGCGGTTTCCCTGGCCGCCGCCAGGTCATCAATGATCGGCACGCCTTTGGCGGTGCTCAGGGCATGGGCCAGGCGGGTGGCAAAAGGTGATAATTTTTTGTTCATGGTAGCTCCTCGTCGCTGGTTGCCGAACCCGGAAGGGCCGGTATCAGGAAAGGGGCTCAGGCGGGCGGAGCGCGCGGGTTTGAACCGCGGCGGGCGGCCAGGAAGGCGGCCGGCCGGGCCAGGCTGGCGGACAGCGGCTGCCAACCGTCCGGAACAAGCGGCCAGCAGGCGGCCAGGGCATAGTCGCGCAACCAGCCGCCGATCAGACGGCGGATGCCTTTCGAGGCCAAGAGACGGTGCAGGGCTTCCGCTATGCCGAAGATTGTCCAAACTACGGTCATGTTTACCAATATACCGCCTTTTGCCAAGCCCGTCAAATTATGGTTCCGAACGGGGTGCACGTGGTGCCAACCGACTCTTAATACCAGAGGCCGAATCTTAACACCCTCTTTACGCGCTTTTCGCTATCATGAAAGCGTGGACCGCTCTCCGCCCGCACACCGCGGCGGGAGCCGGGATCGGCCGGCCGGAAGCCAGCCGGAGGAAGGGAGTCGCGCATGAAGAAGCGGGAAAAAGTTGACCATGACGACTACTGGCGCTGCGTCCAAGCGGCGGTGGCCGACCTCAGGAGCGGCCGCTTCGCTGAGGCCGATGCCTTGCTGCGGCAGGCTATCGCCCTGGATTATTCGCGGCCGGAAGTCTACAACGCCCTCGGCATCATGATGGAGCTCCAGGGTAATCGCTGGCAAGCCCAGAATTATTACCGGGCGGCCTTGTCGCTCGACCCCGGCTACGCGCCGTCCCGGAACAATCTGGATCGGACCGTAGGATTATGGAAACCTGGCCAACATGTTTCCAAGGAGGCATGAGAATGAAAAAGACTATGCAGTCGGTGGTCGTAGCCGGCTGCGGACGGCTCGGCTCGCACATTGCCGATTACTACAGCGGACAGGGCTTGAATGTAGTAGTTCTGGATAACGATGAGGCGGCCTTCGACCAGCTCTCGTCAGATTATTCCGGCTTCACTATCGCCGGATCGGTGGCCGAGTACGGTGTCCTGCGCCAGGCCGGCTTGGAGAAGGCCGATCTGTTTGTGGCGGTCACCCAGAGCGATACCCTCAATATCATGTGCGCCGAGATTGCGCTCAAGCATTTCAAGGTCAGCCGGGTTTTCGCCCGGGTATACGAACCATCGCTGGAGGAATTTTGCCGCTCGCTCGGCATCCTGGCCGTTTCTCCCATTACGGCTACCGCCGATCGCTTCCTCGAGGAGATCAGGCTGGCCGGCCAAATGCGGGCGGGAGGCGGGGCATGACCATCATGATAGTCGGCGGCGGGCAGGAAGTCCGCTATATCATCCGGTCGCTCTGCGCCCGGGGCTACGATGTGGTGGTCGTCAACCGCAACGCCGAGGAGTGCCAGCGCCTCTCCAAGCTGTCCAAGGCCCTGATCGTCCACGGCGACGGGACCATTCCCCGCGTCCTGGAAGAGTCCGGCGTCCGCTCGGCCGACCGTTTGCTGGCCCTGACGCCACGCGACGAGGACAACTACGTCATCTGTAGCATCGCCAAACTGCGCTATGGCGTGGCGGCGGTTTTTGCCCTGGTGCACGATCCGGACAACGAGGAAGTCTTCCAGGAGTTGGGCCTCGAAGGCACTTTCTCAATTACTGTGACCATTTCTTCGCTGATTGAGCAGCGCTCCGCCTCGCGGACGATACGCAGCCTGCAGCCCCTGGCCGACGGCAAGGTCGGCGTCACCGAAGTCGTCATCCCCGGAACCGCGCCTTCCGTCGGCCGGGCCCTGAAGGACATCCGCTTCCCGGCCAGCACCCTGGTGGCGGCCATCCTGCGCGACGGCGAAGTGATCGTTCCCAACGGCGAGACTGTCCTGGCCGCCGGCGACGCGCTGAGCTTCGTGTCCTTGCCCGAGCGCTACGCCCAGTCGCTCGATGCCCTTGTAGGCAGGGAGTAGGCCATGCTGGTAGCCTTGGGCAGTATCTTGCTGATCGCGGCGGCCGTCCTGCTGACGCCTTTGGCCATGCTGCCGTTCTATCCGGAGGAGTTGCCCCTGGGGTTCCACTTTCTCCTGCCCAGTCTTGTCCTGGCCGCCGCCGGGCTAGTGCTGCTGCTAACGCGGCGAGCCGGACACGGCAAGGGCAACGGCAAGCTGCGCATCGACGAGCGGGAAGGCGCCATCGTGGTGACTTTCGGCTGGCTGATCGTGACGGCGGCCAGCGCCTGGCCGTTCATGCGCATCAGCGGCCTCGGTTTTAGCCAGGCTTTTTTCGAGGCCATGAGCGGCTGGACCACCACCGGCCTGTCCATGATTAACGTGGAGCAGGCCCCCAAGACGCTGTTGTTTTTCCGGAGCGTCATTCAGCTGGCCGGCGGCGCCGGTCTGGCCATCATCATGCTGGCGGCCTTCTCCTTATCGATCGGAGCCGGACTGTACCGCGCGGAAGGCCGCAGTTACCAGTTGGTGCCCAACGTCACCCGGTCGGCTAAGGTCGTAGTCAGCCTGTACCTGGGTTATACGATAATTGGCGTGGTCGGCCTAGCGCTGGCTGGAATGTCGGTTTTCGACGCCTTGAACCACGCCTTCTGCGCCGTCTCGACCGGCGGCTTCTCCACCCGGGTGGCCAGCATCGGCTATTGGGATTCGCCAGTCATCGAGGCAGTAACCATGGTCTTGATGATTCTGGGCAACCTTAATTTTTTGAGTGTCTACATCCTGGTATCCGGGAAGGTGAAGGCCTTTTTCCGTAACGCTGAAACCAAGCTCCTGACGATCTTCACGTTGCTCGGAATCGTTTTATTGTTTGTCTTCGTCGCTCACGGAACCTACGGTTCAACGGCCAAGGCTATCCGGGTGGCGGTGTTCGAGGCGGTAACGGCCTTGACGACGACCGGTTTCTCCACGGTGGGCTATGGCGACTGGAACGGCACCGGCATCCTGGTGATGATGGTCCTGATGGTCATCGGCGGCGGCATGTGCTCCACCGCCGGCGGCCTCAAGCAATATCGGGTGTTCATCCTGCTCAAGGCGGTCTGGTGGGAATTCCGCCGCATGGTTCTGCCGCGGCGGGCGGTGCTGGTCCATCGGGTAACGGTCGGCGACGAAGACCGGATCGTCGCCGAGCGCCAGGTAATGGAGATCGGCGTCTTCGCCTTCCTGTACATGGCCGCCTTGGCCGTCGGCACCGGCCTGTTAACCGCGGCCGGCTATAGCCTGCGCGACGCGGCCTTCGAGTTCGCCTCGGCCCTGGGCACGGTCGGCCTGACCATCGGCGTAACCGCGACGTCGACGCCGCCCCTGGCCCTGTGGACCATGAGCGCCGGGATGTTGTTGGGCCGCCTGGAGTTTTTCGTTATCTTCATATCGCTGGCCCGGCTCTTGGGTAAGGCTAAAGGAAGATGAGCCGGCCCTGGGGCCAATGCGGCGGCGGCTGGCGGCTAGTCAAGCGCGAGCTGGACAGGGAGGCGCGGCTGCGTTACTCTGATTCTAGAGGAGTGCCCAGCCATGCAAGACGACGACGAATCCAAACCGGAACCGGTGCTGCCCCTGAACGCGGAACGGGTACTCGTCGCGGTCGGCGGCAGTCCCTGGTCGGCCCGCCTGGTCCGGGCGGCGCATCGGCTGGCTTGCTCCATCAAGGCGCCGTGGATCGCCCTGCACATCGTCACGCACGAGAATTTTTCCAGCGTCGACAACCGTGAGCGGGTGCGCTCGGTCCTGAAGCTGGCCGAATCGCTCGGCGCCGAAACGGCCCTTATCCGTGGCGAACGCTCCGCGAAGGACATTCTGGCTTTTGCCCGCGCCAGGAACGTGACCAAGATCGTGGCCGGCCGCGATCTGCGCCGCTACGGATTAACCAGCCCTTTTCGGCCGTCGCTGGCCGATACCCTCCTGCAGGAACAAGGCGATATCGACATCTTCTTCGTGCATGGCGACCCGCCGGCCGAGCGGCGCTCCGAAGAGAGCGGCCGGCGAAATCGGAGCGCCGGGGCCGGGCTGCGCGCCGCAGCCGGTAGTGCCCTCATCATGCTGTTAACGCTTGGCCTGGCGCTGCTTTTTGACCGCATAGGCATCGGCGAGCCGAACATCATCATGATCCATCTGCTGGGCGCCTTCTTCGCGGCCATCGCCTTCGGCCGCGCCGCCGGGTTGGCGGCTTCGTTGTGGGCCGTGCTGCAGTTTAATTTTTTCTTCACCGAGCCGAGGCTGACCTTCGCCGTCCATGATCCGGGCTATCTGCCGATCTTCGCGGTCATGTTTATCGTGGCCACCGTCACCGCGTCCTTGGCGACGCGGCTGCGCCGGCAGTCGGCGATCATCCGGCGGCAAGAGGCCCAGACCTACCAACTGTACCTTTTTGGGCAGTCGCTGGCCGAGGCGCCGGACAGTGCCGCCATGCTGGCGGAAAGCTGCGCTCAGTTAACTAAAATATACTCACTTGAATCGGCCATCTTTATCCCCGACGCTGTCGGCGCCCCCGCCCGGCGGGCGGCCAGCCCTGGCTATCCGGCGGCCGAAGCCGAGCCGGCGGCCCTGGCCCGCTGCCTGGCAAGCGGGCAGGCCGCCGGCCGGGGAACCGACGCGTTTTCCGGCGCGGCGATCCGCTACGAGCCGGTCAAGTCCGGCGGCCAGGCCATCGCGGTCGTCGGACTGTTCGAGCGCGACGCGGCTCTAGCCTCGGCCGACGTGATGCGCATCGATACCGCCTTGTCGTTAATCGGGCGCGCCTTGGAGCGCGAGCGCCTAGTCGAGGAACGGCGGCAGGCCACGCTGCGGGCGGAATCGGAACGGATTCGGAGCTCGCTGTTGCGCTCGGTCTCCCACGACTTTCGGACGCCGCTCTCCGGCATCGTCGGGGCCGCCGAGTCCTTGGGCTATGCGGAGCTCAAGCCCGACATCATCGCCGCCATCGCCGCGGACATCGAGGGCGAGGCGCAGCAGCTGTCCCTGCTGGTGGAGAATATCCTCAACCTCACCCGGCTGCAGGAAGACCCAGCCAGGTTGCGCACCTCGAAGGAGAGCGTCGATGACCTGGTCTGCGCCGCCGCCGAGACGGCCCGCAAGCGCTATCGCCAGCGCGCCCTCAACGTCGAGTTGGGCGAGGCGCCGCAGACGGCCGAGGTCGACCCCCTGCTCATCCAGCAGCTGCTGCTCAACTTTATCGATAACGCCGACAAGTACAGTCCGCCGGGAGAGCCGATCGGGCTGTCCATAGAGCGGGCGCCAGGCGAGGTGCTCATCCTGGTACGCGATCGCGGATCGGGCGTGCCGCCGGACAGGGTCCGGCAGGTCTTCGAGAAATTCGTCCGCCTGCAACCAGGCGATGGCTCGATCCGCGGTAGCGGTTTGGGCTTGTATATCTGCGAGACCATCGCCAAGGCGCATGGCGGCCGCGTTTTCCTGCAAGCGGCTCCGGGCGGCGGCAGCGTCTTCGGTCTGGCCCTGCCGACTGGCGAGGAGAAGGGAGGCGACGGCGATGCCTAATCCGCTGATCCTGATTATTGAGGACGAGAAGCCGATCGTAAATTACCTGAAGACCATTCTGTCCACTCAGGACTATCGCTTGGTGACGACGGCCTCCGGGCACGAGGGCTTGTCATTAGCCGCCTCGCACGCCCCGGAGCTCATTTTGCTGGATTTGGGCCTACCAGACCTCGACGGCGTGGAGTTTATCCGCGCCTTGCGCGGTTGGTCGCCCACCCCGATTATCGTCGTCTCGGCCAGGGGCCAGGAGCGCGACCAGATCGAGGCCCTGGATGCCGGCGCCGACGACTATCTGGTCAAACCCTTCCGGACCGGCGAGTTGCTGGCCCGAATGCGAGCCCTGCTGCGTCGGGCTGCCGCTCCGGGCGAGGCCTTGGCCGCGGCCGACGCCCAGCATTTCAGCTACGGACCGCTCAGCGTCGATGTCGACAAGCGACGTGTCCAGGTTGACGCAGAGGACGTCCACCTGACGCCCCTGGAGTACCGGATACTGCTCGTCTTCTTGCGCCAGCCAGGTAAGGTCCTGACCCACAGTTATCTGCAGGGTCAGGTCTGGGGTCAGGCCAATCCGGAGCAGTACGGTAACCTGCGCGTCTTTGTCAGCGGCCTGCGGCGCAAGATCCAGAGCGCCAACGCGGCCGCGCCGATGATCCAGACCGAGATCGGGGTCGGCTACCGTTTCGCCGAGCTGGAGTGAGGTAAGGCGCGCCAAGCACAGGCTGTCGCCGGGGAGGCTATATGAAGCGAGTGGTTTTGGAGTTGTTGGCGGCCGCGATCTTGTTCGGCGCCTTGAGGTGGCCAGCTGGCTCCCAGTCTGACCAGGCGGCCGCTACCCCAGTCGGCCAAGCTACCCAGGCGGCCGGCGCTCTGGACAGCCTGGTCTACCGCCTAACCGTGCTCGACGTCGCCAGCGGCGCCTGCCGGGTGACGATGGAGCTGGCCGGTTCAGTCATCCCGGATTTCGAGCTGGCCATGAATTCGTTTTTCGGCTCGGAGCGGTTGGTGGTGACCGAGCTGCGGTTGGCCGCCGGCCAGGGTTCTGTCAGCCGCTTGCCAGGCGCGGTCAGCCGCTTCCGGGTGCAGCCAGCTAGCGGCCGCCAGACGCTGCGCCTGGAATACGGCATCTCGCTGCGCCAGCGGGTCGACGACAAACCCAAGGGCTGGCTGTCGGCCGAGTACCTGTTGAGCAACGCCTCGTGGGTCTTCCTGCGCCCCGTCGGGCTGGAGGCCAGGCAGTACGGCGCTCGGTTTGACTTGCCGATCGGTTGGTCGGCCTACGTTCCGTGGCTGGAGCGTGATGGTCTGTTCACCGAGACCGATGGCCGACGCTTCTTCGAGGCCACCATCGCCGCCGGCCGCTTCGAGCGGCGGGAGGCGGATATCGGCGGCAGCCTGGTCAGCCTGGTGATTGACCAGCGCTTCGACCCGGCCTTCCGCGAACGGGCCTTCAGCGACTGCTTTGCGATGTTCCGCTTCATCAAGACCTTATTTCAGGCCGGCACGCCCGACCGCCATTTCTCGGTGGTGGCCCGAGCCGACGGCTTTGCCGAGTGGCAGTGGTACAACGAATCGTGCTATGCCCAGGGCGAGGCGGTGCGCAGCCTGGCCGATATTCACTTCCAGTTTCCGCACCGCGTCTTCCATACCTATAACGGCTTCTACCCCAACGGCCTGGACCTGGAGCCGTCCTGGTTCATGGAGGGCTGTGATGAATACTTCTCGGCCATGGCCCTGGCCGTACTACGCGGCGACGCCGGCCAGCGCCTTGTCCAGGCCTGCCAGGAGTACCAGGCGGGGCGCGGCCGCTACGACCAAGCGCTGGCCGGCTACCTGCGTTTCCCGGACGACTGGCCACGCGAGTCCTTCCTCAACTACCAGAAAGGCTTGCTGGTGGCCCTGCTGCTGGATCGCGCCTTGCGTCAAGCCTCCGCTGGCCGGGTCGACCTGGCCGCCCTGCACGCCGAGCTCTATCGCCAGTACAGCGGCTACGCCGGGCGCATCACCGACCGCGACATCCTGGCCCTGGCCAAGCGCTTGACCGGTGCCGACCTGAGTGGCTTCTGGTCCGACTATGTCTACGGCGTTGCGACTATCGACGTGGCCGGCCTGCTGGCCGACCCGGATGACGACGATCTGCCCGGCGGCCTGGAGAGCCTGCTGGGCACCGACTCGACCAAGGCCGACAGCGATGGCGACGGCTATCGCGACAATGCCGAATACCGCTACGGCAGCGATCCGCTGCGCGCCGCCTCCACCCCGGCGTCGGCGCTGCTGGTAGACGGCCATATCGACCGGCCCGAGCGGCAGCAGGCCACCGCGGTCAGCCTGGCGCCGCGTGAAGGTGCCTGGCTGACGGCCGGTCGCTTGGTACCGCCCCCTGGCGGCTGGCGGCTGTACTGGCGGGTGCGGGACGGCGCCCTGTACGTCGGCTGCGAGCTGCCGACGGAAGCGGTGGCCGGCCATCGCTATTTCCTCAATGTCGACCTGGACGGCGATGGCCGGGCGGAACTGCAGTTCGCCGCCCGTCGCGGGCAGGCTGGCGACATGGCCCGCTTCCGGCCCGACTGGTCGAGCTACGGCCAACAAGCGCTTTCCGCGGTGGAGGGCTTGCGCGGCGCGGCCGTCCAGGCGGTGGAGTTCAGCCTACCCCTGGAGCTGCTGCAAATCCAGGGCGAGGTGGTATTATGGCCGGGCATCTATGACCCAGCCGCCGGGCAGATGCTTTGGTTGTACGATGGCGTGAGTATCGCTTGGTAGCGGCCGCTGCAAGCTGCCGGCCGCGGCTGCAGCCCTGGTCGCCCTGAATGAATACCCACGGAGCGTTCCAGTAAACGCGACATTTCCCGGCCTGAAAGATTGACCGCGCCGGCCGCCTGTCGTATGCTGTCTGATAGTGGTCGGCTGGTATTGAACCAGATTCGGCCCGGGGAGGCTCCATGCGCGTCGACGTCGATACCCAGGTTCTGGAATCCTTGCTGGTGCTGGCCACCGTCATCGAGGCGCGCGACGCCTATACCGGCGGCCACGCCTGGCGGGTGGCCAAGTACGCCGAGCTTCTGGCCCGCGACGCCGGGCTGGATGCCGACCAGGTCTTTGTCGTCCAATTGGGCGGCCTGGTGCACGACCTGGGCAAGGTGGGGGTGCCCGACGCGGTGCTCAACAAACCCGGGCGCCTCGACGACGGCGAGATGGCGGCCATGCGCGCCCATCCCGGCATCGGCGCCGGCGTCATCGAGCGCCACCCGCTGGCCCCGTTGGTGCTGGCCGCAGTCAGTGGTCACCACGAACGGCCCGATGGCCGGGGCTACCCGCAGGCCAACAGCGCCGAGCCGCCCTACGCCCGCATCATCTCCATCGCCGACGCCTTCGACGCCATGACCAGCGACCGGCCGTACCGCAAGGGCATGGCCCTGCCGGCCGCCGCCGCCATCCTCGAGCAGGAAGCCGGCAGCCAGTTCGACGCCGCCCTGGCCAAGCGCTTCGTCGCCCTTATCGGCTCAGGCCGGCTGACCCACGTGGTGGGGCACGCCAACGACTTGCGCCAGATGTTGGCCTGCTCGGAATGCGGCCTGGTCATCGCGCCACCGGCCGACGCGGTCGATGGCGACCACGTGGCCTGTCCGGTCTGCACTGGCGACTATGTCCTGCACCAGGCCGGCACAGGCTTCCAGCCGGAGTGGTCCGGGACGATGAGCGGTCTCAAGGTGCCGCTGCCGGACCGCTCGGCCGTCCAGGCTATCATGCGCGCCGCGCCGCATTTCGTCAGCCTGTAGACCGGCCGCTGCCGGTTTGTCTCAACCAATGCCGCCTCCAGGAGAAGCGATGACCAGTATAGAAATCCGCGACTTGTACGACCACTATGAACGCCTGGGCGCGGCCTATCCGGGCTACCGACGCGAGGTCGGCGAACGCACCGCGCGCATGGTCAGCTTGGATCGCGACCCGGCCGGTGGGTCGGAGGCGGGCCACGACTTCCTGATTCACTCCCGCCTCGACGCGGCCAACGCCGATGCCGCCATAGTGGCCGAGCTGGCCTGGTTCGCCGCCCTCGGCCATCGCTTCGAGTGGAAACTGTATTCACACGACCAGCCGCTTGATCTCAAGGCCCGCCTGGCCGCCCACGGCTTTGCCATCGGCGGCGACGAGGCGATCATGGCCCTGGAACTGGACAGCCTGCCGCCGCTATTGCGCGCGGTTTCCGGCCATGACATTCGGCAGGTGGGCTGTGGCGCCAGCTTGGACGACTACCGCGCCGTCAACGACCAGGCCTGGCCGGACGATGCGGCCTGGCTGGCTACCATGGCCCGCATCCTGCGCGAGCAGCCACAGCGGATGAGCGCCTGGGTGGCTTACGTTGAAGACCGGCCGGTCTGCGCCGCCCGCATCGATTTCCCTGAGGTTTCGCCCTTCGCCAGCCTGTGGGGCGGCGCTACCCTGGAACCCTACCGCAAACGTGGAATCTATACCGCCATCCTGGCCGCCCGGGCCCGCGAAGCCATCGACCGCGGCTACCGTTTCCTGACCATCGACGCCAGCCCGATGAGCCGGCCGATCGCCGCCCGCTACGGCTTCCAGTTGCTAGCCATCTCTAACCCCTGCGACTCGCCGGGTTCTAGGCCGCGTTCTTGACCACTGCCGCGGACCGTACTAGACTTGATTCAGTTCACGGAGGCCTTTGCATGAAAAACGCTAACATCATCGCCGTCTGCCTGCTGTTTTGCCTGGCAGTCTTCGCCCCGGCGGCTCAATCCGACGCGGCCATGACCACTGAGGTGCCAAGCGAGGTGACCCTAGCCAGCCTGCCGGCCACCATCGACGACTTCCTGGTCCTGCGTGAGGCGCACGGCAACAATCCGGCCGGCACGGCCGCCCTGTTCGTGGCCGCCATGATCCGCTACGCCGAAGACCAGGCTGCCGGCCTGCCGATGCTGGTCTCCATCCTGGTCAACGACAACAGCCTGCTGGTGGCCGCCCAGGCCGGACGCGGTTACCGCGGCTATGACTTGTCCGCCAATACCCGTTACCTGATCGACCGCCTGCCGCCCGCGCCGTGGATCAGCCGTTCGTACATCGTCGGCACCAGTCCGGAAAACGGCTACAGCCTTCCCGAAGGCGGCCTGCGGTTGGCCTTTTCGACCAACCGCTACAGCCAGGTCTCGGCCGACGAGGTGCGCATCTTCGTGGCCTGCTCAGGCGCCGACAGCCCGCGGCCCCTCCGTCTGCGGCGCAATTCGGCCGGCCTGTGGAAGGTGGTGGAGTTCTCCAGCCTGGTGGTGGGTATCCGCCAACCGGCCGCGGCCGCCAGCGATGACCTATAACGAGCGGCTGATAGGGGACTGCCAAGTGGTCAAGGAGGCCGAATGAAGGCCGTCAGGTATCGCAGCGTCCGGGTGCTGGATACCAGGGAAGTCAAACAGGCCTGGTCTGCGGGCTCAGGCGAGACCATCGAGGCCACCCTGCGCTCGGTCTATGATCCCGGCGACGTCAAGTCGCATTCCTGCCGAGTGACTTTTTTATCGCGACTCTTCCATATCGATGGCAAGCGGCTGCCCGGTCGGCTTTTTAGGCTGGGAATCATCCTGGCCGAGAACGTGTTGGTGGCGCTGGTTTATCCGCGGCTGTTGGCGGCGCTGGCCCGAGCCTTGCCTTTTGGCTGGCCGGTGCCGGGTGGCTTCGGCGCTGCCTACGCCTGGTCGTTGGGCGTTCAATTGCTGGTGGCTGGCCTGGTCGGCCTGCCCGGTCACTCGCGGGCCGGGCTGGAGTACCGCCTCAAGCGGGATTGCTATCGCAAGCGCTCGCCTGAGGCCGGCACGTTCAATGAAGCTGATTTTGACCGCCGTTACAAGGTGGTGCTAGAAGGCGATTGGCCGGACTTCGAGCGGCGGTTGAAGTCCTGACAGTACTGGCCCGGCCGAAGGAGGTAGGTGATGAAAAAAATACTATTAATCTTGGCAGCCGCGTGGACGTTGCTGGCCTGTCAGACGGCCATCCGGGGCGAGGCCAGCACGCCGTCAGCGCCACCCGCGGCCAGAGGCCCTGCCGGGTTTACCCGACAGGCGTTTGAGCGCGATTTTCCGCTGCCGGCCGGCCTGAGCGGCCTGATGCGCATCGGCGTCACCGAGTACGAAGCGCGCAGCCGCGGCCTGGGCTACAGCCTCAAGTACGCCAGCCGCGACGCCGTGGTGGACGTCTACGTCTACGACCTGGGGCGCGCCGACATCGGCGACGGCCTGGCTGACCCGGTTATAGCGGAGGCTTTCCGGATGGCTGTGGCCGAGATCGAATCGGTTGGCGCAGCCGGTACCTACACCAACCTGCGCCTGTGGCGTAATGAAACCATCACGGTTGCCGGCGCCGATTTCTTGTTCGCGGAATTCAGTTTCCAGGCTAATGGCGTCGACAAATATTCCTTCCTGTTGGTCCGGCCGCTGCGCGGCAAGATATTCAAGCTGCGCCTGACCTTCAACGGCGCCCGTTCGGAAACCTTGCTAGCCAGTTGCCTAGCCATGGTCGCCGACCTGGTGGCCAGCGTCCGGCGCTGAGGTCGTCGGGCCGTTAGCAGGTTGTTGAAAAAGCCGGTTGCTTTCTCAACAACCTTAACAATTCCTCGCATAGCTTGCGCTATGCTGCGTAATTGTACCGGCTTTTGAAGTGTTGAAAAGCCGCATCCGCGTTTTTCAACACCCTGTTAGACTCGCGCCTCGTCGTCAGGCTACTGGTGACGAGGCGGGCTCGGCCGCCGCTACCCTGGCTTCCGCCGCCGCGCTGCGGGCGTCGCGCCGGGCCGAGATAATCGACGAGCCGAAGACCGCCGCCAGGATGATGCCGCCGCCGATCAGGGCATTCACGCCCGGCTTTTCGCCCAACAGCAGGAAGACCCACAGCGGATTAAAGACCGGCTCCAGGCCGGCTATCAGGATGCCTTCCATGGCCGGAACGCGCTTGATGCCCCAGGCGAAAAGCAATGAGGCCACGCCGATCTGCAGCACGCCCAGTCCCAGCACCGCCCCGACGGCTTGGGCGCTGAAGACCGGCGCCGGCAGGAAGAGCGCCACCACCAGGGCGATGGCCGCCGTCAGCAGATGCGCCAGCAGGCTGGACTCCACCGGCGAACCATCCTTCTGCATGCGCATGAAGACATAATAGAAGGCGAAGGTAATACCCGAGGCGATGGCCGCGATGTCGCCCTTGGTGGAGCCGCCGCCGATGCCGCCCATGAAAAACAGCACCATGCCCACCGCTACCGCCAGGAAACCCAGGATGTGCTCGGCGCGCGGCCGTTCCTTGATGATGATGGCGCCCAGGATGCCGGTGTAAATGGGCGATCCGTACTGTAGCAGGATGGCATTGGCCGAGGTGGTATTCTTATTGGCGTAGACGAAGAGCAGCATAGTGGCGGTGCTGGCCAGGGCGGCGCCGATCTGCGGCCAGGAGAAAGTGAATTTCGGCTTGCGGATGATGATCCACATGAAGACGGCGGCTATCAGGCTGCGCCCGGCGGCGATGGCGAAGGGGTTCCAGTCCACCAGTTTGATGAAGATGCCGGCCAGGCTCCAGAAGAAGGCCGTAGCGGCCAGGGCCAAGGCGCCCAATCCGGCGCCGGCGTGTTTGCTGTTCATGCGCCGACTATAACGCAGCTGGCCTTAACGCCGCAAGCCGCCAGTAATCTGGCGCCGCTTAGAACCGGGCGATAAGTACGCTAACGTCGTCGGTGAAGGCCTGCCCGGGCTGCAGTTCGCGGAAGCGGTCCAACAAGAGCTGGGCGTCGCCGCCGCTGGCCAGACATTCGCCGACCAGGCGGTTGGCGGCCTCCACTTCGAGGGTCTGGCCGGTAGCCTTGTTCTCGGTCAGGCCGTCGCTGGACAGGAACAAGCTGTCGCCGGCGGCTATCGGCAGGGTCGTTTCGCGGTAGCGGCTGTCGTCGGCGAAGGCTAGCACCAAGCCGTCCTTGGCCAGGGTGACCAGTTCGCCATGCTGGCGCCGCAGGATGGCGGCCGGCAGGCCGGCGTTGCTGATCGATATCTCTTTGTCGGTCCGGTTAACGATCACTGCGGCGAAGGCCGTCCAGCAGTTGGTAGCGCCGGCCAGAATATGGTGCAGGTCGCGGTTCAAGCGTTCCAGCAAGGCGCTCGGGGAAGCGAAGACCGCCTGGTCGCCCAAACGGTAACCCAGCGCCAGGGTCTTGATCATCATGGTGATGAGGGCCGAGCGGATGCCGTGTCCGGCCACGTCGCCCAGTAAAAGCACCACTCGTCCGTCCGGCAGCTTGAAGACGTCATAGTAGTCGCCCGAGCAACCGTAGCGCTGCACCGGCAGGTATTTGACCTCGATTTCCGGCCAAACCAGGGGCAGGCTGCGCAGATCAAGCAAGCGGCGCTGGAAATCGCCGGCCGTGTCGAGCTGGAATTCGAGCTCGGCTTTGAGGCGCACGTTTTCGCGGCGCAAGGTGAACTCGTTCAGGGCGGCGTCGATCTCGGCGTAGAGCCGGTCCTGGTTCCAAGGCTTGAGCAACAGGCTGCGGATGCTGGCCGAGACCGCCCGGCTGATGTCGTCCATGTCGGAGTAGGCGGTTAGCAGGGTCGTCTGAACCAGGGGGTTGTGACGGCGGATGGCCTCGAGCAATTCGGCGCCGCTCAAGCCCGGCATGCGTAGGTCGGAGATGACCATGAACACCTGGTCGCCCTTGTCCTGCACGTAGGCTAGGGCGGAGCGTGGGTCGTTGAAGGGACAGAGCGTGACGCTCCCCGCCGGATAACGCAGGCCGATTTCGCGGGTTAGGGCGGCGGTCACCTGGGGTTCGTCGTCGACGATGACGAGGTCGAGGGGCGTGGCGGCCTTGGGCATGGCAGTCCTCCATCCTAAAACTATATACCATCGGCCTTCAGGATGGAAGTGTGCCGGCTTTGCGTGTATAGTACAGCTATGGCTTACCGAATTTACCTGGCCTTCGCGCCATTGGTGGCGATGTTGTTGCTGGTGGTGATGATACTGTTGCTCCGCTACCGCGTGGAGGCTCCGGCTCGGGCCTTGTTGCGCTACGCCGCGCTGAGCCTGGGCTTGATCGTCGTCAACGCCGCCGAGCTGCTGGCCGGGACGCCGGCCTTGACCCTTTTGTTCGCCAAGCTTCAGTACATCAGTTTCATGCTCCTGCCGCTGACCTTCGCCGGCTTCTGTCTGCGTTACACCGGGCATGACAAATTTTTCCCGGTGGCCTTGCGGGTGGTGCTGGCGGTGCTAGCCGGTCTGTGTTTCGGCATGGTACTGACCAACGAATGGCACGGTTTGTTCTGGCGCGAAGTGGCCTTCATCGCGGACCGCGGCCTGTCGGTGATGCGTCCCAAATACGGCGTTTTCTTCTTCCTGGCGGCCGGCTTCGCCTGGCTGGTGATGGCGGCGGCGACGGTCTTCGTGCTGCGGGCTTACGACCCGCGCCGCGGCAACCACCGGCTGCGGTCGATTTGGATATTGATTGGCGTGTTGCTGCCGGGCGGCTTCAACTTTATCAACATCCTGCGTATTTTCCCGGGCCTGGAAAAGGATTTTACCCCGCTGGGGTTCGGGCTCTCGGCGCTGGCCTTCTTCGTCGGCGGTTTCATGACCCGTTCCATCCACTTGGTGCCGCTGGCCCGCGGCGTAGTCCTCGAAGAGCTGGACGAGGGCTACGTTCTCTTGGACCAATATGGTCGGCTGGCCGATTTCAACCTGGCCGCCAGTCGCCTGGTAAACCTGCCCAGCAAGGCGGTTGGCCAGCACTACGCCAGCATTGCCGGCTTGCGCATCCTCGACGAGCATTTCATGCGCGAGGGTGACCGCGTCGTGGTGGAAGGCGCGCAGAACCAGGGTGAAACCATCACCTGGCGGGCGGAAAGCGGCGACCGGCAACTGCAAGTCAAATTGCGCGCCATTCAGGGCAGTAGCGGTCCGCGCGGCACGGCCATCCTGATCGGCGATATTACGGCGCAGGCCCACATGGAGATCGAGCTGGAGCGCACCCGCGCCAACGTCCTGAAGAGCGAACGTTTTGCGGTCATCGGCCGGCTGGCCGCTGACATCGCCCATGAGATCAACAACCCGCTGGGCTACGTCTGGAGCAACTTCCGCTCGCTGCGCGCCAGCCTTGATCGGGCGGCGCTGACAAGTTCGGCCACGCCGGCCGGGCCGCTCGGCGCCGGCGCGGCCGACATGCTTCATTCCATCGATGGCGGCCTGGAGCGTATCGAACGGGTGGTCCGCGGCTTGCTCGAGTATTCGCGCCGCGGCGCTACCCAGGGCAACCAGCTCATTCAATACGACCTCAACCGCGGCTTGCGCACCGCGCTGGAACTGTCGCGGCCGGATTATGAATCCTTTGTCGGCATCGAGCTGGACCTGGCGCCCCTGCCGTTCATCGCGGCGCGGGGCAACGAGCTGGACCAGGTGTTGCTGAATATTTTGCGCAATGCCGCCGACGCCGTCAACGCCCGCTACGCCATCACCTCCGGCCTGCTGCTGGCCACCGGCGACAAACCTGGGCAAATCGTCATCCGCACCCGGCACGAGTCGGGCGTAATCAGCTGCGAGATCGGCAACAACGGCTGGCCGATCGCGCCGGAGCAGGCCGAGAAAATCTTTGAGGCCTTTTATTCCACCAAGTCCAGCCAGCAAGGCACCGGTCTTGGCTTGTCCATCTCCCGGGAAATTATCGAGAAGCGGCATGGCGGCCGTTTACGCCTGGTCAGCATCGATCCGGTCTGTTTCCGGATTGAGTTGCCGGCCGGGTCGCCACCATAAAAAAACCGCCCTGTTGGAACAAGGCGGCCGGTGCGGTTATTTGGCAGGCTGAGCTGTGGCCTTCGATCCGGGATCGCCGGATTGATTGTGGCCGGTCGGCGTCTGGTACATGAAGCGTTTAATCTTCTGCGACGGCGTCTTCTCGAACGGCTCCAGGTGCAGCTTGACCTTGGCCAGGCGGCTGAAGGCCGCCAGCTTGGCGTTGACTGACTTGCGGATATTTTCCAGTAGCTCGTTGGCGTCTTCCCAGCGGTCGGTGATGGCCGCGCCCATGTGTTCGATGATTTCCGGCTTCAGGCTGACCAGGGCGTGCAAGCCCTCGCCGTCATGGTAGACCAACGACTCGGCGACGCTATTATCGGCATTGAGTAGCGACTCTATTTCCTCCGGGTAGATGTTCTCGCCGGAGGCGCTCAGGATGAGGGCCTTGAGGCGGCCGCGGATATAGAGCTGGCTTTTGCTGTCGAAGTGGCCCAGGTCGCCGGTGCGGAACCAGCCATCGGTGGTGAAGACCTCGGCGGTGGCGGCCGGATTCTTGTAGTAGCCGAGCATGATGTTGGCGCCTTGGGCCTGGATCTCGCCGTCGCCGGTGACCGGATCGGGGTCGGCGATGCGCAAGCTGACATTGCGCAGGGCTGGGCCGGTCGAGCCGAGGGCGGTATGGTGCGGCGCGCAGCCGGCCAGGAGCGGCGCGGTCTCGGTCAGGCCATAGCCGATGGCGTAGGCAAAATGGGCGTCGATCAGGAAGCGCTCGACGTCCGGGGCCAGGCCAGCGCCGCCGATACCGAAGAAACGAATCTTGCCGCCGAAGGTTTTCTTGAGTTTGAGGCCGGCCAGCCAGTGCAAGAGCGGCCGGAGCGTCGGAATGGCGTAGGCTTTCATGGCTTCCAACTTGGGTTTGACGCTGTTGCGGTAGATTTTTTCCATGATCATCGGCACGCTCAGGATGACGCTGGGGCGCAGCGACTTGAGGGCTGGCAGCAGTACCGACACGGCCGGCGGCTTATCCAGGTAGGAGATGAACGAGCCTTGCATCAGCGGGTTAATCATACCGATGGTACATTCGTAGGTGTGGGCCAGCGGCAAGAGCGACAAGAGGCGGTCATTGCGCCGCAACCGGATAATGGAGCGCGTGCACCAGGCATTCCAGACCAGGTTCTTGTGGGTCAGCATGACGCCCTTGGAATGGCCGGTGGTGCCCGAGGTGTAGATGATGACGGCCAGCTGGTCTTCGCTCAGGGGCGGGAAGAATTCACTTAGCTTTTCCAGGCAGCCCGGGTCTGTGCAGTCGGCCAGCGGGAGGCCCTGAAAGATCCGCTCCAGGGCGAATTCACCAGGTAGGGCTATACCGGCCATTTTCTGTTTGAGTTTTTCGGAAAGCACCACCGCCTTGCATTCGGCGTGCTCGATGATGCCGGCGATTTGCTCGGGCGTAAAGTCGATCAGGATAGGCACGACGACGTGGCTGGAGGCGGCGATGCCGAAGTAGGCCGCCGGCCATTCCGGGCGGTTTTCGGATAACAGAGCCACCTTGTCGCCAGGGTGGAGGCCGCTCTCCCGCAGGTGTCGGGCCAAGTTGGCGGCGCCGGTCGCCAAATGCAGGTAGCTGACCGGTTGGCGATCCAGAAAAGCCACCGCCGGCAGGTGATTGTAGCGTTGGGCACTTTGGAGCAGTAGGTCGCGCAGGGTATAAGCAGCTAGTTTGTACATCGACAATCCTTTGCCCGCCGCTCCGGGCAGTCCTTCCATGGTAATACCAGGCCGGCGGACAAATTAAGTATACGCCTTATTTCACTATTAACCTAGCGCTAAATTGGGCAAATTGACAAAATATGGATAATTGCGTGCCCAACGAGAGCTCGCTAGTTAGCGCGCTGACTGGCTCTGGTTGGGCGGGTCAGCCGAAGATGGGCTTGGGCTCGGCGAAGAAGTAGCCCTGCCCGTAGTCCACGCCCAGCGCGGTGCATTTGTCGCGGATCGCCTCGTTTTTGACGAATTCGGCGATAGTTTGCAGGCCCATAACGTGGCCGATGGAATTGATCGACTCGACCATGGTGTAGCTGATCTTGCTTTCGTCGATGTTTTGGACGAAGGAGCCGTCGATTTTAACGTAATCGACCGGCAGGCTGCGCAAGTAGCCAAAGGAGGAGAAGCCGGCGCCAAAATCATCGAGCGCAAAGGTGAAGCCCTCGCTTTTCAGGCGGTTGATGAAGCGGGTGGCGTAGGACAAGTTTTGGATGGCGGCCGTCTCGGTAATCTCGAAGCAGAAATTTTTGGCGGGCAGGTTGTACTTGGTCATGAAATAGAGGATGGACTCGATGAGCGACTCGTCGAGCAGCGAGGGGCCGGACAGGTTGATCGAGAAGATCGACTCCGCGAGTTCGGAGTGTTGGTCCTGCAGGATGCGGAAAGCCCGGATGGAGTTTTCTACCACCCAGCGGTCGATCTGGGGCATCAGGTTGTAGCGCTCGGCGGCCGGGATGAAGTCGTTGGGTTTGGCGATGCTGCCGTCCTCGTTAATCAAGCGCACTAGAATTTCCAGCTTGGGCTGGTGGCTATTGTTGAGCGGCACGATTGGCTGGTAGTAAAGGACGAAGCGGTTCTCCTCGACGGCCCGGTTGATCTTGCCGATCCACTCCATGTCGCCGCGGCGTTGCCGAAATTTGGTTTCCTGAGCCTGGAAGATGGTGCACTTGGTGCCGCCTTCTTCCTTGGAAATATGGCAGGCGTCGTCGGCTGCGGCCAGGACGCTGTGGATGTCGCCGGTATCCTTGTCGATCGGCACGATGCCGATGGACAGCGACAGCGGGAAGTTGACCGTTTGCCAGATGAAGCGCTGGCGCTGGACGGCTTCCTGCAGGCGGTTGGCGACGTTGACCGAGTCGGCGGAGTCGCAGTTCATCAGGATGATGGCGAACTCGTCGCCGCCGATGCGGGCCGAGATGTCGCTGCGCTGGATGATGGTCTGGATATGGCTGGCCACTTGGCGCAACAGCTCGTCGCCGGCCATGGCGCCGCAGGTGTCGTTGACGGCCTTGAAGCGGTCGACGTCCATCATCATTAAGGAGTGGGCGGCGTTGGTCATCTTAACGTTGCGGATGATCTCGGTCAGTTTGTAGCTGAATTCCTCGCGGTTGGACAGGCCGGTCAAGTTGTCGTGGCTGGACTGGTAGTTGATGGTTTCGGACATCCGCTTGAGTTCGGTAATGTCGCGCATGGTGATGACGAAACCGTCGGTGGAGTTGGCTTCCTCGTTGATACGGGTGATGGAGCCGTCGATGATCAGACTCTGGCCGCTGGAGGAACGTACGTTGACGTCCTGGATGTACAGCGGCTTCTCGGCGATGCGTTGGGTGGCCGTCAGCAAGTCTTGCTGGGTTTTGGGGTCGTTGAGCACTAGAAACTGGGAAATATGCTTGCCACGGACGCTGTCTTCGCTGATGCCGACGATGTCCTCGGCGATGGGGTTCATGAACTGGATGTTGAGGTCGATGTCGGTGGCGATGATGCCATCGTTAACGGAGTGCAGGATAGCGCTGAACAGCCGCTCTTGTTTGGAAAGCTGGCCTTCGATCTGGTGTTTATAGAGGGCAATGTCAATGGTAGTGTAAAGCTCGCGTTCCTTGAAGGGTTTGAGAATGTAGCCATAGGGTTGGACGCTTTTGGCCCGTTCCAGGGTTTTCTCGTCGGTGTAGGCGGTCAGGAAGATAAAGGGAATATTGCGCTGTTCCTTGATTAGGGTGGCGGTCTGGATGCCGTCAATCGGACCGTTCAGCATGATGTCCATCAGAATCAGGTCGGGGTTAAGCTCCAGGGCCAAGCGAACCGCTTCTTCGCCATCGCCAGCCATGCCGACTACGATGTAGCCGAAACGTTCGAGGCGGCGCTGCAGGTCTATAGCGATGATTTTCTCGTCTTCTACGATCAGCAGGCGCTCATTGTTCATCCTCGGCTCCTGGTTACCTTGATGGGACAGCCATCGCCTGACACTTGGGGAAGGGTCAGCCAATGCATGAATTAATTATAGGGCAAGTATAGGTATTTTCCAGACCAAATGCAAGCTGGCCGCTAAAATGAGTCGGCCAGGCATTGGTATCACGGCAGCCGTTCCCAGTAAGAGGCTGCGCCGGGCAACAGACTCTCCAGGTCGTCCAGCGCCGCGCTCGGCAGCTGACGCTGGTTGCGCAGGTAAAAGAGGCTGGCCTCACAGGGTCGTCCGAAGATGGCGCTGGCCGCCGCGCGGTAGACCGATAGCTGGAAGCGGTGCTTTTCCGGCTCTTCCACACGGTCAGTCTTGAAATCGACCAGCCACAGACCACTGGCGTCGCCGTAGAGCAGGTCGATGGCACCGGTTAGGAAATTTTCAGCTGCGCCTTGGCCGGTCCGCCAGGTGAAGGCGTACTCGCTGTGGTAGACGGCCCCGGCTTGGCCGGCCCGGTTGGCTAAGAAACAGCGCCGGGCGGCCTGGCCGCAGGCGGAAGCTAGGAAGCCGCCGGCCAGCTGGTGGGCTTCGTCCAGGATGGCGGCGGCCCGCTTCTCGGACAAGCGCTTTAGCAGGCGAGCCAGGCGCTGGCCGGCTTCCGGCGGCCGCTCCGGGTTTTCCAGTAGCTGGCTAGTGAACTCGTGGCAGAGCGTGCCAAAATCAGCCTCGTTCAGGTCGCCGGCCGCCGCGCTGGCCCGGCCGTCCGGCTGGCTGTTATCTAGCAGTTTGCCAACCTGTGACTGGTCCGGGGCGTCGAATAGGCCGGGGAATTCGGGACTGTTCGGGCGGCCACGGGTTGACGGGACGGCGGCCAGCTGGTCCCCCATGGCGGTGACCGCCCAATTGCGGCGCTGCGGCCGTACCTGCCAGGCCGGTCGGGCGGCGGCGCGTGCCAGGATAGCCGGATCGGGTTTGGCCTGACGCTGGTGGAGCCGGAAATAGTCCAACTTGCGGCGTGGCTCGATGTCGTGTAGCTCGAGGCGGGCCGCGCCACAGGTCAGGCTGGTGGCGGTTTTAAGGGGCGCTTCAGCGGCCGGGGCTGTTTCGGAGGCCGGCGCGGCCAGCCCCGCCGCGCTGTCGTTGGCTGGCTCATAAGCCAGGTCCCAGGCCGTTACCAGCATCTGCCGGAAATCTTCGCCGGCCGCCCGTTTCGGCTGGCTGCCGCTCAAGAACAGGTGGCTGGCGGCGCGGGTGCAGGCCACGTAGAACAGGCGATAGGCCTCGGCTTGGCTGGGGCTGACCACTAGGTCGTCGCCCTGTACTTGCAGCTTGCGCAGGGCCTTAGCCAGTTCGGCCAGCTGGTCGACGGCCTCGCCGTCCGGCCCGAGTCGTTTCAGGCTGGCGCCAAAGTCGGGATCCAGGCGGGTGGCTGTCCCACGCGGGCTGTTCTTGCCCAACTGCAGCGACGGGATGAAGACGATGGGAAACTCCAAGCCCTTGCTGGCGTGAATGGTCATCAGGGCGACGCCGCGGCTCTCGGCGCGTAGCGGGGTGGCGTTTTCCAGCTTGTCGACGGTATTGAACAGGCCAGCCAGCTCGTCGATGAAATCGGCCAGGCGCAGGCCGCGCCGGTCGGCGTCGACGGCCATGGCCCAGACGTAGTCGAAGTGCTCGGCGAAGGCCTGGTTGCGCCCGTCCTTGAGGACGTTCCAGCGCAGGCCGCCGGAATACCACAGCCAGGCGACCAGTTCGGCCAGGCTGGCGGTGTCGGCCATTGTACTCAGCTGGCGGTACCAGCCCTCGGCTTGGCGGTAGCGGGCCTGGTCGGCCTGGTCCAGGCGCTGGACGGGAAAGGCGAAGGCCGGTGTCTCCGCGTCGGCGACGATCAGGCCGAAACCCGGGTCGGACAGCCGGAGGAAGGGGCCGCGCAATAGGCTGGCCCAGGCCAGGCGGTCGTGCGGGTAGACCAGCAGGCGCAGGAAGGCGTACAGGTCGGCGAAGATCGACTCGGTAAAGAGGCTGGTGCTGTTGACGGTGTGGTAGGGGATGTTGAACAGGCGCAGGTAGCGTTCCAGGAGGTGCTGGTTGGTCTTCTTGCGGAACAGAACGGCCATATCTTCCCAGAGGCAGGCCCGGGCCACCTTGGCGCCGTCCGGACCGGCCCCGGCTACCGGCTCGCGGTCGGCCACCAGCCGGCGCATCCGGTCGGCGATGTACCAGGCTTCCAGCTCGGCCTCCGGCAGGCTGTCCGGGGCCGGCCGGGTTTCGGCGTAGACGATACGCGGCACGACGCCTGCCGTGGGTTGGCCGGCGCCGAGCGGGGCGAAGCCGGCTTCGTGGCCGGCCAGGCCAGGGCTGTCGGCCGGCGGCATGATGGCGGCGAAACTGTGGTTGAAGAAGTCGATCAGGGCCGGCTCGGAGCGCCAGTTGATGGCTAGCTGATGCCGGCCGACGCCGCCGGGGGCGTCGGCCAGTTCACGCGACAGGCCCTTGAAGACGCTGACGTCGGCGTTGCGAAAAGCGTAGATGCTCTGCTTCTCGTCGCCGACGAAGAACAGCTTGCCGGCTCCGAGCTGCTCCGGTAGCGGTACGCCGGGCGCATGACTGTCCGGGGCCTCGGCCAGCAGATACAGCAAGTCTTTCTGCAACTGGTTGTCGTCCTGAAATTCGTCGATCATGATGAAGTCATACTGCCGTTTGCACCACTCCCGCAGCTGCCGGTCGCCGATCAGGGCGGCCCGGGCCAGGCTGGCCACGTCGGCGAAGCTGACCGTGTTGCTGCGGACGCGTTCGGCGGCCGCTAACTGGGCGAATTCGTACATGAAGGCCAGACTGTCGGCGGCCAGCGGGTCGTTCAGGGCGGCTAGGATGGAGCGCAGCGCCGGCTGGAGGAGCACCAGGCGCGGGCGCAGCTCCTTGTAATGGAAGCTGGCTTCATCAGCGCCGGCCGGCGAGCGCGGCAGGCTGCCGTCGAGTAGCGGCTGCCAGGCTGTTGCCAGGAAGGTGGCGCCGTCCGGTGCGCCCGTAGCGCCAAACCCTGCGGTGGCGGCGCCGACTTTGTCCCAGGCCGGGAATTGGGCGGCTAGTTCCAGCCAGCGGCTGGCGCCAATGCCTTTGCCGCTGCCGGGGTCCAATTCCAGACCGGCCTGTAGCCCGGCCTGGAGCTCGGCGTGCAACTTGGCCGCCTGGTCCAGCAGGCGAGTGCGCTGGACGGCCGGCGAGAAGGCGTCTGGTAGGCTAGGGTTGTCCGTGAAGGGATCGGCCACCAGGCCAAGCAGGCCGTCGCGGCCGTGCGCCAGGCTTTCCAGCCCAGCCACGGCTTTTTCCAGGCCGTTGGCGGCCAGGTAGGCGGCCGCGACCGCTTGGTGGCGCCGGGCCAGCAGGAAATCGAGCGCCAGGTCGTGGGTGACGCGGCGGGCGCTGGCGTCGTCAACCTGAAAATCAGGCGCTAGGCCCCAGTGATTGCAACTGTTGCGGGCTAACTTGGAGCAGTAGGCGTCGATGGTGCCGATCTCGGCCCGGTTGAAGTTGGCGAAGGCGGCGGCGAAGACCGGCTCGCCGGGCAGGCATTGCTGCAGCAGTCCGTGAATACGTTCGCGCATCTCGGCGGCGGCCTTGTTGGTGAAGGTCAGGCAGAGGATACGTTCCGGCCCAAGCTGGCGCTCGCGCAGTAGGTGGAGGTAGCGCACCGCCAGGACGCGCGTCTTGCCGGAACCGGCGCCGGCCGCCACGATGCAGTTGCCTTGATCCAGCACCGCCGGTCGTTGGTTGGCTGGCTCCAGGCCGCTGAACAGTTTTTTCCATTCGCTCATTTTATTACCTCACCGTGTAGTGCTGGCGGCAGAGGCCGGGCAGCGGGCAATTGCGGCAGCTAGCCTGCCGGTCCGGGTACTCCGGCACCGACACCGACCCGGCGCGCAGACTGGCGGCCACCCGCCGGCAGCTGTCCAATACGCCTTGGCGGATGGCCGGCCAGTCCTCGCCGCCCGGTGCCGTGCCGCCGCCGGCCCGATAGAAGGCCAGCCCCAGGCCCTTGGCCTTGGCTCGCCCGCTGGCCGGTCGGGCCTGCTCGATGCTCAGATACCAGGCCTCCTCGACGGCCAGGCCGGCCACCTCAAGCAAGAGCAGGTAGATGGGTATCTGCAGGCGCTGCGGCTGGTCGTCCTCGTCTAACGCCAGTTCGGCCGTCGTGGGGATGGCGCTTTTTTTGTAGTCGACCAGTTTGACGCGCCGCGCGCCGTCGGCTGGGGCGGCCTGGCTAGCCGGCAGCAGGCAGACCAGGTCTGGCCGGCCTTCCAGTAGCACGCCCTGGTCGGCCAGGACGGTGGTGAAGCGCTGGTCGTCGTTGTACAGCGGCTGGCAATCGTCGAGCACCAGGCGCAGGCAGGCCAGGCTATTGGCCAAACGGGCGATGAGGAGCGGCTTGATGGCCTGCGCCATGACGGCGGCGAAGGGGCCGTGCTCGGCGGCGAAGCCGGCCATGGCGCGTTCAAAGGCTACTAGCAGGTCGGCCGGGCTGGGGCGCTCGGCCTCGCCGGCCGCTTCGGCGGCGACGATGCGCATGGCCGCGGCCTGCAGCGGCTGGAAAACGGCTTGCAGGGCGGCGTGGTAAAAACTGCCGAGCTTCAGGTTGTCCAGGAAGCCGAGGCTGGCGTCGACTGCCTCGATATGCAGGCAACGGTTAAACAGGCACTGGAAGGCGCAATTTTCGTAGCTTTCGATTAGGCTGTCGCTTAGCTTGAGCCGGCCGTCTTCCTGGCGCCGGGCCAGGATGACTTCACGCAGGCCGGCCGGCAGGCTGGTTGGGCTGTCCGGCGTACCGGCCGCCAGGTCGCTGTCGGTGGCGGCATTGGCTAGGCTGGCCGCCATGGCGCTGGCCCGCTGGAGGGGGAAGGCTTCGGTGGCCTCGGCCGGGTCGCCGTCCGGTAGCCACCAGGCCGGGTCCCAGGCTAGCTGGCCAGCTGGAAGTTCAGCCGCGCTGCTGGGTGGCCGCGTCAGGTTGAGCGCCGGGTGGGCTGGCCGCACCCCGTCGGGGCCTTCGTCGGACACCGATAGGCAGACTTGTACGCCGGAACCGGCCAGCAGGCGCAACAGCCCCTCGGACAGGTCGCGCTCCTGGTAATCGAGGGCGGCGCGCTCGGCCTCGGGCAGGAACTTGAGCCCACGCGCCAGGACGCGGCTGGCCTGGTCGGACAGGTTGAGAGCAAAGTGCAAGTCTGGCTGGCAGCCGGCCGATACCCGGAATGGTTGCACGGCGATGGCGCCGTTGTCGGCTACCGGCAGGTAGAGGCTGTCCTCCAGTTGCTGGCACCAGAGGGCGGCGGCGTCTTCGAGTCGGGTCATGCCTAGCTCCGCGGCGGTATCGGTCAATTCATCCAATACCAGGATGCAGCGGGCTATCTCGTCATTCTGACGCGGGCTGAGTTCGGTTTCTTCCATGTATTCATGGCGGAAACGGTCAAAAATTTCGCGGACGGTCTTGAAGTTGGTAGCCTTGGCTAGTTTGCGGGCCGCGTCGCGGATACCACTGTACAGCTGGCGCAGGGGGAGCCGGGAGCGTTCGATGGTCGCCAGCCAGACGTCTTCGCCCAGATCGGGAATGGCCGCCAAAATATGCTTGTCGATGGCCAGTTCCATCAAGGCCATGGCGCTGTCGGCGTCCTTGAAGCGTCGCGAGCGGTCCAGCAGCAGGTGGCGCATGCTAGCGAAGGAGCACTGGCTGGCGGCCACCTCCAGCAGGTCAGCCAACAGGCGGCCCCCGGCGCTGTCGGCTAGCGGCCTGGCCTGGCGCAGGTCCAGCGGCACGCCGGCCACGGCCGCCTCGCGCCGCAGTAACGGCCACAGGGCGTCCGGGTCGGCCACCGATACCAGGATGCCAGCCGGATGTAGGCCGGCGGCGACGGCTCGCCGAATGGCGGTCAGGACGGCCCGCACCTCCGAGACGACGTTGGCAAAACGGGTGGCTGGGATGGCTGGGCGGCTGCCGGCGGCCAGGGCGGCTATTTCCCAGGCTCCGTAAAGCAGGCAGCTGGCGTTGGGCATGGCCTGGATGGCCGCCTGGTATTCGGTCCAGTCGTCGGTTAAGTCGGGAAAAAGCAACAGGAAGTTTACCGGAACGGCGGCGGCGGCGCGGGTTTGCCAGCCGCTTTCGTACAGTTGCTTGTCGGCCAGGAAGGCGGCGTAACGCTGCCGGATCTGCCGCCACTCGCCGATCAGCGGGCTGGCCGGGCTACTAGGCAGGCCGCCCAGGGCCGGCAGGGCCTTGGCGACATAGCGCACGAAATTGAGCGAGGTAGCGGCCCGAGCCGCCGGGATGATATGGCGCAGGAAGGGCTGGCGGGCATTCTCGGCCAATAAACTGCGGCTGAAGAGCAGCCGCAAGAGCTGGGACGCCGGGCGCAGACCCTCGTCGCCGGGGAAGACCCGGTTCTTGAAGTTGTCCCAACCCAGGAAGCGGTGGTTCGGCAACGCCGCCTGGCTACCAAAGCGCAGGCCTTCCTCCAGCCAGCTCTTGGCGGCCAGGTCGCTTGGGAAGACGAAAACCAGCCGGTCGTCGTCCAGTTGGCCGAGGATAGCCTGGCGGATGGCGTCGATCACCGCGGCAGATTCGCCAGCAATTTGTCCAGGTTCCAGCCGGCCGCCAGGGCCTTGGCGCGCAAGGGGGCGACGAAGCTGCGGTTGGCCTCGGCCAGCAGGCGGGCGCTGCTCGGTGAACTGGCCAGGCCATCGACCGGGAGCCGGCCGGCGTAGAGTCCGGCGGCCAGGCCGAGCCCGAAGTCGAAGCGCTCGCGGTTGAACCAGGTGGTACCATCCCACAGGTTGACGCCGAATAGCCAGCGTCCGGCCGGCGTTTCCCGCGCCAGGTCGATAATCTCGTGCCAAGCGGCGGTTGGGCTGGCCCCGGCGGTCGGCGTGGCGCTGGGGGCGGCGCCCGGGCGGTCGGCCAGTTCGGCCGCCAGCCAGGCGGCCTCGACCAGGCGATTGGCCTCCTCCGGCGTGGTGCCCAGGGCGGCGATGTTCTCGCGCAGCTTGCGGTCCAGCCCCAGGTCGCGGAATTGCCGGGCGGCGTCCGGTATCAGGCGCAGGTGCTTAATGGCTAGGTTGGCCAGCAGGCAGTAACCGAGTTGCGGCTGGGCGGCGCAGATTTCCGCCAGGTCGTCATTGGGGGCCTTGGCGCCGGCTTCGCCTAGATTCTGGGCGGTGGCGGCCAAGCCGGCTTGTTCGGCCAGATCCTGCAGATCGTCGATGGTAGCCAGCACCGCCGGCAGCCCCTCGGCCAGCTGGGCGCAGCCTTCACGCCAGGACCGGCCGGCGGCAGCGGCAGCGGTATCGGGCGCCGTCGGGAGGGTGGTGCCGGCGCTGGCCAGCAGGTTAGCGCTGGCGCTGGCCGTGGCCAAGTCCATCAAGCTGGCTAGCAGCGTTTCCAGGCGACTGGCAAACTGCGGGTCGGCCTGGCGCTGGTCGTCGTGGGCCAGGGCCATGTAGGCGGCGCCGAAGACGGCGTTGAACTGGCGGTACAGGGCGGCGTGGCGGATGTCCTGCAAGGCGGCTTGGATATCCGGCACCCCTTGGCCTTGCAGGTTGTCGTGCAGCTGGGTCCAGGAACCGTCACTGTCGACCGCCTCGTGGATGTGCAGGAAGACTTGGGTGCGGAAGCCGTCCAGCTCGACGTATAGGCCGCCGGAATGCACGAAGTCGCTGGAGCGCAGGTACCACAGCCCGGTGCGCTGCTCCTGCATCGCCAAATAGCGACCCGGTCCGCCGGCCAGGCGTAGGGCGGCGGCGATGGTGGTGTTGGTCTGGCTGCGGCTGCCATCTTCGTGCTTGACCGCCCAGGGGCTGGACTGGTGGATGGTACCGCTGGAACGTTCCCAGGCGTTGTTGAACAACACCAGCGCCCGTTCGCTGCCGGCGCCGTTGACGAAGGCGAAGATGTTCTCGTCCACCGAGCCGTCGGTCCGGTAGACGTCGAACAGGGCGAAGTTGTCCACCCCGGAAAACAGGTAACGCCGCTTGAGCAGCGGGAAAATCTCGCGTTCGTGCCTGGTGACCAGGCCGTGGTCGGGCTGTTCGTCGCGGTAGGCGCGGCGGTATTCCATACCGTATTTCTCGGTAAAGCCCTCCACCTGGCCGTGGCCGAACATCGGCAGGCCGGGCAGGGTGGCCATCAGGCTGCAGACGCCGATGTAGTGGTCGTCCTTGCCGAACTGGTTGACGGCCGTCTCCTCGTCGGGGTTGTTCATGAAGTTGACGAAGCGTTTCAGGATGTCCTTGTCGAATTCCTGGGTATTCTTGATGGTGTCGCGGTATTTCTTGTTTTCCTTCTGGCGCAGCATGTTCATGAAGGCCGAGTTGTAGACGCGGTGCATGCCCAGGGTGCGCACGAAGTAGCCTTCCATCATCCAGAAGGCCTCAGCCAGGAGCAGGCAGTCCGGCGTCTCGCGGGCGCAGGCGTCCACCACCTCGCGCCAGAATTCCTGGGGCATGGCGGCGTCGAAATCGTGGCGGCTCAGGGCGCTCTCGGACCGGCTGGCGATGTCGCCGCCGTGGCCCGGCTCGGGGTACCACAGACGGCGGAAGTGGCGCTTGGCCATGATCATGGCGGCGTCGAAGCGGATGATCGGGAAATTGCGGGCGACGTGCAGGATGCGCTCGATGACGGCGGCCCGAGCCTCGGGGTTCAGGAAATCGATCTGGGCGGTGTCGTTCCAGGGCATGCTGGTGCCGTCGTTGCCGTGGTAGATGTAGGTGGTGTGGCCGGAGGCGAAGTGGACGCGCTTGAAGACCACGGCGGCATCGCTGCGGCTGTAGTAGTGGTCCTCCAGCCAGAGGCCGATGGCCGGGTCGCGCGACAGGTTCTCGCCGGAGTAGCTGTAGCCGGGGAAGGGCGGCCGGTCGCGCTGGATGAAGAGCTGCGGGCGCTGGCGCACCCAGTCCGAGTCGATGCCGGTGTGGTTGGGCACCATGTCGGCCGCCAGGCGGATGCCGCGGCTCAGGGCGCGGTGGCGCAGGTTCTCCAGCGCGCCCCAACCGCCCAGTTCGCCGGCGATCTCGTAGTCGTGCAGGGCGTAGGCGCTGGCCGCGGCTTCCGGGTTGCCGCACAGCTCCTTGATGCGGCGGCTGGCGTCGCTGCGTTCCCACAGGCCAATCAGCCACAGGGCGTTGAAGCCGCGGCTGGCCATGAGGTCGAGCTCCTGGTCGGGGATGGCGTCCAGGCTGTTAATAGCCCGGCCGTACTGCTTGCTGAGCTGGTCGAGCCAGACTAAGGTGCTTTTAGCTATCATGACAACGCGCGGCATCCAGTCCTTGTCCTGGCTGAAGGCTTCGTATTCGGAGTCGGCCTTGTCGAAGGTCAGGACTTGGGACGGGCCGGGGCCGTAGAAGACCGGCTTGTCCTCCTCGGCCAAGAGGTCGACGCCGCCGAGCAGTTTACGCAAGTGGCTGCCGATCAGGAGCCCCCAGTTGCCGCGCACCCAGGCCAGCTGGCCGGCCAGGGAATCGGGGGCGGCCCGCATCGGCGCCCGCAGCAATTCCAGCAGCGTCTCGTTGTTGGGGCCGCCGCCGGGTATGGCGGCCAGGCTGCTCTCCAGCTCGGCCATAGCCCTGGCTACCGGCAGCTCGCGGCACAAGTCGCTGTCGTCGAACAGGAAGCGCAGCGGCGCGAAGGCCGGGTTCTCGTTGGCTAGGCGCAAGAGCATCAGCTCCTCAAGGGCGTCGTGGCGGTGCGGTTGTCCGTCGGTGGAGCCGATCAACCAGCCGATGGCGCTAACCTTACCACGGTAAACCTCCGGCGGCGGGAAGCGGTTGACTAATTCCAGCAATAGCTGGGTACAGGCCGCTTCGCCGAGGCTGTCTTCCAGCCTGGTCAGCGCTTCGCCGTAGACCGTCGGGCGCACCTGCAGCCGGTAGTGGGCGCAGACCAGGTGGGCGATTTCGTGCAGCAGGGCGGCGGCGTTGAGCTGGCCGGCGCGCACTGGCTGGCCCGGCTGCTTCTCGTTGATACGGGCGGCCGTCAGGCGGGCGGCGAAGAAGTCGGCGAAAACCAGCGAGCCGCGGGAACTGAAGGGCGCCTCGTCCAGACCCAGTTGAGCCCTGGCCTGGCGCGAGACGGGTATATACAAGCGGGCGCCGCGCTCTGGCGCGCCGGCCGGGTCGAAGGCTGTCAGGGTCAGGCATAAGGCGCTGGTTTTGGTCATCGTGGACTCCCGTTAACTGTGCTCGAATGGCGTCGTTGCAAATAAGGTGTTGAAAAACGCGAATGTGGCTTTTCAACACTTCAAAAGCCAATACAATTACGCAGTATAGCGTAAGCTATACGAGAAATTGTCAAGGATGTTGGAAAAGCTACCGGCTTTTTCAGCATCCCGGTAATGATAGACCATTGCGCCGGCTTTGTCATGCCTTTCCGCGCCTTTGGCTGGCTTCAGTCTGGTCGCCACTGGGTTTGATCCGGCCGATTGCCGGCTAACGCAGCCTGACCAACAGCTGGGCCAGGCCGTAGAGCAATGGCACGTGCGTCAGGTAGACGGCCAGCGAGTGCCGCCCCAGCCAGACTAAGCCGGCGGCCGGGGCAGGTATACGACGGCTGGGTATGGCCGGGGCTGGCCGGGCGGTCGCGGCTGTTGTTGCTGCGGCTGCTGCTGCTGCGGGTACGGCTGCTGCGACCGCGGCCGGCCGGGGGGCGAAACGGCGACCGAGGTGGAAGGCGACGCTGCCGAAGGCCGTCCAGGCGAACCAGGGCAGCAGCGGCAGGTAATCCATCGGCTGGTGGCCGGCCGGCCGGAAGCCCAGCCAGGCCAGGGCCAGGCCGTTAAAGTGCTGCTTGCCGAGGAGCAAACCGGCGGCCAGGGTTAAGGCGCCGACGACGGCGGCCAGACGGGGGCGGGCGGCCAGTGGCCAGCCGAGTAGGCCGGACAGGCATAGTAGATGTAATACGCCAAAGAACACGAAACTGGTCGGCCCGAACAAAAGACGGGTGACCAGGCTGATGGCGGCGGCCAGGAGGCCTAGCTTGAGCGCGCGCCGCAACGGCGTCCGCCAGAGCACCAGGCTAGTGGACGGTGTGGCCGCCCCGGGTACCGTCGCGGCAGCGTCAGCCGCCGCCGTCAGGCTGGCCCGTTTGGCGGCCAGCGACCAGCCGGACAGGCCGACGAAGGCCGCGGCAAAAAGGCGGGCAAACCACCACCAGAAGACGTTCCAGAGGTCGACGGCCACCAGGTTGTGCATGCGCAGGATGTAGAGGGCATGGAACAGGATCATGCCCAGGACGCAGAAGCCGCGACAGGCGTCGATAAAGGGGCGGCGATGGGCTTTGCGGCTCAATGGCTTCGGGTTCACGGGCGGCTCCAGAGTGGTGCGGGAATCTGATTCCGGCCGGCGGGCAGGGGACTGGCGGGTACTTGACAAATTGTTGCTATTTCGTCAATTTGAATCAATCCAGTCTTATGGCCGCCGTCCGCCGTCAGCCTACACTATTCCGGCTGGCAGCTCAAGCCTGTTGAGCATTCCAAAAAGGGGGCCCCATGTCAGCGGTGGTCGAACACGATAAGCGGCGACGCGAAATCCTGGAGAAGGCGCTCGATGTCTTCGTCGAGGAAGGCTACAGCGATACCACCTTCCAGAAGATCGCCGACCGCTGCGGCATAACCCGCACCATCCTCTACCTGTATTTCAAGAACAAGCGCGAAGTTTTCATTTTCAGCATCAAGCTGTTTACCGAAGTGCTCGAGTCGCGGCTGCGCGAAGTGGCTGACGACGCCCAGCTTTCGGCCGTCAAGAAGCTGGAACGGCTGATGGAGCTGATCATCGGCGAGTCCAGCGGCCAGAAGAAACTCCTGACGGTCATCTGCGACTATTTGATGTACCTGGCTCGGACCGGCGGCGATCCTTACCAGCGCCTACGCCGGCGCACCATCCGCGTCCGCCATATCCTATCTGGCGTGCTTATCCACGGCCAGAAGCAAGGCGAGCTGGCCAAACTGCCGGTCAAGGTGGTCATCGACATGCTCTACTCGATGCTGGAGGCCACCGTCTTCCGGGCCACCATTCTCAGCCGCACCGAGTCCTCCGACCTGCTGGCGGCCGCCAAACTGTTTATCGGGCGCCTAGGAGTCTGTCGGGCTTTGGAACGCGAAGAATGATTGTCAGGAAAAATTGGGTGATAAATCTGATGAATCCAGTATCTCGGGGGATTTTTCACGCTTTTTGGCCGATCTCAGCGCCCTACGGCGTAAAATCGGTTCGTCAATCGGGTCATACAGGAAGTATGACCCTCAATCCTCACCAATTTTCCACTCGTGGCTCGCTTTCGCTGGGCCAAAATCCAAAGCCCGACAGACTCCTGGCGGCCAGCCCCGGCCAGGGCGGCTGAGCGTGGCCCTGGCCATCCGCAAGCCGGCCTGGCTAAAGGTCAAGATACCGCAGGGACCGCAGGCTCTGGCCATGAGCCGACTGTTGCGCGACCGGGGGCTGCATACCGTCTGCGACGAGGCGGCTTGCCCCAACAAGGCCGAATGCTGGGGCTGCGGCACCGCCACCTTCATGGTATTGGGCGACGTCTGCACCCGAGGCTGCCGCTTCTGCGCCGTGGCCACGGCTAAAGAAGGCGCAATCCCCAACCCGGACGAGCCGCAACAGCTGGCGGCGGCCATTCAGGAACTCAAGCTCAAGTATGCCGTGTTGACCAGCGTCGACCGCGATGACCTATCAGACCGCGGCGCGGCGCACTTTGCGGCCTGCATCCGGGCCATCCGCCAGGCCAACCCGACGGTGGAAGTGGAAGTGCTGACGGCCGACTATCGTGGCGCCGAGTTGGCCACCGTGCTGGCGGCCGGACCGACCGTGTTGGCCCATAACGTGGAGACGGTGCGGCGCCTGCAGGGCGTGCGCGACGCCCGGGCCAGTTTCGACCTGTCGCTGCAGACCCTGGCCGAGGCCCATGCCGCCGGCTTTGTTACCAAGTCCAGCTTGTTGCTGGGGCTGGGCGAGACCGCCGACGAGTTGCTGGCCACGATGCGTGAGTTGCGGACTGTCGGCTGCGATATCCTGGTGCTGGGTCAGTATCTGCAACCTAGTCTGAAGCAAGTGCCAGTGCTGGAATATCTCAGCCCGCAACGTTTCGACGAGCTGGCCGCCATGGCCAGGGCGGAAGGCTTCAGCGCCGTGGTGGCTTCTCCGCTGGCCCGCACCAGTTACCACGCCAGCGCCGGCTGGCGCGCCAGTCAGGCTGAGCGCCAGCCAGGCTGAGCGCCAGGCACCGCCGGCCTGCGCCGCCTGGTCACCTGGTCAACCCGTACCTCACATTTCCGTCTCAAACGAGCTGGCGTGTACCAGCAGGGTTTCTTGGCTGTAGTTGGCCACCACCTGGGCCTCGAAGAGCGCTTCCAGCTTGTCGCGGTAGCCGATGATGCGGTTGATGTAGTTGAGGGTGGTTAGCGGCGTGCCGGTGCCGCGGATCCGGTTCAGGCCGGCGTTGTAGATGGCCAGGGCCACCACTTCGTTGCCGCCTTGGCGCAGGCAGAAGGCCAGATGGGTCAGGCCCAGGCGGGCATTGATGGCCGGGTCGAAGAAGTCCTCGGCCTTGATGTGGGCAAAGGTGCGCGAATTGAGCTGGAACAAGCCGCGGTCGACCGTCTGGTTGACGTTGGTCGGGCCGACGGCGCGGGGTTGGAAGCGGCTTTCCTGCCAGGCCAGCGCAAAGGCCAGGGCGGGGGCGATGTCCAGCCGGGCCGCCTCGCCCAGGATGAGCTGGCTGACGAGGCGGGAACCGGTCAGGGCTTCAAAGAAGCTGATGGTGGCCTCGCGGGTCTCGTCGGCTCGATATAGGTCCTGGATGTGGTCCAGGCGTTGGGTGGACGCCGCCGCTTGGGCGAATTCGTCGGCCCGCAGGGTGCTCAATTGCCGGAAATCGTGCGGCAAGTAGACCTGGGCGTAGGCGCCGTCCAGGTTGGAGTCCGGGGCGCAGGCCGTGCCCAGGATGCAAAAAGTGGCCAGCAGCAAACCGGTTGTCAGCCCGGTTGGCCAGCGTGGCGGGTGCGATAATCGTTTAAAAATAGGTCCCCTCCATGCAAGTAGTGCGCTTTAGCGCAATGTACGCAGGATTGTACTGAAAAATCAAATATCGTCAAGCCGTTGGCGGCCGTTTGGCCGGGTGGGCCTCAGCCGGCTGGTTCAACCAGGGGCAGAATGATGGTAAAACAGCTGCCGTGATGCCGGTCGCTTTCTACGGTAATGGCGCCGCCGTGAGCCTTGATGATACCGGCCGCCGCCGCCAGGCCGAGGCCCCGGCCAGCTCGTTTGGTGGTATAATACGGGTCAAACAGCCGCTCCATGATGGTTCGGTCGATGCCGCTGCCGGTGTCCTGGATGCGAATGTGGGCGTACTCGTCGGGCGGCAATTCGTTGCCGGCTCTCGCCTGGTGCCGGCCTGGTTCGGCCAGCTGGCCCCGCCATAGGGTCAGCTGGACCGGTAGACGCGACTCGGCCGAAGCCTCCACGGCGTTGATGAGCAGGTTGAGGATGGCCTGCTTGATCTGTCCGGGATCGCCCTTGATGGCGATTGCTTCGTCGGGTATGGCGTTAATGATCTCGATGGCCGCGGCCGTACTGGCCGCTAGCAAGGGTTGCACGTCGCGCAATAGTTCGTTCAGCGTGATATTTACCCGGTTAAAGGAGCTTTGTCCGGCGAATTCCAACATCCGCCGCGCCAATTCGCCAGCGCTTTTGGCTTTGCCGCCGGCGCTGGCCAGGTTCTGCCTGGTTGTTTCGTCCAGAGGCTCGCCCGGCTGAAGGGCTAGGGCCGAATCGATGGCCGCGATAATGCCCATCAGGCTGTTGTTGAAGTCGTGGGCAATGTTGCCGGCCATCAGGGCCAGGCTTTCGTGGCTTTGGGCCTTGATCATGCGCGCTTCCAGGCGCCGGCCTTCCTCGGCCAAGCGGGCGCGTTCCTCCATATCCTTCATCAGTTGACTGTTAGCGTAGCTGAGCGACTCATTGCTCTGGCGCAGGTGCGCGTTCAGGTTCTGCAGTTCGGTGGTCTTGCTACGCACCAGTCGGCGTAGCTGCATGGTCCACAACAGCACGCCCAAGCTGAGCGGAGCCATCAAGGCCAGGCCGATAATCAGCGGCCAGCGCCAGCGGTCCAGCCCTGGCTCCTCGACGGCAAAGGAGACGCCCAGCCACTTCTGACCGATGGTTCGCAGCACGCCGGTGGCCTTGGCTTTGCGCAGGCCTTTTTGCAGGATGGACAGTAAGATGCTGTTGCCCTTAGCCACGGCCATGCAGTCCGACCCGATGTACAGCGCGGTCGCCACCTTCTTGATGGTATTGGTCAGGCTGGCGCTGTACAGGTGCCAGTAGACGATCTGCTCGTCGCCAATCAAGGCGTCGGCCTCGCGCGCGGCCACCATGGCCAGGGCCGTCTGAAAGTCGGTGGTATAGACCCAGTCGACCTCGATGTTCTGCGCGCCCAGGTACTCGATGGCGTAGTCGCCGCGCTGGACGGCCACCCGTTTGCCATCCAGATCCAGAAGTTCGATGATGTCGTTGCGTTCGGCGTGGACGAAGATGGAAGCCGGTACCGCGAAGACCTCGTCGCTGAAATCATAGCGTTGGCGGCGTTCTTCGCTTTCAAAGATACCGGTCATGGCGTCGGCCGTGCCGATGACCACCGCCTGTTGGGCGGCAGCGAAGGGCATGGGCCGAAAGACCGTCGTGAAACCGTACTCGGTGGCAATCCAGCGGATCAAGTCAATCGACATGCCCGTGTAATCGCCATAGCGCGGGTGGATAAATTCGAAAGGCGGATAGGAAATCTGACCGGCAAAAACCACTTCTTCGCGTTCCGCCAACCAGCGTTTCTCAGCTTCGCTTAATTGGTACTGGGCGGAGGCCTGACTAGCCAGGAGGCAGAAGATGACCAGACAGAATATGGTTCGCTGCTTCATGCTGCAACTATAATTGAGAAGACCGGTTTTTGCCAGGAAAATCGGCTGGCCGGCTTCGGCGTTTGCAAATAGCGCTGCCGACTCCTATACTGGGAATACCGGAATCAGACCGGGAAGGGGATGGCGATGCATGAAAAACTGGTACTGATAGACAGCACCCTGCAGGCCAACAACGAGGCCGTGGCCAGGAACATCGTCGGCGTGGACGTCATCCTGACGCAGCTGGAGCGCTTTTTCCGCTGCAATTTCGCCGTCAGCTCGCTAGAGAAGAAGGGCAAGGACCTGGCTGAGCCGCTGGACGCCGCCCTGCGCATCGCTATAACCATGATGGAAATGGTCGACAAGGGTAGCAGCGGCCTAGACGACAAGCTGGCGGTGGAATTACGCCAGACCTACGAGAAGTTCCTCGGCCCTTATCGGGAATATACCGAGAAACTGGAGCGCTGACGCGCTTTATCGTCAAAGCGCTCTCAGGCTGGACGCCAGGTTTTGATATAAGTCAGTTTCCCGGTGGCCGGTTGGGGCTGGACGTCGTGCCAGCCGCCGGGTAGGCCCAGTTCACTGGCTGCTAGTTCGAAATGACAGAGGGCAATGCCAATATCCAGCCGCTGGACCGAGAAAGACTTGAAAGCCCGGTTGTACAAGGGGTCGGCCTCCAGGCAGACATGGAAATCCGGACCGCTCTTGATGACCCGCCAGGGCTGCTTGTTGGAGGCCGACGGCGCGGCCCGCACCGCCTCCAGCGCCGCGGCCCACGGTCCGGCCGCCGTAAGGCTCAGCGGCTGGCCAGCCTGGCCGTCGAAAAACAGGTTGCCGAATTCGCGGCGCTTCCGAACCTGCATCAGGTTCTGGGCCAGGATGATGCCTAAGCGCTTCAATTCGGCCGGAATGCCCACCGGGCTGACGGCCGGGATGATTTCATTGCCTTGCAGTGCCATTTTTTGGGCAAACGTGTCGCGATTCAGGCTGCCGGCCAGCCAGCAGGTTCCCAGCCCCAGGCCGGTGGCCTGCAGGATGATGCGTTCCAGGCAATAGCCGTAATCGAGCTCGGCGTCGGCGCCGCCGATCCTGACGGCGCCAGCCAGATAATAGCGGTCGCCTGTAATCATGCCATAGGTGCCCAGGCGGCGTTGTTCGGCCCGGCTGACGCCGCTCTCGTCCAGGAAGCGGAAGCGCAGCGGCGTCCCGAAGGGACCGTGGCTGATGCCGGCCATGAAGGCTTCTAGTTCGGCCCGCGCCCCGGCCGGTAGCGGCTGGTCGGCATAGGCCCGGACGGAAATGCGCTGCTTGATATTCTGGAGATTCGACGACATGGTACGCTCCTATGCTGGCCGCAGCTGGCGGCCGGATTTCGGCTTGGGCAGAAGATAGCTAAAAGCGCGCCGGCCGGCTAGTGGCTATTCGCGCCACAGTCGCTTATACTTGAAAGGAGCGGCCTCCGCCTCCGGGACGGCTGGCCGGCAGGGAGGTTTCCATGGACTTTTTCCGTTCGTCGGCCTTCGCGGCTTTCCTGTTCGGGGCCATCAGCTCGGTATCGCTGCCGATCGGCGCCCTTATCGGCATCTGGACCAAGCCGTCCCGGACCGTCATCTCGGCCGTCATGTCCTTCGGCGCCGGGTCGCTGATGGCGGCCATCGCTTTCGAGCTGGTCAACCCGGCGGTGGAACGCGAGGGGGCCGGCTTTCTGCCGCTGGCCCTTGGACTGCTGCTCGGCTGCCTGTTGTTCATCGCCCTGTCGCGGGCGGCCGACGCCAAGGGCGGCGCGGCGCGCACCCGCTCCACCCTGCTATCCAGCCTCAAGTCCAGCAAGAAACTGCAGGTCCGCCGCGTCCTGGAACGCCTGGCCACGGTCGATATCCTGCGCGCCCTGCCGGCCGGCCAAGTCCAGGCCATCGTGCCCCGCATCAAGCGGCGCAGCTTCGCCGCCGGCCGGCCGGTCTTCAGCCAGGGCGGCGAGGGCGACGCCATGTACATCATCGACAGCGGCCTGGTGCGCATCGAATACAGCGACGAGACCGGCGGGCGCCGCCTGGTGGCCGAGCTGGGAGCGGGCCAGACCTTCGGCGAGATGGCCCTGATCTGGAACGCGCCGCGGACGGCCGACGCCATCCCGGCGGAGGACACCAAAGTCTTCGAGATACAACGTGATGATTTTGTTGCACTGACCGAATCCAGCCCGGAGTTGAAGGCGGCGGTGGCCAGCCTGGCCGCCGAGCGCGGCCGCACCGGGCAGATACCGGCCGCGCTCGTATCCGGTGAAGCCTGGGCCGCGGAGGCCGCCTTGCACCTCGACGAGAACGCCTACCGGCCCAGCGAGAACGAGCTCAAGGCGGCCGTCGGCCAGTCGCACGCCTCGGCCGCCATGGCCATCTGGCTGGGCCTCTTGCTGGACGGCATACCGGAGTCCCTGGTCATCGGCGCCAGCATGACCGGCTTCTCGGCCAGCCCGGCCCTGATCGCCGGCCTGTTCATGGCCAACCTGCCCGAGTCGCTGTCCAGCTCCACCATGATGAAGGAGGCCGGCACCAAGACCGGCCGCATCCTGGGCATGTGGAGCTCGCTGGTGCTGGCCGTCGGCGTCGGCGCCCTGTTGGGCAACCTGATTTCCGGCAGTTTGCCGCCGGTAGCCCACTCGCTGTTCGAGGGCCTGGCCGCCGGCTCGATGCTGGCCATGATCGCCCAGACCATGCTGCCCGAGGCCTACGAGCGCAACATCCGCATGGTCGGCCTGTTTACGGTGCTCGGCTTCATCGCCACAGTGTTCTTCCATACCTTAGGCGGGCACGGCTAAGGGGCAATTCGCGCTTGCGCATCCCCGGCCGGCAGTCTATAGTGCCAGCATTATGCCAGTCCTGCAACTGATCGGTGGCAGCGTCATCTTCCTCCAGCGCTTGGCCGCCGGCAGCCGCCTGGTCGCGCCGCTCCTGGCGCTCTACCTGGCTTGGTTGATCCTGGTGGCCGGCAGCCTGGCTTTTACCCGGCCGCTGCTGCGCTGGCCGCTCTTGGCCGCCAAGACCGCGGCCTGCCTGACGCTCGGCCTGGCCTGGGAACCGGCGCTGCCGACAGCCCTATTCCTGTTGCCGTCGCTGGGGCTGGAGGCGGCCTCGCTGCTGGCCAGCGCGGGTCGACAGGCCACCGGAAGCCGGGCTAGCCCGGCAGGCCCGGCAGGCCCGCCGCCGCGGCGTCAGGGCTGGGCCGTGGCCTGGGCGCTTGTACTGGCCGCCCCGGCCGCCTGGCTGCCGCGCGGCTGGGTGCCAGGCAGCTTGCTGCCAGCTTTTCTGGGCGCCTGGGCTGTGACGGTTTACGTCGCCGTGATGGCTAACCGCCAGCGCTTGGCGCGAAGTGACGCGGCCGAGCGCCGGCGGGCGCTGGAGCGGGCCGTGGCCGTGGCCGAGAGCCGGCAGGCCAGCCAGGCCAGGGCCAGTAGCGGTCAGGAAACATTGACCAGGCTCGAGGAGCGCGAGCGCCTGGCCCAGAACCTGCACGACCAACTTGGCCATACCATTACCGGCAGCATCATGCAGCTGGAGGCCGCCGGCCTGCTGCTAACCGACGACCCGACCCGGGCGACGCTCATTATCGACCGGGCCTCGGACACCCTGCGCGAAGGCCTGGCCGCCATCCGCCTCAGCCTGAAGGCCATCAAGCCGGAGTGCTCAACCCTCGGCCGGCAACGTCTCCAGGCCCAGCTCGACGACTTCAGCGCCCGCCACGGCTTGGCCACCGAGCTGGTGCTGGAGGGCGATGCGGCGGCCGTGACGGCGGCGGTTTGGCAGGCGGCCGAGGAAAACCTGCGCGAGGCTCTGACCAATCTCTTGCGCCACAGCTCGGCCAGCCGCTTCAGCTGCCGGATCAGCGTCCTTAACCGGGTCTGCAAGATCGAGTTCCGCGACGACGGCCAGCTCAGCGGACCGCTGCCCGTACCGGGCATGGGGTTGGAAGGCATCGAGGCTCGCACCCGGCACGCCGGCGGCAACCTGATCGTCGACACTAGCCGCGGCTTCTCCTTGATCATGCTGTTCGCGAAGGGAGGGCCGGAAGATGGCCATACGCATTCTGATCGGGGATGATGACCCGCTGATCCGCGAGGCGCTGGAGATAATCCTCGGCAAGGATTCGGACTTCGCCTTAGTGGCGACAGTCAACAATGGTCTGGACGCGGTCCGGCAGTGCCAGGCGGCCATGGTCGACGTGGCCTTGTTGGATATCCGCATGCCGGCCATGAACGGCCTCCAGGCCGCCGCCGCCATCACCGCGGCCGGCCGTTGCAAGGTGCTGCTGCTCAGCACCTTCAAGGACGAGGCCTTCGTGCGCGGCGCCCTGGCCTCTGGCGCCTCCGGCTACCTCCTTAAAGGCTGCGGCGGCGACGAGATCAAGCAGGCCGTCCGGCTGGTGCACTCCGGCCACACCGTCTTCCAGGACGACGTCTTCGCCACCATCCGCGCCTCTGCCCGCAGTTCCCCCGGCGACATTTCCTTCCTGAGCGAGCGCGAGCAGTCCCTGGTTCGGCTGGTCGCCGAAGGCTACTCCAACAAACAGGCGGCCGACAGCCTGTACCTGTCCGAAGGCACCGTCAAGAACTACATTTCGGCCATCCTGGACAAGCTGGGCCTCAAGCAGCGCACCCAGATCGCCGTCTACTTCGTCGCCGGCCGCAAGGATTTTAGTTGACTACAACTTGCTAACATTACTTTAGTCACTCCGTTTCATGACTTCCGGCCCTGAGCGCGGCGCGACGTTCCGGCGTATATTGTCGGCAGGACAAATCGAGGAGGACCCGATGATACATATTAGCAATGTCAGCAAAAGCTTCGGTACCGCCCAGGCCGTCAACAATGTCAGTCTGGATATCGGCCGCGGCGAGCTGTTCGGGCTGCTGGGCCCCAACGGCGCCGGCAAGTCGACGCTCATCAATATCCTGGTCGGCCTGCTCGGGCCGGACGCCGGCGTGGTGGCTTATGGTGATGTTTCAATAACTGGCGGTAAGGGTAGCGGCCGCCAGCGCGATATCCGCCAGGTGTTGGGTCTGGTGCCGCAGGGCTTGGCCTTCTACCAGAACTATTCGGCGGCCGAGAACGTCCGCTTCTTCGCCAGCCTGTACGGCCTCAAAGGCAAGGCTCTGAACGGCGCCGTCGCCACCGCCCTCGAATTCGCCGGGCTGACCGACTGCGGCAAGCAGCCAGCCAAGACCTTTTCCGGCGGCATGCAGCGGCGCCTGAACATCGCCTGCGGCATTGCCCATGATCCACAGATCATCTTCCTGGACGAGCCGACCGTCGGCATCGACCCCCAATCGCGCAATCACATTTTACGCGCCGTCGAGGATCTGAAGCGTCGGGGCCGCACCATCGTCTACACCACGCATTATATGGAAGAAGCCGAGGCTATTTGCGGCGATATCGCCATCATGGACAAGGGCAAGATTATCGCCCACGGCTCGCCGGAACAGCTTAAGCTGCTTATCAAGGACTGTAGCCGGGTTATTTTCTGCCTGAAGCGGCCGGCTCCGGTCGACCTTGAACCCTTCCGCCAGGTGGCCGGTGTCCGCCATGCCGAATTGGACGAACTAACCCTGACCATCACCAGCGAGGTAGGCATCGCCAATCTGAATGGTCTGACCGCCGAAGTCAACCGCCAACAGTTGGTGCTGGCCGACATCAAGTCGGACTCGCCGTCGCTGGAAACGGTCTTCCTCAATCTGACCGGCCGTTCGCTGCGTGATTAGCGATAGGAGTGATACTATGATGACATTATTGATAGCCGGGCACCAGCTGCGCCTGCTGTCCAAAAGCCGTGGCCTGCTGGCCTTATTCGTGGCCGCGCCACTGCTCATGATCTTCGTCTTTGGCCAGGCCTTCACCGGAATCTTCAACGCCACCGGGGCCGGCATCGCGGCGGCCGATTATTTCGGCGTCACCTTGTTCACCATGGCGGTCTTCCAGGGTTCTTTCATCGCCGCCTGGGGCATCTTCAAAGAGCGGAAGGCTAATGCTGACAGCCGCTTGTACCTAGCGCCGCTTGGGCGGGGCGCCCGGCTGTACGGCACCTTCCTGGGCAGCTGGGCCGCCTTGCTGGCGCTGGGCAGCCTGGTGCTGCTGGCCGCCCGCTTCATCCTGTCGGTGAACTACGGTCCGTCGCCGGCCGTGGCGCTGTTGCTGTTGGCCGTCGAGTCCGGCCTGGCGTCGGCCCTGGGCGTGGCGGTGGCCTGCTTGATTGGCGACGAGCGGCCGGCTGGGGCCATCCTGAATACGGTCGTGCCGCTGCTGGTGTTCCTGGGCGGTGGTTATACTATCATCCCGGACTCAGGCTTCCTGCACGACATTTCGGTAGCCTCGCCGCTGCGCTGGATCAACCTGGCCCTGCTGGCCGCCACCCGGCCGGAGCCCAACCGCTACCTGCTGCCGGCCATCCTGATCTGCCTGCCTGCCGCCGCCCTGTTGCTGGCCTTGGCCAGCCTTGGCCAGCCAAGGCCAGCCTTGGCCGGCCTCAAAACCCGGAGGGCTCCATGAATCGCTTCAGCCTGTTCTTCCGCAATTTCCTGGCCTGCACCTTTCACCGCAAGCTGGCCTATGTGCTGCACTTCGCGCTGCCCATCGTCAGTTTCCTGGCCATGTTCCTGCTCTTGCGCGTCGGCGAGTCGGCGGCCTTCGCCGGCACCCAGGCCATCGGCCTGGTGATCTACTTCACTATGGTTCAGGCCGTCATCGTGGTCAGCCAGATCCTGCGCGACCGCGAGCAGGGCATCCAGCGGCGCATCAACGTCTCGCCGGCCAGCCCGGCGGTCTACGTGGCCGGCAACGGCGCCGCCGCCCTGCTGGTGCTGTCCGGCCAGGTGCTGGCCTTCGTCGGCTTCGTCAGCTTCATCTTCCCGGTAGACAGCGGCCTGGGCTTCTGGCCGCTGCTGGCTATCCTGCTGATCTTCAATATTACGGCCGTCGGCTTCGGCTTCCTGATCTGCGCCGTGGCCGATTCCAGCTCCGGCGCCATCATGGCGGCCAACGTGGTGGTCCTGTTCAGCAGCCTGATGGGCGGCGCCTTCTTCCCGGTCGAGTTCATGGGGTATAACCTGCGTCGCCTGGCCATCGCCTTCCCGCAATACTGGGTCATGAAAGCCATTCACCAGGTCCAGGCCGGCCTGCCTCCGGCCGAATGCGGCCTTAGCCTGCTCATCCTGCTGCTTTTTGGCCTCTTGTTCCTGGTGGCGCAGGGCGTCATCAGGCGCCGCTCGACCAGCCTGGCCTGAGCCGCCTACCTGGCTGGCTGGCCGGGGAGGGGACTGTCGGAAAACGCTTGCGCGATTACCGGACCCGGGCTATAGTCAAGGCTGGCCCGATGGCTGAACGGCGGGCGGGGAGGTAGCGGCATGAAGAAGTTTTTATTGCGTTCGTTGGTATTGGCCACTCTGGTCGGCATCCTGTTCGTGTTCGGCGAGACCTTGCTGCGTATCTTCCTGCCGGTGACGCAAAGCGCAGGCGATCAACCGATCTACGTCTACAATCCGCTGATGTGTTTCTGGACCCTGATGGGCTATTCGTCGATCTGGATGTTCCTGATCGCGGCCATTTTCGGCGTGGTGCTGGGCGCCTTCAATACCAAGCATCCGGCCAACGGTTTCCTGCGCATTCCCTATGGCCTGCAGGTGCTGTTCGGCGGGGTGTTCATCGTCGCCTTGGAGCTGGTTTCGGGCTGCGTGCTCAACCTGGGGTTCGGCCTCCATGTCTGGAACTATTCGATGTTTAAGCTCAATCTGTGGGGGCAGATCGGCCTGGTGCCGGCCTTGATGTGGCTGTTCCTCACGCCGGCCATCTTCTATACCGACGACCTGATTCGGCACTATGTCTGGGGCGAGCCGCGGCCCGATTCCCTGCTGTCGTACTATTTGGACATCTTCAAATCCAATCGTAGCATCGCCCTGGCCACGGCCAGGGACCAGCAACGGCGCGCGGCGGCCGCGACGGGCGTTCTGCAGCAGGCTGGCTGGCAACCGCCGCCGGACCTCAGCCAGCCGCCGGACGCGGCCACCGTGGCCAGCGCCAAAATGCTGGGTGGCGTCGTGTGGCAGTCACCGCCGGCTGCGCCCGGCAACGGTCGGCCGTGAACTGGTTTGCCCGCTGGCGTGACCGCCGGCGGCGCGCCCTGGCGGCTGCCCACCCTGTCCCGGCTGAAGCCTGGCAGCTTCTGATTCAGGCTAGTCCCTGCTTGAACCGGCTGGCCCTGGCTGACCGCGCCGAGCTAGCCGTCCTGGCGGCCGCCTTCCTGTGCCAAAAAACCTTCCTGAAGGCCGTTCCCCAGCCCGATGGCACGTTTGCCTATGGCGACCAGCCGCCGGCCGCGGACATCTGCCTGGCTATCGCCGCCTTCGCCTGCCTGCCGGTGTTGCGCCTGGGGCTGGACAGCCTGCGCTCCTGGCGCACGGTTATCGTCACGCCGGGTGAATACAGCCTGCGCCGCCTGGACGACGATGGCTCCGGCGTGGTAGCCGAGTATGACGAGGCGGTGGTCGGCGACATGTCGGACTACGGTCCGCTGACCTTCTCGGCCGAGGACGTGGCCCTGTCCGGGCGGGGCGATGGCTATAACGTGGTCATCCATGAGGTGACCCACCGGCTGGACGCCGCCGCCGGCGCCGTTGACGGCGTGCCTGAGTTGCCGGCCGCCATCAGTAGCGCCGAGTGGGCCGCCGCCTTCGCCCCGGCCTATGCCGACGCCCAGACCCGCTTCGAGCGCGACCGGCATAGGGGCCAGCGTCATCGCGCCCGAACGGCCGCCTTAATTGACGACTACGCCGCCGAGTCGCCCGAAGAGTTCCTGGCCGTCTGCGCCGAATACTTCTTTGACGACCCGGCTACCCTGCAAGCCGCCTATCCGGCGGTCTACGCCCTCCTGTCCCGTTGGCTGAGCCAGGAGCCGTTGTCTAGTCAACCAGCCTCTTGACAATAGTTGGCCTTTGCGGCATTATCGCCTAGCTGGTCATCCGGGCGCCGTGGCGTCCATTAAAGATGGTCAGTGCAAGCAGCGGGTTCCGCAGGTTTGCTAGGCGGGGTTCCACGACCTCGAGCTTCGGAGCTTTGAACACGCCCGCCAGGGTACGGTTCGGGGTTGCCGTCGCAAGCGATCTTTGGAGGACACATGAAAGACAGAATCCGTGTCAGACTCAGGGGTTTTGACGTTCGGCTGATTGACGACAGTGCCAAGTCAATTGTTACTACCGTTCAGCGAGCCGGCGCGAAGGTGGCGGGGCCTATCCCTCTGCCTACCAGAATCAACAAGTACACTGTTCTTCGCTCACCGCACGTGCACAAGAAAGCGCGCGAGCAGTTCGAGATGAGGACTCACAAACGCCTGATCGACATCCTTAGCCCCACGCCGGAGGTAATGGACGCCCTGATGAAATTAGAGCTTCCCGCCGGTGTCGATGTCGAGATCAAGCAGTAAACGCACGGTTTCGTACCGTATCGTTCAACGCTTCAGGAGAGAGCATGTTAGGATTAATCGGAAAGAAAATGGGCATGACCCAGGTCTTCGACGAGACGGGCCGGCTAACGCCGGTCAGCGTGATCGCCGTTGCGCCTAACACCGTCGTCGGTCTCCGGACTACCGACAAGGATGGCTACCAGGCCGTCGTGTTGGGCGTGAAGGAAATGAAGGCTAAGCATGTCAGCAAGCCCTATGCGGGACAGTTTCCCGAGGGCATCACCCCCAAGAAGGTTATCCGCGAGATGCGCGACTTTTCGGCTCCGGTCGAAGTCGGTCAAGCGCTCGACGTTACCCTGTTCGAGAAGACCCGTTATGTCGATGTCGTTGCCAACAGCAAGGGCAAGGGTTTTCAGGGCGTCATTAAGCGCTGGGGTTTCGGAGGTGGTCGCAATACCCACGGTTCCAAGTTCCATCGCGAACCGGGCGGTACCGGCATGAGCACCTACCCGCACCACACCTTCAAGAACCGCAAGCTGCCGGGACACATGGGCAACGCCCGCGTGACCGTCCAGAATCTCAAGGTCATCAAGATCGACGTGGAAAACGGCTATATGCTGGTGCGCGGAGCCATCCCTGGCCCCCGTAACTGCATGGTGATCGTCAGCGCGGCCGTCAAGAAAGCTAAGTGAGGATAGACTATATGCAGAGTAAAGTCTTTTCCGTACAGGGCAAGGAACTTAAGACCATCGAGCTGTCCGACGCTGTTTTCGGTCTTCCCGTAAACGAAGACGTCATTTGGTACGCCATTAACAATGAGCTTGCCAATCTGCGCGTCGGCACCGCCGATACCAAGACCCGCAAGGATGTGCACGGCACCAATCGCCGCCCATATTCCCAGAAGGGTACTGGCCGCGCCCGCCAGGGCGACGTCAAGAGTCCGCTGTACGTCGGTGGCGGTATCGTATTCGGTCCGCATCCCCGCGATTACTCGTTCGCGATGCCCAAGAAGGCCAAGCGTTTGGCCATGAAGAGTATCCTGAGCCTGAAGGCGCAGAACTCCACCATGAAAGTGGTCGAGGATTTCAAGGTTGAGTCCGGCAAGACCAAGGATTTGGTCGCGGTGCTCAAGAATTTGCTTCCGCAAGACAAGGCCGAGCGTACGGTCATCGTGCTCAATGACGATGACGCCATGGTGAAGCGCGCCGGGAAGAACATTCCCTGGCTGCACTTCCTGTCGTACAACCGGCTGCGCGCCCATGACTTGTTCTACGGACGCACCGTCCTGGTCATGGAGTCGGCTGTCGCCAGTCTCAATGACTACTATGCGGATAAATAAGGAAGGCCAATGATGCAGTACGACAGCATTCTGATTGAGCCGGTTCTGAGCGAAAAAAGCAACGGCCTTCGCGAGATCGGCCAGTACGTTTTTCGGATTGATCCGCGTGCTACTAAGCTCATGGTAAAAGAGGCGGTTCGCCGCCTGTTCGATGTGCACCCGATATCGTGCTCCATCGTCAATGTCAAGGGCAAGCCCAAGCGGCTGCGCAACCGCTCCGGCTATACTTCCAGTTGGAAGAAGGCGATCGTTCGCCTACCCAAGGGCGAGACCATCAAGGTCTTCGAAGGCGCATAAGGAATAGGGGACTACTATGGCTATAAAGACTTTCCGGCCGATAACCCCCGGACTCAGGCACCGGGTGCAGGTGGTGAACGACGCGCTCACCATCGGCAACGAGCCTTGCAAGGCGCTGACCAAGGGCAAGAAACAAAATGCCGGCCGCGCCAGCAACGGTCGTATCTCAGTCCGCCGCAAGGGCGGTGGACACAAGCGCAAGATCCGTCTGATCGACTGGCGCCGCGACAAGCTGGGTATTCCCGGCAAGGTTGCCACCATCGAATACGATCCGAACCGCTCGGCGAACATCGCCCTGATCAACTATGTTGACGGCGAGAAGCGCTATATCATCGCCCCCAAGGGCCTGGTAATAGGGCAGGAAGTTCTGTCTGGCGCCGGAGCGCCGCCGGAAATCGGCAACGCCCTGCCGCTGGAAAACATCCCGCTCGGCTTTACGGTGCACAATGTCGAGCTCACCCTCGGCAAGGGCGCCCAGATGGCCCGTTCGGCCGGTGCCGCGGCTCTCCTGGTCGGCGTTGACGGTGATTATATCACCCTCAAGCTGCCGTCTAATGAGTTGCGCCTGGTTTTTAAAAAATGCATGGCCACCATCGGCATCGTCGGCAACGAAGAGCACATGAACGAGCGCTTCGGTAAAGCCGGCCGTATCCGCTGGTTGGGCAAGCGGCCGCGGGTGCGCGGCGTTGCCATGAACCCGGTCGACCATCCGCACGGCGGTGGTGAGGGTCGTGGTAAAGGTTACAGGTCGCCGGTTACCCCGTGGGGCCAGCCCTGTAAAGGTTACAAGACGCGCGATGCGCACAAGCCGTCGAGCCGCTTCATCGTCAAGCGACGCAAGTAAGAGATAGGAGCCAACCGTGTCCAGGTCCATAAAGAAAGGCCCGTTCATCGAGAAGAGCCTCTACAAGAAGGTCGTCGAGATGTCCAAGGCAGGCGAGAAGCGCATGATTAAGACGTATTCCCGCTGTTCCACAATCATTCCCGAAATGGTCGGTATGACTCTTTCGGTCCATAACGGCAAAAGCTGGGTTCCCGTGTACGTGACCGAGAATCTTGTCGGGCACAAGCTTGGCGAGTTTTCCCCCACCCGCATTTTCCGCGGGCATGCCGGCTCCGATAAAAAAGCCGCTAAGAGGTAGGTGAACGATGGCTAAAGTTACAGGTTACCCTGCATACGCCAAATTTCTGATGGGCTCCCCGTCCAAGATTCGTCCGGTTGCCGACCTGGTCCGCAACAAGGCTTATCCTGAGGTGATGGCCATTCTGGATAACATGCCCCACAAGGGCGCCCGCCTGATTCGCAAGGTGGTGATGTCGGCGGCAGCCAATGCCCTCAACCAGAACCGCAAATTGGGTGAGGATATGCTGTATGTTAAAGAATTGAGAATTGATGACGGCCCCCGCATGCGCCGCGTCTGGTTCCGGGCCCGCGGCCGGGCCGACATGCTGGTCAAGCAGATGTGTCACATCAGTGTCGTGGTAGACGAAGTTGCAAAGGCGGAGGCATAAAAGTGGGTCAAAAAGTAAATCCGATTGGTCTGCGCATCGGTATCAACAAGGACTGGAGTTCCCGCTGGTTTGTCGATCCGCGTGACTACGCCAAGACCCTGCACGAGGATCTGAAGATCCGGGCGCGCATGTACCAGCTGCCCGAGGCCAAGAGCGCCGATATTTCCGAGATCGAGATCATCAGGCATCCGCAGAAGGTCACCATCGTGATCCACACCGCCAAGCCCGGTGTCCTGATCGGCCAGAAGGGCGCGAACATTGAACGCATCGGCCTTGAGCTTCAGAAGTTCGCTTCCAAGAAGATCAACATCAAGATCAAGGAAATCAAGCGCGTCGAGACCAACTCCATGATCGTGGCCATGAACGTCTGCCGGCAGCTGGAAGGTCGCGGCTCGTTCCGCCGCACCATGAAGATGGCCGTCAGTTCCGCCATGAAGGGCGGCGTCCAGGGTTGTAAGGTGCGCATGTCCGGCCGCCTCGGCGGTGCCGACATGAGCCGCACCGAAGAATACAAAGAAGGCCGGGTGCCGCTACACACGCTGCGCGCCGACATCGATTACGGATTTTGGGAAGCCCTGACCACCTACGGCAAGATCGGCGTTAAAGTCTGGATCTGCAAGAGCGACAACGCCCTTGTCGGAGACAAGAAGGAAGACGCCGGACTGATGCCGGGCCGGCCGCGCCGTGATGGCGGCGACCGACCGGAGCGCAGCGAGCGTTCCGATCGTGGCGGAAGCAACGACCGGGGAGCCCCGCGCGGCCCGCGTACTGGCGGTAACCGTGGCGGCCCGCGCCCTACCCAGGCGAGGAGCTAAATAATGCTGTCACCTAAGAGAGTAAAGCATCGCAAGGTGCAACGTGGAAAGACCAAGGGTGAGGCGCAGGCAGGCAATTCGCCGGCTTTCGGCGAGTTTGCCCTGATGTGCGAAGAGCCTTTCTGGATCACCGCCCGCCAGCTGGAAGCCGCCCGCGTGGCCCTTAACCGCCATATCAAGCGCGGCGGCAAGCTGTGGGTGCGCATTTTCCCCGACAAGCCGTATTCCAAGAAACCCTTGGAAGTGCGCATGGGTAAGGGTAAGGGTGGTCCGGAATACTGGGTGGCCGTCGTGCGGCCGGGTACCGTGTTGTTCGAGTTGGCCGGTGTGACCCGCGAGCTGGCGGCATCCGCCATGAAGCTGGCCGGCTCCAAGCTGCCCATCAAGACCAAGTTCGTGGCCCGGGCCGACATGGAGATGGAGTGATCGCATGAAGAACTCATTCAAGGACCTGAAGCTCGAGGAGCTGGTCGCCAAGCGCGAAGAACTGCGCAAGAAATTTTTCGATCTCCGCTTCAAGATGGTCATGGGCCATGTCGAGAACCCTCTCGAGAAGCGGACCCTGCGACGCAGTATTGCCAGGCTTAATTGCCTGATTGGCATGCGCGACCGCCAGGCCAAGGCTTAACGGAGGAAGTGGTTCATGGAAGCCAAGACCAAGAAAGAAAGGCCGATGCTGCAGGGCGTCGTCGTCAGCGACAAGATGGCCAAAACCATCGTCGTTGAAGTGATGTTGCGCAAGCTGCACCCGCTTTACAAGAAGTACCTCACCCGCTCGAAGAAGGTGAAGGCTCACGATGAAACAAATGACGCCAAGGTGGGTGACACCGTACGCGTCGTCGAGTGCCGCCCGCTCTCCCGCGACAAGCGTTATCGCCTGGCCGAGATTGTGGAACGGGCCCGCTAAGCCACGGAGAACAGCGACATGATACAGGTAGAATCAAAACTGAACGTGGCCGACAACTCCGGCGCAAAAATCGTTCAGTGTATCAAAGTACTTGGTGGCTCGAAGCGCCGCTACGCGTCGATCGGCGATACCATCGTCGTCGCCGTGAAGCAGACCATCGCCAATTCGGCCATCAAGAAGGGAACCGTCGAGAAGGCGGTCATCGTGCGGGTGCACAAAGAGTATCGCCGCCCCGATGGCACCTATATCCGGTTCGATGACAATGCTTGCGTCATCATCGACGCAAACAAGAACCCCAAGGGTAAGCGCATCTTTGGTCCCGTGGCGCGCGAGTTGCGCGAGAAGGACTATATGAAGATCGTGTCTTTGGCCCCTGAGGTCCTTTAAGGAGCCGGTGGATGAACGAAGTGAAGCATAGCACCAAGCTTAAGAAAGATGATCTCGTGAAGGTCATCTCAGGCAAGGACCGCGGCAAGCAGGGCAAGATCCTGCATATCGACATGGTCAAGGGCCGGGCGATCGTGCAGGGCCTGAACATGATGAAGAAGGCCATGCGCAAGAAGAGCCAGAACGACCGCGGCGGCATCGCCGAGATCGAAGCGCCGCTCCGCCTCTGCAACGTCATGATCGTCTGCAAGAAGTGCGGCCCGACGCGCCTGGGTTACAAATTTATCGGTACCGACAAGAAGCGCGTGTGCCGTAAGTGCGGGGAGGCCCTCTGATGGCCAAGCAGCAGACTGTATATGTGCCGCGGCTGAAGAAGATCTACGCCGAGAAGATCGTTCCCGACCTGAAGGGCGAGTTCGCCTACAAGTCGGTCATGGAAGTGCCGCGCTTTGTAAAGGTCGTGGTGTCCATGGGCGTTGGCGAAGCCAAAGAGAATCGCAAGATCCTCGACGCGGCCGTCGGCGACGTCAACATCATCACGGGCCAGAAGGCCGTGAAGACCAAGGCTCGCAAGTCTATCGCCACGTTTAAGATCCGCGAAGGCCAGGAAATCGGCTGCCGCGTGACCCTGCGCGGCACCCAGATGTGGGAGTTCCTGGATCGCCTGATGAACGTGGCCCTGCCGCGCGTCAAGGATTTCCGCGGCGTCAATCCGAACGCCTTTGATGGACATGGCAATTATTCACTGGGTATCACCGAGCAGATCATCTTCCCGGAGATCGACTTCGACAAGATCGAAAAGGTGATGGGTTTGAATGTGGCCATCGTAACAACCGCCCGCACTGACAAGGAAGCCCGCAGCCTCCTCGCCAAAATGGGCATGCCTTTCAGAAAGTAAGAGAGGACAGGAATGGCCAGAAAAGCGATGATACTTAAGGCGCTCGCCAAGCCCAAGTATATGACAAGGCACGTGAACCGCTGCAAGATCTGCGGCAGGCCCCGTGGGTATTTGCGCAAGTTCGACATGTGTCGAATCTGCTTCCGGAAATTGGCCAGCAATGGTCTATTACCGGGCGTAACGAAATCTAGCTGGTAGGAGGACCTGGAATGAGTGTTTCCGATCCCGTCGCCGACATGTTGACCAAGGTTCGCAACGCGAGCATGGCGCGCCACGAAAAAGTGGATATCGCCACCTCACGCATGAAGCTTGAGATCGTAAAGATCTTAAAGACTGAAGGCTATATTAAGAACTTCAAGAAGATCGTTCAGGATGGACAGAATTTTATCCGGGTCTTTCTCAAATACGATGAAGCTGACGATCCGATCATCCATGGCGTGGAACGCGTTTCCAAGCCTGGACGCCGCGTCTACACTGGCTACAAGAGTATGCCGCGTGTACATAACGGTTTCGGAACGGTCGTGGTGTCTACCTCAGACGGCATCACCACCGGTCGTAAGGCTGCCGAACGCAAGGTTGGCGGCGAGCTTATCTGCACCATCTGGTAATCGAAGGGGAACCGCCATGTCTCGAATAGGCAATATGCCCATCACCGTACCGAAAGGCGTCAAAGTCGCCGTGCAGGGGAATCTGGTCAACGTGGAAGGCCCTAAAGGCAAGCTGTCCCAAGAGCTTGCGTCGTCTTTCATCACTGTCGTGGTCAAGGACGATCTGGTAACGGTCTCCCGCGCCAATGACGCGAAGCAGACCAAGGCCTTCCATGGCCTGTACAGGAACCTGATCAACAATATGGTCACCGGCGTCTCCACCGGCTTCACCAAGGCCCTCGTCATCAATGGCGTCGGTTACAAGGCTGAAGTCCAGGGGAAGCTGCTGGTGCTGAATCTGGGGTTTTCCACGGACTTCTTCGTGGCTATCCCGGACAGCTTAAAAGTCACTGTCGAGGGCAACAACCAGAAAGTGGTCGTCGCCGGCTACGACAAACAACTCGTGGGCCTTTTCGCCAGCGAGATACGCAGCTTGCGCAAGCCTGAGCCTTACAAAGGCAAGGGTATACGCTATGAAACAGAGACCATTCGCAAGAAGGTCGGCAAGACAGGCGTAAAGTAAGGATTAAGCATGAGCAATAGAGAACTTTCGGACAAGATCCGCAAGCGCGATGCCCGCAAGGCGCATGTGCGCAAGAATATACTGGGCAGCGCCGAACGGCCGCGCCTGACGGTGTTCCGCTCGAACAAGAACCTGTACGTGCAGGTCATCGACGACGCCGCTGGCCATACGCTGGTCGCCGGCAGCACCCTCGAGGAAGCCCTCAAGGGCACCCGGCCGACCGTCGAAGGCGGCACAAAGTTGGGCGAGCTGGTTGGCGCCCGCCTCAAGGAAAAGAACATTGGTACCGTGGTCTTCGACCGCAACGGTTACAATTATCACGGCGTCATCAAAGCCATTGCCGACGGAACCCGCAAAGCCGGGATCCAATTCTAGGGGGAACTCGTGGAGAGAAGAGACAGGGACGATAGGTCCCGCGATGCCTACATCGAGAAGCTCGTCAAGCTCAACCGTACCGCCAAGGTCGTCAAGGGCGGACGCCGCTTTTCCTTCTCCGCCCTGACGGTGGTGGGGGATCGGTCCGGCAACGTTGGCTACGGCTTCGGCAAGGCCAACGACGTGACCGAGGCGATCCGCAAGAGTATCGACAAGGCCAAGCGCGGCATGATCAAGATGCCGATCAAGAACGGCACCATTCCGCACGACATCGTCGGCAAGTTCAAGGCTTCGCACGTGCTGATGAAGCCGGCCTGCCCCGGTTCCGGTATTATCGCCGGCGGCGCGGTCCGCGCCATCATGGAAGCCGGCGGCGTGACCGACATCCTGGCCAAGAGCCTGGGCAGCCGTACCGCGGTCAACGTCATCCGCGCCGTGTTTAACGGCATCAAGCGGATCGGCGACGCCCGCGTCACGTCGCATAATCGCGGCAAGACTCTCAAGGATATGTGGGGTTGATCATGGCTGAAAAAATCGAAATTGAACTCATGAAGAGCGTCATTTCCTGCAAGCCGAACCAGGTAGCCACCGTGCGTTGCCTCGGCCTGCGCAAGGTCAACTCGGTGGTGATCCAGGACGCCAGCCCGGCCATACTCGGCATGGTGCGCACCGTCTCCCACCTGGTTGAGGTCCGCCCTTACAAGGGCAAGGAGAAGAAGTAATGTCCGATTTCAATCTTCATCCGCCGGCTGGCGCCACCAAGCGCAAGCGCATCGTGGGTCGCGGCCGCGGCTCCGGCATGGGTGACAACGCCGGTAAGGGTTCCAAGGGCCAGCAGTCGCGCTCCGGCGGCGGCAACCCCTATGCGGGCTTTGAGGGCGGTCAGATGCCCTTATTCCGCCGTATTGCCCATCGCGGCTTTAATAACAAGAACTTCGCCACCGTTTACCAGATCGTTAACCTTCTGGACGTCGAGACCCGCTTCGTGGTCGGCGAAACCGTCGATACCGAAAACCTGGTCATCAAGGGTCTGGCCCGCAAGCTGGATCTGCCGGTCAAGATTCTCGGCAACGGCGAGTTGACCAAGGCATTGACCTTTGTCGTCGACAAGGTATCCGCCTCCGCCAAAACCAAGATCGAAAAGGCCGGCGGCAAGGTTGAGACACCCTGATCAGGCAAATCCAGGAAGGAAGGTAGGCTTTTATGGCTGGTAACCCGTTGGTTGATGTTTTCCGCATCAGAGAACTGCGGCAACGCATCCTCTATACGATCGCCTGGCTTATTATATTCCGGATCGGGACCTATATCCCGATTCCGGGTATCAATGCCAGCGCGCTCAAAACCGCTCTCAGTTCCGGTACTTCCGGCGGCATCACCGATTATCTGGACTTCTTCTCGGGCGGTGCCTTCAAGAATTTCTCGTTGTTCATGCTTGGCGTTATGCCCTACATCTCCACCCAGATCATCATGCAGCTGCTGCTGGTGGTCTTCCCCAGCCTGAAGAAACTGGCCGAGGAAGACGGTGGACGGCGCAAGATCGCCTTCTATACTAGGATAGGCACCGTGGTGGTCTGTATCGTGCAGTCGCTGGCCATGGTCAGCTACGCCAAGAGCATGGATGTCATCCTGCCGGAGATCAGCCCGACCCTGTACACGTTCCTGGCCATCTTCACCGTCACGACTGGATCCTTGTTCCTGGTCTGGATCGGCGAACAGATTACCAAGCGCGGTATCGGCAACGGCATCTCGATTATCATCTTCGCCGGTATCGTGGCCCGTCTGCCGCATGGCCTGCTTGAACTGTGGCGCGCCATTACCAATGACGAGATCAACCCGGTTTTTGCCGTGATCGTGATCCTGATGTTCGTCTTGGTCGTCGCCATGGTGGTCTACGAGCAACAGGGCCAGCGCAAGATTCCGGTGCAGTACGCCAAGCGCGTGGTCGGCCGCCGGATGTACGGTGGTCAAAACACCTATATCCCGTTCAAGATCAACCCGTCTGGCGTCATCCCGGTTATCTTTGCCTCGTCGTTGCTGACCTTCCCGCTGCAGTTGCTGCAGGGTTTCGGTAGCGGCGCCAAATGGGTGCGCGACCTTTCGTTTGCCTTGCGGCCTGAAGGTCTTTTGCACAATATTCTTTATGTAGTGCTCATCGTGTTCTTCGCTTATTTCTACACCCAGGTTACGCTTAACCCGCAAGAGATCAGCAAGAACATTCGCGAGAATGGTGGTTCCATACCCGGTATCCGCTCCGAGCGGATGGAGGAATACCTCACCCGGATACTGAACAGAATCGTATTACCGGGCGCCCTTTATCTGGCCCTGATCGCGCTCATCCCGACTCTGGTACAGCAGATGTTCAAGTTCCCCGCGGAACTGTCCTACCTGCTGGGCGGCACCTCGCTGCTGATCCTGGTCGGCGTTGATCTCGACACCATGTCCCAGATCGAGGCGCAGCTCAAAATGCATCATCACGATGGACTGACCAAGAAGGGCCATATCAAGGCGCGCAACCTGTAAGCCGTCTGGCGGCCGTCCCGTCGGGGCGGTTGCCGGGCGGTAGCGGGCCGGCGGTCGGTTGTAGTGGTCGGACAAGGATTTAACTCACGAAATCCTGACCCGTACCGCTAGACCAAGCATGGCTAAATGTGGTACAAAATCTATTCGTATGGCATGGAGGAATTGACTATGAAAGTCAGGACTAGCGTCAAGCGCATTTGTGATAAATGCAAGGTGATCAAGCGCAAGGGAATCGTGCGCATCATCTGCGATAATCCCAAGCACAAGCAGAAACAAGGTTAAGGGGGACACTGTAGATGGCTCGTATAGCGGGTATTGATTTACCCAACAAGCACGTTGAAATCGCCCTTACCTACATTTACGGTATCGGCCGCACTAGCGCTCGCAAGATCTGCGACGCGGTCAAGATCGATCCGAACAGGAATATCAACGATCTTTCCAATGATGAAGTCAATGAGCTGCGCAAGCTCATCGAAAATGATTACAAGGTTGAAGGACGGCTTCGCTCCGAAATCGCTCTCAATATCAAACGCTTGATGGACATCGGTTGCTACCGCGGTCTGCGTCATCGTCGAGGTCTGCCGGTCCGTGGCCAGCGCACTCGCACCAATGCGCGCACCCGCAAAGGTAAGAAGAAGACCGTGGCCAACAAGAAGAAGGTTTAAGGGGAGGATTGCACCGTGGCGCAAGTAGTAAAGACCAAGACCAAGAAGCGAAAAGAGAAAAAAAGTGTTTATGAAGGGAAAGTCTTTATCCAGGCTACCTTCAACAACACCATTATCACCGTTACCGATCTCAACGGTAATGCCATTTCCTGGGGTTCCTCCGGTGGCCTGGGCTTCCGTGGCGCGAAGAAATCCACCCCCTTCGCGGCACAGTCCGTCACCGAACAGGCAGTATCGAAGGCCCTCAACGTAGGCCTTCGCGAAGTGCACGTGTATGTCAAAGGTCCCGGTATCGGTCGCGAGTCGGCCATCCGCCAGATCGGCGCGCTTGGTCTCAAGATCAAGAGCATCAGTGACGTTACACCCATTCCTCACAACGGCTGCCGCCCCAGAAAAGCGCGAAGAATGTAAGGTAGGGGAGACTATAAATGGGAAGATATACCGGCCCCCGGTGCCGCCTGTGCCGCACCGAGAGCAAACGATTGTTTCTGAAGGGTGACAAGTGCAAGTCCGACAAATGCCCGATTAACCGCAAGCGGCCCTTGCCCGGACGTGACCCTAAGGTCCGCGCCAAGAAGCAGACCGATTACGCCGTCCAGCTGCGCGAGAAGCAGAAGCTCAAGAAATCTTACGGAATGCAGGAAAAGCAGTTCCGCCTGACCTTCGAGAAGGCTGCCCGTATGCCCGGCAAGACTGGCGAGACCCTTTTGACCTTGCTGGAACGCCGCCTCGACAATGTCGCCTATCGCCTGCGCTTCGCTTCCAGCCGCGCCCAGGCCCGCCAGGTGGTGTTGCACGGCCATGTTCAAGTTAACGGCAAGCGCGTCAACATCCCCTCGTACATCCTCAAGGCTGGCGACGTGGTCAGTATTCATCCGGCCTACCGGACCAACAAGGTGCTTTTAGGCGCCCTGGGTGAGTACGAGAAGAGCGGCGTCATGCCCTGGCTGTCGCTCGATGTCGGCAAATGCGAAGGCAAACTCAATATCATACCGCAGCGACAGGATATCACCGATATGGCCGACATCCGCGAACAGCTCGTGGTCGAGCTCTATTCGAAATAAGGGGCAGACATGGCGCGAAAAAACTTGCTTAAGGGATTCAAGCGGCCCAAGGGTATTACGTACGAGCAGAGTGAAAGCACCTCTGACTATGGCAAATTCCTTGCCTATCCCTTTGAGCCCGGTTACGGTACTACTATCGGTAATACTTTGCGCCGCATCCTTCTTTCCTCCATCCAGGGCTACGCGATCACGGCTGTGCGGATAACCTGCCAGCAACCGGACGGCGGCCAGCACGTGGTCGCCTCCGAGTTCGAGACCATCCCCGGCGTTACCGAGGATACCATCGAGATCCTGAACAACCTGAAGCAGCTGCGCGTGCAGTTGCCGCTGGACGAGGATCAGGCTACCTTTGGGTTCGAATTCGCCGGGCCGGCGGTTATTACCGCCGCCGACTTGATCGCCCAGAGCTCGCTGAAAATCCTTAACCCGAACGCCACCATCATGACTTTGATGGCTGGCACGAAACTCGACGTCGAGATCCAGGTGGACCTGGGACGCGGCTACGTGGCCAGCGAGGTGAACGAGAAGTATATCGAGGTGGTAGGCACCATTCCGATGGACGCGGTGTTTTCGCCGGTCATCAAGTCGCGTTTCGCGGTTGAGCCCACCCGGGTGGGGCAGCGCTCGGACTACGACAAACTGGTCCTGGAGATTTGGACCGACGGCACCATCAAGCCGGAAGACGCCCTGGCCGAGGCCGCCAAGATCGCCAAAGACCATTTCTCGATTTTCGTCAACTTTGACGAATCGGACAATGGCGGCGACGAGGAAGCCGACGAGCTCGACGACCGGATTAAGCAGATCCTGGCCACCCCGGTCGAAGAACTGGAACTTTCGGTGCGCTCGTCTAATTGCCTGAAGAACGCCAACATCAAGACCATCGGCGATCTGACGCGCAAGACCGAGGACGATATCGCCAAGACCAGAAATTTCGGCAAGAAATCTTTGCAGGAAATAAAGGACCGCCTGGTCGAGTGGAACCTGAGCCTGGGAATGACCGACTATACCCAGCTCCGCAACCATCTCAAGGTGGAAAAGCAGAAGGAAGACAGTCATGAATCATAAGAAGGGTTTCAATAAACTCAACATGATGGCGGCGCACCGCAAGGCGACGCTGCGGAATATGGCAACGGTCCTTTTCAAGCATGAGCGCATCGTCACGACCAAGGCCAAGGCCCTGGAAGTGCGGCGCACTGCCGAAAAGATGATTACCCGCGCCAAAGAAGATTCCGTCAACAACCGGCGGCTGCTGGCCGCCAAGATCATGGACGAGGGCGTGCTCGTCAAGCTCTTTACCGACATCGGTCCGCGCATGAAGGCCCGGGCCGGCGGCTATACCCGCATCCTGAAGATGGGGTTCCGCAAGGGCGACGCCGCCAGCATGGTGATCCTGGAACTGGTGGATCGCAAGGCCGACGACGAGAAGACCAAGAAAGACGAAGCCAAGGACAAGCAGAAGGCCAAAGTCAAGGCTGAGAAGGTCAAGGCCAAAGCCTCAACGGCCAAGGCTGCCGGCAAGAAGGCTCCGGCCGCAAAAGCCGCCGCGGACGCGGAAACGAAATAAGGCGGAGGAAACGCATGTCGAAAGCACATCGTGGTAAAGGTATCCAGGAACTGGCCAATGGCGGCCGCGGGCAGTGCCCGGTCTGCAAGAAGACCGGCGTGAAGCTGCTCTACGAGCAGGAGATCGAGGGTCAGAAGACTAAGATCTGCAAGATCTGCAAGGCCACCCTGGCCAACAAGAAATAAACAGCCGGCCCCGCCGACTGTCCAATTGAAAGCCCGCCTGTCCAAACCTGGACACGCGGGTTTTTTTTGCGCCTTGGCGTCGGACAGCCGGTCCGTCCGGGCCAGAAAAAGGGCCAGCCGGCACTCTTTGCAGGTTGGCCCTTCGGGCGGATCCAGGCCAGCTGGAGGTTTGGACTATAAATTCATGGCAGCCTTGACTCCGAGGTAGAAGACTACGGGCAAGGCCTCGGATGTGACATCAGGCAGGAACAGGCCGATGGCGCCAGCGCCGACGCGGAAGGTGTCGCCCAGCTTGAACCAGGCCGAGACGTCCGGCATGAAGACCTGACCGAACTCGGTCCGGTTTCCCAGCAGACCAAACATAAAGAAGGCGCCGCCACCAACTTGGCCGGCAAGTACCACTGGCCCCAATTCAAGTTCCACAAAAGCATTAGGCCAAACCAGGCTAATAAAGACGAGGGAATACATGCGAGCGCCTACACCGAAGCGCAGGCCGCCATCGCCGAGTCGGTAGTAGAGGCCGGCAGACGGGAAGGGCAAGGTAACTGGCAAATCCAGTGGATCACCGACCAGACCAATACCTTCGGCTACCGCGCCGACACTTAATGGTACATCGATACCCAAATCTATCCGCACCTGGGCCGAGGCCACGACGCTGAAAGCCAGTGCAATAAACAGAACCATAATCAGACGTTTCATACAAAACCTCCTGCTTGACTCGTACACCCTACAATATAGCGCATTCTGTCTGAAAAAATCGGAATTTTGGTTTTTTTAAGGTGCGAGGCAGAAAAACGTTGCCAAGTAGCCTCCGGCCGGAGTGATTGCAGACTGGTTGGCGAAGGATGAGCGCCTGCCCGAGCGAGCCTTATCCATGTACTCTTGACAGGGCTATCCAAGTACCATTGACAAGGCTATCCAAGGACCATTGATAAGGCTATCCAAGGACCATTGATAAGGCTATCCAAGGACCATTGATAAGGCTATCCAAGGACCATTGATAAGGCTATCCAAGGACCATTGATAAGGCTATCCAAGGACCATTGATAGCGTTATGGATGGACCATTAATAATGCTATCCGCGCACTATTTATAGTTCGATGCGGGCTGATTCGTCTAGTCAGCTTGCCTTCCATTATACTATCGCCAGCCTCCTCCAGTACCTGTGCGCATTAAATAAAGCAATAAATAATAATTGTTACAAGTTACTATTTGTTACCAAAATTTAATAACAATTGTTATTTCAGTAAGCGGATGCGGGGTCGTAGCTGATTCGGGTGGCTGACTTACTAAGAATTTCAGTAGATCGTATACACAAGCGATTATTAAACTAGGTGGGTATCCACTTGGCTCAGGCACCCACTAGAAATTGTGGTTTTTGATGGCCATTTTTATAACATACCACTACATCTTGTGTTGACCTGAGCCGAATGGATACCCACCTTAAACTATTTAATATCCGCAGTTCTAAGCCTAATTATGTGTTTTATATAACGAAATTCATAGTAATACATGATAGCCGGATGACCATAACCAAGGAACAAGGAAAGAGAGGTGCACTATGAGAAGACTCTGACAAGACTCTGACAAGACTCTGACAAGACTCTTATAAGACAATGAAGCATGGGGTTACTGGGATGAAGCTTCGGTCCATGATCAAACGTAGCCTGCCACTGGCAGCCTGCCACCGGTAAATTGCTACTGGCAAATTGCCGCAGCTTCCAATACAGGAATGGTCTTAGACCGTTCTGCGATGATTTACAGGAATTTGAGATTACCCTCTAGGCCTTCCCTGGGAAAGCCCATTGCCATACCATGGAGTTATCATGAACACTACGTTTACAACCGAGGCGCGCAAGCTCAATGTCGTGCTGCACAGCAATAGCCTGAGCGAAGTCGGCAATGAATATTATGGCCGCGTCCAGCGCAACAGCCAGACCATCAACCTGGCTAACATCATCGCCCACATCGGCGAGCATGAGACCAGCGTCCGGCCGCTGACCATACAGTACTGCGCTGGCCTCTTGAAGACCGAGATCTTGCGCCTCTTAGCCACCGGCAGCGCCGTCAACGTGCTGGACATCTGCACCGCCTACCTGGGCGTCAAAGGAGGCGTTTCCGGCGAGAATCCGTCACCAACCGACCTGAACCGCTTTGAAGTGCGCTGCACGCCCACCGCCGAAGCCCGCGCCATTACCGCCAATCTGACGACGGCCACGGTGAGCAAGTCCGAACCGGGTGGCTTCATCAACCGCATCGTCGACCTGTTCAGTAGCCAGGTAGATAGCCAACTGACCTTGGGCCGGTCGCTGCGCCTAACAGGCTGTTGAAATTCTCAAATTTGTATTCCTATGGTATACTGTTTGCGGAGGGGCAGTATGCGTGGATTCGAGGAGAAGCAGGTTGATGCATTTTGTTACGTTAGTATGGAAGATAGGATTC